>FWWM01011368.1_pt1 | contig 15254 bp, 13 predicted proteins | sample 2228351 | NCBI WGS metagenome assembly FWWM01 (sample SAMEA103939774, study PRJEB20133) | metagenome | reverse complement strand
GAGAGCCGCCCTCCGAGACCAATCCAGCCCCCGCGCCGATGGGATTTTTCGGAGGGCGCGCCTCCTGGCGCCCCGCACCGGCGGCGGCTCGGGAGAGCCGCCCTCCGAAGGATCAGGCGGTTTTCGGAGGGCGCGCCTCCGGGCGCGCCGCACCGGCGGCTCGGGAGAGCCACCCTCCGAGACCAATCCAGCCCCCGCGCAGGAAGGGATCCCACCCGAAGCGGGCACGGGCCTTCCGGCGAATGGATCGGGAGGATCCCCGAAAGGTGGAAGACCTCCGACGGGGCAAAGGCCCTGGATGGGGCCAGGGCGTTCCCCTCCTCCCGGACGCCCCCGGGCGGAAGCGAGGCGGACGAGGTTGACCGCCCCATGCGTCCGCGATATGCTCAGAACCCAGGATGGCTTAGGGAGATCCGCCCCCTCGGATCGGCCCGGGTCCGTCTGAGGAGCGAAGGCGGGATGAGCGGCGAGCATGGGTATCCGTGGCATCTGCCGCCGGCGTTGGCGCTGCACCTGGAGATCCTCCGCTACCCAATCCTGGCCCGCCGTATCCGGGAGCGGATGCGGCAGGAGCTGTTCGCGCGCGGCATCATCACCCCCGAGGCCTTCGAGGCGGAGGTCCGGGAGAAGGCCCTGATCTCCCAGCGCCTGGAGGGGCTGACGGATCCCTTCGGCCAGGAGTCGGCGGAGGAGTGGGAGGAACGGCTGGCCCAGATCCGGGATCAGCTGACGGAGTTCTACTTCGCCTACAACCTTCCCCACAGCCTGTTCGTGGAGATCGTCCGCTCCGTGCTGGAGGAGCGGGCGCCGGGGCACCAGCCGATCCTTTCGTTCAACCCGGAGCTGGCCCCGGTGGAGGCGCTCTTCGCCCAGGCGGAGGCCTATGAGGCGGCCCCCCCGGAGCAGCGCAAAGCGGTCCTCCCCCATCTCAAAGAGATCCGGGTCGTCCTGATCAAAAGCATCATCAGCGATCAGCTCGCCTTCGTCGGGATCGCCCGCGAGCATTTCACCGCGGCGGACCTGCGGACGATCTACGAGCGGCGGATCGGCCAGGGGAAGATCGGGGGCAAGGCGGCGGGGATGATGCTGGCCTGGCGGGTCCTCCAGTCGCCCGATCCCGAGGACCCCTTCCCGCTGGCGGAGCGGGTGGGCATCCCGGAGTCCTGGTTCGTCGGGGCCGACGTCTTCTACGAGTTCATGGAGCGCAACGGGCTGCTCCCCTATCTGAACCAGAAATACAAAACCGAGGAGGAAATCCGGGCAGAGTTCCCCGAAGTGCAGCACGCCTTCCTGGAAGGCCGCTTCCCGATGTGGTTCGTCCAGCGGCTGCGCGATCTCCTCCGGGAGATCGGCCCCCACCCGTTGATCGTGCGCTCCTCCAGCCTCCTTGAGGACAACTTCGGCGCTTCCTTCGCTGGGAAATACGAGAGCCACTTCTGCCCCAATCAGGGCGCTTTGGAGGAGAACCTGGAGGCGCTGCTGACGGCCATCAAGCGGGTTTACGCCAGCGTCTTCCATCCGGACCCGCTGATCTACCGGCGGCACGTGGGCCTGGTGGACTATGACGAGCGGATGGCCATCCTGCTCCAGAAGGTGGAAGGGGTCCGCTACGGCCGCTTCTTCTTCCCGCCGGCAGCGGGAGTCGCCTACTCCCGCAACCCCTTCCGGTGGAGCCCCCGTATCCGGCGGGAGGACGGCTTCGTGCGCATGGTGGTGGGGCTGGGCACCCGCGCCGTGGAGCGGGTCGCCCACGATTACCCCCGCATGGTCGCTCTGAGCCACCCCGGCCTGCGCCCGGAGAAGGACGCCCAGGCGATCGCCCGTTACGCGCAACATTTCATGGACGTGATCGACCTGGAGGACAACAGCTTCCGGACCCTGCCCATCGCCGAGGTCCTGGAGGGAGATTATCCAGGCCTGGCGTATCTGGCCCTGGTCCACAAAGGGGACTATCTCCAGCCGCTCATCGGGCGCAACGTGGATCCCCGATCGCTGGTGATCACCTTCGACCGCCTGCTCCAGGAGACCGATTTCGTCCCTCTGCTGCGGGCGGTGCTGCGGAAGCTCGAGCGCTACTACGGCCGGCCGGTGGATGTGGAATTCGCCCTCCTCCTGAAGGACGGGCGGCCGCCTCGGCCGATGCTCCGGCTCCTCCAGTGCCGCCCTCAGACCGACCGGGAGCAGGCGGCCAGCCCTCGTGTCCCCTCGGACGTCCCGGCGGAGGACATCCTGTTCACCTCCTACCATATGGTGCCCCACGGGGCCGTGTATAACATCCGCTACATCGTCTACGTGGATCCGATGGCCTACACCTGCATCCCATCGTTGAGCGCCCGGCTGGATATCGCCCGGGTGATCGGGCGGCTGAACCGACGGCTGGCCGGGGAGCGGTTCATCCTGATCGGGCCCGGCCGCTGGGGGAGCGTGAACCCTTATCTGGGGGTGAAGGTCGGCTACGCCGATATCTACAACGCCCGGGCCCTGGTGGAGATCGGGCGGCGGGGGGCCCAGGGCTCGCCTGAGCTCTCTTACGGGACCCATTTCTTCCGCGACCTGATCGAGGCCCAGATCTACCCCCTGGCCATCCTCCCGGAGGACGAGCGGGCCGTCTTCCGGGCCGATTTCTTCATCCAGGCGCCCAACAGCCTAACGGCGCTGCTGCCCGATGAGGCCCCCTACGCGCCCTATGTGAAGATCATCGACGTCCCCCAGGTGGCCGGGGGGCGGTATCTCCACCTGGTGATGGACGGCGATCGCGAGGAGGCCATGGCTTACCTGGGGCCGAAGCGGGAGGATCGTTGATGGAGGGCAGCCTTCGCCCAACGGGGAACGCGGCCCGGAGACGGCCGCTCCGCCGCGATCCGCGGACCCGCCATCACCGCCCCGCGGCCGGGAGGGCGCGATGAGCCCGGAGGGATTCCGGTTCACCTTGGTCGCCCGCGACGGTCAGGCGCGGGCGGGCTTCCTGGACACGCCCCATGGGCGGATCCCTACCCCATGCTTCGCCCCGGTGGGCACCCAGGGGGCGGTGAAGACCGTGCCGGCCTGGGAGCTGGAGGCCCTGGGGGCCCGCCTCGTCCTGGCCAACACCTACCACCTGTATTTGCGGCCCGGCGACGAGCGGATCGCTCGCCTGGGCGGGCTGCACCGCTTCATGGGATGGGACGGCCCCATCCTCACCGACAGCGGGGGGTTCCAGATCTTCAGCCTCCAGGGGCTGCGCGAGGTGGACGAGGACGGGGTCACCTTCCGCTCCCACCTGGACGGCTCGCTGCACCGGTTCACCCCGGAGAAGGCCATCCGCATCCAGGAGAACCTCGGGGCGGATCTCATCATGTGCCTGGACGAATGCCCGCCCCCCATGGACTACGATTACAACGTGCGGGCCCTGGAGCGGACCCACCGCTGGGCCGAGCGCTGCCGGGCCGCCCACACCCGGTCGGATCAGGCCCTCTTCGGCATCGTGCAGGGCGGGGTCTTCGAGGACCTGCGCACCCGAAGCGCCCGGTTCCTGGTCGGCCTGGATTTCCCCGGCTACGCCATCGGGGGGCTCTCGGTGGGCGAGCCGAAACCCCTCACCTACCGCACCCTGGAGCTCATGGACGCCCTGCTCCCGGAGGAGAAGCCCCGCTACCTGATGGGCGTGGGGACCCTGGTGGATTTCGTGGAGGCGGTGGCCCGCGGGGTGGATCTCTTCGACTGCGTGATGCCCACCCGGGTGGCCCGCCATGGGACCGCCCTCACCCGGGCCGGTCGCCTCAACCTGCGCAACGCCGCTTACGCCGAGGACCCCCGCCCGATCGATGAGGAATGTCAATGCCCGACATGCCGGCGCTTCTCCCGCGCCTACCTGCGGCACCTGTTCAACGTCGGGGAGCCCCTGGCGATGCATCTGACCACCCTGCACAACCTCCACACCGTGTTCCGGTTCATGGAGGAGATGCGAATGGCTATCCTCGCGGGCCGCTTCGCGGACTTCCGGGCGGCCGTGTTGGAAACCTACGGGGCCCTCGCTTCGCGCCCTGAATCGGGCCCTTAAAAAAATAAAATGACGATGGGCAGGAAGGGCGTATGACCCACACGCTCCGCGCCATCCTCTTCGATCTGGACGGCACCCTCTACACATCCCACGGCCCGATCCCGGGGGCCGTGGAGGCCGTGCACGCCCTGCGGGCGCGCGGCTTCGCCGTGCGCTTCGTCACCAACACCACCACCCGCAGCCGCCGCGCGCTGGCGGAACGGCTGCGTCGCATGGGCTTCCTGGCATCGCCGGAGGAGATCTACAGCCCGCCGTGGGCCGCGGGGCGCTTCCTGCGCGACCGCCAGGCCCGGGCCGCCCTCCTGGTCCCGGAGGGGGCGCGCGAGGATTTCGAGGGGGTCCCCTTCGACGATCAGCGGCCGGACTACGTGGTCGTCGGGGATCTCGGGGAGGAGTGGACCTTCGAGCGCTTGAACCGGGCGTTCCGCCTCATCCTGGAACAGGGGGCCGGGCTGGTCGGCCTGGGCCGCACCCGCTACTGGCAGGCGGCCGATGGGCTCCGCCTGGATGTGGGCCCGTTCGTCGCCGCCCTCGAGGAAGCCACGGGGCGGAAGGCCCTGATCCTGGGCAAGCCGGACCCCGCTTTCTTCCGGATGGTCCTGGAGGACCTGGGGGAGCCGCCGGAGCGGGTGGCGATGGTCGGGGATGACATCGAGATCGACGTCGGCGGGGCACAGGCGGTGGGGATGCGGGGGATCCTGGTGCGGACCGGGAAGTTCCGGCCGGCGGACCTGAGCGGCCTGATCCGCCCGGACGCAGTCCTGGCCTCCGTGGCCGAGCTTCCGGATTGGCTCGCGTAGGCTGACCGGATCATCCGAAAGAAGGAGACGAGGAAGCCCTTCAACCCGAAAACGCCGTGTAGGAGGTGTTCCTCGAGCTCGGCATCTTGCCATGGACCTCGCCCGGCGGGGGCGCGCCGGAGGCGAGCGCGCCCCGCCGCCCCGCTCATGCCCCGCCGTTCCCCAACGCCTGCCGGATGGCCCACACGGTCTGGAGGAAAGCGGGGTGGGACCATCGCTCCCCTCCGCGCGGGCGGGGGAGCGGGACCTGGATCTCGGCCACGAGGGAGCCCGGGCGCGGGCTCATCACCAGGACGCGGTCCGCCAGCCAGGCCGCCTCGTGGACGTCGTGGGTGACCATCAGCACGGTCTTGCGCTGCCGCTCCCACAACTCCACCAGCACCTCGTTCAGGCGCTCCCGGGTAAGGGCGTCGAGGGTGGCGAACGGCTCGTCCAGGAGCAGGATCTCGGGGTCCGCAGCCAGGGCGCGGGCCAGGGCCACCCGCTGTTGCATCCCCCCCGAGAGCTCCCGGGGGTAGGCGCGCTCGAAGCCCTGGAGCCCCACCTGCTCCAGCAGCGCCTGCGCCCGGCGCGCTGCCGCCGGCCGGGGCCATCCGCCGAGCTCCAGCGGCAACTGCACGTTCTCCAGCGCCGTCCGCCACGGCAGCAGGGAATCCTTCTGGAACACGATCCCGATCCGTCGGTCCGGCCCTCCCAGCGGCTGCTCCCCCAGCCATACCTCCCCGCGGGTCGGACGGAGCAGGCCCGCCAGGATGCGCAGCAGGGTCGTCTTCCCGCACCCGGAAGGCCCGACGAGGCAGACGAACTCCCCCGGCCGCAGGGCGAGGGAGACCTCCTCCAGGGCCCACACCGCCCCCCAAGCGGTGCGGTAGCAGTGGGCGATCCGACGCGCCGTCAGGACATGCCGCCCGCTCACCGCCCCTCCTCCACCTGCGGCCAGAGCTCCTCCACGAAGGCGTTGGTGAACATCGCTGGGATGTCCCCTGGCTCCTTCAGCTGGCCCATCCGCACCAGCACGGCCACCATCTCCTGCCACGCCCGCGGGTCCGAGCGGCCGGGCATCTCCCCCTGCCACAGCGGCAGCGTGGCCTGCAGCACCTCCCATTGGGCCGCCTCGTTTTCCCCGCTCAACCCCTCCACGTGTTTCTTGCTGATCTCGAAGGCCTCCTTCGGGTTCCGCAGCGTGTCCCGCAGGCCCCGCAGGAAGGCCCGCAGGAACCGCCGCACCAGATCCGGCTGCTCCCGGATCGTCCGCTCGTTCGTGAGGATCCCGTTGCCGACCAGCGCCGCGTGGTCGGCCACATCGATGACCTCCACGGCGAGGCCCGCCCGCCGCAGCACCAGGGGCTCGTTGTTGATGTAGCCCACCGCCGCGTCCACCCGTCCCTCCTTCACCGCCGCCACCTGGGTGAAGCCCCCCAGGTCCACCGCCTCCACCTCTTCATCTCGCAACCCGGAGGCGTAGAGCAGCGCCTTAAACCCCACGTAGGAGGCGCCGAAGAAGCCCGGGAGCCCCACCCGCCGGCCCCGCAGGTCCTGAGGGGTTCGGATCCCCTTCTCCTTCAAGGCAAAGACGGCGATCGGGTAGCGCTGATACCACTGGGCGATCATCACCACGGGCAGCCCCTGGGCCCGGGCCAGCGGCACCTGTTCCCCGCTCACCAGGGCGAAGGGGAGCTGCCCCGCCCCCACCAGCTGCACCCCGTTGGTCTCGAAGCTGTAATCGAACGAGAGCGTGATCCCCTCCTGGGCGAAGTAGCCCTTCTCGACCGCCACGTAGAAGGGGGCGAACTGGACGTTGGCGATGTATCCCATGGGCAAGCGGATGGGGGTGGGCGTGGCCGGCCCCGGGGGGCCGGAGAGAACCTGACAGGCCGTCAGCGCGAGGAGGAACAAACCCGTCCACCACCGGTGGCGTCGCATCGTTCACCTCCGAGAGAAGATTCCGATCGCCGCAAGCCGGAGGAGGGTGTGTCGTTCACCCCCGCACCCAGTGGCGCTCCAGGGCCGAGAGCGCGCCGTAGAGCAGCAGGGCCTGGGAGGCCAGGAGCAGGATCCCCCCGAACACCAGGGGGGTGTCGTAGAGCCCCTGGCCCTGCTTGATCAGGAAGCCGATCCCCCGGTCGGCGCTGATCAGCTCCCCCACGAACGCCCCGATCACCGACAGCGTCGCCCCGATCTTCAGCCCCCCGAAGATCACCGGCAGGGCCGCCGGCCCCTCCAGCTTCCAGAAGGTCTGCCATCGGGTGGCCTGCAGGCTGCGGAACAGCTCCCGCCACTCCGGGGGGACCTGCCGGAAGCCGGCGATGGCGGAGATCAGGACGGGGAAGAAGGCGATGAGGGCGCTGACCAGGACCCGGGCCAGGAGCCCGGGGCCGAACCAGATGATCAACAGGGGGGCGACAGCCACGATGGGCACGGCCTGGGAGGCCACCAGATACGGAGCCACCAGGCGCTCGAAGGGCCGCCAGTGGGCCAGGGGATAGGCCAGGATCAGGCCGACGGCGACCCCGAGGCCCAGGCCGAGCCCGACCTCGACCGCCGTCGCCCACCAGTGCCGCCAGAGCGCCCCCTCCACCGCCAGCGCCCACAGCCGGGCGGCCACCCGCTCCGGCCCAGGCAGGATGAAGGGCGGGTAATCCCCCAGCCAGACGATGAGGCGCCAGACGAGGAGGAACAGGGCCGCTCCCCCGACACGGGTCAGCCACGCCCCCCATGGCACCTGCGCCCCCGCCGGTTTCCAGCTCCGATGGACCATCCCTTCACCCTTCCCGGCCATCCCTGATTTCCTCCATGAGCCCACGGAACAGGCACGCCATCTCCAATGCGGCCAGCGCTGCTTCGGAGCCCCGATTGCCTTTCGGCCCCCCGGCTCGGGCCAGCGCCTGCTCCAGGCTCTCCGCCGTGATGACCCCGAAGGCGATCGGGAGGTGATGGTCCAGCGCCACACGCATCATCCCCGCAGCGGCTTGCCCGGCCACGTATTCGAAGTGGGCGGTCTCCCCTCGGATCACCGCCCCCAGGCCGATCAGCGCCTGGAACCGCCCGCTCCGGGCGAGCGCCTGAAGGGCCATGGGGAGCTCGAAGGCCCCGGGCACCCAGACGACCACGATGTCTTCCGACCGCACCCCATGAGCCCGTAGGGTCTCCACCGCCCCTTCTAACAACCGAGCGGTGACTACCTCGTTGTAGCGGCTCACTGCGATCCCGAACCGCAACCCCTCGCCCCTCGGCTCCACTTGAACGATCCGAGCCATCCCGACCCCCATGGTTCAAAGCCAGTGCCCCAAGCGCTCCCGCTTCGCCCGCAGATACAGGCGGTTCTCCGGCGTTTCAGGGGCGCGCAGCGGGATGCGCTCGACCACCCGGATGCCGCCCTCCTCCAGCGCCTGGATCTTCTGGGGATTGTTCGTGAGCAGCCGGACCTGACGGATCCCCAGGTCGCGCAGGATCTGGGCAGCCACCCAGTGCGCTCGCGCATCGGGGAGGAGGCCGAGCCGCCGATTGGCTTCAACGGTATCCCACCCCTGCTCCTGGAGGGCGTAGGCCCGGATCTTGTTGGTGAGGCCGATCCCTCGCCCTTCCTGGGCTAAGTAGATCAACACGCCCTGGCCGTGCTCCCCGATGAGCCGCATGGCCTGCCGCAGTTGCTCCCCACAATCGCAACGCAGGCTCCCCAGCACATCCCCGGTCAGGCACTCATCATGCACGCGGACCAGCGTGGGGCTTGAGGCGGGATCCCCGAGAACCAGCGCAAGGTGCTCGCGTCCGTCCACCCGATTACGATAGAGCATGGCTCGGAAGACCCCGAAGGGGGTGGGGAGGTGGGCCTCGGCGGTGCGCTCCACCAGCCGCTCGTGCCGTCGGCGATAGGCGATCAGGGCCGTAATGGAAAGCATTGGGATGCGATGGCGCGCCGCGAAAGCTTGCAAGACCTCCCCCCGCGCTGGGGCCCCGTCCGGCCCTAACACCTCACAGATCACGGCCGCTGGATACAAACCGGCCAGCCGGGCCAGATCCACTGAAGCCTCGGTGTGGCCGGAGCGAACCAGCACCCCCCCTTCCCGATAACGGAGGGGGAACACATGCCCGGGTCGTGCCAAGTCCTCCGGCCGCGTCCGGGGGTCCAGAAGGGCACGCACCGTAGCGGCCCGGTCCTGCGCCGAAACCCCCGATGTGGTCCCGTGGCGGTAATCCACGGAGACGGTGAACGCAGTGCCAAACAAGGCGGAGCTCTCCCCCTCTTGCACCATCAGCGGGATGCGGAGCTCATCCAGGCGCTGGCCGACGATCGGGGCACAGATCAACCCCCCGCCGTGGCGGATCATAAAAAGAATGGCCTGGGGGCTGATATGCTCAGCGGCGATCGCCAGATCCCCCTCGTTCTCCCGGGTCTCATCATCCACCAGGATGACCATCCCGCCGCGGCGGAAGACCTCGATCGCCTCCTCAACGGGGACGAAGGCCATGGTGAGCCCTCCCGATCAGCCCTTGGGCCACCCAGCTCCACAGATAGCGGCCGACGATGTCCGTCTCCAGGTTCACCCGGTCGCCAGGCCGCTTGCGGGAGAGGGCGGTGCGGGCCTGAGTGTAAGGGATCAGCATCACGGAGAAGGCATCCGGGATCACATGGATCACGGTCAGGCTGACCCCGTCTACCGCGATGTAGCCCTTGGGGACGATCATCGGCATCAGCTCGGGGGGCGCCTCAATCCACATCCGCAGGGCTTCGCCATCCGGCTCCACCGCGCAGATGCGACCGGTCCCTTCGACATGTCCCTGGACCAGATGCCCCCCCAGCCGGCCGTGCGCCGGGAGGGCGCGCTCGAGGTTGACTGGATCCCCCGGGCGCAACTCTCCCAAGTTGGTCCGGCGCATCGTCTCAGGGCTGAGCGCCACGGTGAAGGCGCCCTCCTGACGAGCGATCACAGTGAGACAGGCGCCGTTCACCGCGATACTGTCCCCTTCCCGCAGATCCTCCAGCACCTGATCCGCGCGGATGGTCAGTTGCGGTGGGGCGCAGCGGAGGACGGTCCCGATTTCCTCCACAAGGCCGGTGAACATGGCAGATCCTGCTCCTCTTCGGGCCACCGGGGGTAGCCCAGGATCAGGAGATCAGGGCCGAGGGTGCGGATTTCGACGTCCTGCAGCGGGACAGCCTGCGCAACGCACGGGCGGCCATGGCCGGCAATAGGGCCGGGGGCCCGCTCTCCTCCGATGAGTAGGGGGGCGATGAACACCGCCACCTTGTCGATCTGACCCCGATCGAACAGGCTGCCCAGCAATCGCCCTCCCCCCTCAACCAGAACAGAGCGTATCTCCTGCGCCCCAAGGTAGCGCAACAGCGCATCCAGATCCACCCCCTGATCGGAGGGCGGAAGGACGATCACGCGGGCCCCCCGGGCGCGCAGAGCGGCCAGTCGGGAGGGATCGGCCCGCTCCGTGGTAGCGATCCAGGTGGGGGCCCGTTGGTTGAGGACGCGGGCGTGGAGCGGCGTGCGGGCACGGGAGTCTACCACCACCCGGATCGGCTGGTGCTCCGCAGGGGGCGCCCCGAACTCCTCCGGACGCGCTGTCAGCTCCGGATCATCCCGAAGGACGGTTCCCACGCCCACCAGAACGGCATCCGCCTGGGCCCGTAGGCGATGCGCCCAAGCGCGGGCCTCCGGACCGGAGATCCAGCGCGAATCGCCGGTGAACGTGGCGATGCGCCCATCCAGACTCATCGCATACTTAGCGATCACAAAGGGATAGCCGGTGACGATCGCCTTGAAAAACGCTTCATTCAGGCGCCGGGCCTCCTCCGCATGCTCCCCAAGGATGACCCGGATCCCAGCGGCCTGGAGGGCGGCGATCCCCCGCCCGTTCACCAGCGGGTTCGGATCCAGCACAGCGATATGCACCTCGACGATCCCCGCCGCGATGATGGCCTCGGTGCACGGCGGCGTGCGCCCGTGGTGGGCGCATGGTTCCAGCGTGACATATAGCACGGCCCCCCGCGCGGCCTCTCCCGCTTCGGCCAGGGCCACCCGCTCCGCGTGCCAACCGCCCGCGGGCTGAGTTGCCCCCCGGCCGACGATCCGCCCCTCCCGGACCACCACCGCGCCTACCGCAGGGTTGGGGCGGGTGCGCCCCTGGACCTGATGGGCCAACCGCAGGGCCTCGGCCATGAAATCCATCCCCCTTGCCTCCCCTTGCCGGATCCTCGGCCTGAACCAACAAAACGCCCCGAGGATCGCCGACCCTCGGGGCAGGAAACCCAACGCGAGCCCGGAACCCTCCACGTCCCGGACCCCTTCCCCGCCGCGCCCACGACGAAAACGCCCCTGAAGGTCTGTTGGACCCCCAGGAGCAGGGCAAACCGATCCCCCCACCGCGCATGGGCATGGAAAAACAACCCCGAAGGCATCGGATGACACCTTCGGGGCAGGCCTCACACACGCCTCACGCCACACGCGGCGCGCGGCGGGAAACGCCACCTGCTCCCATCCCGACTATACGGTCGGCCCCGGACTTTCACCGGTGTCCTGCCTCGGCGCTGTCGGCCTCGGCTCGCGGGCTGAGGAGGGAGCGGCCCTCCCCCCATCACCGCCGGTCGGGAATTGGCCGCCCGTCGGGCGGCCTCACCCTGCCCCGCAGGTCGTGCGATTCAATTGTCTCAAAACCCCGCACCGGAGCGCCGTGGGAACCCGCTCGGGCCCGATGCGGTGATTCCTACTGAATCATAGACCCAGCGGGACCTTATGTCAACATGATCACGGTCCCCTCCGGGCTTCCCGCGTTCGGCGTGGAGAGGGCATCCCGAAGGTGCTATGGAAGTTGCACAGGGGATCCGCCGTCCCCGCGGGCGCCCTCCACCCGCACCCAGATGGAGGCCGCCGCATCCTGGTAGATCCGCCGCCAGCGCGGCGACCGGGCCACGGCCTCCAGCAGGGCGGGCTGTTCCGCCGGGCTGAGCATCAGCAGGCGCACGCCGTAGCGCGCCAGCCGCGCCTCCCAATCCGGGGCCGCGGCGCTGATCGCCAAGTAGTCCTCCCAGATCGCCATCGGGTAGAGCTCCAGCCGCGTGTCCACGAACACCGGGTAGTCCGGCTGGGCTGCCCAGATCAGATAGCTCCCGAACGAGAGGGCGTGGAACAGCGGGCCCGGCGGCCGCTCCCGAAGCAGGAACGCCGTCGCCGCCACCGGGGTCTCGGCGGAGATCAGCCCCGCCTTGGCCGCCGGCAGCGGCCACCACGCCTTGAACCAGGGGAGGGCGGCCAGCGCGATCCCCCCCAACAGGCCCAGGAAGAGGGCGTTCAGGGCCGGGACCCCCCGCCCGGGGCGCTCCGGCCAGCGGGCGTGGATCCGGGCCGCGAGGATCGGGGCCGCCGCCATCCCGAACCACACGATCCCCCGCGAGGTCTGCAACCCCAGGAGGGCGAAGGCCGCCCCGCGCAGGAGATGCTCCAGGGGCAGGCGCCGGGGAGCGGCCGCCATCAGCGCCCCCAGCAACGCGACCCCCGCGAAGAACAGGATCCCCTGGCGGTCCGGCCCCGGCGGCGCCCACTCCGGGACCATCGTCCGGATCACGGGGTTGCGGGCCATCGCGATCACGTAGTCCCACACGCCGAAGCCCCGGGGGTTGGCCCCTACGCACATCCCGGCGAGGAGGAAGGCGAGCCCATACTGGCGAAGCACAGGCTGGAGGCTCACCCCACGCCTCCACCCCTCCAGGGCCTTGCCTGCCAACGTCAGCCCGATGAGCAACAACCCGATGGGGAACGACCCGTGGGTGTTGACCCACAGGAGCATCCCCAAGGGGAAGGCCCACAGCCAACGCGGGGAGCGCTCCAGCCCCGCCAGCCCGCGGAGGAAGAGGGCGCCGCTCAGGAAGGCGAACGCCTGGGGCCGGACGTTCCAGTCATCCAGCCCCAGGACCGCAGCGAACAGGGTCCCCAGCGCGGCCGCCCGGGGCCCGGCGGCCTCCCACGCCGTCCAGAGGACCAGGCCGTAGGCCCCGGTGACGAGGAGGCTGTGGGCGAACACGATCATGGCGGGGCCGCCCAGCGTGTAAAGCGTGTAGAACATCCACTCCGCCAACCAGAACATCGCATAGGAGGGGTAAGGGGCCCCCGCCCGGGTGAAGGAGAACGTGTCCACCTCGGGGATCCGGCCGGTCCGGGCGATCTCGCGGCCCGCGGCGAGATGCCACCAGAAGTCGTGGGGGCGGATGGGGTGGGTGCTGACGAAGGCGAAGATCCCCACCAGCACCGCGAATGCCAGGAGCTGGGCAGGGGTCATGGTTCCAATGAGCGGGAGGCCCGCACCCGCGGCTCGCGTCTTTTCCGCCATGGGTGGCCTTACCCCTAAGTTCAAACCCCGATCGCTTGTCCGGATGAAATCATTCGAAGGGGAGAGCGGCGGATCCGGTCGGGTGCGGTGAAGTATAATCCACAATAGAAGGCGAGGCGGAGGGCGCGGGCGTCGCGCCCCATCGGCGGGAAGCCCTCCGCGCCGAGGATGAGGGGGCGAGGAAGCGGGACGTGAAGCGCCGGAGGGATCCTGTGGACGTCCAACCCAGGGGGGATCCGAAGCCGGAGCGGGTGATCGCGCCGGACCGGCGGCCGGAGGAGCAGGCCATCGAGATGGCCCTGCGGCCCCAGCGGCTGGAGGAGTTCATCGGCCAGGATCGGGTGAAGGAGAACCTGCGCATCCTGATCGAGGCCACGCGGGCCCGCGGCGATCCGCTGGACCACCTCCTCTTCTACGGCCCGCCGGGTTTGGGCAAAACCACCCTAGCCGTCGTCATCGCCAACGAGATGGGGGTGCCCATCCGCATCACCTCGGGCCCGGCCATCGAGCGGGCGGGGGACCTGGCGGCGATCCTCACGAACCTGCGGGGGGGTGAGATCCTGTTCATTGATGAGATCCACCGCCTCCCCCGCACCGTGGAAGAGGTGCTCTATCCGGCGATGGAGGATTTCGCCCTGGACATCGTGATCGGCAAGGGGCCGGCGGCCCGCAGCATCCGCCTGAGCCTGCCCCGCTTCACCGTGATCGGGGCCACCACCCGCCTGGCGTTGCTCAGCGCCCCCCTGCGGGCCCGCTTCGGAGCCATCTTCCGCCTCGATTTCTACGACCAAGCGGCCATGGAGGCCATCGTCCGCCGCGCGGCGCGGGTGCTGGGGGTGGGGATCGACGAGGAGGGCGTGCGGGAGATCGCCCGCCGGTCCCGCGGCACGCCCCGCGTGGCCGTCCGCCTGCTGCGCCGCGTGCGGGACTACGCCCAGGTCCGCGCCGATGGGGTGATCACCGCCGCGGTCGCCGCGGCGGCCCTGCAATTGATGGACGTGGACCCCCTGGGGCTGGACGAGCTGGATCGGCGGCTGATGCGCACCCTCGCGGAGAAGTTCGGCGGCGGGCCGGTCGGGCTGGAAACCCTGGCGGCGGCCCTCTCCGAGGAGCCGGACACGATCATGGACGTGGTGGAGCCCTACCTGCTGCAGCTGGGGTTTCTCGACCGCACCCCTCGCGGCCGGGTGCTCACCCGCCGCGCCTACGAGCACCTCGGCCTTCCCTACCCGGGCGAAGCCGCCCAACCCCCCTTGCCCCTGGAGCCCGTCTGATGGGGCGGGTGATGGCCCTGGATCTGGGGGAGAAGCGCATCGGCGTGGCCCTCAGTGACCCCACCCAGACCATCGCCCGGCCGCTGACCATCCTTCCCCGCGCCTCGCGCCGGGCGGTCGTGGAGGCCCTCCACCGTCTGATCGCCGCCCACGACGTCGAGCGGATCGTGATCGGGCTGCCCCGCAGCCTCTCGGGGGAGGAAGGCCCCCAGGCCCGCTGGGTCCGCCGGGAGGCGGAAGCCCTGGCTCGTCACCTGCCGATCCCCGTGGTCATGTGGGATGAGCGTCTGTCCACGGCCACGGCGCAGGCCTATCGGGCCATGCGGTCGAAACGGAGCCGCGAACCGCTGGACGCGGAGGCCGCGGCCGTGATCCTCCAGGACTACCTGGAGGCCCAACGCGCCGCTCGGGCCACTTCCGGGAGCTTCCATACGGAGTAAAAGCCGCCGAGGAACCACCCCATCCATGCGTCCCTATGTCTTCCCCCGCGCGGTCACCCCCCACGGGATCGAAGGGACCGCGACCGCCCTCTAAGGCGCCCGATCAAAGTGACATGGACCCCGCCCTCGAGTGCAACCCAACCGCTCGAGATCGCCCTCCGGTCCACCGCCTTCTGCTTCTCCTTCGCAACCAGGGCCGTATGGCTTGACAATCCGCGCCAACGCGCATAGAATCGTTTTGATGAAAATTGATTTTAATTCACAATTGTGAAAATCCGCGGGAACTGGCCCGCGAGCCTGCATCCGGCGCGGGCGGAACAGAGGAACGGGGATGCCGAAAAGGCACGCACGGCGTTTCACGACCCGA
>FWWM01011367.1_pt1 | contig 15254 bp, 19 predicted proteins | sample 2228351 | NCBI WGS metagenome assembly FWWM01 (sample SAMEA103939774, study PRJEB20133) | metagenome | reverse complement strand
CAAGCCAGTCCAAAAGCCCCTTGGCCAGGCCCTTAAGCCGGAGGCCGCGTTCAATGGCGGCGGGGATGGAGAAGGCGTGGATCAGACTTCCAAGGACAGCCAGGTGGATGAGGTAGCCGGTGTTGAGCCAGGTCCAGCTGGAGGAAAGGGCCCCGGTGGGCTCGGTAAGGAGGTGGTGGGCCGCCCCCAGGTTAATCCCCACCAGATAGAGAACGAAGGCGATGCGGGAAAGCCGCTCGTTGGGCGTCGTTCCCCCCACGGTGAAGAGGCTCAGGAGGTACCAGGAGGTCACCATGGCTGCCAGGTTTACCTGCTGAGCCCCGTGGCCAAACCCCCAGTAGGTATGGCGCCACCAAAGGGGGTCTAGCCCTTGGAGGAGGCCCAAGGACCAGGCCAGGGCCGGGATGAAGGCGATGGCCCCCGAAAGCAAGGTGGTCACAGCCAGGATGGCCGCAGTCAAGGCGCCAAAGGCGGCCAGGGGGAGGGAGGGGCCCATCCGCCCCTCCGCCAGGGCCCGGTGCAGGGTGGCGAAGAAGACCACCACGGCCAGGATGGCCCCCACAGCAAAGAGGACCACGGCCAGGTAGAAGAGGGGCACGGACCGGAGGGGGACGTAGGGGGTGAAAGGCAGGAAGGAGGCTGGCTGGAAGGTCCCTAGGTAGTTGAGGAGAAGGGCCCCAAGGAGCATGAGGCCAAACCCGCCCCAGGCCAGGCCCGGCCAGCGGAGGGGGGTTTTAAGGATGGCCGAGGCGGCAAAATGGAGAAGGGCCACCTCAAAGAATAAAATCCAGAAGATAAGCATATTCCAGCCGTGAAGCCAGGTGGCCTGGTAGTAGGCCTGGGGGGAGACCACCTCCGGGCCAAGCCAGCGGTTCAGGATGGAAGGAATCTGCCAAAGAAGCCCCAGGAGGAAGAAAACCACGGCCGCTACAGCATTGGCCTTGACCAGGCGTTCCGTCTCGGCGAAAAGGCTTAGGCCTGTGGCTGGGCAGGTCCTAAAGAGGTTCACCGCCATAATCCCACCTCACTCCTCCACGATCAAGAGGCCCACCATGGTGTGGTGGCCTAGGCCACAGTAGTCGTTGCAGACCAACCGGAACTCCCCCGCCTCCTCGGGGGTGAAGGGGTAGACCCATTCGTACCCCGGGTAGAGCTGGATGCTCCACTGGTGGGGGTAGAGGCTGAAGCCGTGGGGGAAGTCCACGGAGGCCACCCTAAGCCGGTAGGTCTCGCCCTTCTTGAGCCTCAGAATGGGGTACCAGGAGAAGGCCTGGGCCATGAGGTAAACATCCCCTGGGGGTGGGGCCACCACGGGGACCCCGTTCATCTCCCCTACCTTGTACTGCTCGGCGAAGGCCATAACCTCGGCCCGGAAGGCCGCCGGGTCTACCCGGTAGGCCTCCCCATGGGTGGTCTGGGCCCCGGTAAGGTGCCAAAGCCCCATAAAAGCCGAAAGGAAGACCACGGCGAAGAGGGTAGCCAGGACCAACCAGACCCGTTCCAAGGCCTCCACCTTTTCCTCAAGCCAACCTTCCTTAGGAGGAAAAAGGGCCATACCTCACCTCCTACCGCCCCGGCACCCGGCTAATGTCCCACCAACCCCAGAGCAGGTAGAGAACCACGAAGAGGAGGACGTGGGCCACCAGGAGGAACCAGGGGTTGTCCAACCAGCTGCCCTTGCCTTGACCTTGGATCTCCGGCATACTCAGACCTCCTTATCCGAGATATAGGGTAGGCCGGTGAAGGCCGCTTGGGTAGGTACAAATGTCCTAACCCAAGGGGATAGAATAAAAGAGTCGTGCCGGCCTGGCTCGCGGCTCTTCTCATCCTGGTTCCCCCGCACCTCCAGGGGCTAGGGACCGGGCTCAGGTTGGAAGGGTTCTGCGGTTCCCTCCTCACAAGCCGGAGCCTGGCCCTCTATGGGGGGTATGGGGGTACGACAGAGGCCGGCTGGGTCCAGCTCTTCTTCCTAGCCGGACTTATTCTCCAGGGGGGGTTGGGGTATGCCCTCCTCCTCGTTCTCCTGCTGGACCGGGAATCCCTAAACCGGCCCTTCCTCCGGGTCAGCGGCGGGTTGATGCTGACCCTGGGGGTGGCTTACCTGGTCACCCGCACCCTGGGCTTCCCCCTCCCTTCCCCCTATGGACCCCTGCTCTCTGGGCCCCTCCCGGGGGATGGCCTGGGGTATTTCCTGGCCCTCTGGGAGATCCTGGCCGGCGTCCTTTGCCTGGGCAGCCGGAGGGTGACCGTGGGGCAAAACCCCCCCGAACCCGGCCCCTAGCCATGACCCCGGTCATGGCGACCAGGCCACAGGCCAGGCTGGAATAGGGGCGTGGAAGGGGTCACCCTCGAGACCACGGTCAACGAAATCCTAAGGCGCTACCCTGAGGCGATCCGGGTCCTCAACGCCCTAGGCCTGGATACCTGCTGCGGGGGAAGCGAGCCCCTGGGGGAGGCCGCCCGGGCGGCGGGGCAGGCACCGGAGGCGGTGCTTGAGGCCCTAGAGGCCTTCCTCAAGGAGGATAACGCGTGAATCTCCTGGACCGGGTCCGGTATGGGGCCACCCGGGGGGTGGAGGTTTTAGCCGACTACCCCGAGGTCCGGTTGGTCCTCTTTAGCCTCCAAAAGGGCCAGGAGGTCCGGGGCCAGGGGGAACCCCGGGTCCACCTCCTCTGCCTGGAAGGGGAAGGGGTGCTCTGGGCCGGGGAACGGGCGGTACAGGCCACCCCTGGCACCCTCCTCCCGGCCGAGCCCGGGGAGCCCCACGGGGCTAGGGCCGGGGCGGGGCGGTTCCTGGTCCTAGGGATCATCGCCCCTAGGCCATGATCCCGGCAAGCCGCCTAGCCCTGACTGCGTCTCTCTTCTGGCTGGTGGCCGCAGGGGGCCTCGGCCTCTTCATGGGCCTAGGGGTCCTGCCCTACGCCTGGCGGCCGGTCCACGCCCATCTGGCCCTTCTGGGCTTTGTGGGCCAGATGATCTACGGGGTAGCCTACCACGCCCTACCCCGGTTCCGGGGGGTGGTCTTCCGCCGGAAGGGCCTGGCCCTCCTCCAGGTCCTCCTAGCCAACCTGGGGCTTTTAGGCATGGCCTTAGCCTGGGCCCTGGCCTGGCCCCTTGGGGCATGGGGGAGCTTCGCCGCCCTGGAGTTCCTCGCCCTTCTCCTCTTCGCCCTCCTTATGGCCGAGGTCCTCTGGCGTTAGAGGCCTGGCGCTCCCGCTCCTCCCTAAGCCGCCTCAAGGTCTCGGCCGTGACCACCCGCTGGCTCATGGCGTAGGCGAAGACCAGGATGGCGGCAAGCTGGAGGAGGCCGGAGAGGGGAAGAATGGGCCGAAGCCCCTCCCACCCCATGAGGAAAAGGGGTTCGGCCACCAGGCGCAAAAGAAGCCCGGCGTTTAAGAGGAAAAAGGTCCAGGCCTCGAGGCCCTCCTGCCGCATCCCCCCGGGCCTGGGCATCATCCAGTAGGCCACCCCCATGACCATCTGCAAGAGAAACCCCACGAAGCCAGCGTGGACATGGGAGAGGCGGAAAGGCCCCGCCATCCCCGGGAAGAAATAGAAAAGCGTCCCCAGGAAGCCGGCGTAGACCAGGTAAAGGAGGGCGGCCCGGACAAAGCGGGCGTGCCAGACCCCCATCTACCCCCCCTTGCGGATCAGGATCTCCACCCGGCCCGGGCCCAGGTCCTTAAGGGCGTAGGCGTGCCCCTCCTCCTCCAGCCGGGCCAGGAGGTGGATGGGTCGGCGGACGTGGTGGACCAAAAGCTTCTCCCCCGGCCTAAGCTGGGCCAGGGCCTCCAGGACCCGCAGCATAGGCAGGGGGGGTTCGAGGTTCTCCTCAATCGTGACCTCGGCCCGGTAGCTGGCCCAGTCCGCCTCGGTGAGGGGGGAGGCAGCCTGGCCCCCGGCCTCCCCCGCTCCCTGGCGGTAGAAATGGGCCCGGTAGTGCCCCTCCCCCATCCGCTCGCACCAGGGGAGGAAGCCCTGCTTGGCCAGGACGCGGTAAAGGGGAATGGGCTCAAAGGAGACCTCCAGGACCAGCCTCTCCCCCGGCCGTACCCTTTGGGCTGCGGCCATAATGGCCGGGAAAGGCTCCCCCCCGGCCTCGAGGATGGGCCGGACGTCCAAGCCCACCCCTAGGGGGGCGGAAAGCCAGGGGGGCGGGGGGGTGCCCACCCGGCTTTCCACCTCCTCTGGGAAGGGGGTCTCCCCCTGGACCTCCAGCCCCAAAGCCCGGTTCAGCCGGGCCAGGAGCTCCTCCGGGGCTAGGCCGGCGATCCGAGCGGCCTGGGCCACGGTTACGAGCCGGGGCATGGTCTTGCGCAGAAGGGGGTTTTTAAGCCTTTGGAAGGCAGGGCTTGCCTCCAGGAAGACCCCCAGAAGCTCCGGCCAGCGCTCCAGGACCTCGGCCACCTTCATCTCCGGCCGGACCATCCTACCCTCCCTTACGGGCGATCCGGACCCGCCAGACCCCGGGGCCTTCCTCCAGGTAGGTCCAGCTAAAGACCCCTGGGCGCTCGGCCATGAGCTGGTAGCGGAGGGGCTTGGGGTCGTGGTCATTCACGAGTTCCAGGGCCTCCCCAACCTTAAGCTCATCCAGAAGCCGAAAGATCAGGGGATGCCGTTCCCTAGGGGGAATGGTGCGCACATCCAGGGTCTTGGTCATCTCGCTCACCCCGGGCCCCAGCCTGAGGGAGGAGGCCAGCCTGGGCCATGACCTGGGTCATAGCCCCGCTGATAAACCCTAGGCTAGGCTGCCTTCCGTGAGCCTAGCCGCCCCCCAAGCCCGCCTCGTCCCTTTAAGCCTCCCCTTGGGCTTCTTCCTTCTGGCCTCCTTGGACCTAGCCCTGGGGGTCCTGCTCCTTGCCCCCCACCCCGAGGCCTTCCTGGCCCTGCGCCACCCCCTCCTCCTGGCCGCGGCCCACCTCCTCCTTCTGGGGTTTGGGGTGGGGGTTCTCCTGGGAGCCATGCACCAGCTGGTCCCGGTCCTCCTCGAGGTCCCCCTCCCCCGGATCCCCTGGGGCTACCCTGTCCTCCTCCTCTGGGGCCTGGGGGTCCCCCTCCTGGCCTGGGGCTTCCTCCAGGGCCTGCCCCAAGGGGTGGCCCTGGGCGGGGGGCTGGCGGGGCTTGGGCTCTGGCTCTTCGCCTACCATATGCTCCTGGCCTACCGCTCCGCCCCCCGGTGGAACCGGGTGGGGACGGCCCTGGCCTGGGTGACCTTTTACCTAGCCCTCACCCCCCTCCTGGGCCTCCTCCAGGCCCTCGGGCTAGGGGGGTATGGGCTCTACCGCCCCGAGGGGCTCATCCCCCACGCCCTCTCCGGCCTCCTCGGGGTCTTCCTCCTTTCAGTCCTGGGCGTGGGGTACCGCCTGGTCTCCATGTTCACCCTGAGCCACGGGGTGGACGAAGAGGTCCTGGGCCTCACCCTCTGGTTCCTGAACCTAGGGCTCCTGGGCCTGGTCCTGGGGGAAAGGCTTGGGGGGGTGCTCCTGGGCTTGGGGGTGGGGCTTGCCCTTTACGACACCTATAGGATCCTAAAGCATAGGACCCGGCGGAGCCTGGACATCGGGGTCCAGCACTACCTGGCCGCCTTAGGCTTCCTCATCCTGGCCCTAGGGGCCCTGGCCCTAGGGCGGCCCATCCCCTTCGGGGTCTGGTTCGTCCTGGGGTTTTTGGGCCTGGTCATCACCGGGATGCTCTACAAGATCCTCCCCTTCCTGGTCTGGACCCACCGCTATGCCCCTAAGGTGGGGCGGGAACGGGTCCCCCTCCTCAAGGAGATGCTCCCCGAGGGGGCGGCCCGCCTGGCCGGGGGGCTTTTCGCTTTAGGGGCCCTCCTTACCCCCTTCTGGCCCCAGGCCCTTTGGCTCTATGCCCTAGGGCTTCTGCCCTATGGCTACGCCTTCTGGGAGGTGATGCGCAGGTGAACCTGCTTCTGGGTGAAGGTCCCCAAAACCCCTTGGAGGAGCTGGCCCTTAAGATTCTGGGCCAGGTTTACGACCCGGAGCTGGGCCTGGATCTGGTCAACCTGGGCCTAATCTATGGCCTCGAGGTGGACCCCCCTAAGGCCTGGGTCCGGATGACCCTGACCACCCCGGGCTGCCCCCTGCACGAGTCCATGCCCCAGGCGGTGGAGCGGGCCCTAAGGGCCCTCCCCGGGGTGGAGGAGGTGAGGGTGGAACTCACCTTTGACCCGCCCTGGACCCCCGAGCGCCTCTCCCCCGAGGCCCGGCGGGCCCTGGGCTGGGGCTAGGCCTTTGGGAACTTGGTGGCCGGGACCACCCTCCCGGCCCCTTTTTTCAAGGAAAAATAGGGCATGCGCCGGTACCTATGGATCCTACCCCTGGTCCTGGCCTTTTACTTCCTCCTCCAAAGACCCCCCTCCCTCCTCTGGGCCGAGCCGGCCCAGGCGGGTCCAGAAAGGCTCCTGGAGGTTTACACCAAGGCCCACCCTGCGGTTCTACGGGTGGAAGGGCCCGAAGGTTTCCGGGGCACGGGGTTCTACTACGCCCCGGGCCTGGTCCTCACCGCCTACCACGTAGTGGTTGAGGGGGGGCCTTTCACCCTGCTTCTCGCCGACCAGAGCCGGGTGGGGGCAAGGCTACTAGGCTACGCCGAGCCTTTGGACCTGGCGGTCCTCTCCGCAGAGGCCCTAGGCCCCCGCCACCTCCCCCTGGCCACGGAGAGGAAACCCCAGGTGGGGGAGATGGTGCTCCATATCGGGAACGGCCGGAACCAGTTCATCGCCCCCCGGTACGGCCGGATTACCCGCCTCGAGGTGAGCCCCTCGGCTTTCCTCCCTCAGGGCCTGGTGGAGACCAGCCTGCCTCTGGCTCCCGGGGACTCGGGGGGGCCGGTCCTGGATCGGGAAGGCTGGGTCCTGGGGGTGGCCGTGGCCATCGGGGCCACGGAGGAGGGGTTTAGGAGCTTCTTCACCCCCCTTTTCCGCCAGGGGGAGGTCCTGGCCCGGCTGGAAAGAGGGGAGAGAACCTCCTGGCCTTACCTTGGCCTCCGGGGACCTAGGGCCCTGACCCCAGACCTAGCCCAGCGGTTCGGCCTCCCCCCGGGTGGGGTCCTGGTGGGGGAGGTGGTCCCCGGGGGGGCAGCCCAGCAGGCCGGGCTTAGGGGGCTAGAGTCCGGTGGGATTCCGGATGTGATCCTGGCCGTGGAGGGGGTAGCGGTGAATAGCTTCGAAGACCTCCTGCGCGAGGTGCGAAAACACCAGGTGGGGGAAAAGGTCCGGCTTACGGTGCGCCGGGGGGAAAGGGTCTTGGAGATGGAGGTTACCCTGGCCCCCTTCCCGGGCCGGCCCTAAGAGGCCCCTACGAAGCCCCCTCCACCAAGGCCCGGTAGGAAAGGGGCCCCTCGGCCAGGAGGATGGCACGGGCTATCGCCCGGGCCAAGGCGTCCGCGGCGTAGGCCCCGAGGCGCAAAAGCACCCCCGGCCCCACCCCCCGCCCGTCCCCTAGGGCCAGGGCAAAGACCATATCCCCGTCCAAGGGAGTGTGCGCGGGCCTTAAGGCGCGGGCCAGGCCGTCTTGGGCCATAATGGCCAACCTTTTGGCCTCAGGCTTGGTGAGGGGGGCGTCCGTGGCCACCACGGCCAGGGTGGTCTGGCCCAGGAGAACGCCAGGGTAGGTGTAGGTCTCCGGAAACCCCCGGTAGGCCTGGACCGGGGGGAGGAGGGCCCTTTCCTCAGGGAGGAGGAAGGGCTCAGCGTAAAGCCGCCCCGTAAGGGGGTCAAAGGGCCGGCCCAGGCTATTCACCGCAGCCAGGGCTAAGACCGTATACCCCTCCTCCAGGCAAAACCCCGCCCGCCCCACCCCGCCCTTGACCCCTCCGGCCAGGGCCCCGGTCCCAGCCCCTACGCCCCCCTCCTGGATCTCCTCCTGGGCGGCCAGGGCCGCCTGGTACCCAGCCTCCGGCCCCGGGGGGCGGTGGACCTGGCCCCGGCCCAGGTCAAAGAGGACCGCCCCCGGCAGGATGGGCACCACCCGGCCCGCCCCCACGGGAAACCCCTTCCCCCGCTCCAGGAGGTACCGCACCACCCCCTCGGCCGCAGCCAGGCCAAAAGCGCTCCCCCCGGTAAGCAAAACCCCTTGGACCCTTTCCACGGTGTTTTCCGGGGCGAGCAGGTCCGTCTCCCGGCTCCCCGGGGCCGCACCCCTTACGTCCACACTGGCCACCGCCCCCTCCTCCACCAGGACCACGGTGCATCCGGTGGCGGCCTCGAGGTCGGTGAAATGCCCCACCTTAAGCCCTTTAAGCCCCCAGGCCGCTTCCGCCATACCCCCAGTATGGTAGAAATAGGGCAAAAGGAGGTGGCGATGAGAAGCTTCCTCATCCACGGCGAGGCCACACCGGGTGTAAAGGCCCTTCTAGAAGGGCTAAAAGGGGTCCTGGAGGCCCGGGGCTTCCGGTATGACCCAGAGGCCGAGACCCCGGACTTCGTCCTGAACGCCATCACCTTGGAAAACCCCAGGCCCTACCGCCGCCGGGCCCAGGGGACGTTCGTGGCCTCGGTCCTCGAGATGGAAGCCTTCCCGGAAAACCCCATCCAGGCCCTCTACCCCTATCTGGTCCGGTCCCTTTCCAACCTCCTTATGGCCTACCGGCCGGGCCAGGGGGTGAAGTTCTTAACCCTGGAGCTCGGCCATTACAATGAGCCCGAAGGGGAGGGCTTTTTGGAGGGGGTGGCGGACCGGATTCTGCCTTTGGCCTGTAGCCGGCTTGTGATCAACAACATCTTTGAGCCCGACCTAGAACCGGAGCTTTGGGAGGGGGATGGGCTTACGGAGAGCATGCACCGGGCGGGGCAAAAGCTCAAGGAGTGGGACCTCCTTCCCGCCCCCTTCCCCATTGAGGAGATCCTTCCCCCGGAGGACCTGAGGCATGTGAAGCGCCTCTACGGCATCGGGGGTCTTTCCTACGGGAACCTCTCCGTGCGCAAGGATGCAAAGCGGTTCTGGATGTCCGCAAGCGGGGTGGACAAGGCCAATCTCCGGATTGTTGGCCGGGATATCCTCATGGTCAAAGGGTATGACCCCGAAAGGAACGCCATCCTCCTCTCCGTTCCGCCCCACGTGGAGCCCCGGCGGGTGAGCGTGGACGCCATAGAGCACTGGATGATCTACCGGGAGCACCCGGAGGTGGGGGCCATCCTGCACGTCCACGCCTGGATGGAGGGGGTCCCGGCCACACCCTTTAACTACCCTTGCGGGACCTACGAGCTGGCCCAGGCCGTGGCCGAGAAGATCCGGGAGGCCCCTGACCCAAGCCGGGCCGTGGTGGGGCTTAAGAACCACGGCCTCACCATCACCGGGCGGAGCCTGGAGGAGATCCTGGAAAGGATCGAGGGCAGGCTCCTCCGCACCGTGCCCATGACATGAAGGCCCTGGTCTACACCCCCTCCCTGCCCCGGTTCCTCCTGGCCCGGGCCCTGGGGAAGCGGTTTCCCAAAAGGCTATTGCCCCTGGCGCTAAAGGAGATGCCCCTACCTGAGCGGCCCGGGTTTGAGCGGGTCCGGGTGCGCCTTTCGGGGGTCTGCGGCTCGGACCTGGCCCTCCTCTACGGGAAAAGCCCCCCTACCATCAGCCCCTTCTTCTCCTTTCCCGCCGTTTTAGGCCACGAGATCCTGGGGGAGGTGGGGGGGGTAAGGGTGGCGGTGAACCCCCTCCTGGCCTGTTCGGACCGGGGCCTCCCCCCCTGCCCCCGGTGCCAGGAGGGGGAGGAGGGGCTTTGCGAAAGGGTGGCGGAAGGGAACCTCCCCCCGGGGATGCTCGGGTACAACCGGGCCCTCCCGGGGGGCTGGGGGGAGGAGGTCCTGGCCCGGCCCGACAGGCTCTACCCCATCCCGGACGGGGTCCCGGATGAGCGGGCGGTTTTGGCGGAGCCTTTGGCCGTGGTCCTGAGGGGGCTTCAAAAGCTTAAGCCTTGGCCGGAGGAGGTCTTAGTCCTGGGGATGGGAACGATTGGCCTCCTTGCGGTCCGGCTCCTGAGGGCCCTGGGGTATGGGGGCCGGATCCTGGCCGTGGCCCGCTACCCCCACCAGGCGGAAAGGGCCCGGGCCTTTGGGGCGAATGAGGTCTTCCCAAGCGCCCAAGAGACCCTAAAGGCCCGGGCCAAGGCCTACCGCTACCTCCTCTTCCGGGGGTACCGGGGCGGGTACGAGGCCGTCATAGAGGCCTCGGGAAGCGGCCGGGGCTTCCGGGAGGCCCTGGCCCTGGCCCGGGAGGGGGGGAGGGTCCTCCTCCTCGGGGCCCCGGGGGTGGATTGGGCCGACCTATCCCCCTTCTGGTTCAAGGAGGTGGGCCTGGTGGGAAGCTACACCTATACCCGGGAGGAGTTTAAAGAGGCGGTGGGGCTCCTCAAGGAGCTTTCAGGCCTCGAGGCCCTCCTAGGCGGGGTCTATCCCCTAGAGGCCTGGCCTAAAGCCCTTTCGGCCCGGGGCAAGGCCCTCTTCAGGCCGGGCTAGTGCAAAAAGGGGGGCTTAAGCCCCCCTTTGGGCATACTGGCCTTTACCTCGAGGCCTTGGCCTGATGCGCCTGCAAAGCCTGTATGGCCTTGATCTGGGCCTGCCGGGCTAGGTCGGCGGCGTGCCCTAGAATCCGAGCAGCTTCCTGGGGGCTGTGGAAGCCCATGCTGTTCTCGGCATCGATAAAGTCCCAACGCATCTGGGCGGCCCGGTGGAGGCGGCGGGCCTCGGCCAGGGCCTCATCCCCCACCCCGGCCTCCATAGCGGCCACGATGGCGTCTATGGCGTCCGAGATGGCAGCCTCCGCCACCTTGAGCAGGTTCTTGGTCCGGTCCTGGATGGCCACCACCTGGCGGCGGAGCTCCTCCTCAGGAACCCCCCGGTGGCAGGTCTGGCAAGCATTGTTCAGGTTGGTTAAGGGGCTCCGTACCCAATGGTCGCTTACCTTCACCCCACCCTCCCGGATATAGGGCATGTGGCAATCGGCGCAGGCCACCCCCCGGGCGTAATGCACGCTGGTGGAGTAGAGCTCAAACTCCGGGTGCTGGATCTTGATCATGGGGGCCTTAGTCAGGGCATGGGTCCAGTCGGCAAACCCGTAAGCGTCGTAGTGTTCCTCTATGGCTTCTATGGTTAGACCGCGGGACCAAGGAAAGGTGAGGGTCTTGCCTTCCCCAAGGAAGTAGTACTCCACATGGCACTGGGCGCAGACCAGGCTACGCATCTCCTGCCGTGAGGCCTTTCGCCAGTCTATGCCCCGCTGGGCCAAGGCGTTCTCCAGAGCCGGGCGGGTGATGCGGAGCTGCATGGTCTTGGGGTCATGGCAGTCGGCACAGGTGACCCCCAGATAATCGTGCTTGGCCAAGCGCTCCCGGAACTCGTTGTAGGGGGTACGGTTAAGCTGGTCCCACCCCATCTCATTCACCAAGACCAGGAATTCCCCAGTGTGGCAGTTCAAACAGGCCCCGGGCTGCTTAAACTGCTGGGTACGAGGGGTATGGAACTGGTCGTACTGGGCGTAAAAATGCCCCCTGTCCTCCCTATAGGAAACAGAAAAAGGCATATTCGCCCAGGCTTTGCGCAGGAAGGGCTTGGCCTCAAGCTTATCGTAAGGGGTGCTTCCCCCGTAAGGAGTGCGGCCGTAGTCTATCTGGGTGCGCATAAAGGAATCGTACTGACGGGGGAAGTTAACGCCCCAGACCGCTGGGTCCACCTCGAGTTTCCCAATCTCCACAATCTTAGCCGGGGACACCTCCCCCTCATAGATGCGGCGGTTGATGTTGCTCAGGAGAAGGCCCAGCCCCACCCCTAAGGCCACGAAAACCACCAAAAGGCCTAGCAAAACCCCTCTTCTCCGCATACCGTCCACCTCCCTAATGGCCTACGCCCCTATGGCAACTCAAGCAGTTCAGCTCATCGGGATGATGCGTCCGGGCGTTAAGCAGGATGCCCTCCACCAAGGGCCCATGGCAGTAAAGGCAACTTTCCACTACGATGCGCCGATTGCGCTCAGCGATCACGATGGGCTCCGGGAAATCCCCCGTGGTGAACTTCACGGAATGCAACCACCCATTCAAGGCCTTGGTGTACCACTTGTTCAGCCACGAGTCGTGGGGCATATGGCAGTCGTTACAGACCGCCCAGTTTCTATGGTTAGAATGTTGCCATCCTTCATATTGATCCCGCATCACATGGCAGTTCACACAAGCCGCCGGGTCATCGCTTAGGTAGGAGTACCCTTTAGCCTGATAGAAGGTATACCCTCCCAACCCCAAGACCAAGCCTATTGCGGCCATAAGAAGCCCTGTTAAAAGACCCATCCTTTGGCGCCACACCGCATCACCTCCCAGGGGTTATCCTATACCTTCTCTCAAAACGGGCGCAAGGTACAGATGTCCTTCATTATAAGGGGTAGCGCGGCCTCAACCGGGCCTCCGCCCCGGAGGATGGGCAGGCTTACCCCCAGTTGATGCGTGGCCTAAAAACTACCTCCAAACCCCCTTTTCCCGGAAATAGGCCACCGCCCCCTCGTGGTAGGAGAAGCGGCTACCCCTATACCGCACCGCGTTCTCCAAAGTGGTGTCCCGGGCCGCAGGCACGGCGGTGTGAAGGGCCTCGAGGTTCTCAAAAATCGCCCTCACCATGGCGTAGGCCGCCTCCTTAGGGAGGCTTGCCGGACAGACAAAGAGGTTCCACCAGGCTAAGGTAGGGGTATCGGACCGGGTGCCGTAGACCGCCCTGGGGATGACCGCCGGGGCGGTGAGGCCAGGGAAACGGCGCTCCAAGACCTGGACCGGGGTGCTCTTTGGGGGAAGGGGGACAAGGTAGATCCGCCTGCCCCTCCGGGCAAGGCCCGCCGCAAGCTCAGAGATGGAGCCCGTGGGCAGACCCCCTGACCAGAAGAAGGCGTCCAGGTTGCCCTCGGCTAGGGCCTGGGCGCTCTCGCTGGCCCTAAGCCTCTCCCACTTGCCAAAGTGGCGCCTGGGGTCAAACCCCTGGATCACGCTCCCCATGAGAAGCCGGGCCTCGTACTCGATGATCCCTCCTGGCACCTCCGTCGAAACCCGTTTCCCCACCAGGTCCTGGAGAACCCGGATCCCGCTTCCCTCAAAGGTCACGATCTGGGTGTAGTTGGGGTACATGGCGAAGAGGACCCTAAACTCCGGGGCCCGGCCCTGGAAATGTTCAGGGCTCCCCTCCTGGGCCAAAAGGGCTGCATGGGGCAAAACCGTACCGCAGTAATACACCCCCCGGCTTGGGTCGGTCCGGTCCCGGAGCATCTGGAGGTTGGTGATGGACCCACCGGACTGGATGGCCTGAGCCTGGGCCACCCCTGTGCGGTTCAGGATCTCGGCCACCGAGGTCCCATAGTAGAAGTAGACCCCCCCAATCCCCCCGGTGCCGATGACCACCTGGGGCTTCTGGGCTAGACCAAGGGAAAAAACCAACAAGACAACCCACCGCCGCATGCCTGACCTTACCCCCTTTCCTGGGGGGCATCCTAAGCTGAGGTCAGCGGGGGCGTCAAGGGTTCGCCGGGACGGGTCTTGACAGGCCCAGGACCGGGCGGGTAAAGTGGACTTACCGACCGGTCGGTGAGGTATGGTGGAGACCACACGGGACCGCATCCTCAAAGAGGCTGCCCGGCTCTTCACCGAGAAGGGCTACGAGGCCACCAGCATCCAGGACCTGGCCGAGAGTCTGGGCCTCTCCAAGGCGGCGCTTTACCACCACTTCCGGAGCAAGGAAGAAATCCTCTACGAGATCAGCCGGCTGGCCCTGGAGGGCCTGATCCAGGCTGGACAAAGGGCCCTGGCCGAGCCCGACCCAAAGGAGGCCCTAAGGCTTTTTATGGAGGCCCACGCCCGGTTTTTTGAGGAAAACTACGACTTCTTCGTCACCATGCTCCAGGGCCTCAAAAGCCTTTCCCCTGAACACCAACGGGCCACGGTGACCTTGCGGGACCGGCACGAGGCCCATCTCCGGACCATCCTGCAAAGGGGCATAGACCAAGGGGTCTTCCGCCCGGTGGAGGTGGCCTTGGCGGGCCGGGCGGTCCTCTCCCTCCTCAACTGGATGATCCGCTGGTTCAAGCCCGGGGGGCCCATGCGGGCCGAGGAGGTGGCCCGGGCCTACTGGGACCTTATCCTCAAGGGGTTAGAACATGTTCAAAGAAGCTGAGCAGAAGGAGATCCGCACCCTAGCCCGGCGGTTTTTGGAGGAGGCGGGGCCAGAGCTTAGGGCCTACGAGGAAGGGGAGGAGTTTCCCTGGCCCCTGGTGCGGCGGATGGCCGAACTGGGCTTCTTCGGGGTCTTCGTCCCTGAGGAGCTCGGAGGGGCGGGCCTGGGGTTTTGGGCCTATATTGCCCTCTTGGAGGAGCTCGGGGGGTACGGATCGTTGCGCTCCATCCTCTCCGTGCAGCAAAGCCTGGTCCTCACCCCACTTCTCACCTACGGCACAGAGGCCCAGAAGGCCCGGTACGTCCCCCCCCTGGCCCGGGGGGAGGTTCTTGGGGCCTATGCCCTCACCGAGCCCGAGGCTGGCTCCGACGCCGCAAGCCTTAGGACCCGGGCCTACCGGGACGGGGACCACTACGTTCTGGAGGGGCAAAAGACCTTTATCTCCCATGGGAATGTGGCCGAGCTCTTCATCGTCTTTGCCAAGACCGAGCCCGAAAAGGGGGCCAAGGGGATCACGGCCTTCCTGGTGGAGCGCAAGGACGGGGTCCGGACCACCCCCCTTAAGGGGAAGCTTGGCCTGAAGGCGGCGGACACGGGGATGGTCTTCCTGGAAGGGGTGCGGGTGCCCAAGGACCGGGTCTTGGGGCAGGAGGGGGAAGGCTTTAAGATCGCCCTTTCCACCCTGGACACGGGCCGGATTAGCCTGGCCGCGGGGAGCGTGGGGATCAGCCAGAAAGCCTTGGACCTCTCCTTAAGGTATGTCCGGGAGCGGCGCCAGTTCGGCCGGCCCATCGGGGGCTTCCAGCTCATCCAGGCCCACCTGGCGGAGATGAAGGTGGAGCTCGAGGCCTCCCGTCTCCTTACCTACCAGGCCGTGGTCAAGAAGCTTTCTGGGGAACGGTACACCCTGGAGGCCAGCATGGCCAAGCTCTACGCCAGCGAGGCCGCCAACCGCAACGCCTACCGGGCCATCCAGATCCACGGGGGGTACGGGTTCTTTGAGGAGTACGAGGTGGCCCGGCTCTACCGGGACGCCCGGATCGCCACCCTCTACGAGGGGACGAACGAGATCCAGCGCCTCATCATTGGGGCCCAGCTCACGGGG
>FWWM01011364.1_pt1 | contig 15255 bp, 7 predicted proteins | sample 2228351 | NCBI WGS metagenome assembly FWWM01 (sample SAMEA103939774, study PRJEB20133) | metagenome | reverse complement strand
GGTGGCGATGGCGTGCGCAGCCGCCGGGGCGGCCATGGTCTACATCAGAACCAACGAGGTGTTCGACGGTACGAAGGCCAAGCCCTATCTGGAGTTCGACCTCTCTTTCAAATCGGAACCTTTGATCGGGAGATTCACGATAAATTGCAACCTGTTCGATCAGGTGGTGCACGACCACAAGAACCTGGCCGCGCTCTCGGTCGGCGGCCGTATCGAGCAATTCGTGTTCGAGTACGGACGGCCATATGAGGGAAACCTGGCCGAAGCCAGAGGGATCTGGGGGAACCTGGCTACATTTATCGTTCTGGGCATTGAGCACATATTCACAGGTTACGACCACCTCATGTTCCTGCTTGGCCTGCTGCTGGTCGGCGCCGGGCTGCGCGACCTGATCAAAATCGTGACGTCGTTCACCGTGGCCCACAGCATCACGCTGGTCTCCGCCGCGCTCGATTACTTCAACCTGCCGGCGCGCCTGGTCGAATCGGGGATAGCGCTGAGCATAGCTTACGTCGGCTTGGAGAACATCTTAATGAAGCGCTTCGAGCGGCGCTGGCTGATAACCTTCGGCTTCGGCCTGATCCACGGGTTCGGCTTCGCCAGCGTGCTCAGGGAGATGGAGCTGCCGGCGAAAGGGCTGGCCTCCTCGCTCTTCTCGTTCAATTTGGGGGTGGAGATCGGTCAGATCGCCATCGTCTCCCTGGTCTTCCCCCTGATCCTATATATGCGGCGGACGCCGGCCAGCCCGCTGCTGGTTAAATCGATTTCGTGTGTGATCGTGCTCTTCGGACTCTTCTGGTTCTATCAGAGAGCCTTTGTATGAGAGCGGTTCTCATTCTGCTGCTGATCTTATTGCCGATCGAGGCCCGGGCCGATATCGTGCTCGACCCGATGGAGTTAAACGAGAGCCTGAAGAGGATAGCCCGCTGGAAGGGAGAGATCGAAAAAGAGCCTGATTCGGAAGCGGCCCTCGAGGCCCTGGTCTCGATCGGCAAAGAGGCCGACGAGTTGGCGCGGACTTTTAATCGCGAGATCGAGTCGCACGGGCGGGCCAATGCGCAGCTGATCGATCTGGCGATCGACCGCCTGAAGAAGCTCGGCGTCAATATCGGCTATCATCAGAGCAAATCGCTCTACTATTACGATTGCGCGGCCTACGTAGAGTACCTGAAGAGGGCGCCACAGGGGAATGGAGCGGCGGACGCCCGCTTCGGGCTCATCGACTATAAGTTTTTCCAGTCGATGGGGAACAACGCGAAAGAGCTGCTCGAGGCCGCGGCGGAGAAGCAGAAGTTCCTGAAGGACTATCCCGATTACGCCATGAACCCCCGCGTCATCCTCTATCTCGGTATCGACTACCGCGACCTGTTCCGCATCCACAGCCGACAGGGAGAGCGCGCCGCCGCTGCCAGATACCGGCGGCTGGCCATGGGCGCCTTCAAGCGGGTTATCGCCAGGTACCCGGAAAGCGAAGAGGCAAGCTCGGCCAGCCACATCATGAGCAAATTGGAGACCGAATGATAAGGCGGTTTTAGATCGAATTTACGGAAGAGAGATGAAGCATCAGGCCGCGGATGACGGTAATGGGCTGATTAAAACTGCTTCAGGGCGCAAATTAACCCAGATCAAAGGCTGCGTTATTCTGCGACCCATTCCCGTGCTGCGCGTATATTCCCTATGCAGGTTCTCTCGAGCCGTGCGCCGAAACACCCACAGGCTGAAGAGCGAACCGGCGCCGACCAGCAGCGCCAGCAGCGCGAGCGTGATGGCCAGGGTCAGGTGCGAGATCACGAGGCGCGCGGGGAGAAGCTGAACGACCGTCTTGATCTCGCGCAATTGCCAGACGTAATTGGTCAATCCATAGCCGGCGGCAAGCGCGGCCACCCCGCCCAGCGCAAGACCGAGCAGCGCGGGCGACAGGAGCATGGCCATCAGGAATCGCCAGATGTGGGCCGGCGAGGCCCCGCGTATGCGCAGCAGGGCCAGGGTGCGGCGGTCCTCGACGTAATTGGCCAGAGCAACCGCCAGAATGGCAATAAGTGCTAAAAAAAGCCCACCTATCAGGTAAATCCGCATGTTCTCGAGGGCCAGCGATATGAACATGTCGCTGCCGACCTTCCGGATCTCCTGGGGGAGCGTGTGCACCTCGAGCGGCCGGTGGGGAAGCGCGTCGAGCAGTCCACTTTGAATTCTATTCAAAGGGACACTACCATCGGATTTAACCAGCACGATCACGCGCGGGATGAGCAGCTGCAAATCGGCGAGCCTGGCGTTGCCGGCCGCTGCCGCCAGATAGGCGTTGTTGCTGAAGAGGTAATTGAGATAATCGACGCGGGCCTGGACGTAGCCCTGCCGGTCGGTCACCGTGCGCGGCGGCGTGCCGGGAAGAAAGGCCAGCGTTCCGGCAGCCGGCGCCGAGATCGTCCTCCGCTCCTCATCCATCCCGAGCAGCACCGTAGTGCCGGGAGCAAGCCGCCAGAAATCGACCACGGTAGGGGATACCGCCACGTCGCCCGCCCGCAATCGAGCGAGCAACTCTTCGAAGCTGCCGCTCATCCCCAGCTCGGGCTCCGCGTAGACCTCTCGCGCGTAGGCATCGAGGTCGCCGATCAAATAAAGCGGGACGCCGCGCAGCCCATAGCCCGGCAGATAGAAGCTGGGCAGGAGGGTTTCGAGCAGGTATGTCGCGGCCTGCACCCCCTCGACCCGCGCCAGAGCGGCCATGGTCCGCTCGAGTTCCGGGCGAAGCGCGGCAAGTTGACCCCTGAGACCCCCTTTTAGCCGTTCGACCTCGACCAGGTCCGGTGTGTTGAAGGTAAGCTGAAGCTCGGTCCCCATCTGCACCTGCGCCCCGCGCACCGCTTTATCTTCAAAAGAGCGGCTGGTTATCGTCGGGTAGAGGCTCACCCCGGCCATGAGCGCGACGATGAAGAGGAACCCCAGCGTGCGGTGCGGCTTGACCGCAATGTGACGCATGGCGAAGCCGCCGAGGCAGCCGCCGATCGGTTTGACGATGGGGGCGAGGGACCGCTGAATCCAGGCCCTTCTCGATACCAGCAGCGTGGCCGTGCCGTAAAGAAAGAGAGGCAGGCCGATGAAATTCAGCGCTCGATCGACGATAATCGGGATAGCTGAAGATGTCGCAGCAGAAAGAGAGTAGCCGAAGATCCAGCTGCCGAGCGTCGCGCTGCCGAGGAGCAACGCGAGCAGCTCGAGCGGGCCGAAGCGCAGCGCGGCGCGGGATGCCTCCGAGGCGGCGACGCGGCCCGAGGCCTCAAGCGGCGAGATCGTGGTCGAGTATTTAATGAGGCGCCGGCTGGTCACGAGCGCCAGGACCAGCGTGATGCCAAGAAAGAGCACGAAGAGCAGCAGCTGCTCGCGCTGCGAGAGCACGCCCGCTGGCAGCCGCCCCCGCTCGTAAATCATCAGCGGCAGCAGCGAGCCAACCGCCAGCCCGGAAATCCCTCCCAGCAGGCCGGCCGCGCTCACCGTTAAAATCAGAGCGCGCCCCATGAGCCGGCCCGGCACGCCGCGCAGCCGCATCAAGCCGAGCTTTCGCCGCTCGTTCAGGATAAGCAGGCCCGACAAATTGCCCGCCAGCACCCAGGCCATCCAGAGAAGCGGCAGCGCGACCAGGAGCGCAACCAGGCCGATGAGCCGCGATACTCGGTTCATCCGTTCCAGAAGGACCAGGGTCGGGCTGTCGGTGACAAAGGCCAGCTGTTTAGCCGCCTCCTCCTCTTCTTCCGCTTCGTGCACCAGGATCAGGCGAGGAGGTTCGGTGGTAGCGGCTGCCGAATTCCTCCCCTGTGCCGCCGCGGCTATCCGGTCGTACAGTTCTGCCACGCGCTCGAGCGAGCCGCCGATGTCCCAGCCCGAGATAATGCTCTGGCGGTCCAGCCGCCCGAGGTAGACAACTTCGGGGACATATTCGGCGAGCGCCACATGAATGTAGTCGGTCTCTCCGGGCCTGACCAGGTCGGGGGGAAGAAGCCCGGTGGCCACGGTATCGAATTTGTCGAGCGCCTCGGGCTGATAAGGTATCAGCAGGATCAGCCCGATATAGGGGACGAAGGCGACCGAGCCGGTCTGGTCCATGAGCCACCGGTTCAACTCGTCGCGGTCAAGCCGAATCACGCCGCGCACCGGAATATTGAAGAGGGAACGCCTCTCCTTGAGCACCTTTACCTTGACCGAAAATTCCCGCGCGCCTTGCAGCGAGAGAAAGGCCCTGCCGATCGATCGCTCCGGGCCGATGAGCGCGAGCATCGCAGCGTTATTGTCCTGGCCGGCACCGTTTCCAGCGTCGTTCAGGCTCTTCAAGGCCAGGCCGAGCTGCGGGGGGAGCAGCGCCGGGTCGGTTGCCGTGAGCATACAGAGCCAGGGCGTGGCCAGGGGCTTACCGTCAACTTCAGATATCACCTCGGCGCCTTCCGGAAATCTGGCGCGCAGGAAGGCCAGGCTCTCGACATCGGCCACGCCGTCCACGGCGCGAATCCGCTCCGGGACGTCTTCGCTCGAGCTGAATCCGCCCGTCTGATAGAGCGCAAGGTCCCAAGGGGTGCGGCGCAGTTGGTCTTCGACGTAGAGCTTAAGCGCATGGCGCGAGGTTATGTTCACACCGGCCAGCAGGCCGGCGACCAGAAAAGTCACGAGGCCGAAACTGAGAAAGGCCCGCTTGCCCAGGATGGCGATCAGGCGCGATGTAACTTTGAGCATAATAAGTGTTTTTACCTCACTTCTGAGCCTTGAGCGGCGGATAGAAATGCTCGTAGCTGCCGGCCACCGCTTTGTCTATGGTCCCTTTGGCGAACCTCCAAGGATCAGCGGCATAATCCTCGTACCGGCCCGGAGCATTGATCCCGGGTATCTCTGGTATCCAGTCTTCAGCCAATATCTGGTCCGGGTTGCCGTAGCGCGAGGCCAGGGCCCGCACCTCGGGATTATCCAGGCTGGTCAAACGGCCACGGTCTATCAGAGTAACCCACTTGTCGGTGTTGCGCAAATGCACGCGATAGGTCGTGAAGTAGGTGTGGATGTGGAAACCATGATCCATCGGCAGGTTGTGCTTGGCCGTGAAGTCCAGCCACGATTTCGATTCCACCGGCGCATCGGGATCATGCCAGAGGCGCAGGCCAACGCCCCAGTGGATTACGCCGCTGCGATTTCGCTCGGGGCCGAGGCTGCCCATCTCCATGTAAGCCGGATTGCGAAACCATTTGGGATTGGTGCCGAAGGCAATTTCGTATAGATACCAGAAGCCGCGGTGATTGTGGAAGGGGTAGGTAACCTCGTTGATCTTAGGATATTGCAAGAATTCCCTCAGCGCCTCGCCGTAAGGGCCGCCCCCTTTCGCCTCGGTCACATATCCGTCCTTGTAGTGGACCTCGATGCGGGGAAAGAAACCGGTATGTCCGTTGGTGCCGGCGATCACGCCGTTGATCAGAGGCATCGGCTCGCGGGGAATCCATTCCTTATCGAGGGCCGGATAGTCGATAAAGGAAAAGGCAAATCGCCCGGTGGCCTGAGTCGGGAACATGTAGAGATGGCCCCGCTGGTAAGCCCCTTTTACCCAGCGCTGCGCCATCTCCTCGGTGATGTCGGACCAGACATTTGTTCCCTCCGGATCGTTCGCCTCGAACTTATCGACGTAGGCCAGGGGTTCCATCGACTGCTCTTCGGCCAGCTGCCAGACGTCGCCCGGGAACGATGGGATCTTGCTGATCACCTCCCAGCGATTGTCAGCAGTGAAGAAACCCATATATTTGTCCTCATAAGGGTGGAGGGCTCGGGCCAGGCCGGCGCCTCCTCCCTTGCCCCAGAAGACCCCTTTGATCTCGGGGTGCTGTTTCAAGTAGTCCTGGATAGCCCGGCCCACGTTGTCTCTCTCCAGCTTCCGTTCCACCTCTTTCAAGTTTTTAGGAAGCTCTCGATTTTTCGGGAAGAGGATATCGTGCAGGTCCGGCCTTCTCTCCTTCAGCCACCTTTTGGCCGCCTCTGGATCGGGGAACTGGTTTTCGACCCAGTCGGCCGCTTCCATATATCCCAGTTCGGAAGTAAAGGCCCGCCTGACCTTCCTGAGGGCCAGGGCATCTTCTTTGCTGACCTTCACCAATTCGTAATCGCGCAGGATCTGGACTTTGACGCCGCGCTCCTCGAGCGCACGCTGGATCGCCTGCATGATCATATCCTCGGCCTCTGCGCCGACCACGATCAATATCGATTCGCCCGAATTAACGACGCCCAGCCCCAAACCGCCGCGCCAGGACTTGTTGCGGGCCAGCTCGCGGGCATAGGGCATTATCTCATCGATCGATTGGGGCGCCTTCAGATAGGATGGGAAGCGCGGCTCCGGGAATTTGCCGACTTCCTCTTTAACTTCCTGCTTTCGCGCACATCCATTGAGCATGGCCGCTATGAAGACCAGGGCTAAAATGAACGGCTCTCTTTTCACCTGCATCGCCTTAAACCTCCTTCCAAGCCATCGAAATTGTTTGTCGCAGAAACCGCTTTGTAGGGGCGCGGCTTGCCGCGCCCCGGCAATTTCTCTGCGCGCTCTGCGGCGAATAGATAACTCATATGTCAAACAGCCGCCTGGCTGCCGCATCACCAGATGAGCTTGAGCCCAAACTGGATGAGCCTCGACGTGGTCTCGGTCTCGGTGATCCGACCGGCGGCCGCAACGCGGTTTCCTCTCACGTCGAATATCGTCCTGAAGCTCGGTATGGCGAAGTTGGCGCGGTTAAGCGCGTTGTAGATCTCGACGCGGAACTGCACGTTGAAGTTCTCGGAGATGCGCGAGACGCGGTTGTTCTTGAACAGCGAGAAGTCCAGGTTGGAAAGCCCCGGCCCGATCAGAGTATTACGTCCGACGATGTTGCCGATCACCCCCGCGGGGGGAAAGGCGAAGCACTGGGTTTTAATGTAGCCGCTGATGTTTCCCGGGTTGGTGAGATCGTCGCAACCCGGATCCAACAGGAGGATCGGGCGCTGGGCCGAATCGCCGCCCATCTTGGTGCCGGCCACGTCGCCGCTGATCCCGACGCTAAAGGGCGTGCCGGTGCTCGCCTGGTAAATCCCCCCAAGCTGCCAGCCGCTCGCCAGCCAGCGCGCCATGCCAGACCAGGCTCCGGGCGAAGGGATATCCCATACGAAGTTGAGGACAAAGTTATGGCGGACGTCGAAGTCCGACAGCCCGCGGTTCACTCTGGTGTCGAACGGCACCGGGTTGTTCACGGTATTGTTAAACTCGTTGCTCGAGAGGGTTACCGAAGCTGTGTCGATGCTTTTGCCCCAGGTGTAAGAGGCTTGAGCCTGAAAGCCGCGGCTGAGCATCTTCCTGACCGCGAACTGGAGGCCTTGATAGAAGCTGTCGGCGTTGAACTGCACGGCGCGGATGACACCGAAATTTTCGTTGATCCTCACGCTGGTGGCCGTCGGCGGATATACGTAGCCCTCCGCGGTCCTGGTTGGGATAACCGTATTTACGTTGTTGTTCCGCCAGGGAAGATGGACGCCGCGCGCGCCGACGTAGCCAATCTCCACCACCACGCCGCCGGCAAGCTCCCGCTGAATGTTGATATTCCACTGCATCTTGTAAGAGCGCGACGGCTCCGGATCGTTAAAGGTGGTACGGAAGGTGGTCGGGAGCAGAAGGTCGAAGACTTTCTTGGGAAACGACCCCGCCGGGGTATTGCGCACGCGGCCCTGCTTGAAGAAGGGAGTCGAGCGCGGAAACTGGCTGACGAAGATGTAAGGCAACGGGAGAACGTCGAATATTCCGAAGCCTCCGCGGATTGCTGTCTTGCCGTCGCCGAACGGGTCCCAGGCGAAACCGATGCGCGGCGCGAAGTTGGCGAAGGTTGAGTTTTCGAAATAGCGTCCCACCGTAGCTTCCGGATCGGTCAGGTTGCGCAGCGTAGCCAGCCTGCCGTGGTGCTCGGTGGGAACCGTGGTCATCTCGTAGCGCAACCCGAGATTTATCGTCAAGTTGCTGCGCAAGCGTATATCGTCCTGCACGTAGCCGCCGAAGATAGACTGCCGAATCCCGCGCACGCCGTCCGTTCCGGGCAGCATAGCCGAAAACGACGTGGCACGCCCATTGGTCAGGAAAGCGGCGAGCGAGCCGTAATTGAAGTTGCCGTTGGGGTCCTGGGTCTGATTGAAGTTGTGCCACATGTGTTCGGCGTTGAAGCCGAACTTGAGCGAGTGGATCCCTTTTGTCAGAAACAGGTCGTCGTAGATCTGGCCTGAGGTGTAATTGAAGGTGTTGAACTCCACCGCGCCCAGGCCTCCTGAGAACTCCGTCAGGCCCGGCACACTTATAATTGCCAGGGCCCGTCCAGGCACAGTGCCCAAAGAAGTGTCATCAAGGATCGGATTGAAGACCACCAGGCTCAGCCCGTTGGCCGCGGAGGTGCGGGTGACTCCCAGGCGGAAGGAGTTGAAGAGCTGCGGGCTGAAGATGTGAGACTCTTCAATTATGATCGCCTGCCGGCGCGAATCGTTGGCCAGCTCTTTGTTGTTGAACTCATCCGGCAGTCTGATGTCGCCCTGGTCGAAGAAGTAGACGCCGCTCAGGCTATCCCTATCCGAGAACTTGTGGTCTAGCCTGGCAGTGAAGAAGTCCTCGCGCGAGACCCTCTGCCCGGCAAAGGAAAATTCGCCCGTATCGCCGGGAGGAAGGATGCGCCCGTTCGGCAGGGGAAAAACCGAGAGAACTTTTTGTATCACCGGGTCAACGGTAACTGTACCCGTAGAGAGCTGGCCCGCGCGCGCCGCGGGCGAGGGGACAACAGAAAGCTGGGTTATGCCGAGCGACTCGCGCAGCCCTTCGTAGTCGGCGAACCAGAAGGTGCTGTTCTCCCTGATCGCCCCTCCTGCTGCTGCTCCGAACTGATGGCGGCGGAAGGGAGGGGGGCTGGAGCCGCGGTCGAAGAAGTTGCGCGCGTCGAGGGCGCTGTTGCGGTGGAAGTAATAAACCGACCCGTGCAGGTCGTTGGTGCCCGAGCGGGTCACAGCGTTGATCACCCCGCCCGAGGTCCGGCCGTATTCGGCCGAATAGCTGCTGGTCAGAACGGAAAACTCCTGGACCGCATCAACGCCCAGATTGGTTCCCAGCGCGCTGCCCGGAGCCGTGTTGGCGTAATCGTTGATGCTGACTCCGTTCATGCGATAGTTATTCTCCGAAGGCCGCCCGCCGGAGATGGTCATCTGCACTCCGTTGCCCCGCTGGGTCATGCTCTCGAGGTCGAGCCGCTGAGTGCGAACCACAGCGACGCCGGGCTGGAGAGTGGCAAGCTGAGTCCAGTCGCGCCCGTTCAGCGGCAGCTCGCGAATCGTGCGGGCATCGACGACGTGGCTCAGGGCCGATGTGCCCAGTTCAATGGCCGAGGCCCCGCCGGTAACAACGATCTCTTCCGCCAGCTCCCCAAGGCGCATAACCAGATTCACCACCCGTTCGGCGCCGACCGTAAGCGTGATGTCCTTCTGCACCTCGGTGGCAAAACCAGTGGCCGAGGCGGTCACCTCGTATTGCCCAGGCAGCAGGTTCGGCGCACGGTAGAACCCCTCGTCGTTGGTGGTCACCGTGCGCGTTACTCCGGTTGCCATGTTCTTGATGGATACTTTAACTCCAGGCAGTATAGCGCCTGTTTGGTCTTTGATAATGCCCGAAATGGTGCCCCCCACCGTCTGCCCATGTGAACTGACGGCCAGAAGGCCGAGCATCAGCGCAGCAAGCGCTGCGATGCCAAATGCCGATTTCCTGCTCTTCATCTGGCTACCTCTCTTCCTGGCGCTCAGGCATTGGCCTGAGGCGCCTGATAATTTCAGGCCTGCCCACCCCGAGCAGGCTGCTTTCGAGCCATCAGCAATCAGCCTTCAGCTTCAAGCTGACCGCTGAAAGCTGAGTACTGATGGCTTGTCCTATTTAGAGCAATTTTAAATTGGCTGTACGGTTGGACCAGATATTCTTTCGCCCCGCTGGGGCTTGAATTAAATCGGCTTCCCTCCGACCCAGGGCTCGCACCCTGGGTAGCGGGCGATAAATTTAAGACCGAGCCCCAGCGGGGCGAAATAAAGTTCCCGTACACGCAAATGAAAACCGCTATAAATCCGCGCATTCTCCTATCCGGTTGTCACGCCGAGCGCCTTCGCGAAGGCGCGCTTCAGGAAGACTCCGATCAGGTGTCGTTTGTATTCCGCCGAGCCCTCCAGGTCATCGGCAAGCTGAGCGGTGGCCGCCAACGCCTCGGCAGCATCGGGCAATCTGCGCTCAACCTGCGAGCGCGCCCCCACCAGTATCTCCTCCGCCTCGAGCGAGCGGCGCGGCGAAGGGCTCACGCATCCCACGGCAACCCGCGCCCGCACCAGCGTCTCCCCATGATCGGGCGTTTCCAGCACCAGCGCCAGGCCGAGCGTCGGCCGCTCATGCACCTGAAATTTCAGATAAGCCGCCCGCGTCTCGGGTTTGGGAATAGGTATGTCGATCCGAGCAAGCACTTCGCCCCGCTCCAGCGTCGTCTCGTAAGCTCCGACGATGAACCGATCGATCTCTATCTCGCGCCGCCCACGTACGCCCTCGACGACCAGGCTGGCCCCCAGAGCCAGAAGCAGGGTTGCCGGGTCCGAATGAGGCTCGGCGAAGCAGAGGTTGCCGCCGAGGGTGCCGGTGCTGCGCACGCGAACGTTAGCCACATGCGACTCCATCTCGGCGAAGACCGGAAGATAGGTTCGCACGATCTCCGACCGCTCTATGCTCCTGTGGGTTGCCGCCGCGCCGATGCCGATGCGGCCGTCGTTCAGCTCGATGGCATCGAGGCCGCGGATCACTTTAACATCCACCAGGTGTTTGTAGCGCAGCACGTCGTGCTTCATCGCCAGCAACAGCTCGGTCCCGCCGGCATAGAGACAGCCCTCTTCCCCGAACTCGAGCAACATCTCGGCGGCCTCTCCGAGGTCGGCGGGTTGATGGATTTCGAAGCGGCGCAACGGCATCATCGCGCGGCGAGACCTCCTTTCTTGCCTTCGACCTCTCGCGCTCCGGCTTCGGCCTTGCGCAGGCGGGGAAGGACTTCCTTCCCCAACAGATCGATGCAGCGGTTCCACTCATCGAACCTGAATCTGAGGTCGAAGACGATATGATCTATCCCGACCTCCAGGTATTTCTTCACTTCGCGCACGATATCATCTGGGTTGCCGGCTATGAACGACCCTTCCAGGTCTTCGGCTTTAGTGAACTGCCCCGACGGAGGTTTTACCCAGAACTTCTGTTTATTGGCGTTCTCGAGCAGGCCGGCCACATTGACCTTCCTGAAAGCCGCCGCGCGCTCCTCGTCGATGCTGGTGATCGGAATGCACCCCTCGAGCAGGCGGGGTCTACCCCGCGCCGCGGCCTCGCTGCGCAGCTTTTCCACTCGCTTCCGATAGGTGGCGAGCGTGATCCGTCCGGGAAGCCATCCGTCGCAATATTCGAGCGCCCGTCGCACAGAGGCCGGCGTGCTCCCCGCGTACCAGATTACAGGAGGCGATGGGGATTTGGGCTTCAGTCCAACATGGTGAAAGCGGTAGAACTTTCCCTCGAAAGAGCAATGGTCCTCAGACCAGAGTTTCCGCACTATCGCCACCTGCTCGCGCACCAACTCGTCCCTGGGCCACTCGCCTATGCCGATGGCGTCGAATTCCTGCTGGAAGTTCCCGAGCCCTAGTCCCAGCACCAGCCGGTCGCCCGCCATATAGGCGAGCGAGTTGATCATCAGGGAAAGCAAGATGGGGTGCCGATGCGGGATGAGCGAGCCGAAGCCGAGCTTGATCTTTCTGGTGAGCCCGCCGACGGTTGCCAGGACGACGAACGGGTCGATGAAGGTGTTGTCCGTACCTTCCATGCCGTGGGGATGAAAGACGATATGGTCTCGAACCCAAACCGAATCGAAGCCGAGCGCCTCGGCTCTCTTCGACCCCTCTATGATCTTCTCCGCGCTCGCCTGCGCGCCAAAGTGCGGCAACAACAACCCATATTCAGTGCTCATCTATCCACCTCCTGGTTTCAGTGTCCCAGCCGAACCGGCCTGGCAAGGCAACCATAGCCCGGCGCGCCGACCACCTTGCCATCCCTAAAAACGAATTGCCCCCTGAGCAGGGTATGTACCGGCACCCCGCGCACCTTGCGCCCGCGATAGGGGGTCCAGCCGCACTTGCTTAAGACCTCCTGGTCGGTGATAGTCTTTTCTGCCCCCAAATCGACGGCAACGATATCCGCATCGGCGCCGACCCTGATCGCCCCCTTGCGCGGGTAGAGGCCGAAGAGCTTGGCCGGATTGAGCGCGGTCAGCTCGACGGCGCGCTGGAGCGAGATGCGTCCGCGCGACACCTCGGTGAGCAGGAGCGAGAGGTAATGCTGGGCCGATGGCGTGCCGGTATGCGCTTTCCATCCGTCGGTCCATCCGGGCTCTTTTTCCTCTCTCAAGTGCGGCGCGTGGTCGGTCGCTATGATGTCGATGGTCCCGTCCACCACCGCCTGCCAGACGGCCTCCGCGTTCTGCGGCGGGACATAGTAAGAAAGGGCATATGATCCAAGTCGTTCTATGTTGTTCCAGTCATTGCCGAGCCATAACGCCCACGGGTTGACCTCGGCCGAGACCGGGCGGCCCTGCGCTTTCGCCGCCTTCAACATCTCGACGCACCGGCGGGTCTGCACATGAAGCACGTGGAGCCGGACGCCGGTCACCTCTTGCAGGCGAAGGATGAGGGCGACCGCCGTGTCCCAGATTACCCCATCGTAAGCCGAGTAGGCCTCCGCGTAGGCGCGGAAATCGCGACGCCCCGCGGCCCAGAACCTCCCTTCGATCTCGCTCATCAGCTCCTGGTCGTGCGGGTGGACCATGATGGGCAGCCCGGTTTTACTCACCGCTTCGAAAATAGCTAAAAGTTTTCCATGGTCGTGCACGCCCGTGCCTGGCATGTGGGGGTAAGAGCGGCCGGTATCGGCGACCATGAAGACCTTGAACGCGAGGATCCCCATGGCTGCCAGCCGCGGGATCTCTTCGACGACCATGGCCAGCGGGTTGACATTGAAATCGACGAGCGCCTTCTTCTGGTAGAGGGCGAACATGTCGCGCAGCGTCTCCGAGGTTTTCGGCGGCGGGTTGACGTTGGGCATGGCCACGGTCACGGTCACGCCGCCGGCGGCACAGGCGGAAGTTGCGGTTACGATGTCCTCCTTGTGCGTGAAGCCTGGCTCGCGGTGGTGCGAGTGCATATCGATCAGGCCGGGGAGGAGGTGGAGGCCGGACACGTCCACGACATGCTTTGCCTCAATAGTCACGTCCGGCGAAACGATCCCGACGATGGTCTGGCCCGAGATAGCTACGTCGGCGCGGACGACCGTCTCCTCGGTCACCACCTCGCCGCCGCGCAGAAGAAGATCGACAGCCATTTCCGCTCCTTTATCTCGCTTTCGCCCGCGCCTCTGCCCGGCACTCGCTCAAGGCCCGCCATACGCGCTCCGGCGTGAGCGGCACCTGCCTGACGCGAACGCCGGTTGCGCGGCACAGGGCATTAGCCACACAGGCCGCGATAGGATTCAGCGCCCCCTCGCCTCCCCCCTTGGCGCCGTAGGGTCCGATGCCGTCTTGATTTTGAACCAGCATGAGGGTGACCTTTTCCGGAAGGTCGGAAAAGCGCGGCACTCGATAATCGAGCAACGTCCCGTTGACCAGCTGCGCCCCCTCATAAATCAGCTCTTCGTAGAGCGCCAGCCCCATCCCCTGCGTGGCCGCCCCCAGGTCCTGCCCTTCGGCCATAGCCGGGTTGATGGCCAGGCCGACATCGCCGACGGTAACCAGGCGCTCGAGGCGGATGCGCCCGGTCTCCTCATCGAGCGCGATTTCCACACCCGCGCAGCCGATCTCCCAGAAGGGCGGCAGCTTTGCCAGGTCGCCCGCTCTTCTCAAATAAGCCCGGCCAACCACGCTGCAATCCGAGAGCCCGAAATATTTCTCGATCACCTGGCCCCAGGAGAGATATCGGTCCTTGTATCTCACCCCGCGCTCTTCCTGCAGAAGCTCCTCGGGTTTCACGCCCAGGACCTCGGCCGCCATGCGCCGCAACTGTTCGATCGCCTCGCGGCAGGCCTCCAGCACCGCGCGCCCCATCAGGGTTGTCGTGCGGCTCGCTCCGGTCGAGCGCTCGAAGGGGGTGATCGCGGTATCGGAGCTGACGATGCGGACCTTCCCGGTCTCGACACCCATCTCTTCGGCCACGATCTGCGTCAGGATGGTGTGGCTCCCCTGTCCTAACTCTGTGGTGCCGGTGAGGACCGAGACCGAATCGTCCGAATAGACTTGGACGACAGCCGAGCTGACCGGCTCGGCGCCGGCATCGCTGGCCGAGCAGGCCAGCGCGCGCCCTTTAGGCAGAGGCTTATCCCATTCCAGCGCGCGCGCCACCATGATCAGGTCGCCTGGCAGGTCGGCATCGAGCGGACGGAGATCGGGATGAATCGGCTCGCCGCGCCGCGCCAGATTATCAGAGCGAAATTTCAAGGGATCGCAGCCGATCTTTTCGGCCAGCTCATCTATCTGGCACTCGGAGGCAAAGGTGACCTGCGGGGCGCCGAAGCCGCGGTAGGAGCTGGCCGGGGCCGTGTTGGTGTAGACCGCGTAACAATCGACCTTGACGTTGGGGATCCGGTAGGGGCCGACCACGCGCACCGCAGCCTTCTTGCAGACCAGCGGGCTATTTTCAGCATAGGCGCCGGTGTTGAGGTGAATCACCGCCTCGCGCGCCACGATTCGTCCCTGGTCATCGACACCGGTGCGAATCCACACGCGCGCGCTGTCGCTGCGCGTGGTGAGGATCGCTTCGGCCACGCTCAACTGAAGCTTGACCGGCCGCCCCGCCCGCCAGGAGCAGGCGGCCGCCAGCGGCTCGATCTTGGTGTAAGATTTGCTCCCATAGCCGCCGCCCACAAACGGCACGATTACCCGCACGCGATTGAGCGGCAGGCGGAAGACGCTGGCCAAATCGTGGCGCACCATAAAGGGGTGCTGCGCCGAGGAGTAGACGGTCAGACCATTCGAAGTGTAATCGGCAATGGCGACGTAGGGTTCCATGGCGTAGGCATATGCCATGGGGAAATGGAACTCCCCCTCCACGATCTGCTTCGCCTTTGCGAAGCCGGCTGCGACGTCTCCCCAACCGACGCGGACCACCTGACAGATGTTGCTCACCTCGCCCGGCTTTGCCTCCTCGAAG
>FWWM01011355.1_pt1 | contig 15269 bp, 12 predicted proteins | sample 2228351 | NCBI WGS metagenome assembly FWWM01 (sample SAMEA103939774, study PRJEB20133) | metagenome | reverse complement strand
AAAACGGTCTGCTTGGCGCTCATGCCAGAAGTTTATGCTGGCAAACAGCACGTCCTTGCCATCCCATCAAGATGGGTTGGCCAGCCGATTACGAACAAAGCTCGGACCCGCACGCTCACGCCGGAGGAAATCGGCCTCTTTGTCATGCGTGTCAGCGGCATTGTGTCGCCCGCGGCCCGTGCCCTGGAGCTGTGCCTGTACCTTGGTGGGCAGCGGTTGGCGCAATTGCTTCGCTCCGAGATCAAGCATTACAAGTCCACGGACAAGACGTTGACGCTGTTCGACTCAAAAGGTCGAAGGGAAGTACCACGGGTGCACGTCGTGCCGGTGGAAGGCCGTGCCGCAGAACTGCTTGAAGTCTGCGTCAAAGATGCCCAAGCGCGAGGCACCACATACCTGTTCAGCAGCCATGGCAAGATACCCGTGGATGTGAACACGGTCTCCAAGCTGCTGCGTGCCATCAAAGCCGAACTGTACGTGCAGGGTTTGATCGTCGAAGACTTTGACGTGCGGGATTTGAGGCGCTCTGTCGAAACCCGGTTGGCGGCGTTGAAGATCCCGTCGGATCACCGGGCCAATTTGCTCAGTCATGGTTTGAGCGGTGTCCAGAATCGCCATTACGACTTCCACGACTACACCGATCACAAGCTGAACGCCACGCTCACCCTGCACGACTACGTGGCGCAGTGCGTCGAAGAATGCGTGATCCGCTACCTCGACATTGTTCAGGTGGGCCCGCCTGCGAAAGTCGTGGGTACCCTGGAAGAGCACGTTGCGCGGTTGCGCGAGGCCGGGTTGCCCAGGGTGCCATAAGGGCAAGGCGTTCTATCCAGGTCCTCAACCCCGTCTTGCTTCAGGAGGCAAGACGGGGTGGTTTGGTATTGACTGGAATTATGGGTTGACGGGAAGTGGGATTTGTTGGCGAAATTTTAGGCTTGAAGGGTTCTTCTAGGCTGGGGGCTGCCGTTCGAGTGCGCGAGATGAACGACCGCTGTTTTGCGGAAACCCGCCATTCGAGGTCCGAGTTCGCGGTAGTCCGCTGTACAACCGGAGCCAATCAATCAGCTGATACACAGCGACTGAAACTGGCCGAAACAGGCGGCATCAGCACACCTCAAAGTGCATTGCGCCGACCTTCCCCGGGAACATTCTTCAGCGCCGCGGCGTGGCTACTTCATTGTGAAAATGATGCAAGGATCTCGTGCGGGCGTCATGATGGTTGTTTGACGCTTGCCCCGCGTAATGCTGACTCGAAGATTTTGCCGGGCTTGGTCGTCAACATTTTCAGCCATGTTCGCACGCACGATCCGGTCCGGATTCGCAACGATCTCCTTTTTGACGTAGCGCGGCCATCCTTCAAAGATGATGACCTCATCAAACTGTTTGCCCTTTGCCTTATGCATATTCATCACGATGACGCCGGTTTCGGGGCTGGACTGCGTTGCGAAGTGCTCGCGAACAAATGCCTTCCGCGTAATTTCCAAAGCGTTCGCATAGCTGCCATAGGTTCTCCAGTCCTGGGAGAGCTGCTGTCGCAACTGCGTCCCGCGTTCAAGGAGACGGATGTTCTTAACCTCGACGCCAATTTCTTTCAAGCGAATGCAGGGGCCGCCTTCCATCGCCTTTCTCACCGCGCGCCAGTCGTGATCCGGATCGCCGGTCAGGGGGACCGCCCTGACCTGCTCATAGGTCTGCAACAGGTTGACCATGATGCTTGTCTTGGGCAACGGCTTTCCTGCAGCCCTTTTCTCTCCGTATAGCGCGTATGCCTTACGGAGGCTCTCAGCTTGCTGCAAATCTGTCTTGGCCGGGGCGTCACCGCCCTTACCTTGAAAGTAGCTGGAGAGGAGGTCAACCACGCCGTCCAAGTGGAAAAGAGTGGGCGGCTGCAGCATAAAGGACACAATCTCAGCGGCCAAGATTGCAGCTTCCAAATCGACCGCCGCTGAATGACGTATCGGCGTCATCTTGGCTGGCGGCTCGCGGAACTTGTCGGAGACAAAGCGCGTCATCCGCTTCGTAGGCACAAGGACGGCGAGGGACCAATCCCTCTTACCGGAATCGACAAGCCGCTTGCGCACCGCATAGGTCCTAGTCACTAGAGCAGAATACGCTTCATTCTCGTTTGCCGGGTAGGTTTCGAATTCGATCCCCGTGTACTCTTTCTTCGAGAACTTTCCTGTGAGCACCTCGTTTCCGAAGAGCAGAATCTCGGTTCCGGCGCTCCTATGATTCTCACCTTGTAGCTCGATTTTGGTATGGTTGAAAGTAGCTGCGAATTGATTCAACCGCTCCGGGTCAGCGCCGATCCAGTCATAAATGCGCTGTTCAGGATCTGCAAGGGCGATTACCGTGCCTTCGCGCCCTAACTGCTGCACGACCCTCCACTGGTCAGCATTTGTGTCCTGAAACTCATCAAGGATGAACACTGGATACCTCGTCGCAATGAGCTGGCGAAGCCGCTGGCTTCGCTCAAGAAGCGTCGCGACATGACTGGCAAACAAGTCGAAGCACACCCGCCCCTCCGTCAGGGCTTGCCTGAAGCGCTCCTCTTGCTCTTTGGCCTTCTTCTCTGCCTTTTCTTCGGCGGTCAGTTTGCTTTCCGTTTTGTAGCCGCTACGAATTCCCGACAACGCTACAGCCTCGTTTGCAGGGGTCAAGATAGCGAGCGGCCTAGGTAGCCCAAGCAAATAACCATGAGTCTTCAGCGTTCGCCAGAAGAACGAGTGATAAGTCTCTACATTGATTCGAGATTTGATTGTCTTGGGAATGTCGTGCTCGCTCTCGATGGCTTCAATCACGCGCGATATCGTGGCGCGCGCGAAGCTCAGAAAGAGAATCTCTTGTCCCGGCCGTAATGTCTCCGCAACCTTTGCGGCCTTGAGAATGGAGATCGTCGTCTTGCCTGCGCCCGGGCCGCCGATCACCAGTAGATTGCCTTCGGTATCCAGAACCTGCTGCTGCGTCTTAGAGAGCTTCATCGTCGCCATCACCTTCCGTGCCTGCAGGACCAGCCGCCTCAGGCGGCGGAGGCGGGGGCAGACACAGGGTCTTGAGGTGCACGCATGCATTCCGTATCCATTGGGGAATCTCTGCCTCCGTGCACTGCGCGACGTATTCAGCGATGCCAAAATCACCCTTCTTCTTGGCAAAGTACGCCATCAGCGCATTGATGATGTCGGTCTTCGGGGTGGGGTACTTCGCGGCCAAATCTGGCGGCCAGGCTAGAAGATCGCAGAAGCGCTCCATGGCGGCCTGCGGAGTGTTGTTGAGAATGAGGTTCTCGATACCTTTCTCGTTGTGCATGTACATGTGCTCAACTTGGGCGGTGATGAGCGCCTGCGCAGCCGCATCCTGCAAGTCGCACAGCGCGAAGGTGCGCTTCCCTATATCTTTATACAACTTCGCCATGTCCGGAATGCTTCCTTCCCCGCCAGCATCCACGACGCACACACCCATTGCCTCCAACGAGGAATACCTCTCGGGATCGAGTTCGGCGAGGCGACGGCACGCGACCGGGAACGCGGAAGCTTCTGTAGAGCCCTCTGCGATGAGGACGCGTCTTGCCAGAAGGCCTTCACAGAATCTTGTCCGAAACTCCTGGCGATAGCGTTTCAACTTGACGCTGTCAGGCAGGACGACTTGAGCTTGCCTCAGAGTTCCGGCTGCGTCGCGCGACAGAATGACTGTGTCGTCTAGAGAAAATTCTTCGAGTACGTAGGGCGAATGTGAGGTGAAGAGGGTTTGCGATGCCAGCTTGCGGACCTCATGGATGATGCGCTTCTGTGCGTAAGGGGGAATAGCCGTCTCAGGTTCCTCCATGGCGAAAATCACATTCTGCTTGTCCTGGGCGATTTGCGACAGCATCGCAAGCACCAGCATGCCCGAATAACCGGGCTGACCTTGCGTTGGCAGAATATCGTGATGGGCGCACTAGCTTTGCCCGCCGGCCCCCAAGCAGTCTGCCCTGCAGAGGGCATCGTAGGCAATCCTTCATCCAAAGTCGCCGCTACTTTTCTCAATTGCAGCGAGATAGCGCATGCACTCCTCGGCATCGGAGCTGACGAAGCAGGCAAAATCATCCTTAAGGCCCAAGTCGCGCCGAGACAGCATTGCGCGCAGCGGCCCTTCGGTGAAGAATGCATCGCAGTACCCGATCGCCGCAGCAGCGTGATCGAAATCGAACAGATCATTGGGCTTCAGAGTCTGCTTCTTGTTCCAGCGAACAGCAGCATGTAACAGGGACTTGATGTGGAGGCTGCGCATGGCCTTGCGTCCGCCCTCTGTGTCCAGGACGCCTATCAGGAAGGACAGGCACTGCCGGTCAACCTCGGCACGTTCAGAACTCCCCTCGGCCGGCAGCGGCCCCGCCGCGGGTGGCAGCATCGGCGCTAGGATTTTCGCCAGTGTGCCGGCAAATAGGTCCAGTACTCCGACCAATTCATCGTTGTAGGTCTTCCGAAAGCTCTTGAGATCGGCGGCGTGTATCTGGTTCTGCTCGTTCAGATTCGCAGACGTCTGTCGAAAGTGAAGTGGATCGGCGTGGACAAACGCCTCACCAAGGTGCGAGCACATCTGGACCAGGGAGACGTTTTCCCACATGTGATCAAAGAACGCTTTTTGGATTGACAGGTTCATCGCTGCATCGAAGACCATTTTCGTGGGATGAACAAAGCCCATCACATAGCTGAGCTTCGACCACACCAGCTCCCTCAAGGGATAGACGCTGGCCCCCGGCTTCGCCGAGTGAACGTAGTGCGCAATCTCGGTTCCGACGCGTAGGTGAAACGGGACGAGCGTTACGCCCAGACTGAGCTCGTCGATCAGCGCGGCCGTAGCTAAACGCGAGGCGCCGTCAGTTTGCTTGAACAGCTCAAGGAAGGTGCTGTCGCTGATCGGGCAAAAAGCAACGCCGGATTTCACTAGGCCGCGCAGCATCGATAGCATCTGGAGGCCCCTATCAGACTCTCCTGTGCGCATCGCATCACGAAGCAGAATCCAGAAGCACAGGTCCAGGTAAATGGCTTTCCTGGGCGTCAACGACGCGCCCAGTTCCAGCAACCTGCTGCGAGTATGGCGATCGAGGCTTATCTCAGGTGATGCCCTGTGCCTATCAATCAACGATCCGACCTCTTGCGGGTTCATGCGACGCCCATATTCCGCCTACTGGTCTTCGAGCTTCGGCATGTAGTGGGCGAACTCGATCTGTGCGTCGTAAAGCGCGGACGACCAGTGGGATGTAATGGGATTGGAATTGACGGCGGGCGCGAGAGCCAGAGCGGCTGCCCGGACTGCCGGCCTATAGAAAAGCTCTTCGGCGTCACTCGGTGCGCGCTTTTCGCCCGACACAGTACCGACGGCAGCAGCTCGCTTCAAGTCGTCTTTCAACGACCGATAAAGCTCCTCCGCATGCGCTCGGTCGTCTCGCGAGAGATGTCTGCTGCTGCCTAGCAGGACCATGATCGCTTCGCATCGGGAATCGAAGCTGGCCAACTTGTCGCGAATCAACTTCAATTCGTGAGTATCCAAGTGTTTCCCCCTCTCAGAGATCTGCCTGCCAAGGCCTGGTCGAGATTTGACAGCTTTCTGGCCCCTCCGCGCGAACGGTGTAGTAGCCATTCCTTATCGATCCTGATACTGTATTAGAAAACAGCCTTCATCTCTGGATGGCGATTCAGGGGTTCGCCATCATGCTTCCAATGGCCATGGGTTCCCATACGCCTAGGCGATCTGCTCTTCGGTGAATCGGGATTCTTCATCACTTCTCCTTGCCCCTGCCGGGGCGCTTGAAAGCAAGAGTAACGCTAGTTTTGACCTTTATGGGTTTTTGGGGAAACGTCAACCTCTGTCTAGGCTGTCGCGGTCAACAGCAAACATCTGGAGCTGTCGGTCGCCGCTTCACGACGGACGACAGCTGAGGGCACGAAGCACCAGTTCACGGGCGGGTCAGGGATAGTTGCTAAAGCATCGGCGCCATGTATGTCGGCTGTACACCTGAAACCAGGCGGAGCGCCGCGGGGTTGGTCAGTTCTCGGATGACTGCTTGGCTGCAGGTAACGGTAGGTCGCGACATCGCGCGCACCGACTGAAACCGCTGCAGACCCGACCGACGAACTAACCCATGAAACTGCCAATCACGCAAGCTGACAGAGTCATGGAATTCCAAGTGCCAGCTTCATTCTGGTTGCCATTGGTCTGTCGTGTGCAAGTACCTGCCCAATCCGCGCTTGGGCAAGCTCGCTTTGCCCCGCAGTTGCTGCCGCATCCATGGCCAGTCTGTGTGCGTTATGCACCTCCCACCCGGACATCTCGTAGCCATGGCCCAACGAGATCCAATGGAGCGCGGCGAGAGCACAATTCATCGCGAACTCCGGCCTGGATGTCATGTGTGCAGTAGCGGCACGGATCAGGGTTTTCGGGTCGCAGGGGGATGCCATGGTCAGCTCACTGGCCAGGTCGTACAACTTGAGGGTCTTGGCCGTAGCAAACCATTTTCCCGGCTCACCAGGAGTTGAACTGATCAGAAAGGTCAGGAGCTTTTTTGGGTCCAGTTCCGGGTACTTTTTGGCCAAACCACGGTAGGTTGACAGGTTTGAGTTGGATTGATTGGCCAGCAATGCGTAGCGATTGAAAGCCTCTCCACGCCGGTTTGCTTTGAGAAGTAGGTCCTCCGCAAAGCGTGCGATGGTTACTTCATGGGTGTTGACGCCTGCGCGCTCGGTAACGTATGTGATGGCCTCATCAATGTAATCGGCTGGCCAACCCATCTTGATGGGATGGCAAGGACGTGCTGTTTGCCAGCATAAACTTCTGGCATGAGCGCCAAGCAGACCGTTTTAGACCGAGAGTTGTTTGTCCAGGCCCTGCGCCACATGGGCGAGGATGACCTGCTGTATCTCAACCGGATGGTGGTCGAGCGTTTGAACTTGCTGGCCCAGGCGCGCAGCACGGTGCAACTGGCCCAGTTTGCCGAAGGCGACCGTGTGGAATTTACGTCCAACGACGGCACCATCAAGCGTGGGACGGTGTTGCGCTTGAACAAGAAGACCGCCAGCGTACTGACCGACGATGCTCAGAACTGGAAGGTGTCACCAGCCCTGCTGCGCAAGCAAGCAGCCGCTTGAGCTTACCCGGTATCAAGTGGATGGTGCTGTCGGTTTCCAGCGGTGTGGCAGCAGTTCCCCGACACGGTTGGCCTTGTGCGTGGGCAAGCGCGTCAGCACGTCCTTGAGATAAGCATAGGGGTCGTGCCCGTTGAGCCTGGCCGACTGGATCAGGCTCATTGCGGCCGCAGCACGCTGGCCCGCACGCAGGCTGCCGGCGAAGAGCCAGTTGCTCCTGCCAATGGCCACCGGGCGGATCTGGTTCTCGATCCAGTTGTTGTCCACGGGCAACTGCCCGTCCTCCAGGAAACGGGTCAGTGCCCCCCAGCGTTTGAGGCTGTAGTCCAACGCCTTGGCTGTGGCCGAGTTGCCGGCCACCTGCTGGCGTTGCAGCAGCATCCATTCGTGCAGGGCGTCCATGATCGAGCGACTGCGCTGTTGCCGTATCTCCAGTCGCTGGTTTGTGGGTAAATCCTTGATCTGCTGCTCAATCTCGTAGACCCGCGCCAACTGCGTCAGCGCGTATTGGGCAATCTGGCTCTTGTTGGCCGCGTGCAGGTCAAAGAATTTTCGGCGTGCGTGCGCCAGGCAACCCACTTCGGTCACGCCCTGGGTGAAGCTGGCTTTGTACCCCGCGAAGTCGTCGCAAACCAGGCTGCCACGCCAGTCCCCCAGGAAGGCTCTGGCATGCTCACCAGCGCGGGATTCGCAGAAGTCATACACCACGGCACGCATGGCTTCAAACGCCCCCGGTGCATACGCCCACAGGTAGGCCCTATGGGTCTTGCCATCTCGCAACCCGGCGGGCTTGAGCATGGCCACCGGCGTCTCGTCAGCGTGCAATACCCGGTGAGCCAGCAATTCCTCTTTTAAGGCATCGACCAGGGGCTGCAGCCGTACCCCGCAAATGCCCACCCACTGCGCCAGGGTGGAGCGCGGGATCGCCAGGCCTGCGCGTCCAAAGATGCCCTCTTGCCGGTACAGAGGCAGGTGGTCGGCGTACTTGGCCACCAGCACCTGGGCCAGCAAGCCCGTGGTGGGAATGCCCTTGTCGATGACGTGCGCCTCCACCGGCGCTTGCGTGATGGTTTCGCACCGGGTGCAAGCCCACTTGCCACGCACATGGCGTTCCACCGTGAACACGCCCGGCACATAGTCCAGCTTCTCGGCCACATCTTCCCCAATGCGCTTCATCTGACAGCCGCAGGTGCAAGTGGTGGAGTCGGGTTCGTGGCGGATCTCGCGCCGTGGCAAGTTGGCCGGCAACGGGGCGCGTTTGGGTTGCTGCTTCGGCTCGGCCGCCGTGCTGCCGGTCAACTTGAGGTCGTCGATCTCGGTGGCCACTGCGGCCAGGTCGGCCTCGATCTCGTCTTCCAGCAGGCTCTTTTGCTGGGGGTCAAAGCGTTCGGATTGGGCGGCGAACTTCATGCGCTTCAGGAGCGCGTTCTCGACCGTGAGTTTGTCTAGCAGCGCCGTCTTGTGGCGCAACTCGCCCAGCAGGCGCTGGGTCAGCTCGCGCAGTTGCGCAGCGTCCAATGCCCCCAGGGTTTGCTCGTCGATCACCATGGCTGCCAGTGTGCCTGCACACCTGGGAGATGACCATTGGCGCATCCCCCAATTGCCAACACTACCGCCGCACGGCGACGATTCAGACCACGGTGATGGCGCCCTGTGAACCCATGCGTTGCCAGGGCAAACCCAGCACCAGGGCATCAAGCTGTGCATGTTCAAGTGACACGTTGGGGCTGCCCGGTGGCGCCCAGGTGAACTTGCCCTGGTGCAGTCGGCGCGCGGCCAGCCACAGCCCCACGCCGTCGTGCACCAGAATCTTGAGGCGGTTGGCGCGCTGGTTGGTAAAGACGTAGGCGTGGTGCGGGCGTGCTGCACCGAAGGTGGCAATGACTCGGGCCAAGGCGGTGTCGGGGCCGGCGCGCATGTCCAGTGGGGCGGTGGCCAGCCAGGCGGCATCTATTCGGATCATGGGCGACTCACCGCAACCATTCCCGCAGCATTTGCGCACAATCGGCGGCAGCAGACAACGGCCAGTGCACGGTCATGGATACGCCATGGCGTTGGCATTCGATGCGGATGTCGGCTGCCACGGCTGAAGCGACGGGGGCCACTGCCGCCGGCTGTGCACTCGCACATGGCTGCGCCGCGGTGTTGAGTTCAATGGGAACGAAGGCGGGTGTCACTGGGACAGGCAAACTGCAGGTATCGGTCAATTCCGCTGTGCCGACAGCGCGGTGCCGGCCTTGGTCGTACTCCTTGAGCCAGCGGTGCAGCACGTTCGAATTCATGCCATGCTGCAAGGCCAGTGCGGCAATGGATGCGCCAGGCTGAAGACAGGCGGCCACCAGTTCGATCTTGAATTGCGGGGTATAGGTGCGGTGCGTGCGGCGCACGCCGTAGCGAGGGGATTGAGTGTCTTTGAGCATCGTGTCCACGGAAGGTTGCGTGCACACGATCTTGCTCAGACCCTCAACCCGAATCAAGATGGGTTGGCCAGCCGGTTACCCCCTACCTGCCCTCAACACCTAGGGAAACACACCACTCTCCCGTCAGCGTTCCAACCGAACCCATCCCACCACAGCATTCAGTGGCAGATGAAGATGGTTCTGAGAGCAACTCATCGGGATCAGAACGAGACGAGGAAAACTGGAAAAGAGAGGATCTGCTCCCCGACATTGGTGCCCGGCTGTCCAGCAGTGACTACACCTCATTTGGTGAAAAACTGGGGTTCGTCACACGCGACCAGATCGACCCAGACGATCTTGCCTTGCTCACCCGGAAACTGGTCCAGCACCTGAACGGCAATGACAGCGAAAGGGCTGGCTATGCCCTCTTTGGATTGATCAGTTTGCTGACGGGATGCAGCGACTTCATCGCCCTGAAGCTTGCGTTCTCTCAGGGTCACAGCATCTGGATCGACTCAGACAGAGGGTGCTGGTGCTGGGATTTCCAAGCATACAAGCGAGGCGGTGACAAGGCAGAAAAGCCAACCACTGCAGAACCGATTTTCGTAGCGCTTCCCAACAATGTTGCACATCACTTGCGGCAACTTCTGATGGGACACCCTAGGGCAGAGACGCTCGGCGATTTGATGGACCAAGCGCTTGGGGCACCACTTGACCTCAAGAAATTTCGTGAATTTCTGAGAGGCTGCGGCGATCCCGTGCATCCAGCCTATGCCAGCCGCTTCGCCAAGTCCATGCCGTTTGTCTATCTGCAGACCAGTGGCAGCGACATGTCAGCCGCCATGCTCAGCGGGCGCTTTGCCGTCTCTGCCCCTGCAGCCCTGTTCTACTTTGGCCCGACCTACAAAATCCTGCACCAGCGACTCGCCCAGGCCTATGCATTCCTCAGCCTGGGCGAACCGGAATCCATTGCCAATGCTGACCAGCGGGCGGGGTCTCAGAAAGTGCTTGAAGCTGCTCAGCTCCAAGCGGGCTGGACCCGGCTGGAGAACGAGATCCTCCTCGCACAAGCCAGGATAGATTCAGCAACCAACCCGTTCGCCCGTCTAGCAGATATCAACTGGCTCATGATCCTGCTGTGTGCAGGGTTTGTCATCCAGGCTGGTCACCGTGGGACCAGACTGGAGCGACTTACCTTCGGCGCCCTGCTCCTGCACCCTGATGTCATCCTGATTTCTGACAAGGATGAGAATGACCGTAAGCAACCGCGGCTGCTCCCCAAAACGCCGGTCATCCATGCTCTGATTTCGATTGCAGTTCACCTGCATCGGTTGATGACGAATGATCTAGGACCAGATGTGCCACACGACACCTGTGTGTTTGTGCAATGGGTGCAGGCAGATCCCAAGAGGACGGTCCCCGTAAGCACTGGTGACATTGCAAGGGTGATTGCGAATTTCTTTGAAGGTGCAGACGTCAACTTTGGCCGCAGCGCGTGGGTCACCCACCTGGATGAAGACGGGTGCGACCGTTGGTTGATCCGGGTTCTGACCGGGCACACGAGAGACGTTACCCGCACCCATGGGGCCTATTTTGACAAGCCACCAGTGCATGCGGCAAAGCAGTTGGGCGTCGCGATGGAGCGAACGGGGCATCGGATCTTTGGTGCCTCGACGCTTCGGTGCAACCAAACAGACATACACGTCAGATTTCGCGTCAGCGGTCGTGAGCGCGCTGTGAAAGAGGTGGCACTGATGGCGCCGGACCCAAGAACACTGTTGCCGGCACTATCTCCTGCCACCCTTGCAGGCTGGTGTGCCACACAGCGTGTCAGGAACGATTTACTTCACGGACGTGTTCTGGTGTCCCCAGCATCACTGGCCATCATGCATATGCTGTTCGTCGACTTCATTCCAGATGCCGATCTGTGCATGCAGGCCATCAGGTCGCCAGATGAATGCCTTCAGCTGCATGGAAAAGCGGCCGGCCTGCTGTGGAGACGATCACACTTCATCCATGCAACCTGGTTGCCGCTGCTGCCCACCACAACTTGCCTGATCAGCCAAGCCCAGCACAACACACCGCCATCTGATCAGAAGGTCTGGATGGAAATTGGCGCTGGGCTTCAAAAAATCGACCCCAGCTACTGGCCAACCAGTGCAGAAAGATGCAAAGCCGCGCTGTTTGAGACCACCCGTGGATTCCTGCGCCTGGAGTTTCCACCCTCATTGCTGGCAGTGGCCGACCCAGAGGTACCCGCACCGACCTTGAACCAACTGTCCTTGATCCGGTTGGGAACTGCGCCTTCAGATCCGAACCCACCTCCGCTACCAGCAGGTAGGGAGCGTGCAAATTCGCGCGGCAGCAGCAGACCGGCTGCCGAGTTCAAGCAGATTAGAAAACTTGTCTCGCACTACACAACCCAGACAAATCGCATTGGCGAACTCAGGAAACGTGCACTCGACTGCCTGAGCCAGATCCGTCTTGAAGTGCAGGCACAGACAGGGTTTGGTGTCTGGATCATGGACTGGGTTGTGGACGAGTTGGGGCGATCAGCAGCAGATGAAAAAGGGCGGCTCGACATAAGTTCGATCAGCACCTATCTCAGCGTCATGACACACAGGCCGAGGGAGTTGACAGATGCAGACATGGGGGACCCCTATGAATGGTCACATGATGACTGGAAAAAGTGGATCAATGATCTCAGCAGTTCCCTTTCAAATGATTCCACGCGTCAGGAGATGGCTGACATCCCCGACCCCGAGCATGTAGCAGGGATAACGTCGCTGCATCCGAGGGTCAAAGATGCCGTGGGCCGGTTGATCAGGAATCTGCTTCGGCGCAATCACTGGGTACCTCCCATGATCCGCGGCGCCTTGGCTGAAGGAAATGAAAACTTGCCCAGTGGATCCGCATCTTCATGCCTGATCAAAGAAGACGACCTTCAAAGAGCCATTCAGATTGGACACACATGGCTGGCCGATGAGCCGCTGGATGGCTTGATGCTTGAAGCGCGCGCCCGGATTCAATTTCTGATCCCGACGCGATCCAGTGAGATCTCCAATCTTCAAATCGACTGCTTAACGACATCCGGCCAACTCGTCATCAGGCGCGTCGGCTACAAGAACATCAAGAATGACAATTCGGTTCGAACCGTCAAGGCCCATGCGCCCTTGAGAGAGACGGTTGATGGGTACAGGAAAGAGCTGCTGCAGTACCAGCCCGTCGCAGAATTTTTGTTTCGTGGGCCCGGGTCACCCGATGCTGGTTTTAGAGACGTCGAAGTCATAGGCCTGCTGTCGGCCGCCTTGAAGCACGCGACGGGTGACCCATCGGCTCGCCCGCATTCCATGAGAGCGGTCGCTCTTCAAAATCTGGCATGGAAGGGCTGGCTGCCCGTGGTCCAGCGACTATTTACAGCAACAGCCTCGCCTCCAATCTGCTTTGCATGGGCTGACATAACGTCTGAGTGGACTGATCTCGCGCGCGCAGCCAGTCTCGCCGGCCATGGCGACCTGAGGTCTGCCTTTGGAAACTATCTGGCCGGCTGGAGCCTGGTGTTTGGCGTGCGCTCCATCGGGTTGCTGCAGGGCCTGAAGCCCCGTCCTGCATTCCTGACTCAGCTCGGAATTCAGCCTGCAAGCCTGAGAAAGCACCGTCAGCGCAGCGGTGAAGAAGTTGATGAATGGGGATGGGTGTTTACCGCCGTTGCTGAAGACGCGGCACAAGACCTCAACTTCATTCTCAAGAATGTGAATCCTCCTGCCACGCAGACCGCAACGCATGCAAATTCTGATGATGCGCGCTCTCGCATTTGCCCGGACGTGCCAATTCCCAGCGCGTGCACTGGTCTGACAAGCACCACCCCATCCCAAGGTCAGGGCGACATCCTTTATTTGGCTGCAAGGATTCTGGGGATGCCCAAGCCACAAGCCATGGAAAGAACTCGGATCAGCCTGTCTCGCGCGACCGACCTGGACACCAGGCTTCCTCCACCACCGTTGGTCCAGATGGTGTCACAGCGCGCCCGCTCTGCCGTGCAGGAAAGGGGGCGTCAAGGAAATTTTGAAGTGCTGTTTTCTGATCAGGGAACGCAGATTCTCGAATGGGTTTCAAGCAAAACCGGACAGGATCGTTGGACAGCCACTTGTTTCATCTTCAAACTTCATGGACATCCACTACCTGATCTCGATATGGCAAATTTTTGGAACCGTTTATTACTTCTCTACCACCCGGCTGCGCGCTGCGCATCCACCGTGGCCAGCGGTACCTGGGAGATGAAGAGCGCTCTTCTCTCATCACAAACACAGCTCAAGTCTTGCTAAAAGTCGATGCACAAATTGGCGCCTCGCCATCCATCAACCTGGTTGCCAGAGGCGTGGACAACAGGGTCCTATCGTCCAGACTGAACTCGGTGTTCCGAGCTGCGCTGCTGGCCCACGCCTGCATGGACAAGAGGTTCCATCATGCAGATTGAACACTGCCCAACCCTTGGAACTTTAATCATTACTACACGGGTCAAGCTCAGTTCTTCTGAACTCTGCAAGGCCCAGCATCACCAAATTTTTTCCAGCGAACCTCTCATGCCAGTTGATACAAAACTTGTGATCCCATTGTCTTCTGCCATCCCGCTACTTGAGCAGGCGAACAAGGTTTTGAAACAGTTAAATCACCATGGATCACAATCCATGGTGACAGGGATACTAGCTTCTCAACTCAGCCAGCTCGAGGTAGTCATGGCCTTGCCAGAGCAGAAGCAAAGGTCCGTGGAAAACGACGATCTTCAATCTCGTGCAGCCATGGACAAGCAACGGATCACTGCACTGTTTGACAAATTTAGGCCACTGGCTCGCAAGGCTGAGCAAGGTAAAGTGGATGCGGAAGCGCTCATGCAATCAATCCGATCGGAGCCAGACCAGCAACTTGCCATCAACACCTTCCGCCATCTGATTGCCCGGACTCATGACATTCACATGGGCGATGCTCCCATCGTGACAAGCGAGCTAACACCTTCGTCCACCCCTGAATTTGTTTCCAAGAAGCCCTACGTGGTGGATCTCACTGTCTGTTCAATCAATTCAGAAAATGGGCTGGCCTGCTGCATTTTGCAAGGCGGTCAAAATCTGGAACCTGCTTTCCAGAAGGATGACTTGGGACGCCGAACTTTGCAGTTTCAACTCGCACACGACAGGCTGATCACTTTCGGCTTCTGCATGCTGCTCGGATTGCGGTTGAAGGCACAGATTTCTCTCCGGATATCGTTGACAGCCAAGGGGCCTTCATACAAATGCGCCTTGATCAACTTGCTGGATGAAGAAGCGCTTACCAGCTCAATAAGGAAGGGCATTGCCATGCAGACACCAGACCTGTTTTCAAGCTGATCAAGAACGTCCAGATTTCCTGTCAAGCATCTGGTACCGTTTAATACACCGGTACTCGTCCTGCAGCCCCGCCAGACTCCCCTGATGGGACGAACTACAGCCACACGCTGTCTCGCACGATCCAGCTGAGCCAAGCAGTCCTTGCTATAAGTAAGTCTCCTGTGTCGCTCGGTGGATCACAACCGCAACTTGCGCAACGCCGCATTTACCGCATTGAGGTCGAAACCGGCCGGATCGAACGGCCCACCGTTCCATTCCCACATGTCTTCGTGCCGCGGGTCTAGGGATGGTGTTCAAAACTTTGCCGTTGACGCAGTCTGAAGGGCTGCGCCGCGCCTGACAATATCGCCATGAAGCAGCAAGACCTG
>FWWM01009743.1_pt1 | contig 15272 bp, 10 predicted proteins | sample 2228351 | NCBI WGS metagenome assembly FWWM01 (sample SAMEA103939774, study PRJEB20133) | metagenome | reverse complement strand
GGGTTGTTGGAACCCACTTCGTGTAGCGCAATGATATGGGCGAAGATGAGCATCAACAGCACCAGCGGCAGCGCGATCACGTGCAGCGAGAAGAAGCGGTTGAGCGTGGCGTCGGAGATGACGTAATCACCGCGCACGAACACCGCCAGATCCGGCCCGATCACCGGGATTGCCGACACCAGGTTGATGATCACCTGCGCCCCCCAGTAGGACATCTGACCCCACGGCAGCAGGTAACCCATGAACGCTTCGCCCATCAAGCACAGGAAAATCGCCACGCCGATGATCCACAGCAGCTCGCGCGGTTTGCGGTACGAACCATACAGCAGCCCACGGAACATGTGCAGATACACGACGATGAAAAACGCCGACGCGCCAGTGGAGTGCATGTAGCGGATGAACCAACCACCCGGCACTTCACGCATGATGTATTCGACGCTGGCGAACGCCACCGGCACCCCCGCGGCGTTGAGCGTGCCGTCGGGTTTGTAGTTCATCACTAGGAAAATGCCGGTGACGATCTGAATCACGAACACCAGCAGCGCCAACGAACCGAAGAAATACCAGAAATTGAGGTTCTTCGGCGCGTAGTATTTCGCCATATGGGCGTCAAACGTGGCGGTGAGCGGAAAACGCTCATCGATCCACTGCATCAGTGAAGATTTGCTGCTCATCGTCTCGAGCTCCTCCTCAGGCCTTGTCTTCGCCGATCAGCACGCGCGTGTCGCTGAGGTATTTGTGCGGCGGCACGGGCAGGTTGGTTGGTGCCGGCATGCTCTTGAACACGCGCCCGGCCAGGTCGAACATCGAACCGTGGCAAGGACACAGATAGCCCCCCACCCAGTCGGCGCTGATGCCACTGGCCTCACCGACCTGGAACTTGGCGGTGGGAGAACAACCGAGGTGGGTGCAAATTCCCTCGACGATCAAATATTCGGGCTTGATCGAGCGATGCGGGTTCTTAGCGTAAGCTGGCTGATCGGATTTTTCCGAGTCGGGATCGGCGAGTTTATCGCGGACTTTCTCGAGCGAAGCCAGCATCTCGGGGGTTCGACGCAACACCCAGATCGGTTTGCCGCGCCATTCCACCACCATCATCTCACCCGGTGCCAGCTTGGAGATATCGGCTTCGACCGGCGCACCGGCGGCTTTGGCGCGTTCCGACGGCGCGAAGCTGGCGACGAACGGTGCCGCCATCGCCACGACCCCGGCGCCACCGACCACACTGGTGGCCACGAGCAACTGACGGCGCGACTCATCGGTGGGTTCGACCACAGCGCTACTCATCGTTTTCTCCTTCGTCGGCGAAATGCTGCCATTATAACCCGCCGGCCAGTCGGACAGTAAACAGAGTTTCCTGATGTAGCTCAAAGTTTACGTCGGTCGTACCAGGCGTACGCGACGGTAGCGGGATCGGCGTATTCCAGCTCCCCGCCCACCGGCACGCCGCGCGCCAAGCGGGTGATCGTCAAATGCGGCAACGCCTGCAACCGCTCCGCCAACCACTGCGCGGTGGCTTCTCCCTCGGTGGTGAAGTTGGTGGCCAGAATCACTTCGCGCACGCCCGGTCGCGCCGCACGGTCGAGCAAGCGCTCCAATCCGAGTTCCTTGGGACCGATGCCATCGAGCGGCGACAAATGGCCCATGAGCACATAGTAGCGACCACGATAGACGTGCGCCGACTCTAGCGCTTCCAGGTCAGCAGGCATTTCGACCACGCACAGTTGCGCGTCGTCACGCCCCGGGTCGGCGCAACGCGCGCACACCGGGGTTTCGGAAAAGGTGTTGCAATCGCGGCAATGGGTCAGTTCGCTTGCCGCGCGCACGAGCAGTTCGCCCACCCGCCGCGCCGCGTCGCGGTCATGCAGCAGCAGATGATGCACCAGCCGCTGCGCGCTCTTGGGACCCAATCCCGGCAAGCGGCGCAGTGCCTCGGTCAGTTCGGCAATCAGCTGGGACATGCGGCCCGAGAATCAGAAATTGAGGTTCAACCCAGGCGGCAAGGGCAGACCGGCGGTCGCTGCCGCCATTTTTTCCTGCACTGTGGCTTCGGCGCGCCGCACCGCATCGTTGAACGCCGCGGCGATGAGATCCTCGAGCATTTCGCGGTCATCGAGCACGGAGGGGTCGATCACCACCCGGCGCACGTCGTGCTTGCAGGTCATCACCACCTTCACCAACCCCGCACCCGCTTCCCCCTGCACCTCGGTCTGCGCCAGCTCTTCTTGGATGCGCTTGATTTCTTCCTGCATTTTCTGGGCTTGACGCATCAAGCCCGACAAAGCGGCTTTGTTGAACATCGCGTGGTCCTTTCCTTCAAGTCAATGATTCGATGATCTGTTTCGGTCAATCCCCACCCGGCCTCCTCAGGCTGCGGCGTCGTCGCCACGGCGCAGGCGAACGCTGGCGGCATCGAGCCGCAGTCCCAAGCGCTGGGTTAGAAACCGCACCGCCGGCTGCGCCTCGACCCGTTGCTGCCACGCCTCGCGCGCCGCGCGCTGTGCTTGGGCTTGCCGTGCCGCCGGAGTTTCCTGCCAGGGCAAAGCGTCGGCATCGTCTGATTCGACCCAGCGGACGCGCGCCGGTTCGGAAAGGACGCGCGCGATCGCCTCTTGTGCCTTACTCACCACCTGCGGATGCATCTGCGGCAGTGCCTTGACTCGTGGCGCCGCCACCAGCTCCACCTCACCGTCCTGCCACGCGAGCGGCAACGAGTGCAGCACCAGTTCTCGGGCTGGTCCGGTCAGATCCAGCCGTTGCACCAACGCGTGCCAGCGATCCGCCAGTGCAGGCAAACTGTCGTTGGTCGTGTACGCAGACGCCTTTCGTGCCTCTGAGGCCGCATAGGCGTCTGACGACACCGATGCACCCGAAGCGCTCGCCTCGGGCGCCCGCCCAGCGTCAGAGCGCATTTCGGACTCCTGGGACCCGTCGGCGCGAGCCGCCTTTATGGTTTCTTCATGCCGCCCCGCCGAACCCTGCCGCATCGGCGCCACTTGCGGCCCTTGCGGCAACGGCGCGGGCTGTGGCGTCGTCTGCGGCGCAAAAGCGAGCAGACGCAGCAGCGTCATGGTAAAACCGGTCGCTTCATCGGGAGCGAGCGACAGATCGCGCCGCCCTTGCAAGACGATCTCGTACGCCAGCTGCACGAACTCCGGATCCCATTGCGCGGCCAGTTGGGTACACGCCTCAGACGTTGCCGCCGCACTGGGGACGAACTGCGCCAATGCCACGCGATGCAGGAGTTGCGCCAGTGTGGCGAGCACGGCATCAAACGCCACGCCGCTTTCGCCGATCGCCGCAGCCTCCTGCAACGCTTTTTCCGCGTCCGCAGCCGCCACGGCCGCCAGTAGCGCCCACAGCCGCGCTTCGCTCGCCAATCCCAGCATCGCCGCGACGTCGTTTTCCCGAACCGCGCCACCGCCGTAAGCGATCGCCTGTTCCAGCAGCGACAGCGCATCGCGCATCGACCCGCCCGCGGCCTGTCCGATGAACGTCAGGGCCGAGGCATCGAACGGCACACCCTCGGCAGTAAGCACTTCGGCGCAGCGCTGCGCAATCACCCGTGGCGGCAGCGAACGCAGATGAAACTGCAGGCAGCGCGACAAAACCGTGACCGGAATCTTTTGCGGGTCGGTGGTGGCAAGCACAAACTTGACGTGTTCCGGCGGCTCCTCGAGCGTTTTGAGCATCGCGTTGAACGCATGACCGGTGAGCATGTGCACTTCATCGATCATGTAGACCTTGTAGCGGCCGGCCACTGGGGCGTAAGTGGCTTGCTCCAGAAGTGCGGCGATGTCTTCGACCCCACGGTTGGAAGCGGCGTCGAGTTCGAGGTAATCGGGAAAGCGGTCGGCGTCGATGGCGCGACAGGCGTCGCACTGTCCGCATGGCTCGGCCGTGGGACCCGAAGCGCAGTTGAGCGCTTTGGCAAAAATGCGGCTGATCGTGGTCTTCCCCACGCCACGCGTGCCGGTAAAAAGATAGGCGTGATGCAGACGCCCAGTCGTGAGCGCGTGCGTTAGCGCCTTGACCACGTGGTCTTGCCCCACCAGTTCGGCGAACGTGCGCGGGCGCCAGCGGCGCGCCAAAGCTTGTTGGCTCATCATGCGACTCGAAGCGAAGACGGCGAGCCGTACCCCCGGCACTGGCGGGAAGTGGTTAGGGCTGCTGCCTTCCGGCCCTGACCCGGTTCCCACGCCGCCATGCGGGGCGACCCGCCGCAATGCGATGGTACCACAAGCCGTGCGGCCATCACACGCCCCGCGCGTCGTTCTCGCCGGCCGGCGCAGCGGCGGTCTTGTCGGAAGTTGGCCGCGCGGTGGCGTGGGACGAGGTCATCGACGGCAAACCGGTACCCGTCGAGGATGGCACGAGGGTAGGAACGGCCGCCGTTTGCGCCGGCAACAGCGCGCTCATCAATGCCCCCTGCGCCTCGAGCATTTCCGCGGCCAACCGCCGGGCGCGCGCCGCGTCGGCATGATAAAGCCGCTCGAAGTAGTCGCGCGCTTTGCCGGTCAAGCGTTGCGCCAAGGTCAAGCGCACCAGCGCTTCGAGCAAAACCGCGTCGCTTGGCGCCTCCATCAACCAGCGTTCGAGTTTGGTCAGCCAGGTCAAATCGGCGGGCAACACCGGCAGTGCCGCGGCAAGCACTTCACTGGCGTAGCGCTCGCGCAAGAAGCTTTCGGCGATGGCCAACGCGTCGGCGCGCGCTCCATGCGCGACCACCGTTTGCACCACCGCCGCGACGAGTTCCGGCAATCGGCGTTCTTCTTTGGGCTGCGCCTGCCACCAGGCCAGCACGTCGTCGTTGTGCTGCAAGCGCGCCCGCAACAAGGCCTCGAACGCCGACACGGCAATGGGCAAAAACTCGGCAAGCGGCAGCGCCTCGTGCCGTCGCAGCTTGCGCGCCGCCTCGAGCGCCTGCTCCCACTGCCCCAGCTGCCGCGTTGCCGCTAGCCGCAGGCGCTCGCGCACCGTCGGCGCGACACGGCTGTCGGCCGCCAGCGCCGCGAGCGCCGCTTCGAGACGATCGAGGCGTCCAAACGCCAGGCCGAAACGCGCTTCCAACACGGCGCGCGCCGCCGCCCACTGGCCGTGTTCGGGCAGGCGCGCCAGGGCGTTTTCTGCGCGCGCTTCGTCCTGCACTGCCAGCGCGGCTTCGAAAGCTTCCACCGCCGCGGTTGCAGCGGCATTGGGCAAACGATGTACTGCGTCCAGCGCCGCAAAAGCCGCTTTGGGTTTACCGATGAGGCGGGCAGACGCTGCATCCGCCAAACGCGCCAAGGCCTGCTCCAAGCGCCGTCGCGCTCGCCAAGCACGCAGCGCACCAGGGGCCGAAACAAGCGATGCGACAAGGCGCAGCAGCGCGTAGCCAACGAGCAACGCCAGCAACGCCAACACCCCCAGCAACTGCAGTGACATCTGGCCCCGGTAAGGCGGCACGACGAAAACGACGTAGCCCTCCAGCGTTTTGAACCACAGCGCGAACACCACGGCCAGAGCCGCCGCGATGAGGACACCCAGAACGGTTCTCATGATGGGTTCCTCCCTTGGCTAGCGCGCGGTCGCAAACGCGCCTTGCAGCTGCGCCAGCGCCGCCAACGTCTGCTCGAGGGTGGGCAGGTTCGGTGCCACCTCGCGTTCTTTCAACGCCGCCAAACGCTGTTGCACGGTTTGGACCCCTTCGGCGTTGGGCTCGTAGTATCGCGTCACGAACGCGGTGATCTCTTCGATCGAGCCGCGATACAGTGCGGCATTGCCTTGAAGCGCCGCCAGGCGGGCACTGGCAAAATGCGCTTCCAACGCCGCTTGCAGGCTCAGGCGCTGGGCAGGGCTGAGCGTTGCCGGCATCGGCGCGTCGAGGCGCTCCAGCCGCAGCCATTCGCCCCACGATTGTCCCAGCGCTTCGCCAAAGCGCACCACGCCGTTCCACAGGCGCTGGTACCACGGCGCCGCGTCGTCGTTCGTCGCGGCAACGGCGTGTTCGCTTCCTACTGGCACTTCGAAGGCCAGCGGCGCTTGCGCCAACAGCCGCTGCACCGCGGTAAGTTCAGCGATGAGGCCCGCGACATCCGGCACCGATACCGCTTGCAGTGTTGCCAGATCGTGCGCGATCGCCTGCCGCAGCGCCAAGCCCCACGGTTGCGCGGTTTCGCTAAGCGTCGCGTCGGCGCGCTGCAGCGCATCGCGTGCCGCGCTGGGGTCGTGCGCCCAGCGTAAGCGCTGTTCGGCAAAAGTGACGAGATCGCGCACTTCGACAAAGCGCTTGAGTTCGTTTTGCCGCGCCATCGCTTCGGTCAGCCGCACTGCCGCATCAGTGGCCGCTTTGACGCGCGCCATTTCCGCTTCCCACAGCGCCAGGCGTTCGCGCCATTGCGCTTGCTGTTCGGCCAGCGCCGTGCTTTGCTGCTGTTGCGCGACCAGCGCGCGCTGCAGCGCCGCGATTTCGTTTTGCCACTCCTGACGCAGCAAAGCCGCTTCCTTCTGCCACTCTTGACGCAGCGTGGTCTGAAGGGTCGTTGTTGCCGCCGTGGCATGGCGCAGCTGCACCAATTCTGCTTTCGTTTCTTCCAGGCGCTGCTGCGCGGCTTCAAGGCGCATATGTGACCAGCCGCCCCAGCCGAGCGCTGCCAATGCAACGACAAGCGCTAGCACCGCCACAGCGCGCCCGGGGCGTTCAGGCGCTGCCGCGGCGGGTTGCGGCGGCGGTAAAGGTGCAGTCGTCTCGGCATGTTTCACGGGAGAGTCCCCGACTGAAGCCGCCGTTTTGGTCTCAGGCGGTGGCACTTGCGGAAATTCCACGGGTGTTGTGGCGGGCGTCGTGTTTTTTGCGTTGGTCGCCGGTTGCGCCGCGGTGCTTTTTTGCGCATCCACACGCTCTGACTCCGACTCTGGTTTTGGTGATGAGGACTTTGTCATCAACGCCTCTACGCCATCCGCCGTGGCGCCGCTCCCCGTTTCTCGAACTTCGTCCGCCAGTGGCGTTTCCGTCGGTGGCACTGCATTTTGCTTTTGATCCGTTTTGCTCATGACCCCTCTCCCAAACAACGCGCCATCGTCTGAGCCAGCGTTTTTTCATCCGGTGCCGCAGCGCACGCCACGCGTTCCCAACCTTGCCGCTGCAACACCGCGGCGATGCGCGGATGCGACGCCACCACCGGCAAGCGCCGCACCGCGTCCCAAAGCGACGGCGGCACCACCGAGGGCAAATGCGCCGCGGCTTCGCTACTGGTGAGGATGAGTCCGTGCAGCCGCCCCTCGTGCCAAGGCGCCCATACCGCTTCGCTCCAGCGGGGCGGCAGACGACGGTAACACACGAACTCTACCACTTCCGCGCCGCGATCACGCAACGCTTGCGCAAGCAAGGTCCTTCCCCCTTCCCCTTTGACGATCAGCACTCGGGACCCTTTCACCGCGTCTGGCTGCGTCCAAGGCTCGGCAAGCACGTGCTCGCTGTCGGCGCCAGAACGGGGATACCACACCTCGGTAAACCCCAGCGCGCGCAGCACGGCAGCGCTACCCGCACCCACGGTGGCCACCGGCGGCCCTGGCGGCCAGGGACGATGCGCGCGCAGCTCCGTCACGCCGAGCTGCGCGGCGTTGCGGCTGACGAAAAACACCCAAGCGAAATCGTCGAGCAGGCGCGCCACTTGGACCGCGCGCTGCGGGTCAGGCACCGGCTCGATCTGCAGCAACGGTGCCTCTACCCCTTCGATGCCCTGCGCGGCGAGTGCCGCGATCAGCCCAGCGTTTTGTCCCGCGGGGCGCGTCACCCACACCGCTGGTGCCGATTCCCGGACAGGCATAGACGGCATGGCTTCAAAGATGCAACCCAACGGCCGTTTCCCCATGCTCACTTCGCCGCGTTCAGGCCAAAGGGCAACTTACTGTACGCGCCCATCGAACCCGCGGCGCACGAATTTACGCCGCTAAACGGTACCACCAGTCGGCTGGAAGCGGGATAGCCCGGCCAACCGCTCGACCAATTCGGCCGCGCCAGCGGTAAGCAACCGCTGCGCCAACGCCACCCCCAGCGCGTCGGGGTCGCACGTCGCGGCCGGGGCACGCGCTTCGTCGCGGAAAATGCGGCTGCCGTCGGGTTCGGCCACCAGCGCCCGCAGCCACAACGTCTCGCCGTCCTGACACGCGTAGGCGGCAATCGGCACCTCGCAGCTGCCCCCCAACAGCCGCGCTACCGCCCGCTCGGCGGCGACACAGCGCGCGGTGACCGCGTCGGCCAGCGGCGCCAACCAGCGCTGCACGTCGGAACGGACCGAGAGGCACTCAATCGCCAGCGCGCCTTGCCCGGCTGCCGGCAGCATCGTATCCACCGGCAAACGTTCGCGGATGCGTTCGCTCAACCCCAAACGCTCCAACCCCGCCGCCGCGAGCACGATGGCGTCGTATTGCCCTTCATTGAGCTTGCGCAGACGCGTATCGAGGTTGCCACGCAGCGGCGCAACGGCCAGATAGGGGTATTGGGCGATCAACTGCGCCTGACGCCGTAGCGAGGAAGTGCCCACCACCGCTCCCGGTGGCAAGTCCTCGAGGCTGGCGTAGCGCGGCGACACGAAGGCATCGCGCACGTCGGCCCGCGCGAGCACGGCGGCAAGCGTGAACTCGGGTTCAAGGGTCATCGGCACATCCTTGAGCGAATGCACCGCCAGATCCGCCCGCCCCTCCAGCAACGCCACCTCCAACTCTTTGACGAACAACCCCTTACCGCCCACCTTAGCGAGCGGCCGGTCGAGAATAGCATCGCCGCGCGTGGTCATTCCGAGCAGCGTCACTTCACAGTTCGGATACAATGCTTGCAACTGCGCCTGCACGAAACGCGCCTGCCACAGCGCCAGGCGGCTTTCGCGCGTGGCGATCACCAGCCGCTTGGGAGTATCGGCATGAGACATGAAAAGTTCCTATTTCGCATGAGCCGCCGCGAATGGCTGACGGGATCGATCTTTGCTCTGGCCGCGATTGTAGCACCAGCCACCCGCTCATGGGCCGGCGCGCTCGCGCATTGGCCGGCCGCCACCGACTTGGCAACCGATGCGCGTACCGCGGCCGCGCAACGCCAGCCGATCGTGCTCTACTTCACGCGCCGCGATTGCCCCTTTTGCGTGCGCGCCGAACGCTACCTTGAACCGCTTGCCGAGCGCCGCGGTAGTGACGCAATCTTTCGGCGCATCGAAGCCGACCGGCGCGATCTGGCGGTGATCGACTTTGCCGGCAACCGCCTTGACCATGCAGCGCTGGCTCGCGCGCTCAACGGTACGCTCACCCCGACCGTGGCGGCGTATTCGCCCACCGGTCAGCTCATCGGAGAACCAATCATCGGTTTGCCCGTTGAGGAATTCTACGAGGCATATGTCTCCGGTTTGATCGACGACGCAAAACGCCGGCTGGCTAGCCCGTGATCGGCGCACCGGACCTGGCCGGGACACGCGCGCGAAATTGGACAAGATCCAATAGCAGACTATAGCTGCATGTTCGGCGTGCGGGACCTTTCGGGACACGCGCGCCGATAGAAGCCTTGTCACCGGCCGACGGACTTGGTGCAGCCATCGCTTATGCCGCTCAGGCCTACGGACAGCAGAAACTTGCGATAAAATTCGTCTATTACAATAACCTTACTTCGGTTGGCTTCCTCAATGAACTCGACTGCGCTCCCTCCCAGCACCGACAAAGACGCCCCGCTCGCCGAAAACATCCGCCTGCTGGGTCGCCTGTTGGGCGACACCATCCGGCATTATCACGGCACCGAAGTCTTTTCCCTCATCGAAGCCGTGCGGCGCGCCTCGGTGGCGATCCACCGCGGCGATGAACCTGACAGCGTGGCGCGGCTACACGCGCTGCTGGCGGCGATGTCGCGCGATGCGGCGATCGCACTCATCCGCGCCTTCACCTATTTCTCACACCTGGCGAACATCGCCGAAGATCGCCACCACCTGCGCCGGGCACGGGCGCACGCGATCGCCGGTTCGCCATCACGCCCCGGCACGCTCGCCCACACCTTTGCGTTGCTGCACGAACGCGGCCTTTCGGCCAATGAAGTCGCCGCGTTTTTGCGCGACGCACACGTGCGACCGGTGCTCACCGCGCATCCCACGGAAGTGCAGCGTCAGGCCGTGCTGGCGCGGGAGCTCGAAATCGCCGATTGGCTCGCCACGCTGGATCGTCCCGACCTCACCCCCGAAGAGCGGCAAGCTGCGGAGACGGCGCTATCGGCAGCCATCGAAACGCTGTGGCTGACGCGCTTGCTGCGTCCCACGCGCATCACCGTGCTCGATGAGGTCAAAAACGCGCTGCAGTTTGCCCGCGGCACGTTCCTGCCGGAGCTCCCCAAGCTCTACACGGCGATTGAAGACGCGGTCGGTCAGCCGCTCGAAGGTGCCTTTTTCCGACTGGGCAGCTGGATCGGTGGCGACCGCGACGGCAATCCGTTCGTGACCGCCGAAGTGCTGCGCGAAACGGTATTGCTGCATGCTGCCACCGTGCTCGAATACTATCTCGACGCGGTGCATCAGCTGGGGGGGCAGCTGCCGATCGCCGAAGCGCTCTCGCCCAGCACCCCGGCGCTGCGTGCGCTCGCCGCGCAAGCCGGCAACCCCTCTCCGCATCGTGCCGATGAAATGTACCGGCTGGCGCTGATTGCGATTTACGCGCGTCTGGCCGCGACTTATCAGACGTGGCTCGGTCACCTGCCGCGGCGCCTGCCGGCGGTAACCTTGCCACCCTACGCCTCGGTCGAGGAGTTTTGCGCCGATCTCGACGTGCTTTGGGAAGCGCTGCATCACGCCGGTGCGGCCAACGTCGCGCGCGCGCGTTTGCGGCAACTGCGTTGGGCAGTGCGCGCCTTTGGTTTTCACCTCGCCCATCTGGACCTGCGGCAAAACAGCGACGTGCACGAGGCGGTGCTCACAGAACTCATCGCCGCGGCGCGCCCGGGCACGAATTATCGGGCGCTTGCCGAACCCGAGCGGGTGGCGCTGCTGCAAGAGCTACTGGCCACCGCTGCGTGCCTCGCGCACCCGGACTGGAATTATTCCGAGCGCACGCGCTCGGAGCTGGCGATTCTTCGGACCGCCCGCTGGGCGCACGACACCTTCGGCGCACCGATCATTCAACAATACGTCATCTCCAAGACGACCTCGGCGTCGGACCTGCTGGAAGTCGCGGTACTGCTCAAGGAAGTCGGGCTGCTGCAACCGTGGCGCGACCATCTGGCGGTGGAGATCGTGCCACTGTTTGAAACCATCGCCGACCTCGAGGCAGCCCCTGCGATCATGGCGCAGGTATGGCAACTGCCGCAATATCGCCGCTGGCTCGAAGCACGCGGCCATCGGCAGGAAATCATGCTCGGCTATTCCGACTCCAACAAGGATGGCGGCTATGTCACTTCGAACTGGGCCTTGTACCGCGCGCAGCAAAAACTCGTTGCGGTCGCCGCCGAGCACGGGGTGCGGCTGCGGCTCTTTCACGGGCGCGGCGGCTCGGTCGGGCGCGGCGGCGGTCCGAGTTACCAGGCAATCCTGGCGCAACCGCGCGGCGCGGTTGCCGGGCAACTCAAGCTCACCGAACAGGGCGAAGTGATCGCTGCCAAGTACGGCCACCCGGAACTGGGGCGGCGCAACCTGGAGGTGTTGGCCGCTGCAACGATCGAAGCGTCGCTCTTGGGGCGCGACGGCAGCGCGCCCGAGGTGGCGTTCGAAACGGTGATGGAGGAGCTGTCGCAACGAGCGTTTCGCGCCTACCGTGCGCTGGTCTATGAAACCGAAGGGTTCGAGACCTTCTTTTGGGAAGCGACGGTGATCGAAGAAATCGCGCACCTCAATATCGGCTCGCGCCCGGCATCGCGCACGGCAAGCCGCCGCATCGAGGATCTGCGCGCGATTCCGTGGGTGTTTTCCTGGTCGCAGGCGCGCATCATGCTTCCCGGCTGGTTCGGTTTCGGCAGCGCGGTGGAAAGCTGGATTGCCGAGGGCGACGCCGAGGAACGGCTGATGCTCCTCAAACGCATGGCGCGCGAGTGGCCGTTTTTCGCCACACTGCTGTCGAACATGGACATGGTGCTGGGCAAAAGCGATCTGGCCATCGCGGCGCGCTACGTCGAGCTGGTGCGCGATCAGGCGCTGGCGCAGCGCATTTTTGCGCGCATCCGCGACGAGTGGGCCCGAAGCGCGCGCTGGCTGCTGGCGATCACCGAACAGGCGGAACTGCTGGACAGCAACCCGCTGCTGAAGCGCTCGGTGCGCAACCGCTTCCCCTACATCGACCCGTTGCATCTGGTGCAGGTGGAGCTGCTGCGCCGCCACCGCGCCGGCGAAGACGACCCGCGGCTAAGGCTGGGAATCCATCTTTCGATCAACGGCATCGCCGCCGGGTTGCGCAATAGCGGCTAGCGGCGGCTTTCGCGGCTGTTTGCGGTCCGTCACCACGACGCGGCGACGGCGGGGCAGTGCCTGCACCACCCCACCGCGCAAACTCATCGTGCCGCTGCGCCTCAAACTCGGGCGCACTCTGGGGCACTGGTTTTGCGGCGGGCCATCCGTGCGCCCGCGGGCAACAGCAGCAGGAAAACTGCACCTACGCCTCGGCGCGGTGCGCCAGCGCCCACTCGCGAAACTGCGGCAACGGCAGCGGTCGGGAGAAGTAATACCCCTGAAACGCGTCGCACTGCATCTGCGCCAACGCAGCGACGATCTCGGCCGCTTCCACCCCTTCGGCGACCACCTTCAGCCCGAGGGCATGTGCCATCAGGATGATCGCACCGCACACCTGCGCGTCGCGCTCGTCGGTCTTGACATGCATGACGAAGGTGCGGTCGATCTTGAGTTTGGCCAGCGGCAACTCGCGCAACCGCGCCAATGAGGACAGGCCGGTGCCGAAATCATCGAGTGCAATGCTCAAACCTGCCTGGGCGAGTCGGGTAATGCTCTCTTTGATCTTTTCGTAATTGCTCATTATCCCCGACTCGGTGAGCTCCAGAACGAGGGGGAACGTTTGCTCGCCGTGACGCTGGCGCCAATCGGCCACCTTTGCCAATACCCACGGTACGAAGTGTTCATCCTCCCACTGCCTTGGGGAAACGTTCACGGCGAGGTAAAGATCTGGCCTTTCCTCTGAGCGCAGGTCTTCTGCCTGACGCAGCGCTTCCTCGAAAACCCAACGCCCCACCTCGAGGATCAGCCCGGATTCCTCCAGCAGTGGAATGAACTCCGCTGGCGACACCGGCGGTTGGTTCGGCGGCACCCAGCGCAACAAGGCTTCGGCGCCAAGAAGCACGCCCTTGTCGGTGACGATCGGCTGCAGGTACAACTGCCATTCGCACTGCTCGTGCGCCTGCCGCAAGCGTTGCAGCAACTCCAGGCGTCGCTCCGCGGCTTCCGCGCGCTCAGCATCGTACCATTGGATCTCTCCTCTTCCCCGTGACTTGGCCGCTTGAACCGCCCATTCGGCGCATTCGAGCAATCTCTCGGCCTCTTGAGCATCGAGCGGCACCAGCGCCACGCCAATGCACACGTCCAGCCCACTGGCGCCCCCCGCCAGCAGCGCGCGCACCTCCTCGCGCAAGGCTTGCGCAAGGAGCAGCTCTTGCCCGCCCGTCATATCGCCTTGTATCGCCACCGCGAATTGATCCGCCCACAGCCGCGCCAACGCGATCCGCACCTGCCCGCCGGCTTTGGCTTGCGTTTGCCCCTGCCATTGCTGCAGACGGTTCGCTAGCGCCTTGAGCAATTCATCCCCCTGCTGGGCACCAAAGCGCTGGTTGAACGCCGAAAAGCCCGCGATGTCCAGTACGTACAAGGCGATGGCGGCATCGGCGTCATCCATCCACCCGCGTAAGCGTTGCAGCAACCCATAGCGGTTCGCCAACCCGGTGAGCGCATCCTGAAACTGCGCCGCTTCGAGCTGCTGCAGCAGCTGTCGCACCTCGGTGATCTCGTGTCCCACCGAAACGTAGCCCACGATCTTGCCGGAGGCGTCGGACAGCGGCGTGATCGTCTCCTCGACTTCGATTTCCCGCCCGCCGGCACCTCGGTTGCGAAACAACCCAGAGAACGGTCCCCCGGCCTCGAGCGTCTGCCACATCAACTGGTAGTGTTGCGGCGCCATGCGTCCCCCCCACCACTGCCCCGGCTTGGTACCGCGCACCTCGTGCAGGGTAACGCCGTAGAGTCGCTCCGCCGCCGGGTTGAGGTATTGGATCGCGCCGCTCGCGTCGGTCACCACCACCGCGTCGGCGCTGTGACGCAACGCCGTGGCCAAAAAACGGTTTTCCTGCTCCATTGCGCGCGTTTGCTGCCAGACGCGATCCCAGGTCTCCACCAAGCGAGGCAATGGCTGCGGCCAGTGCTGCACCGGCAACTGAGCAAGCGCCGCGTCATCTTGCGGCAAGCGTAAGCTGGCTTGCACCAGGCGGTCCACGGGGTCGACGAGTTTGTCCTGTAAGCGCTGCCGCAGCGCACGATGCAGCCAGAACGCCATCACCCCTGCCGCGGTCAGGGCAAACCCCAGCTCCGCCATCAGCAGCGGCCACAGCGGGTGAGAATCGGTCAGCGCAAAACCCAGCGCTTGCCCCGCAGCGTCACGCAACACCAGCATTTGCCCTGGAATCACGCCTACTTCGTTGCTGATCCAACGCGCGTGCGTGGAGGAGGATTGCACCTGACGCTGTATCTGCCAACCGTGGCGATGCACCAGCGCCTCGACCCGCTCCCAAGGCAATACCCATACCACTTCCGCCGCCACCGGCACATCGGCCCACTGCACCCGCTCATGCCAGTTCCAGTGACCCGAAAAATGCCAGCCTGAGGCATTGGCCACCCAATTGTCTATGGCAGGGGGTAAGTCTTCGGGGTAACGCCGCAGCGCTTGACTCAGCTCGAAGCGATAGACCGCAGGGATGCCTTCGTGCCGCCACCATACCGCATCGGGCCGAACAATTGCAACAATCCCTTCCCAGGACAGGCGCAAGGCGCTATTGGCAGGCAGCTCGCGCGCTGCCAGCGCCAGTGGCAAGGACAGCTCCTGGGCCAGCGGCTCGAAAAAAGCCGCATCGTTGCTGTCCCTGCGAAAACGCGCCAACCATCGCACCCCATTGCGCACCAGCGGGTTTTCGAGCAAATCGCGCAACCACGCTTCGGCATGTCGTTGCGTTTCATGCTGCAATGCGGCAATTTCTTGCACCAACGCTTCGGAACGTTTGAGTCGATCGTGTTGCCAGTAGCCGTACGCCCCAAAACCACCAAACACCAACAGCAACAACACCA
>FWWM01011348.1_pt1 | contig 15275 bp, 10 predicted proteins | sample 2228351 | NCBI WGS metagenome assembly FWWM01 (sample SAMEA103939774, study PRJEB20133) | metagenome | reverse complement strand
GCGATCAGCCCGTCGGTGGCCGATGGAACTTCGACGAGGAGAACCGCCGGCCGCCTCCACGTGCGCTGCGCGCACGGCGTGGAAGGTCGGAATCCGACCACGCCTCGTTCCCCATCCCCACCCTGCCGGCCTTCCCACCCGATGCCATCACCCGCGAAGTCATCGCCGAGGTCGCCGAGGTAGAGACGGCCTGGGGGGCGCTGGATGGATTCGCTCTGCCGGTGACGCGCGAGGACGCGCTGACGTTCCTCGCCGACTTCATCGCTCATCGCCTGCCCAACTTCGGCCCGTACGAAGATGCGATGGTGAGCGGCCAGCCGACGCTCTTTCACTCGATGCTCTCGCCGCTGCTCAACATCGGCCTGCTGGAACGCGACGAACTATGCGCGGCTGCCGAGCGGGCATATCGCGAGGGCCGCGCGCCGCTCAACTCGGTCGAGGGCTTCATTCGCCAACTGATCGGTTGGCGTGAGTTCGTCTACGCCTGCTACTGGCGCGAGATGCCGAGGCTGCGCGAGATGAACGCTTTGCGTGCGACGCGGCCTTTGCCCCGGTTCTACTGGAACGCCGACACGGAAATGGCCTGCCTGCGCGAGTGCATCCAGGGGGTGTGGGACCGCGGCTACACCCATCATATTCAGCGCCTGATGGTGCTGTGCAACTTTGCACTCATCGCCGGCATCAGCCCGCAAGCGGTCAATGAGTGGTTCCTAGCCACCTATGTTGACGCCTACGACTGGGTGGTGACGCCGAACGTGGTGGGCATGGGCACGTATGGCGACGGTGGCATCGTCGGCACCAAGCCCTACGCCGCCGGCGCCAACTACATCCACAAGATGAGCACGTACTGCGAGGGTTGCCGCTACGATCCGCGACAACGCCTGGGCGCGGAGGCCTGTCCGTTCAACGCGCTGTACTGGGATTTCGTAGCCCGCAACGCGGATGTGTTGGCCGCGAACCCACGCACCAGCATGCCGGTCATGGCGCTGCGCAAGATGGAGCCGGCGGAGGTGCAGGCGCTGCGTGCGCAGGCAGAACGGTTCCTCGACTCGCTATGAGGGTGAGCTCGCGCCACGCGCCTGGAGCAGCGCTTTGACCAATGCCACTAGCGCAATCAAGTTGGTCGAAATGAGCTGGGCACAAGAAGAGAGAACGATCTCAGCAGCTCCCGGCTTAACGCCCAACTCGACCGCGTGGCTCGGATTAAGCATACGGCAACAGCTTTGAAAAAAAAGTGCAGAAGAGGCCTTGCAAACCCGAATTCACGGCGCGGCCGTGACTGTGTGCTGATCAGGAACCAAGATTGCTCCCGCTACCAAGAACTAGGTGTGTCCAGTGAACCGCACAGATCGGCAGTAAGATTCGTGGGCGATGCTCCAACAAATCTTTCTGGCACTGTCGCGCGCTGGTTGGGCACAGGGTGTGATCACCCAGATGCCGATTTCCCGGCAGATGGCGCAGCGATTCGTCTCTGGCGAGACCATTGACGCAGCCATCGCAGCGGTGCGGGCATCGAACGCGAAGGGTCTGCGCGCGACGCTCGACTTCCTGGGCGAGAGCGTGACCAACGAGGAGGAAGCCCGACACGCGGCAGACGAATACCTGCACGCGCTGGATGCGATTGCAGCCGGCGGAGTGCAGTCCAATGTATCGCTCAAACTGACGCAGTTAGGGCTGGACCTGAGCTACGACTTCTGCCTGCAAAACGTGCGCCGCGTGGTCGCGCACGCGCGCGCGCATGGCAACTTCGTGCGCGTGGACATGGAAGGCACGCCGCACACCGATCGCACGCTGGCAATCGTGCGCGAACTGCATGACGAATTCGACAACATCGGCGCGGTGCTGCAGGCGTATCTATATCGCAGCGAAGCCGATCTGATCGCGCTGGCCGACGCCGGCATTCGCATCCGACTGTGCAAGGGAGCCTATCACGAGCCGCCCGACAAGGCATATCCCAACAAAGCCGATGTGGATGCGAACTACATCCGGCTGGCACAACGACTCCTCGACCGCTCGTGCAACGCACGCGGCAGCGACGACGGCCGGGTGCCGCCGCTGGCCGCGCTGGCCACGCACGACGAAAAGATGATCGCCGCGGCGAAAGCCTACGCAGAAGAGCACAGGATCCCACGCGATCGGTTCGAGTTCCAAATGCTCTACGGCGTGCGGCGCGAGTTACAGGAACGCCTGGTCGCCGAGGGCTATGCCGTGCGTGTGTATGTGCCGTACGGGACGCATTGGTATCCCTATTTCATGCGTCGTCTGGCCGAGCGGCCGGCTAACGTGTGGTTCTTCCTGAAGAGCGCACTCTCGAAGTGACCAGGCCTTCGCGCCGCGATCCCTCCCGGGGCGATTCGGCAATTTCGATTTGCACGGTCGAGGGGAGCACGCTCTGCACAGCAACGCCCTCCGGCACGACGACGTTGGGCGTGAGCTGATGCACCCCGATGCCCAGCCCGGTGGCATCCACCTCGACCCGCACCGAGTCCTGAGTGAGTTTATTCAGCTTGGGCTGTGGCCCGGCCAGCACGATGTCCACCGCTGGGGGCGAGACCTTCACACTCAACGTTTCGGTGATCCCCAACACGATGGGCCTGCGCGATATGGTCAGCGCGCCCTGCTGCGGCTCGATCCGCACACGGACGAGCACGGTCATGTTGTCAGCAATGGGCGAGACGTTCGGCGGCACGTTCAACCCGACGCGCTGCTCCACGTCTTGAGTCGCACCGGCAACCGACACTTCCAGCGTGTCGATGAAGCCCGGAAGCTGCTGGATCGCGTCGCGCGGCCCGAACACCGTCACCACCTGCGGAGAAGCCGAGATGCTGGTGATGGCATATCCCTCGGCCGGCTGACCGGTCGGTCGCACGCGCACCGCCAAGTCTTTGAAGTTGCTGCGCTGTTCCATCGGCACGCGAACCAGGGCTGCGGTGGGGGTGATGCTGACGTTCGACACCGGGTTGCCGTCGCGATCACGCGCGACCAGCCGGACGGTCTGTTCGACGGAGGAGCGAGCGCCTTCCACGTTGATCACGGCATCCACGCTGACGACCCTTGAGATGACTTGCTGCGTGCCGGTGATGGTCGCGCGGCTGGGTTCGACGCCGGGCAACTGAGCCTGATACCCGATGGCAGGCGTGCCATCCACGACGACCCGAATCGGAATGCTGGCCTCGACGACCTGCTCGATGGTGACGCTGGCGGTGAGCGGCCGGGAAGACAACAACATGGATGGTTCGACCCTGACCGCCGGTTCGAGTTTGATCACATGCTGGCCCGTGCCGAGTTGAGACAGATCCACGGGCACCTGAACGCCGTTGGCGCCAAGCGATTCGAAGGTGCTCTGTGGGGCGCGAATGCGCACGGTGATGGTCGGCGGGAGCGTGCTGGCGGAAATCGTCTGATCCGGCGCAGGCGGAGCGACGATGATCACCGGCGCAGAGAGCGTGTTCTCCACGATCGGATCTTGCTGCAGCGAGGCCACGCCCCAAACGAATAAGGCCAGCAACACGGCCAGGATCATCAAACTGACGTTGTTCGTCAACCAGCGGGCCATCACATGCGATTATAGGCACAGGAGACGACGCAAGACGTCGTCCGGTCTGCGGGCGATCGCCGCTTGCAATTCGCTTCGCTGCAGGCCCGCGAAAGGCGGATAGAATATCTGTTCTGACCGTCGGCAACTCATTCGGGTTGTCACGCAATCCCGAGCACCGATACACTTCCAGCATCATGGCAAAAGAAAATCTCGCACCCGTCTGGGCACGCGCTTTCGACATACACATTGATCACGGTGAGGGCATCTACCTGTACGACAAGAGCGGCCGGCGCTACATGGACTTTACCTGTGGCATTGGCGTGACGAACACTGGCCACGCCCACCCGCGCGTCGTGCGGGCGGTCCAGGAACAAGCCGCCAGGATCCTCCACGGACAGATCGGCGTCGGCATCGGAGACCAGGTGCTCGAGCTGACCGAGGAGTTGATGAGCGTATGCCCACCCGAAATAGATACCTTCTTCTTCAGCAACAGCGGGGCAGAAGCAGTCGAGGCCGCAGTCAAGCTGGCCAAACAGGCAACCGGCCGGACCAACATCATCGTCTTCGAGGGCTCGTTCCACGGTCGCACTCATCTGACCATGGCGATGACGATGAGCAAGACCAGCTATCGCCTGAAGTATCAACCGCTGCCCTCCGGCGTGTTCGCCGCCCCCTATGCCCATTGCTACCACTGCCCCGTCGCCAGACGGACGATGAGCGAGGCCGACCGCGCGGCGCTGAGCGCCCACTGCCCGGAGGACGGCGCCTGCTGCGGCTTTGCCCCCGATGCGGTCCGCTTCCTGCTGAAGACGCAAACCGCGCCGCAGGAAACGGCAGCCATCGTCGTCGAGCCGGTGCTGGGCGAGGGCGGCTACGTGGTGCCGCCAGCTTCCTTCCTGCGCGAGCTGCGCCAGATCTGCGACGAGCACGGCATTTTGCTCATCTTCGACGAGGTGCAGACCGGCTTCGGACGCACCGGCAAATTCTTCGCGCTGGAGCACTTCGGCGTCGTGCCCGATATCCTGGTGATGGCCAAGGGGCTAGCGTCGGGCATGCCGCTCAGCTGCGTCGCAGCCCGCCGGGAAATCATGGCGAAGTGGTCGCCCGGCTCACATGGCGGCACGTACGGCCCGAACCTCGTATCGGCCGCCGCCGCCGTCGCCACCATCCGCGTGATGAAGGACGAAAAGCTGCCGGAGAACAGCCTGGCGCGCGGCAACCAACTCATGCGTGGTTTGCGCGCGCTGCAGAAGGACTTCCCGATCATCGGCGATGTGCGCGGCCTGGGGTGCATGGTAGCCACCGAATTCGTCGACGCGCACACGCGCCAGCCCAGCAAGCCGCTCACACAGCAGATCGTGCAACAGTGCGCCGACCACAATCTGCTCTTGCTCACATGCGGTTCATACGAGAACGTCATTCGCTGGATTCCACCGCTGGTCGTCACCGAGCAGCAAATCGAAGAGGCGCTGCGCATCTTCGCTGCTGCCCTCGACCGGGCGTCGTGAGCGCTCGCTGCACAGGGTGAAGCGTGCATCGCCTTGCTTCTGCGATCGAAGGGGACCTATGCTGACGGAGCTGCGCGTTCGCGACTTTGCCATCATTGATGCACTGGACATCACCTTCGCGCCCGGGCTGAACATCCTCACCGGCGAGACCGGTGCTGGCAAGTCCATCATCGTAGACTGCATTGCGCTGCTGTTGGGCGACCGGGCCGAGGCCGGCATGGTGCGCGCGGGCGCGTCGGCTGCCCTGATCGAGGGTGCTTTCTCCTGCGATGGCGCGCTGCACGCGCAAGTCGAAGCGATCCTGGCCGAGCATGGCATCGAATGCGATGAGCCGGGTCAACTAACGCTGGCGCGCGAAGTGCGCGCCAACGGCCGCTCGATCGCCCGCGTGAACGGTCGCTCGGTTGGCCAAAACGTGCTGCGCGAACTGGGCGAGCTACTCGTAGATGTGCATGGCCAGAGCGAACACCTGTCGCTGTTGCGAGTAAAGGAACACGTCAACCTGCTCGATCGCTACGCCGGCTTATGGGATTTGCGGCAGCGCGTCGCGGACAAGGTGAACGCGTTGCGGGCCATCCGCCGGCAGCTCGACGAACTGCAACGCACCGAGCGCGAGCGCGCACGTCGCGTGGATATGCTCAAGTTCCAACTCGAGGAGATCCGCGCTGCGCGCCTCAGGCCAGGTGAAGAAGCCGCGCTGCAGGAGGAGCACACCCGGCTGGCTAACGCCGAAGCACTGGCGGCCTATGCCGACGAAGCCTATGCTGCACTCTACGAATCTACACGCGATGCGCCGGCGGCGCTCGACCAGATCGCCCAGGCCCTGCGTGCCATCGCCCACCTGATGCACTTCGACAGGCAGTTCGAGGCGTACCATGAATCGCTCGAGGAAGCGAACGCCATCGTCGCGGAGGTCGCGCGCACGCTGCACGACTACCGCAATGCCATCGAATTCAACCCACAACGCCTGCAAAAAGTCGAAGACCGACTGGAGCTGATCAAGAAGCTCAAGCGCAAGTACGGCGAGACAGTCGAAGCGATCATTGCGTTCGGCGAGCAGGTCGAAGCCGAGTTGAATCAGATCGAGCACAGCGCGGAGCATATCGAGGCGTTGCAGGCGCAAGAGCAAAGCCTGCTCAGCGAGGTTGCGCAGATCGCAAGTGAGTTGTCCAAGAAGCGCCAGGCAGCTGCGAAGAAGCTGGCCCAGGGCATCGAGACGGAGTTACAAGACCTGCGCATGAGCGGCGCGCGCTTTGAGGTGCGCTTCACGCCGCAGGAGCCGGACATCACCGGCGCAGATCACGTCGAATTCATGATCGCGCCCAACATCGGCGAGGGCTTGAAGCCATTGGCGAAGATTGCCTCGGGTGGCGAGACGGCGAGGCTGATGTTGGCGCTGAAAGCGACGCTGTCGTCGGCCGACAGCACGCCGACGCTGATCTTCGACGAGATTGACCAGGGCATCGGCGGGCGCGTTGGCACCACCGTCGGCCAGAAGCTGTGGGGCCTGGCGCGTGCACATCAGGTGTTATGCATCACCCACCTGCCCCAACTGGCCAGCTTCGGCGATGCACATTTCAAAGTGGAGAAGGTGCAACGCGATGGTCGCACGGCTACGATCGTACGATCATTGGATCGCAAGGCGCGCCTAGAAGAGCTGGCCCAGATGCTGGGCACAACGGGCAAACCGGCCATGCAAGGCGCGGAGCAGTTGCTGAAAGAGGCAGAAGGGCAGAAGGCGCTGGCTGGCGTCTGAACCCGCCCCCACCAGATCTACATCGAAGGCGTGGAAGACGTGGAGCCGGCTGCGCCGAAGACTTGAACCGGCGCCTCCTGATGACGGGCACGGCTCAAACGTGTCGCCGACTTGATGAACAGGTAATACGCGGCCAGCACACCGCTATAGACGACAACGATCAGATAGATCACCTGGCTCAGCCAGTACTGGGGCTCGATTGTGGGCAGCCGCTGCAGGAACGGCAGGATCAGCACCAGATCATATGCCAGAAACCCCGCTAGCTGGCCGCCTGCATTGTGCCAGCTCGGGCGCAGGAGCGTGTAGGCAAAATACATCGCCGCGCCGAGAAACATCCACCCGTAGATCACCGAGCCGGTCGGCGTGAGATCCCACGGGACGACGTTGGGCGCCCGCAGCACCATCCGTCCGCCGACAATAACAAGGGCGATCACGAACACGATGAACGAAAAGCGCACCAGGCCCGGTAGCCGTGGATGAGCTGTGATGGGAATGCGAAGGGTGTGGAAGAAGAGTACCAACCCAAGCAGTCCGCCGAAGATGCTTGCCACGCCAAACAACGACTGTCCGGGGTTGCCCTGCGCAACCTGGAATGCGAAGATGCCCAGCGGAAAGAAGATTGCGATGTAATCGAGGCCGATGCCTGACAGCGCGCCGTCTTCGCGTTCCCAGATGCACCACAATGTTGCCGCTGCAGCTGCCGAGAAGATCGAGCCGACGAAGATGTGCGACATCGTTCCGGCGTAGGGGAAAGGCCACAGTGAGATGGCTAACGGCAATCGAAAGGCAAAGCCCAGGCCGAAGATCAACTGCATGAGTGCGATGATGATCATCGCCAGATGAAGATAACGGTTCATTGTCTCTCCGAAGGTTGCGCGCATTGCAATGTCGGCCGACTCAACCACGCGGAACGCATTTGCATTCGAGCTCGCAAGCTCTATCAAGCAAGCAATCGGCTAGCCGAGCCCTGTGGCGACAGAAATATAGTTCACACACCACATACGCACAATAGCCGATGCAACTCGTTCAAATGCTCCACGACGGCATCAGCGGCCGGAGACGTCGTTTATGACCAGACGCAGGTGGCATTTCGCGCTACCGTTATCGATTCAGCCGGAAGAAATTTGCGCCGCCAAAAGGAGCATATGCCGTGGGCGGCAGTCGTCCAGTCGGGGTGACGCTGGCCGGCTCCACCAGTGCCTGTATCCTCCCACACGATCTTATGCCGCCTGATCCGGCAGGAGCCTGTCCTCGCTAACACGGGTGCCAGCTCAAAGCGCCGGAATGCTCACAGACGGGCGGATTGGGTGTCCTCAGGCGCGCCTGAATGACTTGTTCAGTCGCGCTGCCAGTAGCGGAAGAGCGAAATCGTCCACTCGGTATCTGCTCCGTCACCATCATCACAGGCATATCCGGGTAGACCATCCGCTCGGTCAAGTCGCGCACAGAGCCAGGAAACTCATGTCAAGTTTGTCGTTTACAACGCGCAACGCTAATTGCGTCCTGCCCTGCTTCAAACGTTTTCAACTGAGCAGCAGCAAAGCTTCATCAACTTACGCATCTCTGCGACGTTCTTCATCGGTCGTTAAGCTGTGCTCATACGCTGCGAGTGGCGAGGGCTGAGCGCAGGGCGCCGCCTGTAGCAAAGGGATTGCGACTTTGCGCGTAAAGCACGACAAGACTGGTAGAACCTCTGTCAATGTCAATGGAAGGTGACACATGCGTTTGATGAGACTCTGTCTTTTCGTGGCAGTTTGTATCTCTTCGTCCCTGATCAGCGTCCCCACCCCGGCGCGTTCTCAGTCTCCGAACCTGATCCAGGACGGCGGCTTTGAGCAAGGTGGAGTCAACTGGGAAGCTTGCGGTGGGGTCGGCCTGGTGGACGCTCAGAATGCCGGATTGGAGTTCGTACACACCGGCCGATACGCCGCTCTGATGGGCGTCGGCGCAGACAGCAGCGACTGTCCCCAACTGCCAGATTTCAGCACCCCCAGGCAGTTGCTCAGACAGGAACTGAGCATCCCCAACAACGCTCCGGCAGTCACAGTCTCGTTCTGGTTCCGCGCAACGGCCGGCACCTCGGTGGATGTCTTTCTGGCGCGCGGCCTGTATCAGTTCGATCCAGACCTCGGCGGCGTCAAACTCGCAACGTTCTTGACCGACCGACCGCCGGGCTGGCAACTGTATCGAACCGTCCTGACGGGTGAGCAGCTGGATCGGGTGCGCGGCCAGACACTTTCGTTCTCGATCGTGATCCAGGGTGGGACTGACGTCTCCGAAAATGCCGTGCTCCTGATTGACGATGTGCAGGTGATCGCCGCCGATGGGCGCACACAAGCCACGCCGCGGCCACCTGCTCTGAACGGCGATGGTAGCCGGCCGTTGGCCGTGATCCGTCGGGAGGGCAGCAATCGCTGGCTCTATCGGATGGACACCGACGGTGGCAACTTGCAACTGATCTACCGCGGTCTGCTTGGTAATGTGCGTCGGCCGGCTTGGTCACCCAACGGTCAGCGGATCGCTGTCGCAGACAATAACACCTGGCCCTGGCCCATCCCCGACCCCGATCCACAGAACAACCTGTCGGCGACCGCGATGACCGTCCTCAATGCCGACGGCAGCAGCGCGCAGCAAGTCCATCAGACTCGCAGCCAGAAGGGGTCCAGTTGCCCCTACGTCCCGCTGCCGGGGCAAAGCGAGGTCCCCTCGTTGATCGTGCGGGCGAACCACCCGACGTGGCTGTCGGAGAACCGCCTCGTTTTCGTGATCGTCGGCTTCAACCAGTTCTGCAACGGCACCACCTCGTCCGGCGCAGCGAATCTGGAGACGACACCGGCGCAGCCAAGTAGCGAATTACCGCAGACGCTGGCCGAATCGGCTTTTCGGCCGAGTGCCAACCGCAGCGGACAGGTGCTGTTCGACAGTTTCAGCAGCAGTCGTGCACTTGGGATCTGGGAAGTCAACACCAGCACTCAGCCGCCAGGTGAGGTCCGTCTCGTGGCGTCCGGAAGCGACACCCAGCCGGTCTGGGCGCCCGACGGCCGGCGCTTCGCCGTGGTGCGCGACACCGTCAGCCCATCAGAGAACGCCAGCGAACGCGTATCCGCAATCATGGTGTACGAGCGCGACCGGCTGAATTTGCCGCGCCAGGTCCTCTTCGCCGACCACGGCCGTGCTATCAGTTCCATGAGCTGGTCGCCCGACGGGGCCTACATCGCCTATACGTTGGAGCAACCCGACGGCCGCACCGACATCTGGTGGCTGGACGTGAACAGCGGTGCCACCGGGCCGATCACGAACGACGGCGTGAGTTTCGAGGCCGACTGGCGTCCTTCGGGCGCGCCGGTCTTGCCGCCCGGCAACAGCCGCGTCTACCTGCCACTGACAAAGCGCTAGCCGGCCATCCATCGGGCGCCGTAAAAAACACCCCACGAGTTGGCTCGTGGGGTGCTTTGCTCGTTGGTGACCAGGCGCGGGATCAGCGAATCGCCTTCTCCGTCTGCTTGTCGAAGATGTGCATGTTGTCGAGGTTGAACGCCATGCCCATGGTGTTGCCGACGCGTGCCTTGGTGCGCGGGTCCACGCGGGCGAGGAAGGGCTTGTTGTTCTGCGTCATCAAGTAGACGATGACCTCGTTGCCCATCAGCTCGGTCACATCCACCTTCGACTCGACGATAGCCTGATGGATTCCAGGCGGGGCGTACTCCGGATCGTGGATGTCCTCCGGCCGGATGCCGAAGATCACCTGCTTGCCGATGTGCGCCTTATACGGCTCCACCTTGTTCTCGGGCACCCTGACGCGGAACGCGCCGGTATCCACGTAGAGGTCGTTGCCGCTACCAGTCAGCGTAGCATCGAAGAAGTTCATCGAAGGGCTGCCGATGAAGCCGGCCACGAACACGTTGTCGGGGCGATCGTAGAGCACCTGCGGCGTATCGATCTGCTGCAGCACCCCATCCTTCATGACGGCGATGCGCGTGCCCATCGTCATGGCTTCCACCTGGTCGTGGGTGACGTAGATGAAGGTGGTGCCGAGCTGCATGTGCAGCTTGCTGATCTCGGCGCGGGCCTGAACACGGAGTTTGGCGTCCAGGTTCGACAACGGCTCGTCCATCAAGAACACCGCCGGGTTGCGCACGATCGCGCGACCGACGGCCACACGCTGACGCTGGCCGCCGGAGAGCTGCTTGGGCTTGCGATCGAGCAGCGCCTCGATGCCGAGTCGGCGGGCAGCCTCCTTCACGCGCTGATCAATCTCCGCCTTGGGCACGCGGCGCAGCTTCAAGCCAAACGCCATGTTATCGTACACCGACATGTGCGGATACAACGCGTACGACTGAAAGACCATCGCGATGTCGCGATCCTTTGGCGGCACGTCATTGACGATGCGATCACCGATGTAGATGTTACCGTCGGACACTTCTTCCAGGCCGGCGAGCATGCGGAGTGAAGTGGTCTTGCCACAGCCCGAAGGGCCGACGAATACGAGAAACTCGCGGTCCGCAATCGAGATGTTCAAATCGTTCACTGCGATGACATCTCCGAAGCGCTTGGTCACATGTTCATAGGTCACACTTGCCATGCAGCGGTCCTCCCAGGAGCAAAACTAACTATAGACGTATGCGGGATTGTATACACGCCTTGTACACCCGTCAAACAAAGACCTGGGCGCCGGATGTTGCAACGTCGAGCACCCAGTAACGCGCAGCCAACCCACCCGCCGCCGCAAAGGCTGATTGCATCGCTTCGCCGATGGCGTCGTGGTTGTCCTGGGCAAAAGCCAGCAAGCCCGGCCCGGCACCACTCAGGGTGACGGCCAGCGCCCCACACGCCAGGGCCGCGCGCTTAGCCTCGATCGCGCCGGGGATGGCCGGCAGGCGGTAGGGCTCGTGGATTCGATCATCCATCGCCCGCGACAATAACGACGCATCGCCGTTGCGCAGCGCCTCGACGACCAGCATGGCTCGCCCCACATTGAACACGGCGTCGCTGCGCGAATAATGTAGCGGCAAAACCGACCGGGCATGCGAAGTCATAAAGTGGAAGCGTGGTACGCACACCACTACGCGCGTGGGCGGCAAAGCAATGCGATGGGTGAGCACCTGGCCGTTCCGGCCGACGACGATGACCAGGCTGCCGAGCAGCGCCGGCGCAACGTTATCGCCGTGCCCCTCGATTTCGAAAGCGCGGCTGAGGATGCGCGCAGATCCAGCCGGGCTACGAAAGCCAACTGGGTCGAGCACTGCGTTGGCGAAGAGCAATCCGGCCAGCACAGCGGTCGAGCTCGATCCCAGGCCGCTGCCACAGGGTACCTCATTATGACAGATGATGTGGTAGGACTGTTGGCGCACGTCGAACGGAATGTAGGTGGTCAACTCCTCAATCATCGTGCGCACCACGAGGTGACTTTTGTCGTTGGGCAAGTCGTCCTCACCCTCGCCGTGTGATTCCACGGTGATGCCGGTGCCGTTCCCGTGATGTAGCTCGAATGTATTCCACAGGTCGAGCGCAAGCCCCATGCAATCGAAGCCGGGACCGAGATTGGCGCTGGTGGCAGGAATGCGGACGGTCAGCAGTTTGGTCATTTACCATCTTTCATCTTTCATCTTTCATTTGGCGTGCAAGCGAACACATCAATGAGAGATGAAAGATGAGAAATGAAAGATGCGTTCAGGCGATCGCATCCAGCAGCGCCTCGATTTGCGGCTCGATCGTGACCGGTGCAGGGCTGTTTCTGATCGCTGTGTCGGGGTCTTTCAAGCCATGGCCGGTCAACACGCACACCACACACTTGCCGCGCAAGTCCAGCCAACCCTCGCGCCGGCCTCTGACAAGGCCGGCCAGTCCGGCTGCGGACGACGGTTCGCAGAACACGCCCTCCGTCCTGGCGACGAGACGATAGGCTTCCAGGATCTCGTCGTCGCTGACGGCCATGACGCGCCCGTCCGACTGTTCGAGTGCTGCGGTTGCTTCTTGCCAGCGAGCAGGATTGCCGATGCGAATGGCAGTGGCAACCGTTTCTGGGCGCTCTACGACCTTACCGAGCACGATGGGCGCAGCACCGGCAGCTTGTACGCCGAGCAGGCGCGGGCGCCGCGAAGTCAACCCATCCTGGAAGTACTCGACAAACCCCATCCAGTACGAGGTGATGTTGCCGGCGTTGCCCACGGGCAAACACAACCAGTCCGGCGCATCACCGAGGACGTCGCAAACCTCGAAGGCGGCCGTCTTCTGTCCCTGCAGGCGCGCCGGATTGATGGAGTTGACCAGGGCGATGGGGGCACGCTGGGTTGCCTCGCGCACCATGCGCAGGCCGTCGTCGAAGTTGCCGTTGATCGCAATCACCTGGGCGCCATAGCTTAGCGCGCCCGCCAGCTTGCCGGCGGCGATCTTCCCGTCAGGCACGAGCACCACGCACTTCAAACCGGCGCGCGCCGCGTAGGCGGCGGCACTGGCGGCGGTGTTGCCGGTGCTGGCGCAAATCACCGCTCGCGCACCGTCGGCCACGGCTTGCGTCATGGCCGCCGTCATCCCCCGATCCTTGAACGAACCGGTGGGATTGGCAGCTTCGTATTTCAAGTACAACTCCAAACCACCACCAAGCGCCTGAGCCAGGCGTGGCGCCGGGATGAGCGGGGTATTGCCTTCCAGCAAAGTCACAGGGGGGATGTCCCGGGTGACGTCGAGGCGGGCGCGATAGTATTCGATGACGCCGGGCCATGCAGCGGCGGGGCGCACACCGGGCAGCGACTGTAAGGACATAGCGACGAGATTTTACATTCGCGCCGCCGCTGAAATCGACCTACAATCGCCCGCATCATGTCCGCGAAAACCGATCAACTTGCCGGGAAGCTGGCCAGCGAAGGCGAGAAGACCCTGGCGTTCTTCCAATCGCTGCCCGATACAGCCTGGAACGCTCGGGTTTACCAGGACGGCGCGATGTGGAAGGTGCGCGACGTGTTCGAACACTTGTGCGTCTCCGAGCACAGCTTGCGGCGATTGTTCGAACAGATTCTGGTCACCGGGCGGGGCGCGCCCGAGGACTTCGACATCGACGCCTTCAACGCTGCGAAGACAGGGCGCTTTGCGTCGCTCTCGCGCGACGAGTTGCTCGCGCTCTACGATGAGACTCGCCGAGCGACGATCGCATTCACGCGGAGCCTGACCGATGAGCAACTTGCCATGCGCGCCAGGCATCCAGCTATGGGCGACGCTTCACTGGAAGAGATGCTCAAGATGGTCTATCTGCATCACCAGATGCATGTGCGCGACGTGAAGCGAGCAACAACGGGATAGGATACCTGCGTCGTGCGCATCAAGCACGCACCCGGCGCGCTGCTTCCTCGTAGATCCCGGCCAGTCGGTGCGCGATAGCATTCCAGTCATGATGCGCTTCGACATAGCGACGCCCCGCGCGCCCCAAGCGCTCGCGCGACGCTGGTTCGTCAAGCAGACGCAGCACGTGGTGGGCGAATGCTTCTGCACCATCCGCCACGAGCGCAGCCGCTTCGTAGCCCGACTGCAGCGAGGTCACCGTCTGCGCGCTGGTGACGACAGGAGTGGCGCAGGCCATTGCCTCGAGCACTTTGTTCTGGATGCCGGCGCCATACACGACCGGCACGACGGCGACGGAAGCGCGCCACAGATAGACGCGCATATCGGGAACCGCGCCGGTCACCTTCACGCGCTCTGGGTAGCGCACCGCGAGCGCGCGCACTTCATCCGCGGGGTCCTTGCCGACGATCCAGACCTGCACGTGCGGCTTCTGTGCCCACACCCGTGGCATGATGTCGTTGACTAGGTGCAAAACCGCCGTGACGTTGGCGTGATAGCTCATCTTGCCCGAGAACACCAGCGTGTCGGGCTCGCGGGGGACGTCGTCGCACGGCGTGAAATAGTCCAGGTCCACACCGTTGGGCAACACGGTAATCGGCGCATGATGCGGTGAGATCCCTTCGAGCGCAGCCCGATCCGTTGGCGAAGTGACCAGCACACGGTCAAACTGTGCAGCGAGCCAGCCTTCGTGACGGCGGGTGCGCGGCAGTTCGAAAGCGGTCATCAGCTTGCCCTTCGCACTCTGGCTCCGCTTCGCGGCCTGTTCGAACAGATGGGTAATGCTGTCTACGCTGTCCCAGATCAAGGGGGCTTTGAGCCCCGCGCGCTCCGTTTTGCGTTTGAGGTGCAGGGCATAGCGCGAACCGCGCAGATGCTCAACATGAATTGCATCGTAGTTGCATTTTGCAATCAAAGCGTCGAGCCTGTCGGCAAGTTCGGGCTGCCAGCAGAAATTGGCTTGTAGCGGTCGCGCGGTGGGCAAGGCAGCGGCAAGGTTGAGCAACTTGCGACTGCGGGTGAGCGGTGCAGCAACGACCTCGATACCGAGCGACTCGAATTCGGTGAGCGCCCGGCGCTCCTCCTCGGTTTCCCAAAGCGTCGCGAGCGTCAGACGATGACCGTGGTAGGCAAGAAAACA
>FWWM01011340.1_pt1 | contig 15288 bp, 14 predicted proteins | sample 2228351 | NCBI WGS metagenome assembly FWWM01 (sample SAMEA103939774, study PRJEB20133) | metagenome | reverse complement strand
ATACGCTTTTGAAAGCGAATTTAAGGTGGAACTCCCAACGAGTTTGACTAATGAAGCTACGTTAGTTTGGTTTGATTTTAGAACAAGTGATAGTGATTATATAACAATCTCTTCAACAAATGTGGACCTTTCTGAAAAGTCTGGATTAGGACAACTTTACGTAATGTTACCAGAAACTCCGACAGAATTGGTAACACTAAACGCAACAGTAACATTGAACGGATATGAAATACCGGTCTTTACAGAAATCGGTACTGATACAACAGTGGGTATATTAGACGAGATAGGTGGTCATCCATTGCTTTATTGGACTGTTTTTGGTAAAAAATAACACCACTCCCCATCATAGCCCTATCCCCCAGGGTTTCCCTGGGGGTTTTTTGTAAGCTTTTTTGAATTTTTAAAAATCTTGATAACAATCGAAAGGCTTGTGATATAATAGAAATAAAGTGCATGCAATAAGGTTATACAACTTGTCAGGGGGATTAAAATTGAATCGTCCGATTTTTTTTGTTATTTTGTTTTCAATTTGTGTTATAATTTCTTATGGAAGTTTTAAAAAATTCCACAACTTCGACCTTTACATCAGCCAGTTGAACCTAAATTACAATATCGAAGAACAAGCGATTAAGAAAAGAAATAGTGGTGATGATTCAAACGTTTGGTTCTATCTGTATGAATTGAACAAATTTTGGATTGTTGATAAAACAGGAAAGATTATCGACCTGAAAAGACATAACGCTTATTATAGACCCTTTGTTACTGGTGTGGAAATAGACGAAAATGGGAAAGTTGTTAGTTCGGAGCTATCTTTTCTACCTGAAGATATCCCTGATGGAGTTTTTGAAATCAATCTAAAAGAAAAATACGTTGTGACATCCAATTCAGCTATTGTCCATCTTGTGGATTTGGAAGATTTAAAGAGCTGTTTGATTCAAATTTCAATAAAAAAAGATTCTTTTGAAACGGGAAAACAATATATTTACAGGAATAGAAAATTTTTTGTGATATAAAATCAGAATAAGGGGTGAAAACTTAGAATGGCGAAAACTCGTGAAATTGTATCTATCGATATAGGTAGTGACACAGTTAAGGGAATGGTTGTAGCTTTTGAGGACGATATTTATAAAGCTCTCGGTTATAGTTCTTTAAAGACAAGGGGAATTGATGGTGGGGAAATCAAAGACGTTGTTGCTTTGGGTGAAGTTGTGGCAACGACTGTTGAAAATCTTGAAGAACAGGTTGGAAAAAGACTAAACGGGGAGTTTCTTATTTCTTCAAGCTGTGGGAATTTCACTCTAAAAGAGATGAGTGAAGAGATAATCATAACTGATAAAGACGAAAGAGAAATCACAGAAGATGATCAAACACTTCTAACTGATAACCTTCTAAACCATCTTTCAAGTGAGGAATCTATTTCTTTCCATCTCTTTGTCAAAAGATACATAATTGATGACAAGAAAATCGTTGTTAACCCCGTTGGTATGAAAGCTAAGAAGCTTACAGCTATCTATACAATTGTTCTTGGGGATGAAAATTACAAAAACGTTGTCGAATATGGAACTAAAGATATCGTTGAAGATGCTGAACATTATATCTCGTTTATTTCTACAGGTGAAGCGGTCCTTTCGAGTTTTGAAAAAGACAGTGGTGTTCTTTTAGTCGATTTGGGCTACAACAATACGAACGTGGTTCTGTACTATGCAGGTTCACCTGTGAAATTCCAAAGAATAAACATTGCTGGAAAACATATAATTAAAGATATAGCGATAGTTTTGAAAACTTCGCTTAGCGAAGCTGAAAGGCTTCTTAGAACTTACGGTTTGGCACATTACAGAGACGTTGAACCAACTCCAATTGAATACAAAGCTTTGGATGGCAAGAACATTCAAAAAACAACACGAGAAACTCTTGCTAAGATTATATACGCAAGGTTGAGGGAAATATTAAGTGAAGTAAGAGAAATCTACAAAAACGTTCTACGAACCTATCCTGAATTTGGTGAAATAGGAATCCCAGGTGGTATAGTTCTCACAGGAGGCATTGCGTCTCTTCCAAAGATAACTGATTTGGCTTCTGAAATTTTCAAAACCTATGTTAGAGTTGGAACGTTGCAACAGCAAGAACTTTTCTCTTTTGAAGAATTTGAAGAGAAAATAATTCTGCAACCATCTAACAGTGTACTTTTTGGAAACATACTTGTTTACGAAAAAGAATCATCGATAGTTAGAGAACATGCTTTCCAAACAAAGGTTCCGAAAAAGAGTGCAGGTTTTTCAAAAATAATGGAATCGTTCAAGAAATTGTTTGAAGGAGGTAAATGAGATGCCTTTCAAGATAGAAAAAGAAAAGAATGTTGAGAAGCCAGAAAGAAAAATAATAGGTCCGGTTATAAAAGTCATAGGTGTTGGTGGTGCTGGTTGTAATGCGATAAACCATATGGCTGATGCTGGATTGAAAAACGTTGACCTTATAGCAGTAAATACCGATGCTCAGGTTTTGGAAGTGAGCAAAGCCTATATTACTGTTCAAATCGGTCAAAAAATAACAAGAGGACTTGGAGCGGGTGGAAACCCACAAGTTGGAGAAGCTGCAGCAAATGAAGACAAGAAAAATTTTGAGGAACTTTTAGATGGAACAGATATGCTCTTTATCACCGCTGGGTTTGGTGGTGGTACTGGAACAGGCGCTGCTCCTGTTATCGCAGAAGTTGCGAAAAGTCTTGGAATTCTTACCGTTGGAGTTGTTACACTTCCATTCTTCTTCGAAGGTTCTCCAAGACTTAGAGTGGCTGAAGAAGGAATAAAGAGAATGATGAATAAAGTCGATACACTTATAAAAATTGATAACAACAAACTTGATCCAAGTGCAAGGATTGTAGAAGCTTTTGCTACAGCAGACGAAGTTTTGTATCAAGCCGTTAAGGCTATATCAGATCTTATTATGAAACGTGGATATATCAACCTTGACTTTGCTGACGTTGAATCTGTTATGAGAAATGCTGGTACTGCAATGTTCGGTATCGGTGTTGGGAAAGGCGAAAAACGTGTCTACGAAGCAACAAGAAAAGCACTTGATAACAAATTGCTTGCCCATCCAATAGAAAATGCAAAATCGATAATAATGAATATCTCTGGTCCAAGAACTGCAACACTTGCAGAAGCTCAGGAAGCGGCTATGATTGCCAAACAATACTGTAGTGAAGATGCAGATCTCAAATTCGGACTTGTTATCGACGATGAACTTCCAGATGACGAATTGAGAGTTACTATCGTTGCAACAAGATTTGATGAAGAAACTGGTCTTATTAAATCAAACGAAGATATACCAGCTATTATGAGATTGGGACTGGATTTTAATGAAAGAGTTTAAAAATACTTGGGGGGGATTAATGTGGAAAAGAAGTACAAAAAGCTTGGTGACGTTCTTATAGAAAAAGGTATAATTACTCCGACGGAACTTGAAAGAGCTTTGGAACTTCAACAAGAGTACAAAAAACCACTTGGTGAAGTTTTTGTTCAAATGGGTTATTGCACTTGGGATCAAATAGTTAGAGCTTTAGCTGAACAGTATGAGATAGAAGCTTGTGTTTCGAAAGTGTCTGTTAATAAAGAGTTGGTCGGGAAGCTTAAGAAAGAGCTGATCCAGGAATTAAAGATAATACCAATAGACGAGACCGAAAATACAATAAAAGTTGGAATAGCCAACGTATACGACATTTCTGTAATAAGAAGAAGAGTGAAATTCTTACTTGGTAAAGATGTAGAGTTTTGTTTGATGGTTCCAAACGTTTTTGAAGAGACGCTGCAAGAAATACTCCATGGAAATGTTCAAGAAAAAGTTTTCCAAGAAGCGATTGGTGATATTTCAGCCTCTTCGGAAAATTTTACTGAAGAGACTGAATCTAATCTTCAGGAAGAATTAGATCAGGAAGCGACACCGGTTATCAGGTTGGTTAGCAATATAATTAATCACGCTATTGAGCTTGAAGCGAGCGATATTCACATTGAACCGCAGAAAAAGACTGTTATAGTTAGATACAGGATTGACGGTGTTTTGAGAATTATCACTGAATATCCAAAAAATATGCACAACGCTGTTGTAACGAGGATCAAAATACTTGCTAATCTCGATATTGTTGAAAGAAGATTGCCACAAGACGGTAAAGCATACGTGAAAAAAGGTGAAGAACAGTACGACCTACGTGTTTCTACGATGCCTTCTGTCCATGGTGAGAAAGTTGTTTTCAGAATTTTAAAAGTTTCGTCGGCAAAACGTGTGTTGGAAGATATTGGTTACTCTCAATACAATTACGAAAGAATAAAGCAGCTTATTGAACATCCTTACGGTATAATTTTAGTTACAGGACCTACCGGTAGTGGTAAAAGTACAACGTTGGTCTCTATTCTTAATACGCTGAACACTCCTGATGTGAATATCGTTACTGCAGAAGATCCTGTTGAGTACAGCATTGATGGCATAACACAATGTCAAGTTAATCCGGAAATTGGCTTAACCTTCGCAAGATATTTAAGAGCATTTTTGCGACAAGATCCTGATATAATAATGGTTGGTGAAATAAGAGATAAAGAAACCGCTCAACTTGCTGTTGAAGCATCGTTAACAGGACACTTAGTCTTTTCAACTCTGCATACAAACACAGCTCCCGGTGCAGTTGATAGACTTTTGAATATGGGTATCGACCCATCATTAATTTCCGCATCCCTTATAGGTGTAATTGGTCAAAGACTTGTGCGAAAAGTTTGCCAAAAATGTAAAGAAGAAGTTCCAATACCAGATAAGTACATTCAGCTTGGAATGCAACTTTTCGGAGATGTTAGAACAACACAGTTTGTTGGAAAAGGTTGTGATGCCTGTAACGGAACCGGATACAAAGGTAGAACTGCTGTTGCAGAAGTTATGGTTGTAAATGACGAGATAAGAAAATTGATCCGTGGTTCTGCATCTGAAATGGAAATAAAAGCCGCTGCAAAACGGAATGGGATGTACACGATGTTTGAAGATGGATTAAATAAAGTTTTCAATGGAGAGACAACGATAGAAGAGATTTTGGCAATAATCGGGGAAGGAGATTGATTTGAACGATAAGAGAAATATTAGAGATGAGATATACAAAAAATACACAAGTCAGTACGCAGAAATGAGGAAAAGGAGTTTTAAATTCTTTTTCCTCAATATTTTGATAGTACTTTCAGTATTTATATTGATTTTAGTATCTAAAAACTTCTCTACGCAAGTTGGTTCAAGTATAGTTGATGGGCTTCAACTGATGATAGAACTTTCAAAAATTGAATACTATGCTCCCGAGAAGCTACTTACCAAAGTTTACTTAGTCAATACCCAAAGAACTGAAAAAACATTCATTATCAGTGATTTCAACATAACCGTTTATTCATCTGAGACTACCGTATACAAATTCAGCTATCAACAACCTATTGAAAGCTCTATAAAAGGGCAAACGAGAAGATTAGTATATGACTTGAGTAGAGAAGTGAATCTTTCAAACCTGAAAACCAATAAATATACAATAGAAGTAAACGCAAAGATAAATGGTAAATCTGTTTCTGTCAAAAGAGAATTTACGTACAAAGAAGAACTTATATTTTTACCTGTTTTTGAAGATTTTTATTTAGTTGGAGAAAAATCTAACCTTAAAGTGGGAGTGAATAATAGAACTTCAGAAGGTAAGAAATTATCAATCGGTTTGATTTCATTCGTTATAGAAGGTCAAGAGTTTCTTTTCAAACCTGATAAAGAATTTATCTTAGGAATTGGGGACTATATTGAAATCGATACAAATCAAAAATTCGATATTAAACAAACTGGCAAAATTCCGGTCAAATTGAGAGTTGAATACGATGGAAAAATAGAAGAAGTCGGTGCAGTTATTAACGCTACAGGCTCTTTCGATAGAAAGATTGGAAACGTTTCGTTCACTTTCGAAAGTGAAGAGTATGTGAGAACAGGGACTCAAACAAAAGTAAAACTCTATATGCAAAACAAAGACAACAAAGAAAAATACCTTTTGTTAAAAAAACTAAGTGTTAGTATTCCTGAGATTACTTACAATTTTGTAGTTGAAAATAGAAGAATACTATTAACTCCTTTTGCTAATAGACTAATCGTTATTTTGCCCAATCTAATCTTCTCAAAACCAGGGCTTTATAACGTTTTAGTAACTGTTGAGACAGTCGAAGACAAAGTTCAGAAACAGCTAACACTTTCAGTTGGAAATTGAAGGAGGCAAAGCGTATGCATACAGGGCATCAAAAGATAGATTGGGTATCAAAAAATATGCCGCTGCTGAACGAAATGAGAAATCTTGGAAAACCCTTCGATGGGTTAACGATAGCTATGTCAATTCATCTTGAAGCGAAAACCGCATATCTTGCAATAACCTTGAAAGAACTTGGGGCAAAAGTCATAGCAACTGGGTGTAATCCTTTGTCAACTCAAGACGATGTGGCTGATTCTTTAAAAGATTTTGGAGTTACTGTCCATGCAAAAAGAACAACTGATGAGAAAGAATATTTCTCTTTTCTCCATAAAGTTTTGGACTACACGCCTGATCTTATCTTAGATGATGGAGCAGACCTTACAGTTCTTGTTCATACAGAACGAAAAGAAGTTTTAGGTAAACTCAAAGGCATTTCCGAAGAAACAACAACAGGTGTGAGAAGAATTAAAAACCTAGAAAAATTGGGAATATTGAAAGTCCCGGTGATAGCTGTAAACAATGCAAAGATGAAGTTTATGTTCGACAACAGATACGGTACTGGTCAGTCGACGTGGGATTCGATAATGAGAAACACGAATATGCTAATTGCAGGTAAAAACGTTGTAGTTGCAGGTTACGGGTGGTGTGGAAGAGGAATTGCAATGAGAGCTGCTGGACTTGGTGCAAGAGTCTTTGTTGCGGATGTTGATCCAATCAAGGCGATAGAAGCTGTCATGGATGGATTTGAAGTTGGAAAGATGGAAGAGTTATGTAAAAAGGCTGATATAATTGTAACAGCGACAGGAAACAAGGATATACTGACTGAAGAAATGATAAGGAATCTTAAAGATGGTGTTGTGCTTGCAAATGCAGGACACTTTAACGTCGAAATTCCTATGGAAAAGATAGAGAAGATGGCTACGAAATCGTATGAAATAAGAAACAATGTCACCGCATACGAATTAGACGGAAAGAATATTTTTGTCATAGGTATGGGAAGATTAGTTAATTTAGCCGCTGCCGATGGTCATCCAGTTGAGATAATGGATATATCTTTTGCACTCCAAACTTACTCATTACTTTACTTGGCGAAAAATTATTCCACTCTCGAACCAAAAGTTTACGAATATCCTTCAGAACTTGATTATATGGTTGCAAAAATGAAGCTTAAAACTATGGGAATTCAAATTGATGAACTTACGGAAGAACAGAAAAATTATCTGGAACATTTCTAACGGGTGATGATTGTGGAGTTGGTTATAAATAAAACAGATGATACAACAATGTGTGCGCTTTTGGAAAATGGAAAACTTTATCAGGTCATTGCAGAAGAGTTTGAAGATCAGATCGCAGGTAACATTTATCTTGGAAAAATCGAAAAGATAGTAAGTGCTCTTGACGCTGCATTTGTAAAACTTCCAGAAGGTCAAAATGGTTTTTTGAGACTTCGTGATGTTAAGAAAGAATACCTTGAAAAGTTCGTAAATCAAAAGAAATTGACAGAAGGACAAAAGATTTTGGTCCAAGTGAAAAAAGAAGGAATAGGTAAGAAAGGTCCACAAGTTACAACAAATATAGCGGTCGTAGGTAAATTGTTAGTTTTATTTCCCTTTTCCGATACAATCGGAATTTCAAAAAAAATTACTGACGAAAACGAAAGAGTAAGGTTAAAACAGGTTGCTATAAACATTAGGAACAAAATCGGACACGGATGCATTATTAGAACCGCAGCAGAAAGAATTGAAGAAGAAGATATCTACAAAGAAACGTTAGTACTTCAAAAGGTTTGGAATGAAATTACTCAAACTTTTAAACGTTCACGAAAGGAAAAGCTGCTTTACAAAGAAGTTGATAGAGACGAATACATTGTTAGGGAATATGTTACAAAAGAAGTCAATCAGGTCTATACCAACGATTCAAAATATCGCGAACTTATTAGAAAAGCTTTCCCAAAAAGAAGTATAAAAATCGAAGTTGTAGAAGGGGATTCGTTCGAAATTTTTGGTATCTACGATAAAATAAATGAAATAAATAAAAGAAGGATTCAACTTACTTCTGGTGGTGAGATTGTTATTGACCGAGCCGAAGCAATGACGGTTATAGATGTCAATTCTGCTCACTATACAAATTCTTCAAGTCATAGCAAGCTTTCTTTTGAGATAAATAAAGAAGCTGCCAAAGAAATCGCACGACAGATAATGTTGAGGAACTTGAGTGGTATAATTATTGTGGATTTCATAGATATGGATACTGAAGAGAACCGAAAAAGGATCGTTGAGATTCTGGAAGATGAACTTAGTAAAGACAAAAACAAAGTTACAATTCATGGTTTTACAAAGCTTGGATTACTCGAGCTCACAAGAAAGAGAACTACTAAACCTTTAGTTGAAAGATTTCAAACAACTTGCCCTACATGTGGTGGTAGTGGTACAATAATACATCCGAATGAAATTCTTAGGAAAATAGCCGAAGAACTTTCAAATCCACCTGAAAATGTTAATGAAGTAATTATCAGAGTTCATCCCAATCTGAAAAATTTTATAACAAAAGAAACACTTGCAAACCTTAAAAAACATGATTTCGAGCTTCATCTGCATTACACTTACGTCACACCAACATCTTACGAATTAACTTGGAAGCTAAAGTCAAAGGGGGAATAGTCATGGATTATGTAAAACTCATTTTTGAAGGTCAAGAAATTCAGCATAGAAAAGGTGAAACGTTGGAAACATTGGCGAACTATTACTCTGCTCAAACTGGAAAATTGGTACTTGCTGCGAAGATTGAGAATACTATTGTAGAGTTATTTACACCTGTCACTTTCAGTGGCAGATTAGAGTTTTTGGATTTTTCTCACCAAGACGGTTCAAGGATCTATCAACGTGGACTCACGTTTATACTCGATATTGCTGTCAGAAAAGTTTTCCCAAATACTTCTCTTAAAGTATTGCATTCGATTGGTAACGGAATATATTGTGAAATAAGGAAAAACGGTGAAATTGTTGAAGTTTCTGACGAAGATATTCAAAAAATAAAACAAGAGATGAAAAAGCTTGTAGAAAAGAATTACAGATTCACAAAACATACGTTTAGAAAGGCTGAAGCAAACGAACTGTTTTTGAAATCTGGAAAGACTGATAAAGTTAAGTTACTGCGTTACAGAAAAAAGAAGACAGTAAAAGTTTACGAACTTAACGGAAATTACGGTTACTTCTATGGATATATGCCACCATCTACAGGCTATTTAAAGTGGTTCGACTTAATTAAACACCTTAACGGTTTTGTCCTTATGCTTCCAAAATACGAAAACGGCGAAATCATTGTTACTGAATTTAAACCACTTCCAAAACTTTCAGCTGTTTTCATTGAATACAGTAAATGGCTCGAAATTATGGAAATCGATAACGTTGGTGATTTGAATAATATAATAGCTTCTGGTGAAAGAGCGGTTACTGATCTAATTATTTTGGCAGAAGCACTACATGAAAAGAGGATCGCAATGATTTCCGAAGAGATAAAAAGTAGAAAAGGCGTTAGATTGGTTCTCATCGCGGGTCCGTCTTCAAGCGGGAAAACGACATTTTCAAAAAGATTGATGGTTCAACTGAAAGCAAGTGGTTTGAAACCTGTCACGATTTCTTTAGATGATTATTTTGTTGACAGAGAAAGAACTCCGAGGGATGAAGAAGGTAATTACGATTTTGAAGCACTCGAAGCTTTGGATGTAGAACTTTTCAACAGAAATTTACTTGACCTTTTTGATGGAAGAGAAGTGGAAATTCCTAAATTTGATTTCCACACAGGTAGCAGAATGAAAACAGGAACACCCATGAAAATAAACAAGGAAGATATAATTATAGTTGAAGGTATCCACGGGTTAAATCCTAAACTAACCGAGCTAGTTCCTGATGAACTAAAGTTTAAGATTTACGCAAGCGCATTAACTCAATTAAATATTGACAATCTCAACCGTATGCAAACCACCGATGTAAGGTTGTTAAGACGTATGGTAAGGGATAGCAAGTTCAGAAGCCATGATGCGGTTGCCACTTTAAGAATGTGGTCCAGTGTAAGACGTGGAGAAGATAGAAATATCTTCCCTTACCAAGAAAACGCGGACGTTATGTTCAACAGCGCTTTGGTGTACGAAATACCTGTTCTAAAAGTCTTTGCTGAACAGTTATTAGCATCAGTTCCCGACGAAGATCCGATGTCTACGGAAGCAAATAGATTATTGAAATTATTAGATTATTTCTTACCGATAACAAATATCGAAGATATTCCAAGAACTTCGATAATTAGAGAATTTATCGGAAGAAGTGCGTTTAGGTATTAAAAAAATAAAGAAAGCAGAGGCGAAATGTATGGAACTTAATGTAACGGAAAGAAAATACTTGTTAGCTGTTTATCTATCCTTAAATGAGATGGGCTGGACAAGGTTGAAAAAGATTTCAACTCTTTTGAACGTAAAAATGCCTTCAGCAAAACAATTTCTTGAAAGATTGAAAGAAAAAGGACTTATTTACTACGAAAAACGCGGTGGAATTGCACTAACAAATGAAGGGAAGAAGATAGCTGTAAATGAGAACGTTTCTTTTAACGCTTTAAAGAACTTTTTCTGCAACGTACTTTTGCTTGATCCTGCCCAAGTAGATGAAGCAGCCTGGAAAGTGTATTTTGAATTGAGTCACCAGATAAGCAACAGATTTGTAGATTTTGCAAGATTCACAATAGAGTGTGATACTTTTAAAGACCTGGTAGAAGAGTTCAAGAAATTCTTGAGTGAAACCGGAGAAAAGTGGCAAGTGAAGTGTGTGCTGAAAAAAAGAAGTTAAAGAATGAAAGGAGAAAAACAATGGAACTGGTTGAATACGATGTTTTGGTGAAGATAAATAAAGAAGATATCCACCTTGTTAATTACATAATTGAAGGTGAAGACAACGTAATGAATATACGCAGCGTGGAGGGCGAATTTTTAAAGATAATTACTCCCAAAGACTTTCTTGTTGATACGATAGTGCTTTTAAACAGTCTCAAGGAATTTATTAACCTTGAGATTTATGAAATCAGACAAAATTCAGGGAAGGCTGATTAGCTTTCCCTTTTATTTTTTGGAGGTCTCAATGAGAAGAGTTTGTATTTTATTTCTACTTGTTGTATCTATAGTCATCATAGGTTACGATTTTTCTGTCCCTACATTTGCGGCCCAAGATGACAAATTAATCCTTTTGAATGGAAAAGATATTCAATATGTGGTATCACAAAATGTAGTGCTTTGGAAATCCAAGAAAGATTCTGGGTTAATAAAAATTCCGTCGACATACCCCTTTGGAGTTATTGTTTATGGTGATTCAAGATACGGGGACGACGTTCACAAGAAACTTGTTGAGCAGATGCTAAAACTCGATTTTTCAATTGTTATTCATTTGGGTGATATGGTAAACAAGGGTGACAATTTGGAAGACTGGTATAAGTTTTTCCAGATAACAGAACTTCTAAGAAAAAAAGTACTTTTCCAACCTGTTAGAGGTAATCATGAACTTCCTGATAAATTCTACAAAGAATATCTCAAAATATACAACAACAGGTTTACAATTTTAGATTATAACTTTATCTTCATAGACCCGCTTGCTGGATTAGATGAAGCGATTGATTATGTTAAAAACAATCTGAAAGACAAAATATTAGTATTTTCACATTATCCAATCGTCACAGTAGGTCATCATGTTAACGATACCATTTCCAAAAGATTGTTCAGTGGCATCTTCCCGCTAACGATGGATAACAAAATCTTGATGTACGTTGGAGCTCACGACCATAATTATCAAAGGTTTGTTTTTGATAAGTTTGTTCAAATTATAACCGCTGGTGGGGGAGCGAGCCTTTATTCTCAGCAGCTTGCGCACAAAAATTTAGTAGTTTTTAAGAAAGAGTACCATTTTGTTTATTTGAAATTTTTCAGGGATAGAATAGAAGGTCAAGCAATAAATCAAGATGGTAAAGTCATAGATGAATTCATTTTGGCGGTGAAAGATTGATGATAATCATTTACCACGATCCAAGGTTCGCTCTTCAAGAACTTCCAACGTACAAAGTACCATTGATAATAAAGTATAATAATGAATATTACTATGACTCGAGCTCTATAATAGTCTTTTCCTTGGGTTTCAAGAAACCAAAAGAACGTGGTTTTGAAAGTCTATTTGGCATAGAACTTATTGCCAACAAATACGACGATGAACAGATAGAAATCGATACAGAATTTCTTAAAAGATTTGATGATTCGATCTTAGAAAAATTCTTAATAGATAATGAAATCTCTTATTACACAATATTCTCAAAGGAAACGGATGCTGTACTTAAGATTGAACGAGCTATGGAAAAATACGATGCCCTACTTACGTTGAGTATGGAATTTCTAAAAGAAAATGCTTCTTTGATAGAAACAAAAGCAAAGGATTTGCTATTTGAAACATTGATATATAGGATACTAAAAAATCGATTTCCAAATGTAAGTATTGAAAAGGTTGGAAAGTACCTCTTTGGATTACAAGTTGACAATATAGATAGTACAAAAAGATTTCTCAGTGGTTTTAGCAATTTTAACAAGCTTTTGGTTAGCAAGACGAAAGATTTTCAAAAAATATTTGAAGACAAGAATCTAACTGATGGAATTGAGCTTATACTTGAGTATTTTCACGAAGACGGTATTGTCAAAGGTTTTTCAGAAGAAGAAAGTGGTGTTATCATTATATTGACATTCCAAAAATTACTCGACGCTTTAAGGAGGATAGAAGATGTCTGTGACTACTAAAACTGGTGATAGTGGAGAAACAAGCCTAGCGACTGGTGAAAGAGTGCCAAAGGACTATATACGAGTTCAAGTATACGGAACGGTGGACGAACTAAATTCATTTTTGGGATTAGCTAAGCATGGATTAGCCGAACGTGAATTTAAGCTTATCGAGAAGCTTCAAAAAGACCTTTTCAGAGTAGCTGGCGAACTTGCAAAAGCAGACCAATACGTTAGACTTATAACCTTTGAAGAAACCGAAGAACTCACAAGAATTATTCAAGATTACGAAAAGTTGGTTGATTTAAATTCATTTGTAATCCCAGGTGCAACTATTAACAGTGCTTATTTAGACGTATGTAGAACAGTTGCAAGAAGAGCTGAAAGACTTTTTGTAACACTAATGCGTCAGGAACCTGTAAGAAAAGAACTTGAAATCTACTTGAACCGACTTTCTGACCTTTTATATGTTTTAGCACGGTATGTTGAAGGAGACAAAATGAAAAGAATCAGGGGGAATGAGCTGTGATAATCATCGATGGTGATTCTTTGACACTTGAAGATGTTCACAAAGTGGCGAGAAGACTTGAACCCGTTGAGTTATCACATTTTTCTGTTGAAAAAATAAACAAAAGTAGAGAAACGTTGGAAAAGTTACTTAGAGAAGAAAAGATTATGTACGGTGTAAACACAGGGTTTGGTGCTCTTGCAAACAAGGTTATCTCTAGAGAAAAATTATTAGAACTCCAAAGAAATATAGTTCTTTCACATTCGGCAGGAATTGGAGATTATTTACCTGATGATATAGTAAGAGCGATGATAGTTATAAGAGCCAATTCTCTTGCAAAAGGTTACAGTGGTGTTCGAAAAGTTGTGATTGAAAAACTATTGGAACTTTTGAACAAGAACATTATTCCATTAGTCCCAGAAAAAGGTTCCGTTGGAGCAAGTGGTGATTTAGCACCACTTTCGCATATCACAATGGCAATAATAGGTGAAGGTAAGGTAAAATACAACGGTAAGATAGTAAACGTAAAAGAAACTGATTTTCTACCAATACATCTTGAAGAAAAGGAAGGTCTTAGTCTTTTGAATGGAACACAATTTATGAGTGCACATCTTTCATTGATAGTCAGAGACAGCTTGAAGCTTATGAAAATAGCTACTCTCATAGCCGCTTCGAGTGTGGATGTCTTATTAGGCACGGACACAGCGTATGATGAAAGAATCCATCTTGTAAGACCACATCCAGGACAGATTAAAATCGCTCAATCGTTAAGAGAATTTCTTAGTGGTTCTGAGATTAGAGAATCTCATAGAAATTGTAGAAAAGTTCAAGATGCTTATACGCTTAGAACAATACCACAAGTTTACGGTGCTGTTTTAGACACTATCGAATGGTGTGCTGAAATTGTTAAAAGAGAAATAAACTCGGCAACTGATAATCCGCTTGTGTTTGAGGAAGTCCTGAGTGGTGGAAACTTTCACGGCGAGCCACTGGCTCTTTGTGCGGATTACCTTTCGATAGCTTTAACTGATCTTGGAAATATGGTTGAAAGACGTATCGATAGACTTGTTAACTCAAATACAAATGAAGGACTCCCACCATTTTTAGCAGAAGGTGAAGAAGGTTTAAACAGCGGGTTGATGATTTGGCAATATACAGCAGCTGCACTTTGTAATGAAAACAAAGTATTATCTCATCCTGCAAGTGCAGATACGATACCGACATCAGCATACCAAGAAGATCATGTAAGTATGGGCGCAAATGCTGTTAGGAAACTGGCTAAGATATATGACAACGTCGTTTCATTGCTTGCAATAGAAGCTATGTGCGTTAAGAGAGCACTGAGAATGAGAAGACCATTAAAAAGCTCCTACAATATAGAAGAATTCTACGGTAAAATAGAACTACAAGGTGAAGGAAAAGATAAGTACTTCGGTGAAGACTTTAAAACAATAAAAGAGTTGATTCTCAAGGAGGTGCTTGTATGAGCTTAAGAGCAAAATTGATTACGTTTTTAGTACTCGTAGGCGTTGCTTCATCATTTGTCAGTATTTTAGTTGCTGTTCTTGTTTCCAGCGGAGTTGTAAAAGATGCTGCCGGGCAAATTCAGCAACTTGTTTTAACTACTGTTGGAAAAGATATAGAAGTTCAGTTAAAAGAAAGTATTGATCCATTAGTACAGTATGCAAACAGTGGTGCTGTAGTTCCATATATGATGAATGTATCTGATGAACTTGGTATTTCCCAGCT
>FWWM01005149.1_pt1 | contig 15293 bp, 6 predicted proteins | sample 2228351 | NCBI WGS metagenome assembly FWWM01 (sample SAMEA103939774, study PRJEB20133) | metagenome | reverse complement strand
CGGTCGAAACTGTATCGGACCGAGTCCCTTGACCCGAACCGGCTCTTCAATGTGCTACGTTCGAAGACGCGCAAGCTGCGGCCGGTGCTGGGTAACGGGTTGAGCGCCGGTGCGCGGTTGCTCAACTATCTGCTGTTTCCGGATTCCAAGGTCGGCTGGCTGCCGTTCGGGTCGGTCGCGGGCCGGCACATCATTGACGCCGAGAAGCCATCGGCAATCTTCGCCTCGGCGCCGCCGTTCACCGCGTTACTGCTCGGGGTGCGGCTCAAGGCCCACGGCCACGTGCCGCTCGTGCTCGACTTTCGTGACCCCTGGCCGACCGGTTTTGCCGAGCCGCCGCGTCACCAGCGGGCCGCGTTCCGGCGACTCCGACGCTATCTGGTCGAACATGCCGATGCGACGCTGGCGGTGAACCAAGGCACGGCGCGGGCGGTTTCTCCTCGGGCCGAGGTGCTCGACAATGGGTTTGACCCGACCGAGTTCGAAGTCCCGGCCGCGAGCCTTGAGGGACTCAGCATCGTCCACGTCGGCAATCTCTGGCAGAATCAGGCCGAGGTGGCGTCGTTTGTCCAGGCACTTCGTGCTCGATCCAAGGCCAGATTGTATCTGGCCGGTCGGACCGACTCGGCAACTCGGCAGGCCTTTGGCTCTGACCCGCAGGTCAGGTTCCTAGGTCCGGTGTCGCACGAGCAGGCGTGCAGTTTGATGAAAGGTGCGACCGCCCTGCTCTACATCGGCAAACCACATCAGCCGGTCGGGCTGAAGCTGTATGAGTACTTTGGTGCGGGCCGGCCGATAATTGTCTGGGGCAGTGGTGCGGAGGAAGCCGAGCAACTGGTGCTTGAGGCAAAGGCAGGCACAGCCTGTGGTCTTGACCCTGACCGGTTACTGGCTGCGTTGGACGATGCGGTAAGCCGGCCCGGCCCGCTGGCTCATGCCGGCCAGGACCGTTTCAACCGCCGATTGCAGGCCCGCTGGCTTTCTGATAGGCTTGAATCACTGATTTAGCCAGTGACGGCCGTTGTCTGCGGCTCGTGCCCACCTCACACGTAGCTTGCCGGCCCTGCGTCCTACCGCTGCAGGATGACTTTCCTCGTCAACTGCCGGCCGGCGGCGCGGAGCCGTGCGAAGTAGATGCCGGTCCCTACCTGCCGGCTTCGGGTATCGGTTCCGTCCCAGACCGAGGTGTAGCGACCAGGTTTCACCTCGCCGCTCACCAGGGTCCGAACCAACCGGCCAGCAGGGTCATAGACCTGGAGCCTGACATTGGCAAGATACGGAAGCTGCCAGCTTATGCTCACCCTGCCCCGGTTGGGGTTGGGCCTCGCGCCCTCCAGGGCAAACACGCCCAAGCCGCTTCCCTGTTGTCCGCGTTCGCCCTGGCCCCGGGTTCGATAGACGCTGCCGTCCCTGACATAGACCGCACAGGCAGAGCCACCTTCATCCTGCCGCGCGTGCGGGCTTTCGCGTTCGACCGCGTCGTCGGTCTTGTCCTCGTACCCGCTGGCATCAGCATACACCTCGCAGATGGCAGCTCCGCCGTCTGAGCTGCGCAGGCAGTACAGGGTCTCACCTTCGGGGCCTGTGGTCGGCAGCTCAAAGTCGCACTCGCCGCTGGCAAGCACGGTCTCAGTCCCGCCCGAGAGCGCTACTTTGCCAATCATCGTGTACCCGTCGTAGCCTTCGACCTCAAAGAACACCAGGCCGGCAGAAGCGGCCACGCACGGGTTGGCGTGCTCGCATGCGCTTGCCGTCAGCGTGGTCTCTGCCCAGACCAGATTACCCGGTGCCGCGGTGTCAGGCGCGTACTGGTACAGCTTGCCAATCTGGCCCGGGCCCTCGGCCGGCTCCAGGGTGAAGACGATTTCCGTATTCGAGGCAAAGACCGGCGAGAAGTGGTTGGCCTGAGACGTTGTCAGCACCTGAACGCTGCTGTCCGGGAACGAGTAGCGCCAGAGCTGGGTCCAGTTGCCCGAGTCGCAGTCGAAGACGAGGCTCGAGCCATCAGGCGACCAGGCGAGCGTGCCGACGTCGCCCAGGCCCTTGACCAGGCGCGTGACCGCTCCGCCCTGACTTGAGACCACGGCAATCTGTGCGGCTGAGTCCTCCGGCTCATACACGAAGGCAATCCTGTCGTCCGGTGGTTGCGGCGACCAGACCGGACTCCGGCACTCGCCCTCCAAGGCGGTGAGCTCCAGCACATTGCCGCCATTGCTGGACACGGTGTGCACCTGAACGTGGTTGTTGGTCCCGGACATGACAAAGGCGACCCTATCTCCTGAGCGACTCAGCCGCGGGTCAGCACAATCCGTCCCCTCGGCCACGAGCAACTCCATTGCCCCCGGTGCCACCGGAATCTCCTGCGGGAGTGGCGCGTTGCGGTACATCAGGTTGGGCGTGAAGCGCATGAAGTCGCAGGTCTTGTTGCCGCGCATCGCAAAGACAAAGCCGTCGGCGACGGCCAGGGAACCGCCGCCCTTGACTATCGTCTTCCCGCTGGGCCCGGCAATGAGCGTGTCCGGCTGATACCAGAAATCAGACCCAGGCTCGTAGGTCCAGAATTCGCTGGAGCTCCCTTTCAGGGCATACAGGGTGCCCCCGCACGAGGCCAGCGCTCCGCCCGGTTTGACCTTCCTGCTCTTGCGGGCCCGACCGACAAGCGGCATCGGGCTCTTCAGACACCAACTGTCACCGGCAACGCTGTAGACCAGCAAGTCGTTGGTCTTATTCTTGAGCAGGTAGAGGCTGCCCGCTCCGTCGTAGGCCAAGGCGCAACCTCTGTCGTATTTCTTGTTGCCGGTCCTGGGTGGGGTGTCGCGGCTCGCCCAGGCATTGGTCGCACAGTTGTACCGATAGAACTCGCCGGTCTTGCCCTTCAGCAGGAAAACGAAGCTCGATTCGGTCCCCGGGTCCCAGACGCCCGCAGTCGCTCCGCTGACCATCTTCTTGTTGCGCGAGTCCACCGGAACGTCGGCAGCAGCAGTCCAAGTGTCGAAGGCCGGGCTGTACTTCCAGAATTGCAGGGTCTTGGATCCCTTGGTCGCGTAGACGTACCCATTCCCGGGCGAAGCCAGGGTGCCGCCTTTGGATACAGTCTTGTCGCCGGGTATCTCTCTGCGGAGTCTCCAGGAGTCAGAGGCGACGTCGTAGGCCCAGAAGTCTCGGGTCTTGTTCCCCTTAAGTGCATAGATGGTGCTGGACGTATCGAAAACCGCGGCCAACGCACCCCCGTCAGACACGGTCTTGCCGAGGTCCCCGACTGACCTCATCACGTACCACGCCGTGTCGGGTGAGAAGAACACCGGGTACTCTCTATAGTTCCGGGAATAGGAGTTATGCGAGTCAATGTACCAGTACGCTTCGCGCCACGAGACCGTGCCGTCATCGTTATAGTCGGCATCAACCGCCACTGGATTGTCATACCCGCCCTCATAGCTCCAGACTGCGGTCCCGCGCAGGGCATTCATCAGGTGGAAGTTGAACTCGGCGTGCCGCCAAGTCTTGCCGCCGTCCGGCTCGTGCTCGGGCAGGGGCGAGCCGTTGTGGGACTCGCCATCCGCAGAATGCGCCTTCCTGTTTGCCGGTGTCGCCGCCAGGAATATCGTGCTCGAATCCGCCAAGTCGTTGCAGAAACCTCCGCTACGACATTGCTGCATTACAAAGACCCGCTTCGACTTGACCGTATCCACGATGCGGGCGAACTCATAGTCCCAGATTGGCGTTCCGTACCAGAACATGCCCGAGCGCCAAATCGGTCGGACCAAGAGCGCCTGATGGATTCCGAGACTGTCCTTGCCATGTCCCCAGGTGTACACGAACAGCGTCTCGTTCGTACCTACCTGCGAGGCCAAGGCATTGAACGTATTGGTTACCGTAGTCCTGCAGGCGGTATCGTCGGAGATCCGGCGCAGTCCCAACCGAAGGTAGGGATTGTACCTCGTGCCTTGCCGGGGGAAGTCCTGCGCATCCGCCCACAGGAAGTGAATCCGGTCGGGGTTGGTGTCTATTCCTGGCCTGGCGCACCACATCTCGTAGGCGAGATAGCAGTCGTTCCAGAGCTCATCGAGAGTGTCAAGGCCCTCCGGGGCCCAATCCAGGCCTGTGGCCTCGGTTGGCTTCCAAGCCTGAATGATGACGGCGCGATTGCTGGCTTGTGCGCCGGAGAGCACCATAGCCAGCGCGAGTATCGCCGCCTTGACCATTCGGTCTATCATGGTTCCTCCTTACTTGACCAACACCAGTTTCAGCGTCTCGGTCCTCTTGCCGATACGCACCGTGGCGAAGTACAGTCCAGAGTCCGCTAGGCACGCTGGTGATAGGTTCACCTCAAGCAGACCAGCCGCTTGGATTCGAGTGGGTGCACGCCAAACGCATCGGCCTGCGACGTCATAGAGAGATACGGCAATCTCCGATGGGGCCTTGAGCAGGCAAAGCAGCACGGTTCTGCCCGCTGGCGACCCGACTAACCGGACCGTTCCTCCGAGGGGCTCGTGCGGCGTTTGCTCGTCCACTGCCGGGTTCAGACGGTTCTCGCTGAAGTACAGCTTCCAATCCTCACGCCATGCACACGCCAAGGATGAGCCGACAATACAAACCTCTGCCAATGATGCACGTCTGCCGCCTAGGCTTTCTGGTAACGACCAGCCTGTGTCCGACTTGGCCGAGTACATAAGTCCGTTGTCCCGCGCCCAGACAACGTGGATTCGATTCGAGTAGTCGGCTGTGACAACGGAATAACCGGAGGGCTGCTCGTCGACGCGGTGCGGCGCGGTCCATGAGTCTCCGCTAAGATACGAGTAGTATACCCGGCTTTCGTCCCACACCACGTGGGGCAGGCAGTTCGTGTCGGCCGCCACCCGCGGATAGCTGGCTAGGGTTCCGGGCGCCGGGTTCGGGAGCGAGACCGGTGCCGCCCAGCTGGTGCCATCGTACGTCGAATAGCCAATGTCGTTCGTACCCCAACTCATCCACACGGCATGGAGGTGGTCGCGCCTGTCCACGGCCAAGCCTGACCAGCCGAGCGGCTCAGAGTCAGTCGCAACGGGAACCGGCGTGGCCCAGGAATCGGCACTCGCGTCGTACCTGCTGTACCAGATTCCCCCGCGTCCGGTGTACTCTTCGAAAACCACATGCGGGTAGTTGCGGCTGTCAATGACCATGCGAGGAGTGATGCCTCGTGCCGCGAACGCCTGCTTCGGTGCAGTCCAACTGTCGCCTGCAAAGCGAACGTAGCGGATGCGCTGGCGTCCCTCTTCGGACCAGAGAACCAGCGGTCTCCCCAGTACATCTACTACGAGCGCGGGCTGCCTCAAGTCCCCCGAGTCGCGAGAGACGTTGACTGGGACTGTCCAGGTGTCACCCTGTCTCCTGGCGTACATGATCTTCTCAAGGTATGTCCCGCGCGGGCACTCTGACCAGACTATGTGCGGGGAACTGCCCGGGCCGGCTGCGATGGCACAACTGTAGATGACGTAGTTCTCCGGTCTCCGGTCCACCCGCTCGGGCGGGGTCCAGGCGACAAGCTGCGGCGCTGTCGCCAGCGCCACGACTGCCACGGCACTGATTCGCAGCATGATGTCTCCTCTACAGAAATCCTACCACCGCTTCGCCGTTGGTCAAACTGGTGGCCCGTCGCGGCCACCGCCCCACGGTCCGCATATTCAGCGAGTCCGCAGCCAGAGCTATGCCTGCGCCCGGCGTCAAGCCGGTCACGAGCAGGAATAGCCAGAATCGCAGGCAGCGCATCAGACTTGCTCCACCTCTATCGTAGTCCCGCGCGTACCGAAGTCAAACACGAGCAGCATCCCGCGGCGACAGGATTTCATTGCGGCAGGTACAGCCACCGGCGCGGGTACTGTCAACGCTTCGGCGCTGCTCAGTGCAGGCTTGGTGACGGCTCCCGAATGCCACTGATTTAGCCAGCATGAACGGGCGAGGTCCCAGTGGCATCGGAACACGACGAGCGGAGCGCGGGCCGGCTCAATTGTGAGGTCAAGTATCAGGATGCCGGCCAGTGACCTGATCTGCACCGGCAGGTCGTAGAGGCTGGCGGTGTTGTCTTCCGGGTCAACGTAGATCAATGGTTCGAGGAACGGGGCGTTTCTGAAGCCTGGGAATGAGACCGGGAAGATGACAAGATAGTCGGGCCGGACGTCGAGGATGAACCTCTCGCGGCCGCTTTCGACTTCCCGGTAGGCGAGAATCTCTTTCGTCACCAGGCCGGATAGGTCAATCACCTTGCGGCCGGAGAAGTAGCCGATTGCACCGATGTCGTTGCAAGCGAGAGTCGCACTTTCGGGCGTGTTGTCACGCAGCCAGTGGCCGAGCTTGACCTGCATCTGGTTGATGGACTTTGCCGCCTGGGCCGTGTTGCGGGAGGTGGCGAGCGTCACTGTTACGGCGTTGAACGACACGGGCGCGAGCAGAGCCCAGACCAGGCCGGTTCGGAGCAGTTGCCGGAGAAAGAGGACCCCGACGACCGCGACCACGGCGAGCAGCGCGGAGACGTTGCCGACGTAGCGTCCACTCTGGAACGCTGGCCCGAATACCGGCGCCGCAAGTCCCATCACCGGTACGAACCCGAGCCCGAAGAGCGCGACGAGAAAGCTCGACCTGCGATCGGCCCGGATCGCCTGCCGCATCAGACCGGCAAGGCCAATCGGGACAAGAAGGGCCAGCACCGGGTTGACGCGCCAGAGGAAAGCGGCATACTCGCCGACGTAGAGCGGCACAGCAGACGTGACCAGCCGTCCGAGCAGGCTGAGGTCGCGTCGGCTGAACACGGCGAGGATGCTTGTCGGGCCGGCCTTGGCGTCAAAGGTCTGGGGCAGAGGCGAGCCAGACAGCACGAAGTTGAAGACAAAGTAGGGCAGCATCACTGCAAGCCAGACCGCGAGGCCTTTCCAGAAGACGACCCGGTCTTTGCCGAAGCGCCGGCGCAGCAGGACGTCAAGGCCGACAAATCCGGGCAGGACCAGAGCCTCGGGCCGGGCCCAAACGGCAAGGCCGAAAAGCAGCCAGGCGACAAACCAGCCCGGTCCGCGCGGCCGGCTCAGGTAGTAGTAGATGCCGGCGAGGGTCAGCGCCACCGACAGGGTCACCTCCATGCCCGACATCACGGCCCAGCCCATCGGGCCGAGCGTAACAACAGCGATGCTGGCGGCGAGTCCTGCCTTTCGTTCGCCGGTCAGCAGCGTGCCGAGGCGCAGAGCATAGCCGCCCGCGACAAAGAGAAAGACCGCGGCGAGCAGCTTTGCCAGGATGACCATCGCTGCCGGGCTGCGGGTGGCGAGGTGAACCAGCGCGAGAATGAGAGTCCAGAGCGGTGCGGTTGACCCGGCGACCGGTTCGCCGGGATTAAAGGCAAAGCCCATGCCTTGAGCGAGATTCCGAGCAAACGTGAGGTGAATCCACGGGTCGTCGAGCGGGAAGCCGGCAGTGCGGTTGCGGTGCAGCTCGATGCCGAGGTAAAGGCTGAAGACTGCGGCGACAATCGCGGCGAGCAGAACGGTGTCGAGCAACCGGACGCGGACCCGAAGAGTGGGTGCGGTTGAGCAGTAATGCCGGGCCATGAGCTGAGGGATTATCGGGCGGCAGTCGGCCAAGTCAAGACCGAGGACGAGAAGCTGACCCGGGCAAGATTGGTGTTGACAAGGCCGCGGGGGGTCTTATCATGAACTCAGGAAATCGCACTACCCTAAGGAGGCTCTATGTGCAAGACCGTGCTTGCATCTGCGTTCGTGCTCATCATCGTTGCCCGAGCACCCTCGGCCACGCTGCCGACCTGCGACAACGGCAACCCTGACTTTGACCCGTTCGCATCAACCGGGCAGCTAGCGGCCCAGGAGACGGACTCAATCGCGTGGGCGTTCTGCGAGAGTATCCCGGTGCCGCTCACGCGCACTGCCGGCGTCGTTGACCCGGAGGGAAAAATCCGCGTCATCTGCGGCAACACGATGCTCAATGATACGAGCTATAAGTACCAGCAAATCTACGACCCGTTGACCAACACTTGGACAGTGGATACAACACTCGCACATCCGGGCGGTGGCGTCCACAATCACGATGTCGAGATCATCGGTGACTCAATTTACGTCGGCTGGGGCAGTCTCAAGGCCGGCTACTACAACAATCTCACCTGTATTGACCTTGTCGCCGGCACGTGGACAGTGGTCGGCGCCGCACCGGTCGCCCAACTGCTGTACTATGAGCTCGTCGCCTGCAACGGCAAGCTCTATCTGTTCGGCGGAGCGCCTGCGGGCGGCACTCCAACCAATGCGGCCCGAGTATTTGACCCGGTTACGAATCAGTGGACCAGCCTGGCCAATATCCCGGTGGCGCTGCGCGACCCGGCGGCCTGTGCGGTCGAAGATACTGTCTACTTGTTCGGCGGCTTCACGACCAGCACCAACGGTATTCCCAACTGCTACGCCTACAACACCGCGACCAACACCTGGCGCACGCTGGCCAATTTGCCTCGACCGCGCGGCTGGGCGACTGCGCATCCGGTCACCCATCCTGATTCGGGCACTTTCATCTACGTTTGCGGCGGCGAAAGCGCAGGAATGGCCCGTAACTTTGTGCACCGCTACAGCGTTGCGACCAATACCTGGACTCAAGAGATGCCGATGCAGCGGGCCAAACGTTCCCATGCCAGCGTGGTAAACGAGCCCTGCTCGCTCTACACGCTGACCGGCTATGCCGGGGCCCGGCCGTTCCTCGGCGCGGTCGAGCGCGGCTTGGTTTATGGCTGGACCGGAATCGGCGAGAGTCGTCAGTCATCGGTCACAGGCTCCAGGCGGCCCGCGACAGTTGCTCGCGGCGTCTTCAGTCTGGTTGCAGCTCGTGCATCACTTGTTACGGCTGACGGTCGCACGGTCATGACGCTCTGTTCCGGGCCCAACGACTTGAGCCGGCTCGGTCCGGGCATCTACTTCGTCCGAAGCGAGGCCGCACCAGAGCTGCCGGTCATCAGGTTGGTTCTGCTGCGCTAGGCGCAGCAAAAAAGCAAAGCCGAGAATCCAAGAGACTGCCTCCATTGGCATCGCGGAACAGCGCCCGATTGCGCTGACTGACTTGGCTTCGCGCTCGGCTGCACGCGTCGCGCGAGATGTGGCCAGTCAGCAGACTTCTCGGCTGGCAGCTCAGCCGACAACGCAACCGGCCGCAACTCTGCCTCGGCAGCCGCAGGACGATCAGTAGCCACGACTGTTCTGGTAAATGTCTGAGAAACCAGCACCTATTCTGACATTGGGCACGGCAGGGGGAACGGTTCCCCCACTCGCTCTCAAGGCCACTCGTGCCAGCAGGCTCTCAGGCACTACTATCAGCTAATGTTACGCAGGCATGCAACTTAGGACTTATTGCTACCATCTGGCGGCTCTGCCTGCCCACTAGCATCGGCTATCGCGCAATTGTGTTTGGTGGGCCAGCCACTTGGCAAATGGGACGGACGTATGTGTCAGATTCGTAGCAGTGACGACGCGCGACAACGTGGTGTCGGTCAGCGCCGGGCACAGCTTCAATGCCGGAGGGAGTGGCCAAGTGGTCTAGTGGCGGACAGCGGAGAGCGGTGCACGCGATTGTTGACCACCGGGACGGAACGCGGCATATTTGTCCTTAAGACTTCAGTGCGACCAGCCGTCTTCGTTGTCGTGACACTGCTTCTGGCCTCGGCCCAGCCAGCCGCGGCTGGCTGGCTGCCAATTGACACGATTACCAACCGGCCGGCTGAACATGACCTGACCTGCGAGAGCAACGGTCGGGCGGTGGCGTGTGACCGCGACGGCAACATCCACGTGGTATGGCGCGGCAGTCTGGGCGGAACCGCCCAGTTGTGGTACTCCCGCTTCGACGCAGCAACCGGGCAATGGTCTGAAGACACGGTGCTTTTCCCTGACCCACGCGGCACGATGGACCCGGTGCTTGCTCTTGATTCAAGCGGCAATCTGCTCGTTGCTCGGTTCCTAAGGGCGACGCGCATTTTGAAGCTAGCCCGTCGCAGCGGCGGCTCCGGGCTCTGGCAGGAGGTTGACAGTCTGGTCTGCGGGGTCGGCGAAAGCATGCCTTCGATTTCGGTTGACGGTCGCGGGATTGTCTATTTGGTGTGGCAGTCGTCCGGAAGCGGCATCAGCAGCGTCAGATTCGTCTATCGGGACAGTCTTGGCTGGACCGGAGACACTACTCTGAATCAACCCGGCACAAGCGCCGCCAAGCCGTCAGTCGCCAGCAGTCACAACGGCAACCTGTTGGTTGCGTGGGAGCAAGTAGTGTCCGGTTCGGAACGGCTGATTGCGGCCAGACGTCGAGTCTCCGGAGCATGGCTCGCGCCGGAGACCGTGTTTGTCCAAGATGCCCGGGGCAGTCCTTGTGTCGCCAGCCAGACAGAGTCCACATTTCATGTGGTGTGGGTCGCGGGCACCCCGGCGCAGCGAATCATGTATCGCGCCCGCACCGAGCTCGGTTGGACCGATACCGCGAGGGTCTGCGCTGCATACAGGAGCAAGGCCGGGGTCAGTTGCGCCTGCGATGCAGCGGGAGATGTCCATATCGCCTGGGTCGGTGAGGATACCTCAACACAGTTCGCGGCTCAGGTGTTCAGTCGAACGCTTACGAGAGAAGGAGCTTGGTATCCACAAGTCATGCTGACTAGGCGCAATGACCTGAACAATAAACTGCGCATATCGCTGGCCGCACAGGGCGGCCGCACACAGGTTGCCTGGACGCAGATGGTCGGGAACTACCCTGCGGTCCGGCTCCGTCGCTACGAACGGGTGCATGACGTCGGAGTAACGAGGATTGAGCAACCAGCCGGCACGGTTGACTCGGGTTCGCTGCTGTTGCCTGCCGCATGGTTGCGGAACTTCGGCGACTACGCGGAGCAGCTCGTTCGGGCATGGTTCAGGACCGACAGCATCGTCGGTACGAGGTCGGCGGATTCCCTAGAGCCTGGCGACTCAATCCGAATCGAATTTGACACGCTCCCAGCGCTACGGCGCGGGTGGCATCAGGTTTGTTGTTCTGCGTTCGTGGCCGGAGATGCTGACAGCACAAATGACGCAGTCCGTGACTCGTTCTTCGTACGGGTCAGCGATGTGGCAGTTGATACCATCATTGAGCCGTCTGGCCCCATGCGGTGGGACACGGTCCGGCCCCGGGTCGTGGTTCGCAACAATGGCAACGTTGCTGTCTCAGCCTCCTGCTATCTCCGGGTAAGCCGCGGCGGAATGCCGGTTCATCAGGACTCGCTCTCCGTCATCATGCCCGCCGAGTCAGCGCAGGTCGTCACTTTTCATCCCTGGTTCGGTGATACCGGAAGATACACGGCGACCTGTTCGGTTGCCTGCTTCGGTGACATGCACCCCGAAAATGATACGGCATCTGCCACCTTTGAGCTGTATTGGATAGACGCGGGGGTTGAGTCGCTCGCGGCTCCGCGCGACACGGTGGATTCAGGAGTGGCGGTCGTGCCCGCGGCGTCTGTTCGGAATCATGGCAATCGAGTTGCCGACGTTGATGTCTGGATGCGCGTCGCGGGTTACACAGATTCACTCCGGGTTGTTGCGCTTGCGCCCGGTCGGGATACTCTGCTCCGATTCTCATCCTGGTCTGCAGAGCCGACAGGCTGGAACGCAATCAGATGCTCTGTTCACACCATTGACGACATGAACGCTACGAACGATGTCCGGACCGGCAGGACGTTCGTGCGCTTGCTGGACGCGAGCGCCGATTCGATTGTCGAACCGGATACGGTTGTGCGAACAGATTCAGTGCGGCCCATGGTCCTGGTGCGGAACCGGGGCAACGTACCGGCCCGGGTTGCGGCATGGTTCTGGATTGCGGGCGAGGTGCGGGTCTATGCCGACTCGCTGCACCTTGAGCTGCAGGCCGGGCAGGACACCTTGCTCGGTTTCCGAACGTGGCCCGCAAGCGTGGGTCGGTTCAACTCCTGCTGCTCGCTTGTGCTGGCAGGAGACATGCAGATTGAGAACAACGCTCAGCGCCGGGCCTTTCGCGTGGTTCGCTCGGACGTGGGGGTTATGTCCATCACTTGGCCGACAGGTTGGCTGGATTCGGGGAGCGTTGGCCAGCCGCGGGCGCTGGTAACCAATCTGGGTAGCGACCCGGAGAGTTTCCGGGCCCGATTCCGAATCGGTGCGTTCTACGATGACACGGTCGAAGTACTGGCGCTGGCACCGGATGAGACGGTCGAGGTTGCGTTCGCCCGTTGCTCGCTGGTCGAACGCGGCCGGCAGGCTGTCACCTGCTCCACGTTGGTCGCGGGCGACCTGAATCCGGAGAACAACTACTGCTGCGAGTCGGTGTTCGTGGTCGTGCGGGATGGTGCTGCTACAAGGATACTCGCGCCGCTGGAGGTCATCAGCCGAGGTTCAATTGAGCCGCTCGCCGAGGTTGCCAATCGCGGCAATGTGGCAGATAGTGCGTGGGTCTGGTTTGAGATTTTTGCTGACAGCCGCAGTGCCGACTCACCCTCACCCCTACCCTCTTCCATCAAGGGAGAGGGAGCGGCTGTGCTGCCATCCTTACCCTCGTCGCGTTTCCGGGTGTACGTTGACTCACAAGAGGTTGAACTTGAGCCCGGACAGACCGAGACAGTGGAGTTCCGTGCCTGGGAGGCAACAGGCGGCAGCTACGGTGAGCGGTGCTGGATTGTGTTTGCCGGCGACAGGCGGCACGAGAACGACACGGCGTGCGCGGCGTTTGCCGTGGCCCGGACCGACGCCGCGGTGCGGGCAATCGTTTTCCCGTGCGGCGTGATTCAGGCAGGTTGGGTGAGTCCCCAGGTGCGAGTAGCGAACCTGAGCGACGAATCGAAGCAAATTCCGGTTAGGCTAGCGGTCAGTCGCTCGGATTCGACTACTGTCTACGTGGACTCGGTGCTCACGCCGGAGCTCGGCTCGATGTGCAGCACGACCGTAACCCTGCGCCAGTGGAATGCGACTCAAGGTACGTTCCTCTTGTTCGCCCGGGTGGGTCTTGCGGGTGATGAGAACCGGGCCAATGACACGCTCAGTTCGGTCGTGGTCGTGGAGTTACTTGCCAGTTGGCGCTGGACCGAACTTGCTTCGGTGCCGGCCGGTGAGTGGGGACGAAAGCCGCGAGCCGGAGCTTGTCTTGTGTCGGTCGGGGACGAGGTCATGGTGCTAAAAGGAGGCGGCTCATCCGAATGGTACAGCTACCGTCCGGCTGATTCAGTCTGGTTGGGGCGTGAACCCATGCCGCCTGGACCTACTGGTCGCCGAGTACGAGGCGGGTCAGCTTTGTGTTGGGATAGAGGGCGCTTGGTGTACGCGCTCAAAGGGAACAAGACTCGGGAGTTCTACCGCTACGACGTTAGCGGAGATTCCTGGTCACAGATGCCGTCGCTGCCTGAGCATACGCCGAAACTGAAGTACGGTGCCGGACTCATATACCAGCCGGACCGCAAGGGAGACAAAATCTATCTGGTGAAAGGGAGCGGTACGCTTGATTTCCTTGTCTATGAAGTCGCCGTCCGGCAGTGGCACGCCCGACGGTTTCTGCCGCCCGGGCCGCAGGACCGCAAGGCGCGGCACGGGACCGGTTTCGCCGCTTCCGGCAGCAGGATGTTCTGCCTCAAGGGCGGAACTACGGAGTTCTACGAGTACATCACCGGCGGCGATTCGTGGGTAGCACGTCGGCCACTGCCGATGTCGGGCAGTGGCGGCCGGCTTACCCGCTGCCGTAGGGGAGCAGCACTGGCCGCTGACGCCTCGGGAGCAATCTACGCGTTCAAGGGTGGTCGAACGGGTGAGTTCTGGTCTTACGATGTTGCCTCCGACACGTGGATTCAGCTTGACAATATTCCCGGGGGCAACAGCCGAAAGAAGGTCCACGACGGTGGCGCGCTCTGCTGTCTGGGCAACAGAGTGTATGCGTTGAAGGGTGGCGGGAGCAGTGAGTTCTGGTGCTACGATGCAACCGGGCTTTCGGGCGTTCGCCGTGAAAACCTTGGGACAGTCCCCGCCGCGTCGGAACGCGGCGCAATCCGGGACAGTCCTGGGCTTTTCTGCTGGCCGCTGACCGCTGTGCACTGTCCGCCGTTCGCCTTTTGCGGTCCGGTCAGGAGCGTCGTTTTCGATGCTTTGGGACGCAGAACCAGGGATGCCGGTATGCTAGAGCCGGGCATCTACTTCTGCCGGACCGAGCAGGATGGCAGAGCGACGAAGGTTGTCATTCTGGGCCGACACGGGCGGTCGAACCGAGCGCTGATAACAGGGCGATGAACGTTGTCCAGCTCTGCTTGACAAGTCGCCTCTTGCGTCTATATTGGAAGTGTTGACCCTGAGCCTTGGCCGGCTTCGGCCGGCAGGCCGGGCAACAAGACGATTTCCTGATACTGTAGTTTGTCCAAAGGAGGACTAATGCTCGTAGCAGTACTAACTATCGCCCTCGTGGCGGCCGCACCGGTGAACCCGGTCTCGCAGGGACCGGTGCAACTCGGCGGCGGCGGGCCCGATGCCTACGGCTACCGGTATCTTGATTCCGATACCGTCTGCCCGGGCGCACCGACCTACACGTGGGTGGATATCAAGGGCGTCGGTACGCGGATTACCGGACTAGGTGACGACAATGTTGTCGGGCCGTTTGGTATCGGGTTTGACTTCCCCTACTACTGGTACCGCGTCAACTCGGTGTTCGTCGGTTCGAACGGCTACATGTGTTTCGGCGACCGTGGGCTAAACGCCTCGCCGTTTCCTGCAGTACCAAGTCCGGCAGGTACGAACAACACACTTGCCATCCTAATGAGCGACTTGGACCCGAGTCCGGGCGGCTCGCCGCAGGGCTCGGTCTGGTACTGGACCAATGCCGCGGCCGACACTTTCATTCTGCAGTACGACTCAATCCGGTTCTGGAGCACCGGCGGCAACAATTCGTTCCAGATAATTCTCTCTAAGCCCGATTCTTCAATTACGTTTCAGTACAAGGAACAGTCGGGCATGCCGTACAACGGCTGGGCGCCCAGCAACAACCAGACCGGCATCGAGAATGTTTCAGGTGCGGTCGGTCTGAACTACCTTTCGGGCACGATTCCGCCCGGCAACATGTATCACGCCGAGCTGGCGGTGCGGTTTTTCCCACCCGAGTCAACCAGCTACCAAGTTCATGATGTCGGTGTGCGCAACGCGATGAACGACCGCTCCGGCGGGATGTTCTGTGTGAACAACCGTCCGCTGCAGTTGTGGGCGGTTGTCAGGAACTACGGCAACCAGTCGGAGCCTGAGTTCAAGACCTATTTCAAAGTGAAGCGGCCG
>FWWM01011338.1_pt1 | contig 15294 bp, 15 predicted proteins | sample 2228351 | NCBI WGS metagenome assembly FWWM01 (sample SAMEA103939774, study PRJEB20133) | metagenome | reverse complement strand
GGCCTTATCCGAGCGCCGCACACTTCGGCTGGGCGCGTGCCGACCGAGGCCGGTTACCGCTACTTCGTGCAGAAGCTGATCGGCGATACCGAGCTGCCGCCCGCCGAGCAGCGCATGATTGAGCATCAGTTCCATCAGGCCGAGCCGGACATTGAGCAGTGGTTGCGGTTGGCCGCCTCGGTTTTGGCGAACGTGGTGCGCAGCGCCTCGCTGGTCACCGCGCCGCAGGCGGCGCAGGCGCGCTTCAAGCATCTGGAGTTGATCCACACGCAGGGGCGCCTGGTGCTGATGGTTCTGGTGCTGGAAGGCGGCGATGTGCGTCAGCAGATGTTGACGCTGGCCGAGCCGGTCTCCCAGCAGGTGCTAAGCGAGGTGGCGGCGCGCATCACCGCACTGTGCTTGGGGCAGCGCAGCGAACAGGTGCGGGCATTAGCAGCCCATCAGCCTGCTCTGGAGCAGGAGATCATGGACCTCGTGGCCGAGGCACTGGAGCGGGCAGATCGGCGACACGAGGTGGTACATATTGATGGGTTAGTTAACATCCTTGACCCCGATTATCTGGCCGAGCGCATGGCGATCAGCGATCCACAGCAGCGGGAGGAGCTGCGCCGTGCGCTGGCTGAGGTAGATGGCGCAGGGGCACGCCAAACGCTGCGCCTGTTGGAGGAGCGCAGCCTGTTGGAGGAAGTGCTCAGCGAGGCGCTCTCTCCTGATGTGCAGGGTGTACGGGTGGTGATCGGCGGGGAGGGGCGCTGGGAGGAATTGCGCCATACCAGCATGATCCTCTCACGCTATGGCGTGAAAGGGCAGGCCACCGGCGCGCTGGGCGTGCTGGGGCCGATCCGTCTGCACTACGGCCGCGCCATTTCGGCGGTGCGCTATGTAGCCGGGCTGATGACCGATCTGCTGATAGACCTCTATGGCGAGTCTGCAGTAGAAGAGGGATGAACGCCCGCTGTTAGATTTGCATCAGAACGCGGCGACTCTAACGTATATCTTACGTGCTTTGGTTAGAATGCACTCGGTGCTGATGGTCTGAAGGGACCTTTGGCGCCGTTCCATAACTTAAATAAGGCAAGGAGAAGCAGCGCGTGGGTGACGAGCAGTTGGTAGAACAACCGGATGCCACATCCCCGCAGGCCGGGCCGGAGAACGGGCAGCAGGCTGAAGCGCCAGCCGCCCAAGAGGCCCCCGCTCCCGACCTCGCCGCCCAGCTGGAGGCTGCGCAGGCGCAGGCTGCCGAGTACCTGGATGGCTGGCAGCGTGCCCGCGCCGAACTGGCTAATTATCGCAAGCGTGTGGAGCGAGAGCGGGCCGATTGGGAAGTGGAGCTGCGAGCTGAGACGATCAAGCAGCTGCTGCCCGTGCTGGATGACTTTGACCGTGCTATGGCGAGTCTGCCGGAGCACCTGAGGGAAGACGAGTGGGTCAGTGGCGTTTGCCTCATCTACAGCAAGTTCCAAACGGTGCTGAGGAAGCTGGAAGTTGAGGAGATAGACGCACTGGGCAAGCCCTTTGACCCGCAACGCCATGAGGCGGTGATGCAGCGCGCGGATGGTTCGGGTGATCCCGACCACGTGATAGAGGTGGTGCGCAAGGGCTATGTGATGCGCGATCGGGTCTTGCGACCGGCCATGGTGGTCGTGGCGGCCCGGCAAGAGGGGCAGGAGTGAACGGCGGGAGAAGCACTGCCGTCATCATAACGCAATCTTTTAGAGAGGGGAGCGACAGAGGTTATGGCTAGGATCATTGGCATTGACTTAGGGACGACAAACTCGGTGGCCGCGGTGATGGAAGGCGGCGAGCCGGTGGTGATCCCATCCGCGGAAGGGGGGCGGCTCTTCCCTTCCGTTGTGGCGATTGACAAGAACGGCCAGTTGCTGGTCGGGCAGGTGGCCAAGCGGCAGGCCGTGGTGAACAGTGAGAACACCATCTTCTCCATCAAGCGCTTCATGGGGCGCAAGTTTGACGATCCGGAGGTGCAGCGTGCCCGCAAGATCGTGCCCTACAAGATCACCAAGGCCCCCAATGGCGACGTGCGCGTGGTGATGGGCGGCAAGGAGTATTCGCCGCCGGAAATCTCGGCCATGATCTTGCAGAAGATCAAGGCCGACGCCGAGGCCTATCTGGGTGAGAAGATCACCCAGGCGGTGATCACCGTCCCGGCCTACTTCAATGACAGCCAGCGACAGGCTACCAAGGATGCTGGCCGCATCGCCGGGCTGGAGGTGCTGCGCATCATCAACGAGCCGACCGCCTCTTCGCTGGCCTATGGACTGGACCGCAAGAAGGATGAGACCATCGCCGTCTATGACCTCGGCGGCGGTACGTTTGACATCAGCATCTTGGATGTCGGCGATGGCGTCTTTGAGGTGCGCGCCACCAACGGCGATACCTATCTGGGCGGCGATGACTTTGACCAGCGCATCATTGACTGGATCGCTGAGGAGTTCCTCAAGCAGGAGGGCATTGACCTGCGCCAGGACAAGCCTGCGCTCCAGCGCCTGAAGGAAGCGGCGGAGAACGCTAAGAAGGAGCTTTCCACCAAGCTGGAGACCGAGATCAACCTGCCCTACATCACGGCGGACGCCAGCGGGCCAAAGCATCTGGTGATGACGCTGACCCGTGCCAAGCTGGAGCAGCTCACCGAGGACCTCATCCAGCGCACGCTGGAGCCGTGCCGTCAGGCCCTTAAGGATGCGGGCCTCACGCCCAAGGACATTGACGAGGTGATCCTGGTGGGCGGCATGACGCGTATGCCTGCCGTGCAGCGTGCGGTGGCAGAGTTCTTTGGCAAGGAGCCGCACAAGGGCGTCAACCCTGATGAGGTGGTAGGGCTGGGTGCGGCGATCCAGGCGGGCGTGCTGCGCGGCGATGTGAAGGACATCCTGCTGCTGGATGTGACGCCGCTAACGCTCAGCGTGGAGACGCTGGGCGGCGTGGCCACGCCCATCATTGAGCGCAACACCACCATCCCTGTACGCCGCAGCCAGATCTTCAGCACGGCGACCGATGGGCAAACGCAGGTGGAGATCCATGTCGTGCAGGGTGAGCGCCCCATGGCTGCTGACAACAAGTCGCTGGGCCGCTTCATCTTGGATGGCATCCCGCCTGCGCCGCGTGGCGTGCCGCAGATTGAGGTCACCTTTGACATTGACGCCGACGGTATCCTCAACGTCTCGGCCAAGGACAAGGCAACAGGGCGTGAGCAGAAGATCACCATCACCGCCTCTAGTGGCCTGACGGAGGAGGAGATCAAGCGCATGATCCGCGAGGCGGAGGAGCACGCCGAGCAGGACCGCAAGCGGCGTGAGTTGCAGGAGGCGCGCAACGCCGGTGACAACGCGGTGTACACAGCGGAGAAATTGCTGCGTGAGTACGGCGACCGCATCCCTGAGGATGTGAAGCGCGAGACGCAGGCCAGGATTGATGCGGTGAAGAACGTCATCCAGTCGGATGACACCGAGCGCATCCGCCGCGAGGTAGATGCACTGATGCAGCAAATTCAGGCGCTGGGTGCCTCCATGTATCAGCAGACGGGTGAGGCCACTGGCGATGGCCGCAGCACCAGCGGCGAGGACGTGGTAGAAGGCGAAGTCGTGGAGTAAGGGGCGGCCAAGCTGACCGCTTGGATTGAAGAAGGGGGCCAGCATCGTCACATGGGCACGATGCTGGCCCTTGTGCATGATGGGTAAGTGGCACGCTATAATCCTCTAAGGTTTTGACGATTCCGCTCTGATCCCAGTCTCTACCATGCCCAAAGGTTGCCGCACCACACTCATTGTCCTCGCCATACTGTTGATCGTGCTGCTGATTGGCCCTTTCCTGATCCCTGTGCCTCCGCTGGATACTGTCCCGCCCCGTGCTTTGGCCGATCCGGATAGCCGTTTTATCACCCTCAACGTGCGTGGCACGGAGGTAGAGGTTCACTACAAGCAGAGCGGTGCCAGCGAACGGACGTTCCTCCTCCTACACGGTTTTGGGAGCAGCACCTTCTCTTGGCGCGAGGTCATGCAACCGCTGGCTGCCTATGGCACTGTGATCGCCGTGGACTGGTTGCCCTATGGCCTCAGCGAGCGCCCTCCGCGCAGCGAGTGGGGAGGCGACACCCCTTACAGCCGCGAGGCTCAAGTGGAGCTCATCCTTGCCCTCATGGATGCCTTGGGCGTTGAGCGTGCCATCCTGATAGGCAACTCGGCAGGGGGTGCATTGGCTGCGGAGGTGGCTTACCAACATCCGGAGCGCGTTGAGGCGTTGGTGTTGGTGAGCCCTGCCATCTTTCCAGCAGGGAGCCAACCAGCAGCGGGTGGGCCACAGGGGAACCGCTTGCTGACGTTTCTGTGGCCGGCCATACGTTGGCTAGGTGCTACTCCCCAGATGCAGCACATAGGCCCGCTGTTGGTGCGACGCATCCGCGAGCAGGGCATAGAATTGGGACGCTCCGCATGGCACGATCCCAGCCGATTGACCGAGACAATTTGGGAGGGCTACAGGCGCCCGTTGCAAGTAGAAGGTTGGGATATGGGCCTCTACGAAGCCTTATTAGCACTTGATCCACAGGATGAGGTGGCTGAGCATCTGGATGCCTTCAGTATGCCCGTTCTGGTCGTCACGGGCGATGATGACCGCATTGTCCCCACCGCCAACAGCATCGCACTGGCTGATGCTTTGCCCCGTGCGCACCTGGTGATCTTCAAAGACTGTGGGCATGTTCCACAAGAGGAGTGCCCCGATCAGTTCATGCAGGCTGTGGCGGATTTCCTCGCCCGTTTGGAGGGTTAATGCTCCTTGTGGAGCGCCGTTGTGGAAGCAAGGAGATCGCACGTGAAAGTGGCACTCAACACGCCAGCCCCCGATTTTGCGCTGCCCGATTTCATGGGCAAGATGGTGCGCCTGAACGATTACCGTGGCAAGCAACATGTGGTGCTGGTGTTTAACCGTGGCTTTATGTGACCATTCTGCCGCCGGCACATGGCGCAGTTGCGCCAAGACTACGCGCGGTTTAAGGAGCTTGGAGCGGAGGTGATCGTGGTAGGGCCTGAAGGAGCTGAGGCCTTTGCCGCTTACTGGCGCGAGCATAATCTACCCTTCATAGGCCTGCCCGACCCACAACATAGCGTCCTAAAGCTCTATGGTCAGGAGGTGAATCTCTTCCGTCTGGGGCGCATGCCCGCACAGGTGATCGTTGATCGGCAGGGGATAGCCCGCTACGTCCACTACGGCAAGAGCATGGCCGATATCCCCGCCAGTGAGGAAATCCTTGACCTGCTTGCCTCTCTAAGTGCAGAGTAGGCACCGAGCGCGTCTGGGAGTAGTTGCTGCCTTCTATAGGGAGTGTATCATGGCTGATCAGTCCTCTCTCAAACCCTATGTCATCCTTGTCACCAACGATGGGATGGGCAAGGCCCCCACTGAGCTCCAGCATAAGCTGATGGACATCTACCTTGGCCTGCTCGTTGAGCACGACATGCTGCCAGCGGCGATCTGTTTCTACACAGAGGGCGTGCGGCTGGTGTGTGAGGGATCGCCGGTGCTGGATCAGTTACGCGCGCTGGAAGCAAAAGGCGTGCGCCTGTTGATCTGCTCCACCTGCCTTAATTACTTTGGGCTTGCGGATCAGGTGCGTGTGGGTATCGTGGGCGGCATGACCGACATTCTGGATACCCAGTGGCGCGCTGAGAAAGTCATCACCCTCTGAAAGCGAAAAGGGCTATCCTGATGGCAGAGATAGCCCCTTTCACCTTGGCGGGGGAAGTGTGGGTCTCCCGTCTATCTATACGTGCTGGCGGGCTGGATGGTTGTGATCAGCCGCGCTGGTAGAGGCCGTAGAACTCCGCCTGTGCGAGGATGTGCCCCTCCATAGCGGCCAGCACCTGCTGCTTGCTTGCGCCGGGCCGCAGGTCAAGCGTGGTGTCCAGCGCGTAGAGCCGAAAGAAGTAGCGGTGGGGTTTGCCACGTGGAGGGCACGGCCCGCGATAACCATTCGTCCCCCAGCCGTTTTTGCCCTGCCGCGCTCCGTCTGGCAAAGTATCAGCGCGGGGGACGCCGCGCGGCAGGCCGCTGCTGGTGCCCGGAATGTTCCAGATGACCCAGTGATCCCACGTGCCAACGGGCGCATCGGGGTCGTCGCAGATCAAGGCAAAGCTCACCGTCCCTGCTGGAGCCTCGCGCCACGTCAGTGGTGGGGAGACATCTGCGCCGTCGCACGTGTGCTCGCGGGGGATGTTCTCCCCGTGCTTGAAGGCCGCACTGCTGATCTCAAACATTGCCTTGCTCCTCGGCTGATAACGGCTTGCCGATCCGTACCTGAGCTACCTTCATTATAACCCCATCCCCGCTGGCAGCAGCGATTCTTTCTCGGCGCTGCCCGTGCTATAATGCCTGCATCGCCCACAGGTGGGAGGGGGAGCAGCATGGACGTTGATTTTGAACTCTACCGCCGCGAGGTGCTCGTCTCACACAGGCCGCCTGTGCGCCTGAGCGTGATAGACATTGCGCCGGAGCGCCCCTTATATACTGTGGTGATGCTGCATGGCTTCGGCGGCTATGCCATGCAGTGGAAGCACCAGCTCCGCACGCTGGCCGACGTAAACCGCTGTATCGCCATAGACCTGCGTGGGCATGGGCACTCTGATAAGCCGCTCAGCGAGTACTCCGTGGATGAGCTCATCGCCGATATTGAGCAGGTGCTGGCCGCGCTGGACGTGAACGAGCCGTTCGTGCTGATGGGCCATTCCTTCGGCGGGGCACTGGCCGTCACTTTTGCCCACCGTTACCCTCAGCGTGTGCTGCGCCTCATCCTCACTGCCACCGCTGCCCGTTACGAGCTGCCCTTCTACTCGCGCACGCTGTTGCGCCTGCCCACGCCGCTCCTCAACCTATTGCGCCCCTTTGTGCGTAGCCAGATTTCCGCACCGCCTGCTGTGCTCAAGCGCTTTGCCGCCAACGCCCTTTATCGCTGGAATGGGCGCGGCATGTTGCGGGCACTGGAGATGCCTGTGCTGGTCATCCGCGGCGAGCGGGATGCTGTATTCCCCACCTCGGCTTATGAGGAAGTGGCACGGCTGATCCCCCATGCCGAGGAGGTCAACGTCGGTGTCTCCCAGCACATGGTGATCCTTGAGCGACACGATGCCGTGGAGCGCGCCATAGATCGCTTTCTGGGGCTAGGGCACGCTTCATGGCGTTCCGGCGACCGCGAGGCGGAGCTGCGGGCGCAACTGCTGGCTGAGCGCCCCTGGCTCAAGGCCTACGATGAGGGCGTGCCGCTCACCATCAGCATTCCCGACCGCCCCCTGCCGACGCTGCTGGAGAGCGCGGCACGGCGCTTCGCCAACCGCCCAGCAGCCATCTTTATGGGGCGCACGTTGACCTATCGCCAGATCAATCGGCAGGCTGACCGTCTCGCCAATGCCCTGCGCGGCATGGGTGTAGACACAGGTACCCGCGTCATGATCCTCATGCCCAACTTGCCGCAGTGGGTGATCGCTTTCTACGGCGTGCTCAAGGCGGGCGGCATTGTTGTCAGTGCCAGTCCAGTGGCCTCAGTGGAGGAGATCGCCCGCGAGGTGAACGACGCTGGAGCGCGGGTGCTCATCACCCTCACGCGCTTCGCCGAGATGGCGCGGGCGGTGAAAGAACGCACAGCGCTGACGCACATCATCTACACCAACGTCAAGGATTACTTGCGCTGGCCACAGAAGGCCGCCTTTACCCTGCTGCGTGAGCGGCGCGAAGGGCACCGCCTGCCCTCTCCGCTGCGGGAGGGCGAACGGTTGTGGGTGGACCTTATGCGCGGTTACCACGCCAACCCCTTGGAGGTCAACATTGCGCCGCAGAACGCCGCAGCGATCCAATACACCGGTGGCACCACCGATCGCCCCAAAGGGGTGATCCTCAGCCATCGGGCGCTGATGGCCAATGCCTTCCAAACGCGCCATTGGATCCCCCATCTGCGCGAAGGACGCGAGCGTGTGTTGTGCGTCGTCCCCTTTGCCCATGCTTACGGCCTCACAGCGGCCATGAACTGCGCCATCGCCATGGGAGCGGCGATGATCATCCTGCCCACCTTCGTCACCGCCGAGGTGCTGAAGGCCATCAAGCGACACAAGCCCACACTGTTCCCCGGCGTGCCGACCATGTACGTGGCGATTAACAACTACCCGGGCGTGCGACGCTTCGGTATTGGCAGCATCAAGGCCTGCATCTCCGGTGCGGCGCCTCTGCCGGTGGAAGTGCAGGAACAGTTTGAAAAGCTGACCAAGGGGCGCTTGGTGGAAGGCTACGGCCTTACCGAGGCCGGCCCCGTGACCCACGCCAATCCCCTCTTCGGGGCGCGCAAGGTGGGGACAATCGGCGTGCCCCTGCCCAACACCGAGGCGCGCATCGTGCACCTGCAAACCGGTGAGCCGCTACCGGCAGGGCAGATCGGTGAGCTGGTGGTGCGCGGCCCGCAGATCATGGACGGCTATTGGAACCTGCACGCCGAGACAGAGCAGGCCCTGCGCGACGGCTGGCTCTACACTGGCGATGTGGCCCGCATGGACAACGAGGGTTACTTCCAGATCGTCAGCCGCAAAAAGGATATTTGGTATCCGGCGCGGGCTGATGCCGAGCCACAGCCCGCTTTCCCCCGTGATGTGGAGGAAGTGATCTACGAAATCCCCAACGTGCAGGAGGCAGCGGTGGTAGCAGTGGCCAACATCCCCATTGCTTTCGTGACGGTACGCCAGCCGTGCAGCCCGGGGACAATCAGCGAGTATTGTGCACGGCGCTTGCCCCCCGAGCTGGTGCCAAAGCTGGTGATCGTTGTGGACGAAATGCCCAAATCCTTCGTCGGCAAGATCGTCCGCCGCCACCTGTTGAGCAAGATCCCGGAGCGGGCGCTCAAAGAATTGGACATCGTCAGCGACCGCATTGATGCCATGTTGGAGTATCCTTTTGCGGATAAGGAGGGATGATAGTCTCTGTTTACATTTAAGAAGGGCGGAAAAGAGCTGAAAGGGAAGAGGATGAACAGACATACCACAAAAAGTTGGCCAGCTGCCCTGTTGATAACCGCTGCCTTCCTGTTGATAGCCCCGGTTCTGCACACGGCGGCGCAAGGGGAGACCTACTTTGAGGATTTTGATGACGGCGAGGCGCAGGGCTGGGCGCTGGATGCCAACGCCTGGGTTGTCACCGGGGGGATGCTGGTTGGCTCCGGCGCAGGCTGGGCAACCTATAGGGAGGGCGATTGGAGCGACCTGACATTCACCTTCCGCCTGCGTGATTTCTCCGGCGCGCTGCACGCCAACATCCGCGTGCTGGGACCGACGCGCTACATCGCCGAACTGGCCTATGAGCGGGAAGCGATCGCTGTGCACCTCATCAAACAGATAGGTCCGCAGGCGCTTACCGATCCCCTTGCTTCGGGCCAGTTTGTGCTGGATGGCTATGCGCAGGAGCTGCTCAAGACCGAGGGGCTGCCGGTGCAAGTGGATGCCTTTGGCGGCGCTGTGGATGTGTGGATCGCCGGGCAGCAGATCATCAACTTTGACGATCCCGATCCCCTGTTGCATGGCACGGTCGCCTTTGAGATGTTGGAGCAATCCTTTGCGCGGATAGACGCGGTAAGCGTGGAGGGATTGCGCGCCGAGAGGCCGCCGGAGCAGCGCCTGCCGAGGCCTGACCTTGTGATCCGCTCGCTCAATGTGGAGCGCTTTGAAGAGGGAGGCCTGATTGTCGTCTTAGGGGTGGACATCGCCAACCGCGGTGAGGCGGAGTCCTCCGCCACGCAGGTTTTGGTCGCCAATGAGCTTGATCCATCCCTACGAGCGCGGGGGGCGGTTGATCCACTACCGCCCGGTGGCGAGGTCCGCGTGGAGGTGCGGCTGGAACTGCCCGATGCGTGGCGTGGGACACAGGTGCGCTTCTTTGCCCAAATTGACCCCGACAATGTGGTGGAAGAGGCCAATGAGGAAAACAACTTTGCGATCTCCGCGCTCGTAAACCTCCCTGCCGAGGGAGGCCTGCCGCCTGAGCAAGGTGGTTATCCGCCGCAAGAAGGCCCTCAAAGGGGTGGTTCGCTCTTTCTGCTGGGCGGCTTAGCGGCGGTGGTGGGCTTGATCGTCGTGGGGGTGGCGGCGATTGTCATCCGCAACACAGTGCGCACTGGCCAGCGCCGCCGCTGGGAGCAACAAGCGCAAGAAGGCAAGCCGCCCGAGTCCTGCACCCCGCCGCAACACTATGTGGAGGTGGAGAACGAGGTTGAGATACAGCGTATGAAGGTCGCGCAGATTGACCTTGTCTCTCATGCTGCAGGCAGCCAGCAGCCCCGCCGCCGTCACAGCCTCAAGGGTTCTCTTGCTGCTGAGATGGATGCCGCCATCCGGGCGCATCGCCTGCGCGAGCAAGCGGGGCGCTTTGCGACGCGGGTGGAAACGCTGGCCATGAATCTGGCGCCAGCATTGGCCGAGTTTGTGCGGCGCGAGCCGGATCCCTGCGATTTGATCGTCAGCGTGCACCTGGAGGGGATTGAGATAACCTCCACCTTCACCCTCTATCGCTGCGTGACAAGGGGTGGCCAGAGCAGGTGGCGCAAGCTGGCGAGCTGGAAAGTGCGCAAACAGCAGGCCCGTGATGATGCGGTTATCTACCTGACGGGGCTTGATCCCAAAGATGCCACCCTGCCGCAGTGGCTGCCGGGAGTGATCGCCGGGCCACTGCGCGAATACATAGAGCGCTATTGAGGAGGTGACGTTTGAGCCTGCGCTTCGGAACCGTCGGCGCGCCGCAGGGCACGCCGCAGACGGGCACCACTGCCGCTATTGAGTACATCCGTGTGCTGGGGCTGAGCGCCTTTGAGATCGCCTGGGTGCGCAGCGTGAGCGCCAGGGATGAGTCGTGCCTTGCCATGCGGGAGGCAGCCCGCGAGCACGACGTGGTGCTTAGCGTCCATGCGCCCTACTTTATCAACCTCAACAGCCAGACCACCGAGAAGATGAAGGCTAGCGATGCGCGCTTGCTGGCAGCGGCGCGCAAAGGCTATCTGGCCGGGGCGCGCGATATTGTCTTCCACCCCGGCTCTTATCATGGCCAGGCACCGGAGCAGGTCTATCAGCGCGTGCGCGAGAAGTTGACCGAGCTGATTGCCATCCTGCGCGGGGAAGGTGTGGAGGTGACCCTACGTCCTGAGACAATGGGCAAAGGGGCCATGTTCGGCACGCTAGAGGAGGTGGTGCGGCTCAGCAAAGAGGTGCCGGGGGTGGCTCCCTGCATTGATATCGCCCACCTCCACGCCCGCACGGGCGACGGGCGCTTTAACTCCTACGATGAGTTTGCCGCGATGCTCCGGCTGGTCAGGGATGAGTTGGGAGAGGGAGCGCTACACCACATGCACTTTCACATCTCCGGCATTGAGTACAGCCTTGCCGGTGAGCGTAACCACCTCATGCTTGAGGAGTCCGACCTCAACTGGCGGGCTTTCCTGCAGGCCTGTGTGGATTTCGGTGTGGAAGGTGTGATCGTCACCGAAAGCCCCACGCAGGAAGACGATGCGCTGTTGTTGCAATCTGCTTACCGAGAGATCGCCGCCAGCACGGCGACCAACATGTGAGGGAGAGCATGAGCAACCAACCGAACCCAGGGGCTATGGCCCGTGTGAGCTACATTCTGGCCATCGTTTCGGTGGTCATCCTGTTGGTGGCGTTTGTGTTGGGGCTGCCATTCCTCAAGCCCTTCAACGCCCTCAGCCGCATTGTGTGGCTGGCCCTGCCGACCAGCGCCGTAGGGGCATTCCTCGCCTATGCGGCCCGGCAGGAGGCGACTCATACCGCGCTGGCGGAGGCCGATCGCGAAAAACTGCGCCTTGCCTGGCGCGTGAACCTTGCCATGCTGGCCTTAATGCTGGTCCTCAGCCTGCTTGGCATCCTGCTGGCGTTTCTGGCAGGCGGCAGGGGCTGACCAACCTTGAGCCACAGAGCACACGGAGGGCATGTAGAGTCTCAAACCCTCCGTGTGCTCTGTGGTGAAATCTCGCTCCTAAACTGCCCGCGCCTCGCTCAGCGCTCGCGCCTTCTGCTCAACAGCTTCCAGCAAGGCACGGAAGGGCTTGGCGAACTTATCAATGCCCTCCGCAAGCAGCTGTGCTGTCACGGCGTCCATGTCAATGCCGACGGCAGCCAGTTCCTCCATAACGCGCTGAGCGTCCTCTAGGTTGCTTTCCAGCGTGTCGGCCAGCACGCCGTGATCGCGGAAGGCGGCGATGGTCTCCGGCGGCGCGGTGTTGATGGTGTGGGAGCCGATCAGGTTATCCACATAGAGCACATCGCTGTAGGCCGGATTCTTGGTGCTGGTGCTGGCCCACAGCGGACGCTGCACACGTGCGCCCTGTGCGGCCAGCGCTTCCCATGCCGTCCCGCTAAACTTCTGTTTGAAGAGCTGATAGGCCAGCTTGGCGTTGGCGATAGCCGCCCGACCTTTCAGCGCCTCAAGGCGCTCCCTCAGTGCTGCATCGCTGGCAGCGGCGATCTTCTGCTCCAGTAGATCGTCCACCAGCGTGTCCACACGGCTGACGAAGAAGGAGGCCACCGAAGCCACACGGCTCACATCGCCGCCTGCCTCCACACGGCGGCGCAGGCCGGCCAGATAGGCGTCTATCACGCGGGCGTACATCTCACGGCTGAAGATGAGCGTGACATTGACGTTGATCCCATCCGCCAGTGACTGCTCAATGGCAGGCAGGCCCGCTTCCGTTGCCGGAATCTTGATCATCAGGTTGGGGCGATCCACTGCCTGCCACAGCCGCGCCGCCTCAGCGATAGTGCCTTGCGTGTCGTGTGCCAGTAGCGGCGAAACCTCCAGACTGACGTAGCCATCCGCGCCCGCGCTGCTCTCGTAGATGGGGCGCAGGATGTCCGCCGCTCGGCGGATATCCTCTATAGCAAGCGCCTCGTAAATCTCCTGTGCGGATTTGCCCTCTGCAGCCAGCGCACGGATTTGGTCATCGTAGGCTGTCCCGCTGGTGATGGCCTTTTGGAAGATGCTGGGGTTGGAAGTCAGGCCGCGCACGCCCTCGTCCACCAGTGCCTGAATCTCACCGCTCTCCAGCAAGTCGCGGGCGATATTGTCGTACCACAGGCTCTGGCCATGCTTCTCGTAAAGGTCGCGGATTTTATTGGTGGTCATATGTCTCTCCTTGCCGGAAACGGGTGGGCGATCGCGCTTTTACTATACCGCATCTGTGCTGAAGGCGGCAGGCTATGTGTCCCCTTTTCCCGCTCCCTGTGACCTTGGTTATCTTGATCTGCGCGGCCAGCAAGGAGTACACTAGGGAGCGTGATCTGACCGCCGAGGCGGAGATGAGAGGATGGAAAGGCACAGCATGAACGGGGTGGGAGGGTTATCGCCTCAGGTAGCAGAGACTGGGCCATCGCACCTCTCGCGCTGGGCGTTGCTGGTGGCGCTGTTCACCGCCTATGTGCCGATGCAGTTGGTCTTTGCCCTGCCGGTGGTGCTAGCGGCCTACCTGCTGGGTGAGCTCCGTACCGTGAACGACCTACAAGATGCAACCCTGCTGGCGTGGATGGCTCTGCTCTCGGCCCTGCCGGCGGCACTGTTGACCCTCCTCGTGGCATGGAGCTGGCCGGAGGTATGGTCCCACGTGACCTCCAAACGCTACCCTCTGGCGGAATGGATCGCCTGGCGCAAGCCGCGCAACCTGCCGCTGTGGTCAGTGCCGCTGTTAACGGTGTTGATGCTGGTGGTGGTCGGGTATGGCGTGACCTTGCTTATCGGTCCGGCAGAGATTGACCTACAGGTGCAGCTCTTCAGCACGCGGGGGCTGCAGATTGTCTCGGTGCTGGCAGTGAGCACTGTGGTGCCGCTGGCCGAGGAGATCGTCTTCCGCGGGGCGCTGTACAATGCGCTGCTCCCCCCGCCCGGTGCGGGTACTCCGGCATGGAGGCGGCACCTCTTGCCGTTGGTGGTATCCAGCGTGGCGTTTGCCTTCGTGCACCTCTTTGCGGGGTTCGGCACAGCTGCCTCGCTGGTGATGATCTTGCTGCTCTCTTTTTATCTCACCGCCCTGCGCACGATCTCCGGTTCGGTCCTGCCCAGCATCGCTGGGCACATGGTGTGGAACCTGAGCGCTGCACTGGCCATTATGCTGGTCAATGTCTGAACGAACCTCCGGCACACCCTCCGCGAACGACGAATATCTTTTCTACCTGCCGGCAGACCGGCCTACCTTGTTTTACCTTATCTTTACCCTTACGCTGACCGCACTGGCAACCCTCGGAGCGCTGGGCCTGCCGCTGCTGCTCGGCGCAGGGGTGATGTTCCTCCTAGAGGGCGATATAAAGACGGCCGGTAGCACGCTGTTCGGCACATTGTGCGGAGGGATGGGCATCGCGTTTGTGCTCGCTATGCTGTGGCCCGCCTCTAGAGAGGGCCTGCTGAGAAGGCGTTTTCCGGAAAAGTACTTTATTGCTATTACCAGCCATAACTTCATCTATCGCTGGGGTGATGACCTCACGGTTATCCCCTTGGAGCGGATCATGGATATTGAGGAGCACTTTAAGACCTACCCATCAGAGGGAGAGGGTTGGGATTGGTTTGTGCGCGTGAGGTACCGCTCTCCGTCCGGAACGGAGGAGAATCTAGATATTGAGAGGATTGATTTTACCCCACCGGAGCATGAGCATCTGGGCGAAGTGCTGGCTGCTGCCTTGCACCGCATCCGGGGCTACTGAATATCCCCAGCGCAAAGGAGACGGTGGCAGCATTGACTACCTTCACCGCGGCGGTCCTCACTGCCCTGATCTTCGTGGCTGCCCTGTTGTACGCCTCGGTGGGGCAGGCCGGCGCATCGGGCTATCTGGCCGTGATGGCGCTCTTCGGCGTGGCCCCGCAAGTGATGAAGCCCACCGCGCTGGTGCTCAACATCCTCGTGGCAACCGTAGCGACCATCCGCTTCTACCGTGCGCGCTGCTTCTCGTGGGGGCTCTTCTGGCCGTTCGTGCTGACCTCCATCCCCTTTGCCTTTCTGGGTGGCAGCCTCACGTTACCCCCGCACCTCTACAAGCCCATCGTCGGGTTGGCGCTGATCTACGCGGCTTACCGCTTCTTCCGCACCCATGAGGCTGATGAGGCGGCTGCGGTCAGGCCGCTCCAGCTGGGCTGGGCGCTGATCGCTGGGGCGGCCATTGGCTTGCTCTCCGGCCTGACGGGTGTGGGCGGTGGGATTTTCCTCACTCCGTTGCTGCTTTTTGCGCATTGGGCCGACGCCCGCCATGCGGCGGGCGTCTCGGCTGC
>FWWM01011334.1_pt1 | contig 15298 bp, 14 predicted proteins | sample 2228351 | NCBI WGS metagenome assembly FWWM01 (sample SAMEA103939774, study PRJEB20133) | metagenome | reverse complement strand
GTGCTCGACCTCAAACGGGCAGCGCTTCGTTCTGCCGGTATTGCCCTTGAGGTGATCTGCCAGCCCGATCTTCCGATGCTGCGCATTGATGTCCCACAAATGCAACAAGTTCTGCTCAATCTGCTGATCAACGCTGAACAGGCGCTGTTGGGTTCACCTTCACCGCGAGTACGGTTGAGCGTCTCGCGTGGGCACGCCGAATTACCGCCGCTGCTGCCAGCCCGCGCAACCGAGAACGGTGGCGCATTCGTAAACTTCGATGTCGCGGATAATGGACCAGGCATCCCGGCGCACATTGTCGAGCGCCTGTTTCAGCCATTCGTCACCACTCGTTCGCCAGGTCAGGGGTCGGGGTTGGGTCTGGCCATCGCATACGGCATCGTCACGCAACACGGCGGTCAGGTGCTGGTGTCCAGCCAGCCGGATCAGGGAACAACGGTGCGGGTTGCGTTACCGATCGATCCGCCAGAAGGTATGGCCTGGCACGAATAATCGAAGTATGGTCACACTGCTGCACCATCAGAACTGTGAACGCTGTCCGGCGCTCGTCGCCAGCCGGCGGCGTATTGTGCACGGTTACGGCGATGCATCAGGCGGGATTGTCTTCATCGGCGAAGCGCCGGGTCGTCATGGCGCCGATCAGACCGGCATTCCATTCTGGGGGGATCGTTCAGGGCGGGTGCTGCGCCGCATACTGGTGCAGATTGGACTGGCAAGCGACGAAACTGCCGGAGCGACGCTGCGCTGTTTCATCACCAATGCGGTGCGCTGTTGCCCGCCAGGGAATCGCACGCCAACACCGGGCGAAGTGCGCGCCTGCAGTGAATGGTTGCACACAGAACTCGACATGATCAGGCCCCGACTGATCATTCCGGTTGGGCGCATTGCTCTGCGAGAAGTGGGGATTCGGCATCTGGGGCGCGATCCGGGTCCCATCCGCGATGTGCACGCAACCGTACTTCGCAGCAGAACTGTCGCCATCCTTCCGCTGATCCATCCGGCACGCATCAGCCGCGCCGACGTGCAGACGTTCATTATGGCAGTGCAGCCGCTCGTGAGAGGAATGAACCATGAACTTTGAACTTACTCCTGAACAGCAGCGCATTCGTGCTGAAGTGCGGCGTTTTGCCGACCAGGAAATCGCGCCGCGCGCCCGTCACGTCGATGAGACGGGCGAATTTCCCGCCGATACGTTTCGTAAAATGGCGGAGTTGGGGCTGATGGGGCTGCCATTCGCCGAAGAGTATGGCGGCGCAGGCGCCGACAGTATTTCAACGGCGATCGCTATCGAGGAAATTGCGCGGGCATGCGGCTCGACGGCGCTGATCTACTCGGCGCACCTGGGATTGGGATGCGCGCCGATCGCCATGTTCGGCACTGAGGAGCAGAAACAGCGCTTCCTGCGACCTGCCGCCGAAGGGCGTCACATAGGCGCCTTCGCATTGACAGAGCCGCATGCCGGGTCGGACGCCGGCGCCACCCGCACAACCGCTCGCCTCGAACAGGGAGAATGGGTGATCAACGGCGCAAAGATGTGGATTACCAGCGCATCGATTGCCGGTCACCTGATCGTGACGGCAGTCACCGACCCGGGGGAGCGGCATTCGATCAGCGCGATCATTGTGCCCGCCGGAACACCGGGGCTGAGTTTTGGCAAGCCGGAAGCCAAAATGGGATTACGCGGCTCGATCACCAATGCTGTAACGTTCGAGAACGTCCGGGTGCCCGAAGCGAATCTGCTGGGGCGACGCGGGCGCGGTCTGCAACAGTTTCTTGCCGTCCTCGACGGTGGGCGGATCGGCATTGGCGCCATGGCGATCGGTCTGGCGCAGGCTGCCTTCGAAGTCGCATCCGCCTATGCGCGTGAGCGCACTGCCTTTGGCAAACTCATTGGCGCCTACGAGTCGGTTTCGAATATGATCGCCGATATGGCGGTTGGGCTGGAAGCAGCGCGTTTGCTGGTTTATCAGGCAGCCTGGCTGAAAGATCAGGGACGCCAGTACAGCCGCGAGGCGGCGATCGCCAAACTGTACGCTTCGGAAGTCGGCGAGAAAATCTGCCGTGACGCGATTCAAGTGCTTGGCGGGTATGGGTACAGCAGCGAGTATCCACTCGAACGCATCTACCGCGATCAACGCCTGCTCACCATTGGCGAGGGCACATCGGAGATTCTGCGCGTGGTCATCGGACGCCAGATTCTGGGTGAATTCGTCGGACGGTGATGGTGGGGAACGTTGAACGTTCGCACGTTGAACGTTAAACGTTAAACGTTCGCGCCAGCCTGCCCCAGTATCCATCCCTCAACGCGGCGGATGACCGGATCCGCAGGTTCACCGGCGGCACGACGACCCAGGACGACATTGAGAGCGCCGAACAGTCCCACCGTCGCATCGAAATCGTCGTCGCCGCCGGGTGCAGCGCCAAATCCCTCAGCAATTGCACGGTGGAGGGTCGGTTCGAGCGCAACCCCTGTCGCCTCCGCCCACGCCAGCAGCACTGCTCCAGCGGCGACACGGGTCGCCTGGACACGTTTGCTGCCGTGCAGTGTGACACCCAAATGATGGCAGCATTCGGCAGGGTAAACCTCGGCGACCACCAGACGCCCTGCAGCAATCAGGTCGTCCAGGCGCCCTTCGAAGGGCCAGAGCCAGGGAAACATCGCATCATCCCGGGCATACGCGCGGCGCGCCGCACCCAGCATATCGCGCCAGCCGACGATCGTCGCCTTCCCCACCTGTTGTGCGCCGAGCGTCCAGAAGAGCGGTGCAGCGGCGCGCCGCGCGGCGGTCGTCCGGTCGCAGCAGCGACGCAGATCGTCGATGGTCGTCATGCCGAGCGCCTGGATCAGATGCGCCTGCCGCGTTCCACCCGGTCGCAGCGGGTAAAATGGGCGAACGATGCTGATGTCGTCTGGATGGACTGCAACGTCGTAGAACTGCGCCCATTGCCCCGAACCCAACTCTGGCAGAAGCGCCGCGAAGTCGGAGATCCCGGCGGCAGCTGCGTAGCGCAACGGGAGTCCAAGGGGAAAATCGACGCCGAACAGGATGCCGCCATCGGGCGCAAGCGCGCGCAGTCGCCACAGCAGCGTCTGAGGATCGCCCGCCGGACCCGGCGCAGACGCACGAAATGTTCCATCGGTCTGGCGTAACGCATACACCAGACGCCTTCGCGCCGCGCTCGACCCCCAATCGGCGTGAACAACCAGAACAGGAAGGGTGGACATTGCGCGATATCAGGGAACAGCGACGGGTGCAGCAGTCAACACCCAATCGCGGTAGAAATCGGTGAGGTCGCAGGCGCAGGCGTTTTCGGCAGTCGCGCGCACATCGTCGCTCGACGCAATACGGTAGCGAAAGGTGGCATAGTAATCGCGCAGAAATCGGTCGAACGCCGGTTCGCCGATACGGACGCGCAACGCTTGAAAGAAGAGCGCCCCTTTTGAATACGCAATAGCCGTGTAGTTGCCGCGCAATGCGGAAACCGGGCGCTTCAGCGGTGCGTCGCGTCCCGCCTGCCGCGCACGCAGATAGATGCGACGAAACCCGTCGAGTTCGCGTTCTGCTGCCGTAGCGCCATGCATTTCTTCCTGATAGACAATCTGCGAAAACGAGGTCAATCCCTCGTCAAGCCAGGCTTCGTTCTGCACATCATTACCGACCATGCTGTACCACCACTGATGTGCAACTTCATGCGCCACGATGATTTCCAGACCCTCACGTTCGCCGGCGTACAGGCGGCGGTCGATCATGATCAGACCAGGATACTCGACGCCGAGAAATGTGCGCGCATCGATCTGCACAATATCGAGTTCGGTCAGCGGGTAAGGACCAAACCGGCGATTGAAGGCGCGTAGCGCATTGGCGGCGGCATCGAGCGCTGCACGCCCGCCTTCGGCATGTTCAGGGCGAAAGTACGACGTGATGCGCGTGCCTTCCACCTCAGTCGAGATCGACGGGAATCGGGTAAGCACAATTGTAAAATCGCGCTGTGGACCGCTGATGAAGCGCGTTGTTCGGGACGCGCTATCAGTCTGACTGTTGATCGCCGTTCCGGTCGTTACGGCAGTCCAGGCGACGGGGACTGTCAGCGTCACATCGTACAGCGCCGTGTCGCTGGTGACAAGATCGCCGCGGAAGAGCGGCGTCGCCAGTTGCCAGGCGCCATCGACCCGCCGCGCGACCATCGGCAACGCCGACGCCAGTGCCAGCACGCCGCGTTCGCGGTTGAATGCGGCATAATAGCGCTGACTGGCATCAAGCGGCGCAGCGGCGCTGAAATCGAGCATGACATCGGCAGAAGCGCCGGATGGAAGAGATGTGGGAAGATCGAGCCGTAGCAGGAACCGGTTCGACTCATACCGCACCCGCACATTCACGTCGTTGACGGTGGCGCTGCGAATATCGAGCCGTCCGCCAAACTCCGGCAGATTGGGAAAGAGGTAGAAGTAGATACGGTCGAGTGGATCGGCAGCGCGATTGGTATACTCCAGCCGCAGCCTGCCGGCGATAGTGCGGCGCTCAGGATCGACGCGAGCGCTTACTGTATAGCGATCCCACTGCGCTGCAGCGTCGAGATCGGCGTGGAAAGCCGGCAGGAGCGCTGCCTCCTGGCGTTGCACATCGAGCGGCGCTGCAAATGGGTCGCCAACATTCGGCGCAGCAAAGAGCGGCTCAGCGCTCCAGCATGCCATTGCTACGACCAGCGCCAGAAGCGCCCATCGCCCTGCCATCATCAGTAATCGTTGCATAGACGCATTATATCATTGTATCTGGAACTGCCAGGAAACCCATTGCAGTACTGTTGGCAAAACGGGATCGTGCTATACTGCCGGGCTATGATACCACTCGAAGAACTGAGAACCATTCCGCTCTTCGCCATGCTGGATGATCGGACGCTGGCAGACGCAGCGCGCTACATGGAGGCGCGTACCTATCGTCCTGGCGAATACATCGCCTACGAAGGCGAACGACCGGCGGGGGTGTACTTTGTGCAACGCGGCAGGGTGCGCTTATCGCGCACTGCGCCGGATGGTCGCGAGCAGGTGCTGGCAATGGTCGGCGCCGGCGAAAACTTCAATGCCGTCGCCATTTTCGACACCCATGGCACGCTGACGACAGCGCGCGCAATGAGCGCTGTGCACTGTCTCATCCTGCCAGGAGATGCGTTGATTACCCTCATTCGCCGTCACCCGGACCTGGCGCTGGCAATGCTGCGTGAAATGGCAGGGCAGTTGCGCAACCTGGCAGTGCTGGTCGAAGACCTGGCGTTCCGGTCAGTGCGTGAGCGACTGGCGCGCGAACTGCTGCGCGAGGCGCGTGAAGGCGCCGCTGAACTGACCCATCAGGAACTTGCAGAACGCACCGGCACTGTGCGCGAAATCGCCGGACGTGCGTTGCGTCAGCTGGCGCAGGAAGGACTTGTGCGGCTGGAGCGCGGGCGCGTGGTTGTGCTCGACCCGAATGGATTAGCGCGGGTCGGAAACGGCACGTAGCACTACAACGAGATGTCTCGTGCAGGACAAAAGTGAGTGTTCAGTCGCACCGTACCCATGGAGTTTGTGCGTCGGCGGGGCGGCGTCTCGTGGCGCTTGCGAAAGCCACCCCGCCGCCGACGCCTGATCGTGGGGACTTCGCCCGAACCTCCGATGGTCAACGGTTATCTGCGCAGGCTTAGCGCCTATTCGAATAACGCAGGATACCGATTTTCGGACAGGCGCTTAGAGCCTATCCGAAAAACCGCATCCTGAGTAGCGCGCAGCGCGTATCGAAGGGGCGGTTTTTCGACACCCTGTGTTATTCGGACAGGCGCTTAGTGGGTGCGAAAACGTGCGATCGATAAGTGTGGCCTTTGTGGACTTCGTGTCTTTGTGGTGCGATCATCAGGCGATGTCTCGTTATAGTGGCAGGCGCCGGGTCATGATCGAAACTTCATAACGCGCTGTGTTGTGGTACTAAAGTCGCAGAAAAGTTGCAGTGAGCGTGCTATGATGACAGGCGTAGCGTATTCTCAGTTCTAAAGGGAGACAGATATGGCGTATATTATCGCGGAACCCTGTATTGGCGTGAAAGATGCGTCGTGCGTGGCGGTGTGTCCGGTTGACTGCATCTACGAGGGTGAAGATCAGTATTACATCAACCCCGAAGAGTGCATCGACTGCGGCGCCTGCGAACCGGAGTGCCCGGTTGAGGCGATCTTCGCCGACGACTCGGTGCCGGAGCAGTGGCAGAGCTATATCGAGAAAAACCGCGCGTTTTTCGGGTTGTAATACGTCTTCTGGCACACAGGACGCGGGCGCCCTGCAAAGGGCGCCTTTTGTGTTGCTGTATGCCAAAGGTGGGCGTGTACTACACCGTGGCGATAGATAGTTGATTTCATCACATCAGCCATCCACGCGACTCACACACCTTCCGCTGAAAGTCGAGTGTGGCACATTGCAGGCGATACAGCAGTGACACTTTGTTCTGCGATTAACGCATTGCCCATCCGAGAGATCTCCTTGTGCAACACGCCGTGATGGGTTGCTCAATCCGTGACAGGCTCCAGTATGGCGATATCCCACTCGCCTTCCTGGATGGCCGCAAAGACGCGTATCGCTGATACCAGGCCGGCGTGATCGGCGTACCGCTCGTAACATACCAAGCCTGTCGTATCACGCAGGGTATACAACCGCTCGCCAGACTGAACCTCCTGGTTGAGCTCCACATCAGCGCGAAACAACCCGCCAGCAGGCGCGAGCGTGAAGTCGCCGCGCCACATCTTTTGCAGTGGCGGCGGCTCTGATTGTTCCGCCAGCACGCCCAGCATTGCCAGCACATTGCGAACGCCCCGTCGCGCCAGCGCGACATGCACCGGCTCACACCTCCCATTGCCGCCGATCTCAACGCCGATGGCAGCAATACCGGCACGCATCGCTTCATAACTCAATACCCCCGCCCGGTGGGTAGTTTCCTATAGCAGTTCCAGGCCAAAGACGCGCGCCATAGCCAGCGATCGTTCGCTTGCAGCGACGAACCCTGGCAGACGATAAAAGCCGGCTTGAGGATGAAACAGATAGCGGGCGCCGCCGCTGTGTAGATCGACCAATGCATCGGCGCCGGAAATCAGGCGCTGAAAGACACACGCCGCCAGGGGCTCGGACAGCGTGCCCTCGAGATGGCCGGGGGAACACACGGTTCAGGTTCACGCCGTCGAGTGGGCTGACACGCGAGCCAGCATTGAAGGCCGGCGGGTTGATCACAGGAACGAGTACCACCGTACCCTGCACCAGGGCAGGATCAAGCGTATGGATGAGCTCGGCAACTGCGCGTACACCCTCATATACCAATTGGAATTGAACAAGTCGCATACGCACGCTCATCAGAGCGCATTGCAATGCTATCGCAGCAATCTACAATCCAAAATCTACAATCTAAAATGGCAATACTCGTCGCCATGCACGCCGGCAGTAACAACGACCCGTGGGCTGGCGCGCTCTCCAGCCAGCACCGTATATGGCACGCACAGCATCCTTCCATCGTTCAGCCGGCCGACGGGCAGCGTGCGATCGTACCGCCCGGGCGCCAGCCTGTCCCAATGCAACGAATCTTTGCCCATGATCCACCTGCGTTCTGATGAATGCCGCTTTTCCCTGTGACCGTCCATGCATTCCACAATACGTCATATCATCAGATAAGTATAACGCCAGTATAGGAGACATCATGTGTGGCGTCAATCATCCGACCGGCGCCATTATGGGTTCATCGACCACACTCGCGTAGAAGCGCTTGACATCACTCCATCCATCGGTTAAACTGAGCATAATTTTCCAATTGGTCTGACATTCTTACAATCCGTCAGCGGCAGTGCCGGGGGGAGGCACCGATGAACGCATCGTATCAGCACAGTCGGTAGTGCGCCGTCTCCGTCTGGATGCTGGACACAGGCAGAGCGCCAGTATCTGTCCGTGACCAAATCCACAAGGCGCCGTTGCACCGGGTGGATCGAACCAAACACAGCGCATCTCTCCGTACAATTGATTCAGAGTCTCATGACCAAGCGATGTAAGGAGCGGCACAATACCCATTTGGCCTTATGCTCATTGCTGATCAGCCGGTTGATGCGCAATGGCTGCGCATTGCGACATGGGATGACCACGGAGCAGCACCGACATTGAGTTGAAATGGCCGGCGGTGCATACTGCATTTGCGCAAGAGATCGCGTTGCTGCACGCTGAAGGAATGCATGCTGTCATGGCCACAGTTGGAGTACTGCGGATGGGCGGCTATGCGATCGCCGCGATGCCGGGTATACCGTCTACCGAGTTCGGTTTTGCGGTGCCGGAGCGCACCCCATCCGCGCAGCGCTGGTGGTGGGCAACACCGGTGGCTATCTTGGACCTACCCAACGCAGGAAGCGTTTGCGAATGAAGGGTTCGAACCCTGGACATCGCGTTCGGCGATTGTGGTCTGGGCGTCGGGGAATTCCTGCCTGTACAGTTAGAAACGATGCTCGAGAGGTTCGGGTGGCGCTGGTAACGCTGTGATCAGCAGACGGAGGTGGATATGGCAACTCGTCTTGCGACGCCGCCGGTCATCGGCCGGCCCCGGTGGAGCAAACGTGCACGGCGCGAGTTCATCGCCGGTCTGCTCTTCTCGGCGCCATGGCTCATCGGGCTGGTCGTTTTTATTGCCTACCCGATGATCACAACCCTGTACTATAGCTTTACCCGGTATGAGATCCCCCTCGAGCCACGCTGGATCGGCCTGAAGAACTATGTCGATCTGTTCACCAACGACCGTTTCTTCCCGAAAGTGCTGTACAACACCGCATTCCTGACCGTGATTGGCATTCCGGCGCAGCTTGCGTTTGCGTTGCTGTGTGCGTTATTGCTCAATCTGAAGATCCGTGGTCAGGTCATCTGGCGCACAATCTATATTCTGCCGACACTGATGCCACCGGTTGCCCTGGCACTGCTCTGGCGCTGGATCCTCAACCCGGAACTGGGTCTGGTTAACAATGCGCTGAAAGCCATTGGCATCACCGGACCCCTGTGGTTTGCCAGCCCCGACTGGTCGAAACCCAGCATTATCATCATGCAGATGTGGGCTGTTGGCGCAATGACGATCATTTATCTCGCCGCATTGCAGGGCGTGCCACAAGAACTCTACGAGGCTGCCGAAATCGATGGCGCCAGCCGAATGCAGCAATTCTGGAGCATCACACTACCGCTGATTTCGCCGGTCACTCTGTTCCAGTTGATCACCGGCGTCATCTGGTCGTTACAGTTCTTCACCGAAGCCTACATTATCGGTGGGGCGGGTACGTCGCCCGGTGCACCGGAAGGCTCGCTGTTGTTCTATGGGCTCTACCTGTATGTTCAGGCGTTTCAGTATCTCAACATGGGGTATGCCGCCGCCATGGCGTGGATACTGTTCGCAATTACGGCGCTGGTCACCTGGCTGCTGCTGCGTGTCTCACGGCGCTGGACATCCTATGATCTGGTGTAGAGGAGAGACCGATGAGCGCAACCCTATCTGAGAGCAGCATTGTCGTCCGGCAGCGGTCGCGGCGCGTTGTGTTGCAGCGTCATCTGTATCACGCATTCCTCTATCTGCTCGTCGCCAGCGTCAGCGTGCTCTTCCTCTTTCCCTGGCTCTGGCTGATTTCCACCTCGCTCAAGTCGCCTGAGCAGATTATTGCCATTCCGCCACGCCTGCTTCCTGACCCGGTCATGTGGATTAACTATTACCACGGGGTGACTTTTGTTGACTTTCCCCGCTATATGCGCAATACACTGATTATTGCCTCATCGGTGATGCTGGCGCGGCTCATTTCATGCACACTGGTTGCATATGCTCTGTCGATTGTCGACTGGCCCGGCAAGCGTATTCTGTTCGTTCTGGTGCTGTCCACAATGATGTTGCCAGGACAGGTGACCCTCATTCCGTTGTTCATTATTTATAGCCAGCTTGGCTGGGTCAACACGTTTTTGCCGCTGACACTGCCAGCATTATTTGGCGACGCTTTTTTCATTTTTCTCATGCGACAGTTCTTTGTCACGACTCCCAAAGATCTGATCGATGCGGCGCGCATGGACGGTGCATCCCACTTTGACATCTATCTGCGAATCGTGATGCCGCTGGCGCGTCCGGCGCTGGCGACGCTGGTTGCATTCACCTTTATCTGGACGTACAACGATTTTATGGGACCACTGATCTATCTGAAGGACCGCGATCTCTGGACGTTGTCGCTGGGCTTGCAGGGGTTTACGCAACGGTACGGCGCGGGTGGCACGGCGCTCGGTGCGATGATGGCAGCAGCGACCCTTTACACGTTGCCGATGATCTTGTTGTTCCTGGCAGCGCAGAAGACCTTCATTCGCGGGATCGTGACCACCGGTCTCAAGTGATGTGCGGCAGGTGCGCCGCTCGCGAGGGCGGTGTGTAGAGTTTACCGATACCAGGAGGTGAAGATCAATGAGTGCTTCCAGACTCTCGCGTCGCCAGTTGCTGAAGATGGTCGGGGTCAGCGCAGCCGGTTCGTTGCTCGCAGCATGCGGCAGCGGAAATCCCCAGGGTGGTGCACTAACTGCGGCACCTCAGGCAACGGCGGCTCCCCAGCCAAACGTCAATGCAACGCCGGTCGGACCCACTGCCACTTCCATCCCATTGCCGCAGGGTGAGACGATCGAAGGGTTTACCAGCCTGTTGTCGAATCCCTCAGAGCCGGTCAAACTGGTCTACTGGTGGGGCAACAACTATGAGCCGGCACTCCAGTTTACTAACGAGCTTATTGCGCGCTTCTCGAACGCCTATCCCAATGTGACCGTCGAACCGGTGGCTGGTCAGAATTGCGATGCGTTCATCACCGCCGCCGCCGCCGGCACGCCGCCCGACCTGTTTCATACGTGGGACTGTGTCGAACGTATGGGAGCATGGGCGCGTCGTAATGTAATCATTCCCCTCGACGATTACATTGCCAAGAGTAAGTTCCCGCTCGATGATTATGCGCAGGGTATTATGGATACCTGCAAGATGGATGGCAAGATCTGGGGCATGGTTGACTCGGCTGGCGTGTTCCTGCTCTGGACCAGGCCGCAGCTCCTTGCCGACATCGGCAAACCAGTCGATGCGATACCGCAAGACACCGATGAAATGTGGCAGTGGGCCAGGGAACTGACCCGGACCGACTCCAGTGGCGGTATCGAACGGATCGGGTTGCGCATGCCGGACTGGCTGTGGGAGTATTTCGCCTGGATCGCCAACTTCGGCGGCGAGATCTGGGACGTTAATGCCAACGAACCGACACCGGATCATCCAGGGGTGCTCGCGGCGCTCAACGACCTGGTTGCTCAGGTCAAGTTCTATGGAGCCGAAAACCTGCAGCGCTGGTCATCGGGCATCGGCGCCGGCGAAGGCGCCCAGAATCCCTGGCTGGCCGGGAACGCCGTTATGCAGGTCAGCGGCGACTGGACGGGACAGGCGATCTTCGACTTCTTCCCTGACTGGAGATATGGCGAGCAGTATAATGCCGCTGCGCCGCCACCGGCCCCGGCAAGTAAACGTGCTGGCGAGAGCGCAATCGCCTGGTGGTCGTGGCCATGGGTCATCCCGGCCGGCACGAAGAACCCGGATTGGTCGTGGGAATTGCTGCGATTCTATCTCTCGACCGAATACCAGGTGAATGTCCGTGCCAAGTTCAAGGAGATGCCGGTGCGCAAGAGCATGATGAATGATGAGCGGCTTGGACATCCCTGGATCAAAGCCGGGCGCGACATCGTGAACGGTCAGCGCAAACTGACGACGATGATGCCCATGAATCCCGTTGCTGCAGAGTATTCCAATCTGCTCGGTGAAGCAATCGACGGCGTCATCCGGCTCAACCGCACACCGGAAGAGGCGATGGCACAGGTGAAGACGGAAACGATGCAGAAGTTGCGTGAACTGCGAGGTTGCCCGTGCACCGACTACCGGACGGGCTGACAGTACAGCGAGTGGACGCATGGAGAGGGAGAGTCCCTCTCCATGCTTCATTTCTATGATATGGAGTAAACTATGACAACCCTTTCGCCCTCAGAAATCGATGCGTTCCTGGCACAGCCATTGCTGGCGCGCATCGCCACCGTACGCCCTGACGGACGCCCGCATATTGCACCCATGTGGTTCTGGTGGGATGGGACCAGCATGTATATGGAGACGCCGCCCAATTCGGTAAAGGCCAACAACCTGCGAGCCAACGCCAGCTGCGCGATTTCGGTCGATATTACCGAAGGTGGGCTGCGCTTCAAATCCGTCATTCTCGAGGGGCGCGCCGAATTAATCGAAGATCCGCAGTATGCGCGCGAAATGGCGCGCCGGATCTATACGCGCTACCTTGGCGAAGAAGGCGTCCGCTCGCCAACGCCGTCCCAGATGATCAACAATCCACATGTCATCATCAAACTCACGCCGGCTCGCGTCCTTACCTACGATGGGACACGCACTGGACTGGCTCCGATCCCCTGACGAACTACTGCAACAGGCCGATCACCGGCAGGAGCCATCAATGAGTGCAGAGCCTTTCCGCTATCGGGTAACGTCTGGCTGGCTGCGTGACCCGGCAATCGAACCAACGCTGCACGATCTCTGGCCGTGTCCTCGGACGACCCGTGGCTGGCCGACCAGATCCGGCACCTCGACGTTCAGGCCGAGATGGGCATAACCTACAGCGTCGTCTGGGGTTTGTTCATTGATCGCGCCTTTCCTGTGCCAATCGAGAACATTATCGATGCCTCCGGCGCGGCTGCAAGTGTCCGTCGATGCCGCTCACGAGCGTAGACTGAAGATCCTTCATGGCACCAGTAGTTAGTGGTTACTCTGGGATACCGAACAACCGCCCCTTCGATATGCGCTGCCCCCCTACCCCCGTACGGGGGCGCTGCGCGCGCCTCAGGAAGCGGTTGTTCGGATAGGCACTCATACTCACGCGATGTGTCCGTTCAGCCCTCTGGCGTGGGAATGGCAGCGCCGCCTGCTCAATTTCCTGATGGATCCGCACCAGGGACTCGATGGCGTCAGCAGGCAGTCGGTCGATCATGGACGCTGTTCGTGTGACCAGCGCCCATGATCGGCTACCGAGCATCACGCCGATCTGCTGGTGCGCCATGCGGAGTACGTGCGCACTGGCAGACCAGACGACGATCGGACATGGGTTGCATAGCGCTTATGCGCATGGTTCCTGGTTTACACCGGGTGGAACGCAACTCTGGAATACACCGGCGCACGCCACCTATGCGTCGTTTGGCTATGCACCTGCGTGTGTGTTGCTGGGGCGCACACGCCAGGGCGACTCAGGAGTGCGTAATCACCCGGCACGGTATTTTTCCAGCGCCTCACGGTTGAGTTCAATGCCGAGGCCAGGCTGTTGCGGTAATGGAATAACCCCATTAACCATACGCAACTCATCGGCTACAAGCTCCTGGCGCAACGCTGACTCCGAGAGTTCGGACGGCAGGAATTCGATATACGGGCAACACGCAGTGGCAGCCGCCAGGTGGGCGCTGGCGGCGATCCCAATGCCGCTCTTCCAGCAGTGTGGCACGATCAGTCTGCCGCGATCGGCTGCGATCTGGCAGACTTTGCGCGCTTCTGTGAAACCACCCACGCGGCCTACATCTGGCTGAAGCACATCGATCTTGCCCCGGTCGGCCAGGTCGAGAAACTCCCAGTGCGTATTCTGCCACTCACCGGCCGCAATACGGATCGGTGAGTGATCGACGAGAAACGCATATCCTTCGAGGTCATCAATATCGAGCGGTGTTTCGAGGAAGAAGATATCGTATGGTTCCAGCTGGCGCAACACGCGCAGGGCACGTTTTGCATCCGCCCAGGCATACGCCACGTCGACCATCAGTGTAAAGCCAGCGCCAACCGCCTCGCGACAGGCGGCGACAATCTCGACCACATGTTCATCGCGCTCGTTCAGACCGTTATGCGCATACGGACCATTGATACAGACCTCAAGTTTGGCGGCGCGATAGCCGAACTCCTCTCTGGCGCGCCGGACCTTCTCTGCCAGAGAACGGCTATAATCCGCCAGGGTGCGTCCCGTCGGCAGCAACGATGCATAGGGTACGATTTGATCTTTCACCGCGCCGCCAAGCAATGTATGAATTGGTACGCCAAGCGCCTTGCCTTTGATATCCCACAGCGCCATATCGATTGCGCCAAGCGCGCAGATCAACGCGCCGCGTCTGCCGTTCATCTTTGAACCGCGATAGAGCGTCTGCCAGACCGACTCAGGCTGCAATGGATCGGCGCCGATCAGTGATTCCTCAAGCCCCAGTCCCATCGAGTGCGTGCCACGAGCGCGAATGCATTCACGCGCAATCCACGGATTCACATCGGTTTCGCCGATACCGACGATCCCCTCGTCCGTGTGAACCTCCACAACCAGGTTGTCTTGCGCCGACGAGCTGGCGCCGGTGTCTACATCCGGTACAACTAGCACGTGGCAATCAATGCGCGTGATCTTCATGAGACTCTTCTCCGTTTTGCTGTTACAGGATCGCCGGTACCGTCTCCGGCGCACGGCGATGCAACGGTTCACACCCTTTTTCAGTAATGACAAACTGATCCTCAAGGTCGAACCATCCCCATTTATTGGCAAACATCGGTTCGCACGACACAATCATGCCAGGCTCGAGGATGAGGTCACAGTCGGGATGGATGGAGATACCGCCGGTGTTGAACAACCCATGACCAACACGACCGGTCAACCGTTGTGGTAAACCGAAGCGCTGTTCCATTCGTGCGCAGGCAGCGTAGACATCCGAGCAGCGCACACCGGGACGCATCACAGACTCCATCGCGCGAACACACTCCCAGGTGATACGGTACCAGCGTTCCACTGCTGCAGGTGGCGTACCGATATGCCATACACGATCGACATCACCCCAGTAGCCGGCGTAGCTCACACCGCTAAAGCAGCGCGAAACCGTGTCGCCAGGCTGGAAGACGCGGTCGGTGATCACGGCATGAAAGAGCGCAGAGTCGCCGCGCGCGGGATTGCGGATGTCCCATGCGCCAGCGGGGCTGTAGGTATACATCGTCGTTCCATAATGCCTGGCAAACAGTTCGGCAAGTCGGGTAACAAAATCGCGTTCGGTTATGCCGGGGCGTAGTATGTGCGGCGTCTGCTCATGGATCCAGACGCCAGCTTCACATGCCAGGCGCACGCGTTCAATCTCGAGCGGCGTATGTACCTGCATCAAGCGCCGGATCACCGGCGAACCGTCGACCAGCTGAGCACGCGGCAAGAGCTCGCGCAGGCGGAGAAA
>FWWM01011324.1_pt1 | contig 15310 bp, 15 predicted proteins | sample 2228351 | NCBI WGS metagenome assembly FWWM01 (sample SAMEA103939774, study PRJEB20133) | metagenome | reverse complement strand
GGCCAGGTCACCGACATCCGGCTGCTCGAGCTGTCGAATCCCAACCTGCCGCTGCTCAAGCGCCTCGCCAGCGAGGCGCCGGGAACCTTCCAGCACTCCCTGGCCATGGCCAACCTCGCCGAAGCCGCCGCCGAGGCCATTGGCGCCAATCCGTTGCTGGTCCGGGTGTGCTGCTACTACCACGACATCGGCAAGCTGGCGCGGCCCGACTACTTTGTCGAGAACCAGCGGGGCGAGAACCCCCACGACAGCCTGTCGCCGTGGATGTCGTCCTTGGTGGTGTCGAACCACGTCAAGGCGGGTCTCGAACTGGCGCGCCAGTACCGCTTGCCGGAGCCGATCCGCGAGGCCATCACCACCCACCACGGGACCAAGCTCATCCGGTACTTCTACTCGCGCGCCAAGGCGCAACACGACCCCGACCGCGGCGAGGTGCAGGAGAGCGAGTTCCGCTACCCGGGGCCGCGGCCGCGGAGCAAGGAGATGGGCATCCTGCTGCTGGCCGACGTGGTGGAGGCGGCGAGCCGTACCTTGCAGCAGCCGACACCGGGCAAGATCAAGGGGATGATCGACCAGATCATCGAGAACGTCATGGAGGACCACCAGCTGGACGATTGCGAACTTACCCTGAAGGACATCGACAAGATCGGGGCGGCCTTCTACTGGGTCCTCACCAACGCCTTCCACCACCGGATCGATTACCCAGGCTTCGACTTCAACCGGCGCCGTGGCTGAAAGTTACCGCATTGCCGTCCGTTGGGAACTCCGCCCGCAGCGGGGCGATACGGCGCGGCTGCGGCAACTGGCGGTTGCCGTGCTGGCTCGCCTCGCTACCCCTCCGTGCGAGGTCGGGGTGCTGATCTGCCGCGACGAGACGATCCGCGCCCTCAACCGCAGGTTCCGGCACAAGGACCGGCCCACCGATGTCCTGTCCTTCCCCGACGGCGCTCCGACGCCGGACGGCGGCGTCTACCTGGGGGATGTGGCCATCTCCATGGAGACGGCGCGCCGTCAGGCGGAGGCGCGCGGCTGGCCGGTGGAGCGGGAGCTTTCGGTACTGCTGTTGCACGCGCTGCTGCACCTTCGCGGTTTCGATCACGAGCGCGACGAGGGCGAGATGGCGGCCCTGGAGGCTACGTTCCGGCGGGAGCTTCTCTCGTGAGCGACTCCTTTCACCTCTGGTGGACCAACCCTTTCACCGCAGCCCTCATCGGGATGCTGGCCTTGCTGCTCACCACCCTGGCCCTCGGTGGCCTGGCGGCGCTCGTGCGGATGGGCAGCATCACCCTGCGCGGCATGCTCGCCGAGCGGGACGAGCTGTTGCCGGGGTACCCGCGCCACGGCGGCGGCTACGCGGGTCTGTTGCTGTCCCTGGTGATGGTGGTGGGAGCCGCCACGGTGCTCCTGGCAGCGGCCGTCTTCCGCCTCGTCCTCCTGACCGGCCTGGGCATCGGCATGGGTGTCCTGTTCCTCGCGGTGGGGTGGGGCGTGGCGGCCCTCGTGGCCTTCGGCCTGGCCCACGGCACCCGGCTGGAAGGCATGGTCGTGGCTACCCTGGTGGCGCTCCGGCCCCTCACCCCCGCCCTCCTCCACCTCAGCCATCGGGAACAGTCTCCCGAGGACAGCGGTGACGAAGCGGGGGAGGAGGTGGACGACCACGAAATCCAGGCCTTCATCGGTGCGGGAGAGGAAGCGGGGATTCTCGAGCGGGAGGACGCGGAGCTCATCACCTCCATCGTCGAGCTGTCCGACACGGTGGCGCGGGAGATCATGACTCCCCGCACCGACGTGGTGGCGGTCGAGATCGGCGCGAGCTTCGAGGAGGTCCGACAACGCTTCGCCGAGTCCATGTTCAGCCGCCTTCCCGTCTATCGCGACAGCCTCGATCACATCGAAGGGGTGCTCCACGTCAAGGACGTCCTGCGCGAAAGTGCCGCCGACTCCCCGCGCTCGGCAGGGGAGCTCGCGCGCGAGGTCTTGCTCGTCCCCGAGACCAAGCTGGTGCGCGAGCTGTTGCGCGAGTTCCAGAGCCGGCGCCAGCAACTGGCCGTGGTGGTTGACGAGTACGGAGGCACCTCGGGCATCGTCACCCTCGAAGACGTCCTCGAAGAGATCGTGGGCGAGATCGAGGACGAGCACCAGCAGGAGCGGCCGGAGGTCGAGGAGGAAGGGGAGGGGTGCTACCTGGTGTCGGGGGCTGCCCATGTGGAAAAGCTGGAGGAGCTGTTCGGGATCGCCACGGAGGAAGCGGGGTACGACTCGGTGGCCGGGCTGGTCCTCGAACGGTTGGGGGGGTTGCCCCGGCCGGGGCAAAAGGTGAGCTGGCAGGGGATCGAGCTGGAAGCGGTGGAGGTGGATCGGCGCCGCCTCCGCCGGGTTCGGGTGCGCCGGACGGAGCCCGAGGCGTGAACTGCGGCACGGTGGCGTTGGTCGGTCGCCCCAACGCCGGCAAGAGCACGCTCCTCAACCGTCTGGTCGGCGAGAAGGTGGCCATCGTCTCGGACAAGCCGCAGACCACTCGCCACCGCATCGCTGGCGTCCGTACCGAGGCGCGTGGCCAGATCGTCCTCTTCGATCTCCCCGGTGTCCACCGGCCGCTCCACCGCATGAACGTGAGGATGATGCACATCCTGCGCGACACCATGGGCGAGGTGGACCTCCTCCTCCAGCTGTTCGACGCCGCGCAGCCGCCGGGGGAAGGGGAGCGCTTCGTCACCGAGCTGGTCGCGGCCAGCGGCACGCCGTCCGTCCTCGTCGCCAACAAGTGCGATCTGGCCGCCGCCCGCAGGGCGCTTGCGGATCGCCTCGCCTTTTACACCACCACGCACACCTACGCGGCCATCTCCTCGCTCTCCGCCCTCACCGGCAGCGGCACGGAGGAACTGCTGCAGACCATCTTTGCCCTTCTCCCGGAGGGGGAACCCTGGCTCGATCCGACCCTGTCGACCACTCAGAGCGAGCGGTTCTTCATTGCCGAGCTAATCCGCGAGGCGGTCCTCGACGAGGTCGAGCAGGAGCTACCCTTCGTCACCGCCGTCCACGTCCGCCACATGGAGGAGCACCAGGGGAAGGGAGGGCCGCTGTTGCGCATCTGGGCCGATGTGGTGGTGGAGCGGCCGAGCCAGAAGGCCATTGTCGTCGGTCGAGCGGGCCGCGGTATCCGCGAGATCGGCACCCGGGCCCGACGGCAGATCGAGGCGTTGCTGGGCGCGCGCGTGTTCTTGGACCTCCACGTCAAGGTGAAGCCGCGGTGGCGGGAGGATGCGGCGTTCCTGACCGAGCTCGAGCCGGAGGAGGCGCTGGGGGTGGCGGTCGTTACCGACGGGGAAGAGCCGTGACAGTGCGCGTGTACGTGGCCGACGGGTGCCCGTTCTGTACGCGTCTGCTGGCCGATCTGGCCCGTCGCCGAGTGGCGTACCGGGTGGTCAACGTGAGCCAGGAACCGGCGCGACTCGTGGAGGTGATGCGCCTCACCTGGACGTGCCGGGTGCCGGTGGTGGTGGACCACGAGCGGTTTTCCGTGGGCTTTGCGGGCGGTTCCAGCGAGGTGGATCGTTTCGGGCGCCTGAAGGGGTAAGGCGCAGTCGGGTATACTGCGCCGCCGAGGAGGGCGCTTCCTGAGATGGCCACCACACCGCTCCACCGCAAGATCAAGGAACTCATCATCGAACGGCTGCAACTCGAGGGGGTGTCACCCGACGATATCGAGGATGGCGCGCCGCTCTTCGGCGACGGGCTGGGCCTCGATTCCATCGACGCGTTGGAGTTGGTGATCGGCATCGAGAAGACCTTCGGCGTGCGGATTCAGGACGAGGAGGTGGGTGCCAAGGCCTTTGCATCGGTCGACGCGCTGGTCGAGTTCCTCAAGGGCAAGGGCGTTCCCGACGGTGCGTGAGGCTCTTCCCCACGCATTTCCATTTCGCCTGGCCGAGCGCCGGGAGGGCGAGGGTGAGGCAGCGAGGGGTATGGTCGAGGTGACGGTGGACGGCGCGCTCTGGCCCGGCGAAGCGTGGCCGCTCACCCTCCTGGTGGAGGCGATGGCGCAGGCGATCCTCCTCGTCGTCCCTCGGCCCGGTGGGGGTGAGGTGCGACTCGTGGCCCTCGACAGGGTGCAGCAACTGCGAGAGGTCGTGGCCGGGGACCGCCTGGAGGTGGCCGTCGAGGCCGCGGGAAGCTTCGGACCCCTCCACCGATTCTCCTGCAAGGCCTTGTGCGCCGGGGCACTGGTAGCAACGGCCGAGGTCACGGTCAGCGGCTAGAGGGGGACAGGATGCAATTGAAGAGGAAAGAAGAGTCGGGCGTGACGATCCTGGAAGTGCAGGGGACCATCAAGCTGGGCGAGTCTGCCCAGCAGTTCAGCCGCGAGCTGGAGCACGTCTTCGACAGCACCAAGGGAGGCGTGCTCCTGGATCTCGCCGAAATCGACTACGTGGACAGCACCGGCATTGGCGAGCTGGTCGGGCACCTGCAGAAGTTCTCCAGGGCCAACCGCAAGATGGTCCTCTTCCGCCCCCACAAGCGGATCGAGTCGCTCCTCAAGCTGACGCGCCTCGACAGCGTGTTTCCCGTGTTCTGGGACAAGGACGAGGCACTGGCCTTCCTGGCATCCTGAGAGGGTCGAAGGGTGGTGCGAAAGGGGGGACTCGAACCCCCATGAGCGTGAGCTCACAGCGTCCTGAGCGCTGCGCGTCTACCAGTTCCGCCACTTTCGCCCGCGCGGGCCGAAGTCTAGCGAGGGGGCTGCTAGCTGTCAACCACGGGGCAGGGGTGGCGTGACGGTTCGAACGCCACTCCATCGCCGGGCGGTGGTGGAGGCGCTGCGGCGACTCGGCAGCCGCGGCGCCTCCGTGCCCCAGCTTGTCCGCCGGCTGGGAGGGGCCGATGCACTCCATGAGGTGGCGACGGTGCGAGGGCTCCTGGCAGAGGCCGAGGCGCTTGGGGAGGTGGTGGCCGATGGGCAGGGCCGCTACCGCGCCATCGAGTACAGCGATTGCTACGTCGGCACCGTGCGGCTGACCGCTCGCCGAGTGGCCATCTTGCGCCAGGACGACGAGAACGCCCCCGACATTACGGTCCCCCTCGACAAGCTGCGCGGCGCCATGGACGGGGATCTGGTGCTGGTGGTACGGCACCTGCCGCGTCGCCGCCGCGTCGCGGAGGTGCGCTTCACGGGCGAGGTGGTGCGGGTCCTTAGGCGGCGCCGCCCGCTGTTGGTCGGGCGGTACGTGGCCGATCGCCGAAAGCCCCGGGTCGAGCCCTTTGCCCACCGCCTCGACCTGCGGGTGGAGGTGGAACCCATGGCGGATCCGCCGCGGGACGGCGAGTACGTCGAGGTGGCCCTCGACGGGGAGCCGCGGGCCGGCACCCTCGGCGGCAGGGTGGTGCGCCGTCTGGGCATGGGGGGAGAACCGGGCGTGGCCGAGGCGGTGGTCCTCGCGGAACACGGAGTGCCGGTGGAATTCCCGCCGGAGGCGCTGCGGGAGGCGGACGCCCTGCCCGACGGGGTCACGGCGGCCGAGGTGGTCGGCCGGGTGGACTACCGCGAACAACCCGCCGTGACCGTGGACGGGGAGTCGGCCAAGGATTTCGACGATGCCGTCGCGGCCGAGGCCCGCAGCGGCGGAGCCATCGAGGTGTTCGTCCACATTGCCGACGTCAGCCACTACGTGCCGGCGGGGAGTCACCTGGACGCCGCGGCGCGGGAGCGGGGCACCAGCGTCTACCTGCCGGGGCGCTGCGTTCCCATGTTACCGGAGCGGCTTTCCAACGAGCTGTGCTCCCTCCTCCCCGGCGCTGACCGGCTCGCCTTCACCGTCTCGTTCCTGGTGGGCCGCGACGGCGGGGTGGAGCGCTACCAGGCCCGGCGCAGCGTCTTTCGGTCGCGACGCCGCTGTACCTACACGGAGGTCCGCGCCTGGCTCGAGGACGGTGCGTGGCCGGACCATCTCCCGCCAGGGGTGCGACGATCGGTGGAACTTCTGGACGCGGCCGCCGAGCGGCTCGGCCGGCGCCGTCGCGAGCGCGGCTCCCTCGACTTCGACTTGCCGGAGCCGGAGATCCTGCTCGACCCCGATGGCTTCATGACCGGCGTTGCGGCCGTGCCGCGCAACCGCGCCCACCGGCTCATCGAGGAGCTCATGGTGGCGGCCAACCAGTGCGTGGCGCGGATGCTGGTGTGGGGCCGGCAGCAGGGGCTCTTCCGGGTCCACGACCGGCCCTCCTCGGGCAAGCTCGCCGAACTGCAGGCGGTGCTCGAGTCGTTCGGCTATTCCTTGAAGGGCGATCTGGAGGAGCTCCCGCCGCGCGAGCTCCAGCGCGTCCTCGCCGAGGTGCAGGGGAAGCCGGAAGAGCGTCTCCTCCAGACCCTCATCTTGCGCTCCCTGGCCCGGGCCGCCTACAGCCCTCACTGTCGCGGCCACTACGGCCTGGCCACCGACTTCTACCTCCATTTCACCTCGCCCATCCGGCGCTACCCCGACCTGGTCGTCCACCGTTTCCTGAGCGAGCTGCTGGCGGGGCGGGTGCGGCAGGGGACCGAGCGGGAGTTCGTCGAGGCCGAGCTTGAAGATCTCGCTGCCCACTGCTCCTTCACCGAGCGACGCGCGGCCGACGCCGAACGCGAGGCGGTGCGATGGAAGCAGGCGGAGTTCATGCGCAGCCGCATCGGCGAGGTCTTCCAGGGCCATATCACCGGGGTCTTTGCCTTCGGCGCCTACGTGCAGCTCGACGAGGTCTTCGTCGAGGGGCTGGTGCACGTCCGCGATCTTCGCGACGACTACTACCGCTACGACGAGGCGGGCCACCGCCTGGTCGCCCGTCACACCGGCCGCGAGCTCCGCCTGGGGGACCCCATCGACGTCCGGGTCCTGGCGGTGGTGGACGAGACCTTGGAGGTGCGCCTCGAGCCGGTGCTTGCGCCTCGTCCGGGGGTGGGGGCCACAGCGGTGCAGCGCGCCGCGCGGCGGATGCCGCGGCCGCGACGACGCCGCAGCTAGCTCGCCTCAGCAGAGGGTGGGACCGGCCAGGACGTAGCGCTCCATGCCGGTCGGCGGCACCTGGCTCATCCACAGGGTTTGCGCGCGGCACTCGGCACCGGCGTCGAGGAGGGTTTCGAGGCCGGCCTCGAAGACGGCCGGCACGTACACGGTCACGGCGTCCTGGTCGGCCGTCGCGGCGAACTGCAAGGCCCAGCCGAGGCCAGCCAGGGCGGCCTCGCCGGTGGTGGCAGCCACCGGCCCGCACTGGCCAGGCCCGCCGTAGGCATAGCCGGCGACCCGCCGCCCCTGCCGCACGATGGCCAGGCGCAAGCGTCGAGGACCCAAGAAGTGTTCGTGGTCCATGGCCCGGCCCACGCCGCGCACCAGGCGGTCGAGGCGCTCGGCCTCGCCGGTGCCCGCCTTGCGGGTGACCTCTTCGTCGCTGAGTTCGCCCCCCGGCAGCAGCCGCGCCAGGTGGGAGCCCACCGCCATGGCCGTTTCCTGCGCCAGTGCCAGTCGGTAGACGGGAAAGCGCGGCCGCATGCCGTGGCGGAAGCACACTGCCTGCTCCAGAGGCCCTGCCAGGGCGTGGCAGGCGAGGTCGGCAGCGCCGGAGCGGACTCCGAAAGCAACGACCTTCTTGACCAGGGCATGGGCCACCGCCGCGTCGCCCAGGTCGGGGACGAGCCAAAGGTGCGAAAGGACGAGCTGCCGCGAGCGGACGAAGCTCACGGCAAAGGCGACCACGTCGTCGTTGCGGCTGGCGATGAGGAAGCCGTTGGCGTCGTGGCGGGCGAGGTGCTCGAGGTCGAGGGCCAGCGCCGCGTTCTCGGGGTGGTTGGAGGGGAGGGCGAGGTCCGCAAAGCCGGGCAAGGCGGCCCGCAGGTGGCCGGCCATCTCCACCAGTGGCGGCAAGGCCACGGGCGTCACCGGCTGGATCTTGAGCTTGGCGGACATGACGACCCCCCGAGCCGCTCGGCCGTGCCGCCGCCACGGCAATCCTGCGACGGTGGCCAAGGCCGAGCGGCGGCCATTCTAGCAGTTGCGCGTTGACGCACGCCGGGCAGCGAGGCGGGGCGTGCCGCGGGCCGGAGCCGGTCAAACTGAACGGTGGTTCACTTTTTCTTCGACCTGTGGCAGAATCCTCCCTGCTTCGAAAGGGGAGGGAATCATGGCCCACCATGCAACGGCCGGCACGTTCCTCGGGATGTCCGGTGCCTTATGGTTTCTCGTGCTGACGGCGGCTGCCGTCTCGGTCCTCGCCTGGTCGCTGTCCCGCAAGTGGCAGCTCCTGACCGCCGGGACCGCCCGGGTGGCGCTGGGGCGATGGGGGGAACGCATCCGCGGCCTCGTGGTCTTCGCCATCGGCCAGAAGCGCATGTTCCAGGAGCCCCTGGCCGGCCTGATGCACGCCCTGATCTTCTGGGGGTTCCTCGTGTTCTCGGTGCGGTCCCTCTCCCTGATCGTCGAGGGGCTGACGCGCGGCTGGGAACTGCCTTTCCTGCACACGCCGGTGGGCTCCGCGTACCTCCTGACCAAGGACGTCTTCATCGTCCTCGTGCTGGTCGGTATCGCCATTGCCGCCTGGCGGCGAGCGGTGACGCGGCCGGCACGGCTGGAACTGTCCGCCGACGCCTGGGTGATCCTCGGCCTCATCGCCACGCTGATGGTCACCGACGCCCTGGCCGACGGCGCGCGGATCGCCGGTGGGGCGCCGGGGAACTGGGGGTGGACGCCGGTTTCGGCAGCGGTGGGGGGATGGCTCGCTGGCGCGTCGGCAGGGAGCTTGCACGCCACCTATGCGGTGTCGTGGTGGGTGCACCTGGCCGCCCTCTACTTCTTCGCCAATTACCTGCCGTACTCCAAGCACTTCCACGTCTACACCTCGCTTCCCAACGTGCTGCTCCGCCCCCTCGACCCCCCCGGGCGGCTGGTGCCCATGAACCTGGAACAGGTGGAGGAGGGAAGCACCTTTGGGGCGCAGCGGATCACCGACCTCACCTGGAAGCAGCGGCTCGACCTTTATAGCTGCACCGAGTGCGGGCGGTGCACCGTCGTGTGCCCCACCACCATCACCCACAAGCCGCTCATCCCCCGCGACCTGACCATTGCCTTGCGCGACCACCTGAACGCATCGGCACGAGAGATCATTGGCGACCCGGGATCTCCCGGCGGCACTCCCAGCCGCGAGCTTGCCGGTGACGTGATCGCCGAGGACGTGGTGTGGGCCTGCACGAGCTGCCGCTGGTGCGAGGAGGCGTGCCCCATCTTCATCTCGTACGTGGACCGGATCGTCGAGATGCGCCGACATCTCGTCCTCGAGAAGGCCACCTTTCCGGAGGAGGCGGAGCCGGCGTTCCGCGGCATGGAGGTCAACGGCAATCCGTGGCAACTGGCTGCCGAGACGCGCGCCGACTGGGCCAAGGGGCTCGAGGTTCCCCTGGCCGCCGAAGGCGGCGAGTTCGAGTTCCTCTTCTGGGTGGGGTGCGCTGGCTCCTTCGACGATGCCGGCAAGCGGACCTCGCAGGCCTTCGTCCGCCTCCTCAAGCGCGCCGGGGTGCGGTTTGCCATCCTCGGGCCGGAGGAGAGCTGCACCGGCGATGCGGCGCGGCGGCTGGGCAACGAGTACCTCTTCCAGATGCTGGCCCAGGCCAACGTCGAGACCTTGAACCGGTACGGGGTGAAGAAGATCGTCACCAACTGCCCGCACTGCTTCAACACCCTGGCCCACGAGTACCCGGACTTCGGCGGCCGTTACGAGGTGGTGCACGGCACCCAGCTCATCGCGCAACTGCTCGCCGACGGCAAGCTGACCTTGACCGCCGAGGTGCGACGGGAGCTCACCTACCACGACCCCTGCTACCTGGGGCGGACCAACGGCGAGTTCGCCGCGCCGCGGGCGATTCTCGCCGCCATCCCCGGCCTCACCGTCAAGGAGGCGCCGCTTGCGGGCCGCAAGGCGATGTGCTGCGGGGCCGGCGGCGGCCGGATGTGGCTCGAGGAGAAGCTCGGCGAGCGGATCAACCAGGTGCGGGTGCGGCAACTCTGGCAGTCCGGATGCCAGGACGTGGCGGTGGCGTGCCCGTTCTGCGCCGTGATGGTGAGTAACGGCCAGCAGGAGCTGGGCCAGGAGGAGGCGCGGACCTTCGACGTCATCGAACTGGCCGCCCAGGCGCTGGGTCGGGAGGATGCGGCCTCCTGACCGACGCCCCGCCACCGCCCGCTGGGGGGAGCGGCTGGCGGCCCTCGCCCTCATGGCCAAGGGTTACCGCGTCGAGGCACGCAACTGGCGCTGCGCCCTGGGCGAGCTCGACCTGGTCTGCCGGCGCGGCGACACCCTGGTCTTCGTCGAGGTGAAGACGCGCACGAGCCGCCTGGTGGGCCGCCCCGAGGAGGCGGTCACGACGGCCAAGCAGGCCCGGCTCATCCGTCTGGCACAGGCGTACCTGGCGAGGCACGAGGGACCGCCACCCCCCTGTCGGTTCGACGTGGTGGCCGTCGAGTGGCGGGGGGTGTTGCCGCACCTCTGCCACCTCAAGGACGCCTTCCGCGCCGACCCCCGCCTGGGGCCGTGAACGACCGGCCCCTCCCGCGGGGGAGGGGCCGGCTACGCTTACGACGCGCTGTCTGGCGGCGAGCTACGGTCGCTCCAGCAGGTAGGCGAAGCCCATGCCGCCACCGATGCACATGGTGACGATGCCGCGCCTGGCACTGCGGCGTTTCATCTCGCCGAGGATCTTGCAGGTGAGGATGGCGCCCGTCGCGCCGAGCGGGTGGCCGGTGGCGATGGCGCCGCCGTTGACGTTGGTCTTGTCGGGATCGAGCCCCAGCTCGCGACAGCAGTAGATGGACTGGCTGGCAAAGGCCTCGTTGATCTCGATGAGGTCGATGTCGGCCAGGGTCAGGCCGGCCTTGGCCAGGAGCTTCGGCACCGCCTTGGCCGGGCCGATGCCCATGATGTCGGGCGGCACACCGGCCACGGCCCACTGGCGGACGTAGGCCTGGATGGGGAGCCCCATGGCCTTGGCCCGCTCCTCGCTCATCACCACCACGAAGGCGGCGCCGTCGTTGATCTGCGAGGCGTTGCCCGCGGTGACGGTGCCGCGCGGATCGAAGACCGGCTTGAGCTTGGCGAGGGCTTCGAGGGAGGTGTCGGCGCGGGGTCCCTCGTCGCTATCGAAGAGGAACTCGCGCCAGACGCCGTTGTCCATGGTGCGGACGTGCAAGGGAACGATCTCGTCCTTGAACTTGCCCTCGGCAATGGCCTTGGCGGCCCGCTGGTGGGAGGTCACGGCAAAGGCGTCCTGCTCCTCCCGGGTGATGCCGAACTGGCGCGCCACCACCTCGGCGGTGGTGCCCATGGCGGCGTAGGCGTTGGGCATGAGGTCCATGATGGCGGGATCGGCGATGAGCTTGTTGCCGCCCATGGCCACCATGGACATGGACTCGACGCCGCCGGCAATGACGATCTCGTTGGAACCCGACTTGATGGTGTCGGCCGCCCAGGCGATGGTCTGGGAACCCGACGAGCAGAAGCGGTTCAGGGTGGTGGCAGGGACCTCCACCGGAAAGCCGGCCAGGAGCGTGATCATGCGGGCCACGTTCATGCCTTGCTCGCCTTCCGGCATGGCGCAGCCGACCATGACATCGTCGACCATCTCGGGGGCGAGCCCCGGCGTGCGCACCAGAAGCTCCTTGAGGACCGGCGCAGCGAACTCTTCGGGGCGGGTGTCCTTGAGGCTTCCCTTCTTGGCCCTGCCGATGGGGGTGCGGGCGTACGAAACGATGACGGCTTCACGCATGGCAGGTCTCCTCCCTCAGTTCCTCAACGGCTTGTTGTTCAAAAGCATGTACTTGATGCGTTCCTGCGTCTTCGGTTCACCGCACAGGGAGAGGAACGCTTCCCGTTCCAGGTCGAGGATCGTCTCCTCGCTCACCGGGTTGTTGATGGTGGTGTCGCCGCCGCACAGGATGTTGGCGATGTGGCTGGCGATCTTCTCGTCGTGGGCCGAGATCCAGTGCGTGAGCTTCATGTTGTGGAGGAACATCCGGAAGGTGGCCAACCCCTCGCGGCCGGGGAGGGCGAAGGTGCGCGGCAGCGGCGGCCGGTACCCCTCCTCGGCCATGGCGATGGCCATGCGCTTGGCGGTCCACAGTTGCTGGTCGCGGTTCAACTCGATGTGGTCGCACGGGCGCAGGTACTTGAGCTCGCGGGCCTCTTCCGCCGAGGTGGCCACCTTGGCCATGGCGATGGTCTCGAAGGCCTTGCGGAGGAACGGCAGGTTGGAGAGGACCGGTTCGTCGATCCCTTCGAGTACCCGCTCCAGCATGAAGACGTGGCCACCGCCCGCCGGCAGCAGCCCGACGCCCACCTCGATGAGGCCGATGTAGGTTTCGGCCAGGGCGCAGACCCGGTCGCCGCCCATGGTGATCTCCGCCCCACCGCCGAAGGTGAAGCCGAAGGGCGCCGTGATCACCGGGACGCGGGCGCGCCGGAAGCCCATGGTCATCCCCTGGAACTTCCGCACCATCTCGTCGATGGCCTTCCACTGCTGGCTCATGGCTCCTTCGAGGACCATCAGGAGGTTGGCGCCGGCGCAGAACTGCTCGGCCTGATGGTGGACGACGAGACCGCGGAAGTCCCGCTGGGCGATCTCGATGGCGCGGTGGGCCATGGCCAGGATGTCGTCGTCGATGGGGTTGAGCTTGGGCTGGGAGGCCGAGTGGAACTCCAGGCACAGCACGCCGTCGCCGAGGTCCACGAGGGAGGCGCCCTTGTTCTCCTCGACCACCGGCGTGAGCTTCTTGATCTCCTTCAGGACCATGAAGGTCGCCGGCCGCGGCACCGGCCGGTAGGCCTTGTCGCGCGGTTCCCAGTACTCGAGGCCCGCCTCGCCGATGCGGTAGAAGCTCGTGGCCCCGGCGGCGAGCATGGCGTCGACCCACGGCGCCGGCATGACCCCTTCGGCCTTCATGCGCGCGACGGTCGCCTCGACCCCCATGGCGTCCCAGGTCTCGAAGGGTCCGAGTTCCCAGTTGAACCCCCACTTGAGGGCGTTGTCGATGTCGACGATGGTGTCGGAGATCTCGCCCAGTCGCCGCGAGGAGTAGGCCAGGGTATCGCGCAGGACGCGCCAGGCGAACCGCCCGGCCCGGTCGTCGGCGAGGGCGAGGGTGCGGATCCGTTCGCCGGGGTCGTGGATCCCCTTGGCCACCTTGAGGGAGGGCGCGTCGAGCTTAGCCTTCGGCCGGTACTCGAAGGTCTTCCAGTCGAGGACGTAGTCCTTCGTCTCCCCGCCCTCGCCCTTCTCGCGCTTGAAGAAGCCGGCCTTGGCCTTGCGGCCGAGCATCCCCTTCTCGACCATGTCGAGGATGAACTGGGGGACCTGGAAGTACGGTTGCCCCTCGTCGTCGGGCAGCTCGTCGCGCAGCGTCCGCACCACGTGCACCATGGTGTCGAGGCCGACCAGGTCGGTGGTGCCGAAGGAGGCGCTCTTGGGGTGGCCCATGGCGGGACCGGTGATGGCGTCCACCTCATCCACCTGGTAGTCCATCTCCATCATGGCGTGGATCGTGCCCATGATGGCGTAGACGCCGATCCGGTTGCCGACGAAGTTGGGCGTGTCCTTGCCGTTGACGATCCCCTTGCCGAGGAGGAACTGGCCGAAGTCGGTCATGAACTTGGCCACGTCCGGGTCGGTGTCCTCGCCGACGACGATCTCCAACAGACGCATGTAGCGCACCGGGTTGAAGAAGTGGGTGACGAGGAAGTTCTTGCGGAACTCGGGTGAGCGGCCCTCCAGCATCTTCTTGATGGACAGGCCGGAGGTGTTGGAGGAGACGATGGTGCCGGGCCGCACCACCTGCTCCAGCCTGGCGAAGACCTGCTGCTTGATGTCGAGGCGCTCCACCACCACCTCGACCACCCAGTCGCACTCGGCGAGCCGGTGCCAGTCGTCCTCGAAGTTGCCGACCTCGATGAGGGGGAGGAAGCGTTTCGAGTACAGAAGGGCGGGCCTCGACTTCTTGATGGCCTCGAGGCCGGCGAGGGCCAGCTTGTTTCGGAAGGCGGTGTCCGTGGGCTTGAGGCCCGCCTTCTCGTCTTCCGGGGTGAACTTGGGCGGGACGATGTCCAGCAGTAGAGAGGGCACCCCGGCGTTCGCGAGGTGGGCGGCGATCCCCTGGCCCATCACGCCAGCCCCCAAGACGCCGACCTTGCGGATTTCCCTGCGCATGCGGCTCCTCCTTTTGGTTTCGGGGTCCGTCGAAGTCCCCGATGAAATCACTGGGGTGGCTCGTGTTGCCACGTCGACCTGCGCGCCGGGCCACCCGTCTGAATGAACACCCATTCATTTTGACCCATCGCCGCGGCAAGCGCAAGGGGGTACCCGGGCAGGCGCCGGCGCTCCAGGCGGGGCATCGCCGGGGCGCGGCGTGGACGAGGGTGTCCTCTGTGTTCCCGGGGTGTCGTCGGCCGAGCCGGCCGCGCGCACGCCGCGGGGTCAGCCGACCCCGAAGCCATGGTCTCATGGCTCGACGAAGTCATCGGCGTCGATCTGCGTGAGCGCAGCCGAGGTCGATGGTGTCACACCGAGGGCGAGGTCCACCATGGACGCGGCCGGTTCCCGGCGGTCGATCAGCACGGCCTGGGGGCAGCGGTCGTCGAAGCGACGCTTGCGCGGGCTGGGAAGCCGCTCTACGCGCGCCGCCGCCGTCAGGTTGCAACGCTCCGCCGAGAGCCTTCTCGCCTCGTCGAGCCTTCGAAACCGGGTCAGGCCGGTTCGTGAAGCGCACGGAGCTCGTGGCGCTGCAGCACGAATACCTCGAGGCGATGCAGGTGGCGCCGCTGCCGCGGTTCGAGCGGATCGAAACCAAGCCGCGGCGCCGGGCCAGGGCCAAGGCCACGGCGTAGACAGACGCCCCCGCAGAGCCTCTGGTCGTCCTCACCCGCGCATCATCCGGAAGAGGATCGATTCGTCAATGCTGGTGCGCCTCATCGCTCAGTCGCGTGCGACCACCCGTTCGGAAGGCGGATCCCTTCACCTACCCCAAAATCCCCAGCGATGTGCGCCCATCTCGAAGGCGGAGGCCGCACCCTCCAGGAATCCTTCGCCTACTTCCACCACCACCTCCTCTTTACCGACCTCAAAACCTTCAACCGCAACCTCGGCAACACGCTCACCTTCCACTATACCCACCGCCCCCACCATCGCCTCCACAACAAATCTCCCATACAATCCCTTCTCGAACACCACCCCGGCTGCCAAAGGTGGTGAACTCATACAACCCCCTTGACAGGCCTTTTTTTTTCCTCCCCCCATCAACCCCGCGCC
>FWWM01010928.1_pt1 | contig 15311 bp, 9 predicted proteins | sample 2228351 | NCBI WGS metagenome assembly FWWM01 (sample SAMEA103939774, study PRJEB20133) | metagenome | reverse complement strand
GCGCCCAAGTCGTTACGCCTTTCGTGCGGGTCGGAACTTACCCGACAAGGAATTTCGCTACCTTAGGACCGTTATAGTTACGGCCGCCGTTTACCGGGGCTTCGGTTCGGTGCTTGCACACCTCCCCTTAACCTTCCGGCACTGGGCAGGCATCACCCCCTATACATCGCCTTACGGCTTCAGCAGGGAGCTGTGGTTCTGGTATCCAGTCGCCCGGGCCTGGACCCTGCGGCTGCCTCGCGCTCCCCCGGCGTGCGGGTTCACCCTAGCGCAGCACCCCTTCTTCCGAAGGTACGGGGTCAATTTGCCGAGTTCCTTAACCAGGGCTCACTCGTCCGCCTTGGTCTCCTCGACCAGCCTACCTGGGTCGGTTTGCGGTACGGGCACCGCGGGTCTCCCTAGCCGGCATTTCTCGGCTGCACAGGTGCCTCGCCATTGGCCTGCCCGTGGGGGCCGGCCTGCGCATCACCTCTCGGTCACCGCAGGCGGGGATTTGCCTCCGCCTGCTCCCTACCGGCTTGCACGGCGCTCGTCTCGCCGCGGCGACTCCCCCTCAGCGTCCGGCATCAGTCTAGCGACCCGACGGTGGTACAGGAATATGCGCCTGTTGTCCATCGCCTGCGCCTTGCGGCTGCGGCTTAGGCCCGACTAACCCGCCGCGGTGCATCCGTGCGGCGGAACCCTCAGGCTTTCGGCGGTGGGGATTGCGACCCCACTTCTCTGTTACTCATTCCGGCATTCGCACTCGTCCGCGGTCCACCGGCGCTTCCGCGCCGGCTTCACGCCCCGGACGACGCTCCCCTACCGTTCTCCGCAGAGAACCCGCAGCGTCGGCACACCGCTTTGCCCCGTTAAAGCGTCGGCGCAGCGCTACTCGACCAGTGAGCTGTTACGCACTCTTTCAAGGATGGCTGCTTCTAAGCCAACCTCCTGGTTGTCTACGCGGCGCCACAACCTTTCCCACTGAGCGGTGATTTGGGGGCCTTAGCTGGCGGTCTGGGTTGTTTCCCTCTCGACGACGGATATTCGCACCCGCCGTCTCACTCGCGGTGCGCGCGCGCTGGCATTCGGAGTTTGCCGTCGCTTGGTAAGCGGTGAAGCCCCCGCACAACAACAGTGCTCTACCTCCAGCGGCGCCGTTTCCGCGGCTGCACCTCAATGCATTTCGGGGAGAACGAGCTATCTCCACGTTCGATTGGCATTTCACCCCTACCCACAGGTCATCCGAGCGGTTTGTAACCCACACCGGTGCGGCCCTCCACGTCCTGTTAGGGACGCTTCAGCCTGCCCATGGGTAGCTCACGTGGTTTCGCGTCTATCCTGCGCGACCAACGCCTCATGCAGGCTCGCTTTCACTCGGGCTCCGGCTGTCACTGCCTTAACCGTGCCACGCAGGATAACTCGCCGGATCATACTCCAAAAGGCACGCGGTCACCCCGCAGGGCTCCCACGGCGTGGAAGCACACGATTTCAGGTTCTCTTTCACTCCCCTCACCGGGGTGCTTTTCACCGTTCCCTCACGGTACTGTGCGCTATCGGTCGCTGCGTGTAGCTTGCCTTGGACTGTGGTCAGCCCAGCTTCAGCCCGGGTTCTTCGTGCCCGGACCTACTCAGGGTCACGGCCCCTGACGGGGGGACGCGGCTACGGGACTCTCACCCCCTCTGGTGCGGTGTTCCAAACCGCTTCGCCTGCGTCCGGCGGTCAGGGTGGCGCTCGCCAGCGCGCCGGCCGTGCCCTCCAACCCCCGCGCCGCAACGGCTGGCGCCTTGACACGGCGCGGGTTTAGGCCTGAACCCGGTTCGTTCGCCACTACTACGGGTGTAGTTCTCTCTTCCTCCGGCTACTGAGATGTTTCAGTTGGCCGGGTGCCCCCGGTCTTGCGACCGTACCCCCGCAGGGGTGGGTTGCCCCATTCGGACATCCGCGGATCACAGCCTGCTCGCGGCTCCCCGCGGCTTATCGGAGCGATGCCCCGTCCTTCATCGGCACGCAGCGCCTGGGCATCCATCGTGTGCTCGTTCTGTCTTCCCTCCTCCGCCACCAGCAGCGGGACACTGCCTGGCGCGAAGGCCGGGAGATCCTGGCTTACGTCTCATTCGATACGCGCGTCAGTTGGTAAGGTACGACACACCCTCAACCAGAATACGGTAGTTGGCTGGTCACCGTCGAAGATGGGAGTGAACTCCCTAGAAAGGAGGTGATCCATCCGCAGCTTCCGCTACGGATACCTTGTTACGACTTCGTCCCAGTCGCGACCCCTGCGCTCGGCCGCTGCCTCCCCGAAGGGTTAGCGCACGGACTTCACGCATTGGCCACTCCCATGACGTGACGGGCGGTGTGTACAAGGCCCGGGAACGTATTCACCGCGCCATGGCTGATACGCGGTTACTAGCAACTCCGCCTTCACGGGGGCGAGTTGCAGCCCCCGATCTGCACTGGGGCCAGGTTTGGCGATTTGCTGACCGTTGCCGGCTCGCGACGCACTGTCACTGGCCATTGTAGCGTGTGTGTCGCCCCAGGCGTCAGGGCCATGCTGACTTGACGTCATCCGCGCCTTCCTCCGCCCATCAAGGCGGCTGTCGCGGCAGACACAGGTAACTGCCGCCGCGGGTTGCGCTCGTTGCGGGACTTAACCCAACATCTCACGACACGAGCTGACGACAGCCATGCAGCACCGGTGACGCACCCTCGCAGGCGCCGCGCTTTCACGCGACTGCAGCGTCATGTCAAGCCTGGGTAAGGTGCTTCGCGTTGCGTCGAATTAAACCACACGCTCCGCTGCTTGTGCGGGCCCCCGTCAATTCCTTTGAGTTTTAAGCTTGCGCTCGTACTCCCCAGGCGGCCGGCTTACCGCGTGAGCTAAGGCACCCAGGCGCCGTTGCGCGGCGCCCAGCCACCGAGCCGGCAGCGTTTACGGCGTGGACTACCCGGGTATCTAATCCGGTTTGCTCCCCACGCTGTCGCGTCTCAGCGTCAGGTCAGGCCCAGGCGGCCGGCTACCCCACCGGCGTTCCTCCGGATCTCTACGCATTTCACCGCTACACCCGGAATTCCGCCACCCTCTGCCTGCCTCCAGTCGCATCGTATCGGCACGCCTCGCCCGGTTAAGCCGGGCGCTTTCAGCACCGACGCACACGACCGCCTACACGCGCTTTACGCCCAGTGATTCCGGACAACGCTTGCCCCCTCCGTCTTACCGCGGCTGCTGGCACGGAGTTAGCCGGGGCTGATTCGGGGGGTACCGTCAGACTCTTCCCCCCCAAAAGGAGTTTACAACCCGAAGGCCGTCGTCCTCCACGCGGCGTTGCTCCCTCAGGCGTGTGCCCATTGGGGAAAATTCCTTGCTGCTGCCTCCCGTAGGAGTCTGGGCCGTCTCTCAGTCCCAGTCTGCCTGGTCGTCCTCTCAGACCAGGGACCCGTCATTGGCTTGGGAGGCCGTTACCCCCCCAACTACCTGATGGGCCGCAGGCTCATCCCGGAGCGGCTGACGCCTTTCCTCGTCGCCGAGCGTATGCGGGATTGCCACCGCTTTCGCGGCGATATCCCCCACTCCGGGGCAGATACCCACGTGTTCCTCAGCCGTGCGCCACGCAGCGGCGCAAGCGCCCTGCGTTCGACTTGCATGCATTAGGCACGCCGCCAGCGTTCGTCCTGAGCCAGGATCAAACTCTGCGTGGGATTGTGAAGCGCGCCTTCCGGCGCCCTCACCATCCGTTGTTGACGTAGGCTATGTAAACTGTCACTGTTCAGTTGTTCAGGTGCGGGCCCGAGGCCTGGCCGACAAAAAACCAGGCGGCGGGTTGCCCCTCCATCCTGGCGCCGTCTCCGGATTACCCGGCGCGGTTCGCTTGTCGGTCGTCGTATCCTCGGTTGTCTGGGTCTACCTCCGTAGGAGTGAGACCTTCAACTCCGGTAGTATAGCACGAACATCAAGGTTTGTCAAGAGGTTCGTCTACTTTTTCCAGAGTTGCGCCTCCGGGGCGCGGGGCCTGTCAGGCCCACAAAAAACCAGGCGGTGGGTTACCCCTCCATCCTGGCGCGACCTTCAGATTTCTCTGAAGAACTTTGCTTGTCGCTCCTGAGCGCTTCAGTTGTTTGTGTCTACCTCTACAAGAGTAAGACCCTTAACGCCCTATAGTATATGCACCCGTAGCCGGGTTGTCAAGGGCTTTTTTTGGGCGTACGCAGGGCTGTCGCAGCGTCGTTGGGGCCGGCCTCACACCCCACCGCCGGAGGCGGACGTTGCATAATCCTCCGGGCGAACGCCGTCTGGTCCACGCCGGGTGCGCCAGTGGGGAGGGTTTGGGAGGGCTGCGCGCTCCCACACGAACTCCTTGCTCATGGGGGTAGTGCGGGGCGTAGCCGCATGACCGCCTGATACGTCTCGCATCCCTCCCTCCCTGCCGGCGTTCCTCGTGGTATCCTACCAACGATGGCATACGAACACTTGCATGACCAGGCTATGGCCCCCATTAGCGTGTGGATTCTGGGCGATCAACTGTTGCGCGCGCACCCGGCCCTGATCAGCGCTGAGGCGGCTGTCGGGCGAGGCGGGGTGCGCGTGCTGCTGATCGAAAGCGCCGCGCGTCTGCACCAGCAGCCCTACCAGCGCAAGAAGCTGGTGCTGCTCCTCAGCGCGATGCGCCACTACGCCGCCACTCTGACGGCGATGGGCTATCAGGTGGATTATCGCCAGGCTCCCGATTTTCTCAGCGGCCTGCGCGCGCACTGCGCCGCGCATCGTCCGGCGCGCCTGCTGACTATGGCCGCCGCCGAGGAAGCCACGCGGCGCTTTCAGCAGGACACAGTTGGACCGGCCCCGGGCGTGCCGGTGGAGGTGCTGCCCAACACGCAGTTCCTGGTGGGTCAGTTCGATCCTTTCCCCCAGGCTCCACCCGAGCGGGTGATCATTATGGCCACCTTCTATAAGGCCATGCGCCGCCACTTCAACGTGCTGCTCGAGAGTGACGGCGCGCCAGTGGGCGGACGCTGGAGCTACGACGCCGAGAATCGCAAACCGTTGCCCCGCTCTGCTCAGCCGCCTCCGCCACCGCGCTTCGCGCCCGACCCCATCACACGCGCAGTGATGGACGAGGTGGAAGCCATGCCCAACGGCGTCGGCAGCGTCGAGGGCTTCGAACTGGCCGTCACCGCCGAAGATGCCGAACTGGCCCTGGAGCGCTTCATAAGTGAGCGGCTGCCCGACTTTGGCGCTTACGAGGACGCGATGAGCCGGCGTTCGGCGCTGCTCTACCACTCCGGTCTCTCCCCCTACCTCAACCTGGGCCTGCTTGACCCCCTGCGCCTCGTGCGCGCCGCCGAAGCCGCCTACGCCGCCGGTCGGGCGCCGCTCAACTCGGTGGAGGGCTTCGTGCGCCAGGTGCTCGGCTGGCGCGAGTACATCTACTGGCAGTACTGGCGGCGCCTGCCCATCCTGCGCAGCGCCAACCGCTGGGATGCCGCCCGGCCCCTTTCGGCCTGGTTCTGGACGGGCGCGACCGATATGGCCTGTCTGCGGCATGTTTTGCAGGGCGCGCTGAGTACCGGTTACACGCACCATATCGAGCGGTTGATGGTGCTCTGCAACTTCTGCCTGCTGGCAGGCATCGCGCCACAGGAGGTTAATACCTGGTTCCTGGCCGCCTATGTGGACGCCTACGAGTGGGTGATGCTGCCCAACGTGATCGGGATGGGTCTCAATGCCGACGACGGCGTGGCCACCAAGCCCTACATCGCCTCGGCCAACTACATCAACACGATGAGCGACTACTGTAGCGGATGTCGCTACAACCCGAAGCAGCGCACTGGCCCGGATGCCTGTCCGTTCAACCTGCTGTACTGGAACTTTCTGATCGAGCACGAAGCCAGGTTGCGGGCCAACCCGCGCCTCGGCCCTGCGGTGCTGGGGCTGGGGCGGCTCAGCGCCGAAGAACGGTCAACCATTCGCCGGGAGGCGGCGACATTCCTGGAGCGTGTATGCGGGGAGTAAAACAACAGCACCTGCCCGAGAAAATCTGCGCTGCCTGCGGCCGCCCCTTTCGCTGGCGCAAGAGCCTGGCCAGGACCTGGGAGGAGGTCAAATACTGCAGTGACGCCTGTCGGCGTTACCGGGGAAGCGGCGGCAAGCCGCCGCGGAGGAGGTAGCCTGTGCCTGGAGATATGCGCCGCGAATTCAGCGATCGCGAGGAACTGATCGCCTACCTGGCGGCGGAGTTTCCCGCCGCCGCCGCCGAGAGCGACGCGGTAAGCGCCACCACCGGCGGGCGGCGGGCAGCCGAGGCTCTCCTGGCCGCGATCCGTCCGGAGTCCTACGCGGCCACGCGCAACTTCCTCAGCGGCGCCGTCACCCGCCTTTCGGCCTACATTCGCCACGGGGCGCTGAGCCTGGCCGAGGTGCGCCGGGCTGCCCTGCGTGCCGTGGCGCGCCCCGAAGAGGCGGCAAAGCTGATCAACGAACTGGCCTGGCGTGACTACTGGCAGCGTGTGTATGAAGAGATCGGGGAAGGGATCTGGGAAGATCGCGAACCCTACAAAACCGGCCTGAGCGCCGCCGACTACGCGCCGGACCTGCCCGCCGACATTGCGACCGGAACGACGGGCCTGGCCTGTATGGACGCCTTCAGCCACGACCTGGTGCGCACCGGCTACCTGCACAACCACGCGCGGATGTGGCTGGCGGCCTACATCGTCCACTGGCGGCGCAGCGCCTGGCAGGCCGGGGCGCGCTGGTTCCTCAGCCATCTGCTCGACGGCGACCCGGCCAGCAACAACCTCTCGTGGCAGTGGGTCGCCAGCACCTTCAGCCACAAGCCCTACATCTTCAACCGCGAGAACCTGGAGCGCTACAGCGACGGCATCTACTGCCGGGCGTGCCCGTTGCGCACCACCTGCCCCTTCGATCAGAGCTACGAGGCGTTGCAAGCAGCGTTGTTTCCCAACGCCCCGGCACCTGCGCCAGCCCCACGGAGGCGCCGATGAACCTCCAACGCCCGATCATCTGGGTTCACGGAGACTGCCTGAGTCCCCGACATCCGGCACTCATCGGCTACCCGGAGGCGCCGGCGATCTTCGTCTGGGACGAGGACCTGCTCGCCGCGCTGCGGGTCAGCCTGAAGCGGATCGTCTTCATGTACGAGTGCCTGCTGGAGTTGCCGGTGACCATTCGCCGCGGCGATGTGGCCGCCGAGGTGCTGGCCTTTGCCGATGAGCACGGGGCCGACGGCATCCTTACCAGCGACAGCCCCAGCCCGCGCTTCCGGCGCATCCGCGGGCGGCTCGCAGCCGCGCTGCCGGTGCAGGTTATGCCGGTCGAAGCCTTTGTGCGCCCGACGCAGCGGCCGGATCTGACACGCTTCTCGCGCTACTGGCGAACAATTCAGGCCGAAGCCCTTTCCGATTCTTCCGAGAATGCGCTATAATTGTACCCGCAACCTTCTGAAGCATACACGCGGAGCAATGGCGTCTCAGTCAGGGGATCATCGTGTAGATTCTGGATTGCAGATTGTCGCGCGAAGCGTCCGGATGGGCTAGGACGCGACGCCGCTCGCGGAGTGTTCACGTGAGATTGGTCTCAGATACCCGGGCGACCGCGTCACACACCACGGGAATGAAAACAGGCCGGTCCGGCGCAGGTGAAACCCTCGCCAACCCGCTCCCCGGGCGGGGCGTGGGGAAGCCGGTTGCCCCGATCACGGAGGTGACCTGATGCATGGATATCCATCACGAGGAAACTTTTCTTAACCGCGACTATTGACACGTGTCCTAGAATAAGGGCGTTAGCTTGCTCTACGAATATGGTGCCGATGGTGTCACGTATCCTCCGCTCCCGGCAGCGGCCGGCGATGGCGCCATCGCCGGATACAGGAGCACAGGTGTGGAAACCGGCATGCAGATGGGCCGGTATCCTGGTGTGCGCGTACCCTGAAGCGGCATAATCTCGGGCTGCGAGCCTGGCAGTGAGCGCCGGGGCAGCTCGCGGCAAGTGGAAAGATACCCAACGCGCCTCACAATCCCATGGGGCGTTACCGGGGGGCGAGGAGGCCACACGGTGGCCGGGGCCCCCACGAGCAGCGCGAAGCAGCGTAGCGAAAGGAGTGACCATGCGTATCGGGATCCTCACCGGTGGCGGTGATGTGCCCGGCCTGAACCCCGCTATCAAGGCGGTGGTAAATCGGGCGTACGCCAATGGCTGGGAAGTCGTGGGCATCCGCCGAGGTTGGGCTGGCCTGCTCAACTACAACCCCGACGACCCGGAGGGCAGCGCGGAGTGGGTCGAACCGCTCACGCCCGCGAGCGTACGCACGATCGACCGCTATGGCGGCACCCATCTTCACACCTCCCGCACCAACCCGGCAAAGGTGAAGGAGTCGGCTATGCCCGCCTTCCTCAAGGGCCGCTTCGAATTCAAAGGTGAGAAGAAGGTTGCCGATGCCACCCCCCACGTCTTGCGGGTGCTCGAGCATCTGGGCATCGACACGCTGATCCCCATCGGGGGCGATGACACGCTCAGCTATGGGGTGCGTATGCACCAGGAGGGGGTGCGCGTGATCGCTATTCCGAAGACGATGGACAACGATGTCTTCGGAACCGACTACTGCATCGGCTTCAGCACCGCGGTGACGCGGAGCGTCGAGTTCATCAACGCGCTGCGGACGCCGGCGGGCAGCCACGAGCGCATCGCGGTGGTCGAACTCTTCGGGCGCAACTCGGGCGAAACCGCGCTGATCTCCGCCTACCTGGCCGATGTGGACCGGGCGCTGATCAGTGAGGTGCCCTTCGATGTCGAACGAGTGGCGAAGTTCCTGGTCGAGGATCGTAAGAACAACCCGAGCAACTATGCGGTGCTGGTGGTTTCCGAGGGCGCGAGCATGATCGGCGGCCAGGTGATCGAGTACGGCCAGGAAGACGCTTACGGCCACCGCAAACTCGGGGGTATCGGGCAGATCGTCGGCGAAGCGATCAAGCAGATCACCGGCATCGAGATCGTCAATCAGCAGCTCGCGTACCTGATGCGCGCCGGCGCGCCGGACTCGCTCGACCGCATGGTGGCGATCTCCTACGGCAACCTGGCCGTGCAACAGCTCGAGAAGGGCCACAACGGGGTGATGGTGGCGCTGCAGAACGGCGTGTACACCACCGTGCTGGTAGACACCTGCATCCAGGGCGTCAAGCGCGTGGATGTGCCCGAACTGTACGACACCGAGCAGTACAAGCCGCGTATCACCCACCTGGTCGGCAAACCGATGTTCCTGTACTAGGCAGAGAGGAGAACCGCTATGGCAAAGGTACGGTTGACCCGCGGGAAGTTCCAGGGCATCTCGGCGTGCGCTGATGAGCGCGGGGTCATCGCTGCCGCCGCGATGGATCAGCGGGGCTCGTTGAAGAAGGCTATCGCCAAGGCCCGCGGCGAGGGTGGGCAGGCGACCTTCGAGGATATGGTCGCGTTCAAGACGGCGGTCACCAAGATCCTCACCCGCCACGCGAGCGCCATTCTGATGGACCCGGAATACGGTCTGGAGGCGCTCAAGCATCGCGCGCCGGGCACGGGCGTGCTGATGGCGTATGAGAAGACCGGCTACGACGCCAGCGTGAAGGGCCGCCTGCCCGACCTGCTGGCGGAGTGGAGCGTGCGGCGGATCGTTGAGGCCGGGGCCGACGCGGTGAAGATCCTGCTCTACATCAATCCCTTCGACGACCCGAAGATCAACTCGATCAAGTACGCCTTTATCGAGCGCATCGGCGCGGAGTGCGCGGCGCTGGACATCCCCTTCTTCCTCGAGCCGCTGGCCTACGATGATGAGGTCGGCGACGAGAAGAGCTTTGCCTTCGCCAAGGTGAAGCCGAAGTACGTCACCGCCTACATGGAAGAGTTCTCCAAGCCGCGCTACGGCGTGGATGTGCTGAAGGTTGAGGTGCCGGTGAACATGAAGTTCGTCTCGGGCACGCGCGCCTTCACCGGCGAAGAGGCCTACACCCGGCAGGAGGCGATGCAGCTCTTCCGGGAGTCAGCCGCCGCGGCCACCAAGCCCTTCATCTACCTCAGCGCTGGCGTCACCGACGAGATCTTCCGCGAGACGCTCGAACTGGCTGCCGAAGCCGGCACCCCCTTCGCCGGCGTGCTCTGCGGCCGCGCCACCTGGCAGGATGGAATCCCCGTCTATGCCCAGGAGGGTGCCGAGGCGCTGGAGGCCTGGCTGAGCGACCGGGGGGTGCAGAACATCGAGGCCCTCAACCAGGTGCTTGCCAGGGGCGCGGTTCCCTGGTGGACGGTCTATGGCGGCAAGGAGAATATCGAGGTGATTGACCTGCCGAGTTGGCAGTACCCGGCCGGCCGTTGAGCGCCTCTCGCGGTTTGTTAACCCGGTTGTGAAGGGTAGTCTGCGGCGGGGAGGGCTGTGCCTTTCCCCGCCCCCCTCCCGTCACAGCGATTACTAGCATCGTGACAGACCACCAGCGACAAGCCGCGGCAGGGAGGGCTTGCCCTCCGTGCAACACCCACACCTAACCAACCCGAGTTTGATGTCATGCGTGTGAAAGGAGTTACCTGATATGGGCAAGGTCGCCATCCACGGCTTCGGGCGCATCGGGCGGTCGCTGCTTCGCGTCGCTCTTCAGCAGAACCTCTGGTCGCCGGTCTCGGTCTCGGATATTAAGGATCCCAAGACGCTTGCCGCACTCTTCGAGGTAGACACGAACTACGGGCGCTGGCACGAGCCGGTGTCGGCGAGTGAGTCGGGGATGACCATCGGCGGGCGCGAGGTGCTGTTCTTTAACTCGAAGAACGAACTGCCCGACTGGAAGGCCCTGGGCGTGGATCTGGTCATTGACTGCACCGGGCGCGCCACACGCCGCCCCGGCGCCCAGGCACACCTCGACCGCGGCGCGAAGCGGGTGCTCATCTCGGCGCCCAGCAAGTCGCGCGAGGATGCCGATGCCTTCCTCCTGCCGGGCATCAACCTGGAAAGCTTTGACCCCGACAAGCACCGCATCATCAGTATGGCCTCCTGCACCACCAACGCCCTGGCGCCCGTGGTCAAGGTGGTCCTGGAGAACTTCGGCATTAAGTACGGCCTCTTCTCGACCGTACACGCCTACACTAACACGCAGTCACTCACCGACCAGCCGATGGACGATCGGCGCGACTCCTGGGCCGCCACGGAGAATCTGATCCCCTCCTCCTCGGGCGCAGCGAAGGCGCTGGGCTTCATCTGGAGCGGCCTGAAGATCACCGGCAAGGCTTACCGCGTGCCCGTCAGCACCGGTTCGATTGTGGAACTGAACGTGCTCACCGAGAAGCCGGTGACGGTGGAGGCGGTGAACGACGCATTCCGCAAGGCCGCGAGTGAAGCGCCGCTCAAGGGTATCATGGACGTGCTGGAGGACGAGTGGGCCTCGTCGCGCATCGTTGGCGATCCGCACTCCTCGATTGTTGACCTGCCTCTGACCCAGATGCAGGGCGACCTGCTCTCCGTCGCGGCCTGGTACGATAACGAGTGGGGCTACGCCACCCGTCTGGCCGAAACGGCGGCAATGCTCAGCCAGCACTGAGGTGAAAATAGGGGAAACCGGGTTTCCCCTCGCCCCTGCCTGTGGGGGCTGGTCCTCACCCCCCCGGCCCCCCTCTCCCTTGCGGGAGAGGGGGGAGCGGGCGTCGGGACGCCCCGGGTGGGCGCCCCCTCTCTCTGAGCAGGAGCGGGGGGGATTGGGCTTATGTTCTGTCCGCCCCTAAAACCCCTGGCAGGGGAGGGGGTAGATCATTCATCCCCAAAACAGATCCCCATATCGCGCGCCGTCAGGATGGTGTCACAGTCGAGGGGTACGGTTTTCATACGGCTGGTTGCCGTCTCCAGCGGCACATACTTCACCGTGGGCGGATCGAGCGCCACCATGATCCCCGACTGGCCCTCGGCGATGGCGCGAATCGCCGCGGCGCCGAAGCGCAGCGCCAGCAGGCGGTCGAAGGTGGTGGGCGAACCGCCGCGCAACAGGTGGCCCAGCACCACCAGTCGCGTCTCGCGCTCAGTAAGCTCCTCCAGCGCATGGGCGACCTTTTCGCCTACGCCGCCGAGACGATCGGCCCGGCCTGGCTCGCGGGCCACGACTGAGAAATCTCCGCCCTGAGGGCGAGCGCCCTCGGCGACGACGACGATAGAGAAGTAGCGCCCGGCCTCCTCGCGCTGGCGAATCTTCTCGGCGACCACTTCCAGGTTGTAGGGGATCTCGGGAATAAGGATCGCGTGGGCTGAGCCGGCAATCCCGGCGTGCAGGGCGATCCAGCCGGCGTAGCGCCCCATGACCTCCACCACCAGCACGCGCTGGTGGGCGTGGGCGGTAGCCGTGAGGCGATCCAGACATTCCGTGGCGAAGGCGACGGCCGTATCGAAGCCAAAGGTTGACACAGTGCCATCAAGGTCGTTGTCAATCGTCTTGGGCACGCCGATCACCCGCACACCCTTGCGGGCCAGCGCCGCCGCAATCTCCATCGAGCCGTCGCCACCGATAGAGATCAAGGCGTCGATCCCGTAGGCCGCCAGGCCGTTGACCAGTTCATCGGTGCGATCGCGCTCGTACACCGTGCCGTCAGGTCGCTGAGTCGGGTAGCGCATGGGATGCCCGCGGTTGGTTGTGCCAATGATCGTGCCGCCCAGACTGGTGATCCCGCGCACGCTATCCCGCGTGAGTGGTATCACCCCTCCCTGAGGATACTCCTTCGGCGACAGAATACCGGCGAAGCCATCACGGATCCCGTAACATTCCCAGCCTCGATGCAGCGCCGAGAGCACCGCGGCGCGGATCACGGCGTTGAGACCCGGGGCGTCACCGCCACCGGTGCTCAGCGCGATACGAAAGGGTGCGCTATGCGAGTGAGCCATCGTTCCTCTCTCCCCTCGATTCGAGCGCCTATCGGCGAGATGAACCTGCCCGGGATCGCGAGTGACCTGGCCATCTGATGACGCCGGATGGCGCGCCGGGGAGACATGGCCTTCCCGCTGTATTGCATCAGACAACGATGCGGCTGTGCCACACAACGCCAGGGTGAAAGCGAGGTATTCCTGAGGGCGTAGCCCTCCTGAACCCTGTCCTGAACAGGAAGATGGGGAGTCCGGGGGTTCCCCCTCTCCAACCAGGTCACACGAGCCGACAGGCGCTCACTCCTTCTGCCTCTTCGCCGGTGTAGCAGGAGTGCGCGGCTGTCACCGTTACTGTTGCGTATCGCGCTGTGACAGTCCATACACTCAGGCATGGTTCAGGCCCGGACGTTTTGCTTGACCGATGGGCGACGGCTCCACACGACCGGGCTGTGGAGGTGTGAAGCTGAACGCCGGGGGCCAAGCTCGTTTGAAACGCTTTACGCCGGTTCAGCGATGGTAATCAGGCGGTGGGTCATATCAACAGTGGCGCCGTTTACGATCACTTTATCGCCGATGCACGACACCAGGGTTACCTGCTCGCGGCCAGTGGGCAGGATGTACTCAACCTGATCGGGCGTTGCCCAGATTTGCCGGGTAACCACGTAGGTATGTGCGGCGCCGTTGGCGCTGTAGAGAATGAGTTGCGCGCCGATTGGCACCTCTTTCAGGCGCGCGAAGGGCGCGGGGATGTGGGGGGCGTTGCGGAAGCGCAGTACGTGGCCCCAGAGCACCACATTCTCACCCTGACCTGGAACCGCGCTCAGGTTGTACCAGCCAACATCGTGGTCTGGCACAACCGGCACGCCCTTACGGTCCAACCCAACGGACACAAGGATCCGGTCAAGCTCGATCACCGGGATGACGAGCCGCACCGGCGGCCCGCTGGCGGGCTGGATCGCAGGCGCAGGCGTGGCCGTCGCGGGCACACGTGTGGCCGTCGCGGGCACACGTGTGGCCGTCGCGGGCACACGGGTGGCCGTCGTCGGCGTGCGGGTGGCCGTCGCTGGCACGCGGGTGGCCGTCGTCGGCGCAGGGGAGGCCATCATTGGCGTGGGGGCGGCCCTCACGGGGGCGGGAGTGGCCATCGGAGGCGTTGCCGTCACTGGCGCGGGGGAGGTAGCGGCGGAGCGGGTCAGGGCGGCCGGCGGAACCGGACCGCCACCGGCGAGCAGCGCCAGCAGGATCACAACAACAAGGCGCATAGCATCTGTGCTCCGGGAGTTGTTAATGGGCCGTAGATGTCAACGAGCGAGGGTTGGTTGGCAGCGCAACAACCTGCTACGATCACTATAACACATTCCCGGCACGGCGCGATTGCAATCCGCCGCACGAGATAGGCTATAATCTCCCAGGTTACACGCGCTTGAGAATCTGGTCCTCCACTCCACGCCTGCACTGAGTCGTGTGGAGGGGTGGTGGAGGTGTAGCACTGAGGGAGCCATGAAGCTCAAAGGACGCGTCGCCATCATTACCGGGGCCTCGAGCGGCGTCGGCTACGCTACTGCACGGCTGTTTGCGCGGGAAGGCGCGACAGTTGTTGCGGCCGCGCGTCGCCGCGAGCTGCTGGAGCACCTGATCGCCGAGATTGCCTACGAGGGTCACCAGGGGTTGAGCATTCCCGCCGATGTAACCGACTCAGGGCAGGTTCAACATCTTGTTGAGCAGACCATTGCGCTTCTTGGGCGGATCGATATTCTGATCAACTGCGCCGGGGGCGTGATGAAGATCTCACCAGTGGAGCAGTTCAGCGATGCCGAGTGGCGCGCGATCCTCGACACCAATCTGACCGGCGTCTTTTACGCGACGCGGGCAGTTGTGCCGTATATGAAGCGCCAGCACAGTGGGACGATCGTAAACCTCGGCTCGCGGGTGGGCAAAATGGGGATCGCCAACATCAGCCCCTTCAGCGCCGCGAAGTTTGCCCTGGCGGGCTTTTCGCAGTCGCTGGCTCAGGAATTGCGCCCTTATAACATCTTTGTGACGAATGTGGTTGCGGGTATGATCAACGCCGATCTGGCGCCCCTCAACCCCGATGAGTCACTGCGCCGGCGCCTGCTGACCACCGAAGACGTGGCCCAGGCGCTGCTCTGGGTCTGCACCCTGCCGCCCAGCCTGCGGGTGGACGAATTGCCGATCATGCCGCGCCACGTGGATCTGTGATCGGCGCAGCCCGGCCCGCGCGCGTCCTGGCCCACGGAGGGAAACGCGGCTTTCCCTGTGCTTACCTTAGCCGTCTATGCGGCTGCGCGGCACAACGACAAAATGAAAATGGTTTTTTCCTGGGAGGGCGTAGGCGCGGCACCGCCGCGCCTCTACGTCCAAACCCTCCCGCGCGCCGGTTGTTTCCTGGGAGGGCGTAGGCGCGGCACCGCCGCGCCTCTACGTCCAACCCCTCCCCG
>FWWM01011314.1_pt1 | contig 15321 bp, 10 predicted proteins | sample 2228351 | NCBI WGS metagenome assembly FWWM01 (sample SAMEA103939774, study PRJEB20133) | metagenome | reverse complement strand
GCTTCGGGAGGGAGGGCAAGTGGCACCGTTAACCGATGAACCAGAGGGCGGCGAAACCCCGCAGGATGTCCCTGATTGGCTGGCCGAGGGCGATCTGGACAGCGATGAGGCCATTGCCTGGCTGGAGCAGATCGCTGCCAAGTACGATCCCGGCTTCGGCGGTGCGCAAGGTGAGGCGGGCAAAGCGGCGGAAGAACAACCGCCTGCTGCCGAGAAAGAGGAAGAGGAGGAAGAGCTCCCCGAGTGGCTGCGCACTGCCGAAACAGCAGGTGAGGCTGCCCCTCGCGAGGAAAAGCGGGAAGAAGAGGAAGAGGAACTCCCGGAGTGGCTGCGTGTGCCGGTAGAGGCCGCCAGTCCATCCTCGCCCGAGGAAAAAGAGGAACGGGAGGAGGAGCTCCCCGAGTGGCTGCGCGAGCCGACAGGTGCCGCCCTGCGCGATGAGGACCTTGCTTGGTTGGACGAGCAGGTAGCGGAGCATGGCGTCAGCCCCGCCGAGGTGGTCTCTGAAGCGCTGACCCCCGACCTTCCGCCTGTGCCTGCGCCGCCCGTACCTGCCGAAGCTGAGGCCGAACCGATCTCGGAGGAAGAGTTGCCCGATTGGCTGAAGGAGGCCGGGGCGCAGGAACAGATCGCCAAGGCGTTAGAGGCCCCTGCAGCCGAGACGGAGCTGGAGTTCGGCCCTGCCGAGGTCAGCGTTGAAGAGGAAGAGCTGGCCTGGCTGGAAAAGGCATTGGAGAGCGAAGAGGTTCCCGAAGAGGGACTGGAGGGCGTCTTTGAGCAGGTCGCTGCGCCTGTCGCAGAGGCCAGGGAGGAAGAAGAGGAGGAGGCACTTCCGGATTGGCTGAAGGGCACCGGCGAAGCGGTGGAGCAGAAGCCGCCCGTGCCTGCCGCTGAAGAGAAAGCGGCCCCCGTTCCTGCGTTGGAAACCGAGGAGGAAGAGGAGGAGGAAGAACTCCCTGCCTGGCTCAGGGCTGAGGTTCCTGAAGAGGAGGAGAAGCCGCCGCTAGCAGTGCCGACAGCCGAGGAAGAGGCACCCACTCCGGCCCTTGCGGGCGAGCTAGAAGAGGAGCTACCCGACTGGCTGAAGGGCATCGGTGAGCCGCTAGAGGCGGCCGCCGAGGCCGAGAAAGTGGCCGAGGAGGAGGTTGCCGTGCCAGTGGCTGAAGCTGCGCCGCCTGCTGCCCCGGTAGAGGCTGCTCCGGAGGTTAAGGCTGTGCCGGAAGTGAAAGAAGAGGCGGAGGAGATCGCTCTGCCTGCCGCGGAGGCCGCTCCGGCTCCTGTTGCAGAGGCCGCGCCGGCGGAGGCGGTTATCCCGCCGGAGATTGCCGGCGATTACCACGAGCAGCTGCGCCTGGCGCGTGAGAAACTCCACGCCCATCAGGTTGAGGCTGCGCTGCCTTATTACGAGAATCTGGTGCGGCATGGGCAGATGCTCAGCCAAACCATCTCCGATCTGACCTTTGCGCTGCGCTCCGAGCAGAAGCTTAGCCCTCGTGTGTATCGCGTGCTGGGCGATGCCCTGCGCAGCGAGGGGCGGCTTCAGGAGGCGCTAAAAGCCTACCGCGACGCACTGGATCAGCTGTAAAAAACCTGTCTTCGCTGTAGAGATCGCAGGGGCGCAAAGGGAGAAACACTTTGCGCCCTTTCTACTTTACAGTTTGGGTTTGCGCCAAAGAGGCTAATCGGCTAACCCCATCGCTTCCAGTGAGGGAGGGCGATCTGCTGCTGGACCGCTTTGCTCAATCCATAGCTCATGCCACAGCGCGAAGTTGAGTAGATACCATGTCAGGTAATCGTTGCGCTCAAGCATCTCCCGCACCGCCGAGGGATTAAAGTAATCCGTACGGGCAACGAAATCCGTCAGTTTGCGGCTCATCACAGCCCCCAGCCGTGTGCGCAGCCACTCGTTGACTGGCACACTGAAACCCTGCTTGGGCCGATGGATGATCTCATCGGGGATCAAGCCGCGCACTGCTTCTTTAAACAGCCACTTGGTGACGCCTCTGCCGATCTTGATGCGCTGCGGGATGCTGATGGCCAACCCCACAAAGACGTGGTCAAGGTAAGGCACGCGCGCCTCTACGCTGGTGGCCATAGACATCTTGTCCACGCGCATCAGCAACAGCTCCGGCAGGCGCAAGCGTAGATCCAGATAGGCCATCCAGTTCACGTAGTCACTGCTGCCGTCTACCTGTTCGCTGCGCTGCTCAAAGCGCTCGCGGTGGGTGCGGATCACGTCCCACGAGGAGAGGTCGCCGAGACGGGTGCGCAGCTCAGGCGAGAGCAGGCGTTGTTTGCGGGCTTCGCCGAATGCCTCCGCGCCGCCCCAGAACAATTCTTCGCCTGCTGCTGCCCGCCGCACGAACTCGTAGCGGATCGAATCGCGGCTGAGTGGGGCAGCAGCCAGTGCTAACCGTCGCAGGGAAGGTGGCAGACGGCGGAAGGCCTCCCAAGCACCGTGACGCAGGCGTAGGATGTCCAGCCAGTGGGTGTAGCCCACAAATAGCTCATCTGCCCCCTCGCCAACCTGAATGACGATCGTGTTGTTGTCGCGGGCGAGCTTGGAGACGTAATAGATGGGTACGCACACCGGATCGGCGATGGGTTCGTCCTGATGGTAAACCAGCGCGGGCAGGAAGCGCAGCAGATCGTCCTCATCTATCACGATCTCGTGATGGTCGGCGCCGAACTGTCTGGCAACGAGGCGGGCGTGCTCAAACTCGTTGTAGCGCTCTTGCCCGGCATAGCCGATGCTGAAGGTCTGGACGGGGCGGTCCATCTGCTCGGCCATCAGCGCAACGTTGGTGCTGGAGTCTATGCCACCGCTGAGAAAGACGCCGAACGGTACATCGCTGACCATGCGCAAGCGGATGGACTCGCGCAGGCCTGCCAGCAGAGCCTCCTGATACTGCCTGACAGACCAGCCGGGGTGAGGTTGGGCCGAGTCGTACACATCCCAATATTCAGTGAGGGAAAGTTCGCCCTTCTCGGCATCCAAGATCGCACAGTGCCCGGGGGGCAGTTTGTAGATGCCCCTGAAGAGCGTTTTGGGCGCGGGGGTAGTGAGGAACGAAAGGTAGTGATAGAACGCCTCTTCGTCCACCGTGCGCGGCACAGCGGAATGCTGCAAGATAGCCTTGATCTCGGAGGCAAAGAGGAACTGCCCACCAGCAAAAGTGTAATAGAGCGGCTTGACGCCGATGCGGTCGCGGGCGAGGAAGAGTGTGCGTTCGCGTTCATCCCAGATAGCGATGGCAAACATGCCGCGCAGCCGATGCAGCGCCGCCGGGCCGTACTCACAGAAGAGGTTGAGGATCACCTCGGTATCGCTGTGGCCGCGGAAGAAGTAACCCCGCGCCTCCAGCTCAGGACGGTAGTCGGCGTGGTTGTAGACCTCGCCGTTGTAGGTGATCCACAGCGTGCCCTCTCGCGCTGACATGGGCTGGTGGCCCGCGGGTGAGAGGTCAATGATGGCCAGGCGGCGATTGGCGAGCGCCGCACGGCCATCCGGTGAGACATATACGCCGGCGTCATCCGGCCCGCGATGGGCGATGACTTCCGCCATGCGCCATGCCAACCCCTCCTCCACCGGAGGGCCGTCCTTCAGGCTGACGATCCCCGCGATTCCGCACATGGTTATTCTGCTCCATCCGACAAAGATCAGCGGCCGATCTTAGCCTCTCGGAGGCACTCGTGGTAGGTCTGAATCCACCGCTCTACCACCGCTTCCCAGTCAAAATGCTCCATCACGTAGTGGCGACCCCGTTCGGCTTGAGCGCGAGCCGCTTGAGGATCGCCCAACACATGCAGGATGGCCTCCGCCAAGGCAGCAACGTCGCCGAAGGGCACGACGTAGGCCACGCCCGCTTCAGCCAGCGGGATGGCCAGCCCACAGCGCTCGGTAATAATGCAGGGCGTGGCGTTCAGCAGTGCCTCCAGCACGGCGGTAGGAAACATTTCGTAGCGTGAAGGTAGCACATACACAGCGCTGGCGCGGTAGGCAGCGGCAAGGGCCTTTGGCCCTTCAAGCATGCCGCTGAAACGCACCGCTGCGCTGAGGCCCAGCCGCGCCGCTTGTGCCTCCAGCTCAGGGCGCGCACCGTCATCCGGCCCAGTCAGCAGCAACACGGTCTCTGGCTGGTGACGTAGCACGTCAGCAAAGGCCTCTATCAGGAAATCCAACCCTTTGATGCGGTTCAAGCGCCCTACGTAGCCGACCACTGGCGCCTTATCGGGGATGCCGTGATGCTGCCGGAAGGCAATCGTGTCCACTTCAAAGTCAAACGCTGCCTTATCAATCCCGTTGGGAATAAGGACAATGCGTTGCGGCGACAGGCCCAGTGCGGCGTACTGATCGCGCTCCATCTCGGTCAGCGCATGCAGGCGGCAGGCACGGGAGAGCAGACAGCGCCCGACCAACATATCGTAGAGTCGTTTGGCTGTTGAGCGGCCCAGTTCAGGAGGCAGGCCGCCGTGCGCGGTGATCACATAGGGCACGCCGCTGCGCAAGAGGGAGGGCAGGGCCAGAACGTTGAGCAGGCTGCGCACCTCGTGGAGGTGTACGATATCTGCCTCTTGCAGCAAGTGCGCCACGCCGCGCCTTATCCCAAGGGGGAGGAAGAGGCGCCGCCATGCTAAGGTGTTGCTCAGGTTGCGGAAGCGGTGCACTGCCACGCCGTCCATCATGTAGTGGCCTGAAAGTGCGCGACGGTGGGCATCCAGTGCATCGGTGGTAGCGACCATCACCGCATGGCCACGTGCGGCCTGCCGCGTGGCCAGTTCAACTACCACGCGCACCGAGCCGCCATAGGCCCACGCTGGGTTGTAGTAGGGAGCAATATGTAGGATGCGCAGGCGCTCCACCTTACTCATTGCCCCTGTCCCGTGTGGCTGTACAGGGTGGCTTCAAACTCGGTGGTGATGGCCTCCCAGTCACAGTGTGCCTCCACAAAAGCGCGCGCACGATGGCCCAACTCGGCGGCACGCTCGCGGATGGCCAGCGCGGCCCTCACCTGATCGGCGGCGGGGGCATAGACGACGCCGTTCTCCTCTCCTACATCGCGGCGCACGCCGGGTAGCGGCGCCGAGATGACCGGCTTGCCCGCCGCCATGTACTCGTAGAGCTTGACCGGAACGATGTATTCAGTAGCGGGCACCGTGTGGAAGGGCAGCAGGCACACATCGGCGGCGGCAAGCAAGGCTGGGATGCGCTCGTAGGGAGTGCGTCCCGTCAAGATGAGGCGCTCACCCAATGCCGTGTCGCGCATGTGGCAGAGCGTCCCGTAATCGTCGCCATCGCCCACCACCAGCAATTTGACCTCCGGCGGCGCGGCACTGAGGGATGCAGCCACCTCACGCACGCCCGAGAAGGGATAGAGCCAGCCCATGAAGAAGAGCACGAAGTCAGTGGGAGCAATGCCTAACTCGGCCCGTACGGCGGGATTGGCAACGGGCTTGAAGCGCCATAGATCCACGCCACTGCGCAGCACGCGCGCCCGTTCGGGCTGCGCCCCCATACGGATGGCGTAGTCGCGCAGGTGCTCATTGATCAGGATTACCTCATCCGCGGCGGCGAGGAGATGGCGCTCTACCCTGCGCGCGATGGGGCGCAGGGCACGGCTGGGCACGATGGTGTGCAAAGCGTCAATAACGTGGAAGACATAGGGAATGCCGTAGTGGCGCGCCAGGCACAGAGCCGGCAGGCCTGTGCTGAGCGCATAAGAAACAATGACGTGCGGACGAGAGGCGCACAGCAGGCGCTGGAGTTCGGCGTAGTGGGTGATTAGCGAGGAGGGACGGGCTAGCAGGCGCAGGCTGAGTGTGGCGGGCGTGATGAGGCGGATGTGTGCGCTGTCGTAGAGGCGGGCGGCATTCTCGCGCTCCACGCGAGGAGCAAGGAGTGGTTCACGCGGCCAGTGGGGACGCAGGATGGGATAATCCAGCACCATAACCTCATGCCCACGCAGGGAGAGGCGTTCAAAGAGGTGGTGCTGCTGGTGTGGGCCACGCCGCAGCCAATCCGTTTCCTGCACGACGATAATGCGCATGGCTTCACGATCCATCTTCCGGCGGCAGGCTGGTGCGCAGGATGCGCATCACATGCACACCTTCTACCTCATAAACCGGCTCAAAGACTGTCAGATCAAAAGCGTGGCGGTAAAACTCGCTGTTCTGCCAACCCAGACGCCCATCACCATAGATAGCATAAATAGAAGAGCTGTGGAACAGGTAGTCATATCCCTCTAGTTCGGCTAAAGTGAGCGGATAGCCCACTTTGACCTCAAAATCGGAGAGGTAGTAGGCCAGCCGCTCATCCATCAGGTAGAGGCGATCACGCCGCGGATCGAGGTTTTGGCGAGCGTAGAGCACCAGACGGTACAGGGTACCTTTCACCGCCAGCAATTTCTCCTCGTCGGAGGCAAAGGGCTGGGTGATGGCACGGTACACCCCACCCAGCCGCTCGCGGGCGCCCCACACCAACAGGGCGGCGAGCAGCAGCGCCCCGCCGACCCGCCATAGTGTGCGCGGCAAGCTGATGTGCTGTGTTATCCATGCTGCTCCCGTTGCAAGCGGACGTACCGACCACACCGCCATCGGTGGCAGGATGAGCAGCAGGAAGCGCGGATCAAAAGAGAAGCGCCACCACCATGCCAGCCAGTAAGGGAAAGCGGCAAAGGCGAGGATGAGATCGGTGGGGAGGGGCTTCACTCCTGTTGGGTCTGTAGGCCGCACCCCCCTCTCACCTGAGTAAGGGGAGGGGAAGAGGTGAAGGCGCAGCACGCGCCAGCCTTGCCGCGCCGCACCGATGATCCCCCATATCCAACCTGCTGTGTAGATCGTCGTTAGTGGCAGGCCGAAAGCACTCGGCCACATGAGCGGCGGCAGCAGCCCACGCACGTCGGGGCTGGCGCCCAGCAGGTGGTACTGCCCAGCGATGGGGATGACATTGCCCCATCCGCCGATGAGAGCGTTGCGGACATACCACGGAGCGGCGATAGCCAGCGGCGGCAGCAGCATTGCCGCAAGGCCGAGGAGGGCAGTTTGTCGCTCCCCCCGCACTGCCAGCAGGCGCAGGAGGGGCACGGCGAGCAGTCCTGCCAGTGCCATCAGCGCCGATTGCTTGGTGAAGAGGGCCACGCCGGCAAGCAAGCCTGTGAGCAGCGCATCGCGCCCGCGCCCTGACTGCCACCAGCGCAGCATGTAGAAGAGCGACAATGCGAGGGGGAACGCTGTGGGGATGTCGGTGTAGGCCAGTGTGGCATTGTTGATGAAAAGCGGCGTCAGTGCCACCAGCACCGCCGCGATCGGTCCGCCCGAGCGGCCCAGCATCTCCCGCCCCATGAGGTAAGTAGCGCCCAACGTACCGGCGGCCATTACAAACGCCAGCAGCCGCGCAAGGTGCTCGTTAGGTCCTCCGGCAGCAAACCATGTCGCCACAAAGCCTAGCGGCACAAGCGGTGGGTAACCCCACACTGAGTCCGGGATGCGGTGCGCAGCGTAGATCGCCTTGGCCTGCGGGCCATAGCGTACCAACACGTCATCCCCGATGAAGGGGTAGTAGAGCGCGTGGACGAGGATGATCGCCAGCACGCCTATCAGCGCCCACAGCAGCAACGCCTCGCCGTCCAGCTGCTTGAGGCGTTGCCATTGTCTGCGCCAGTAGGCCAGCCAGCGGCGCGGAGCCACCCACTGCGGATGTGCCGCTAAGCCAGCGCCAAAGCCAAGCCCCACCATGCTCAGCGCAAAGGGACCGTTCAGCCACTGGCCTGGCGCTATGCCTGCCCAGAACATCGCCAGCGCCAGCCCGCCGACGCTCAGGGCGAGCGCCGTCAGGGCAGCCTGTAGGGGAGTGCTCTCTTCTTCCTGCAACCAGCGCCCTACCAGCGGCCACAGGAACCCGTAGCCGAGGGGGATGAGGATCAGCGCCAACGGGGAGAACATACGCCCCACCTTGGGTGAGCGGCTCCCTGCTACTGATAGCGGACGATGATGGGCGTGCGCATCACGGCCTCAATGGCCGCCCGATCGCGCTCCAGATCGGCCACGATCTGGTCGTGCGGCACAAGCACAGCCAGCATATCCGCCCCTCGGCATACCTCTACGAGGGAGGGGTACTCCATCCCTGCCACCAGTGGATCGTAATGTGCCACGTTGTAGCCATCTTCGCGCAGCAGCGCCACGATCTCCAGCGCGGGGCTTTCGCGCAGGTCCTCCACGTTGGGCTTGTAGGCCGCACCCAGCGCCACGATCTTGGGCTGGACGATGTCACGCACGGTGCGACGGATTTTGGCCGCGATCTTGTGTGGCATCTCGTCATTGACCAGCCGCGCGGTAAAGATGAGGCGCGAGTTGGCGGGGTCAACCTCTTTGATAAACCAAGGGTCAATGGGCAGGCAGTGTCCCCCCACACCGATGCCGGGCATAAGGATATTGACGCGGGGATGCTTGTTGGCGAGCCTGATCGCCTCACGCCCATCAATGCCCAGCGTCTCGGCCACAGCGTTGAACTCGTTAGCCAGCGCGATGTTCACATCACGGTAAGTGTTTTCCATCAGCTTCACCAGCTCCGCCGTCACATCATCGGTCAGGTAGAGCTGGCCCTTGACGAAGCTGGCGTATACCTGCGCGGCCATTTGGCGCGTCTTTTCGTTGATGCCGCCAATGATGCGATCGTTATGCACGATCTCGTAGAAGATATCGCCGGGCAGGATGCGCTCTGGGCAGTGAGCAAGGAAAATGGTCTCCCCTACCTTGAGGCCAGTGTGCTTCTCAATCATGGGCGTGATGCGCTCGCGGCAGGTGAGCGGAGGGATGGTGGACTCCACGATCACAAGGTTGCCCGGGCGCAAGTAGGGCAGGATGCTCTGCACGGCGTCGTCCACGTAGGAGAGGTCGGCGACCTTTTTGCGTTTGTCCAAGGGGGTGGGGACGGCAATGATGAACACGTCGCCCTCGCAGGGCGTGGACTGCGCCCGCAGGTGCGCCCGGACTTGCGGATCATCCATGAGGCGCTGTAGCTCTTCCTCACGGATATGCATCACGCCCTCGTTGATGGCGCGCACGATGTTCTCGTTGATGTCCACGCCGACCACTTCATAGCCTGCCCTGGCCAGCATCAGCGCGGCGGGCAGGCCCACGTAGCCCGTGCCGATGACGACAATGGTTTGGGGTTTAGCGGCCAATTCCGTATACCTCTTTCTGCCATTCAATGGTCAAAGGGATGCCCTCACTGAGAGGGACCGTACAACGGTGGTCCAAATCGCGCTTGGCTTTGCTGATGTCCGCCTGCTTGTTGCGAGCGTTGTGCGCTTCAAAGGGCAGGTACTGTACCAGACGGTCGTCCTTGCCCAAGTAGCGCAGGATCATATCCGAGAGCGTCTTGATATCGTGGTACTCCTCGCCAGCGATGTTGTACACCTCGCCCGGCTTGAAGTTCTCGGTGATGTTTGCCAGTGTACGGGCGCAGTCAGTGATGTAGGTGGAGGTGCGGTGATGATCCAGATAGACGGTGTAGGGCAGGTCATGCAACGCCCGATAGACGAACTGACAGACCACGCTGCGGTATTCGGAGTAGTACTCGCCCGGGCCATAGGTGTTGAACAGCCGCACGCGCACTGTCTCGGTGCCAAAACGCGCCGCCGAGTTCATGATCTGCTGCTCGTTGACCCACTTGGAGATGGCGTAGTCATTCAGCTGACGGACGGGGTACTTATCCAACACATCCTCGGTCATCAGGCCTTCCCAGTCGCCGTACACTTCGGAGCTGCTGGTGAAGACCATGCGGAAGCCATATTTCTCCTGCAGGCGGATGATGTTTTTGGTGCCGATGGCGTTGCTCTGCCACATCGTCTCGTAGAAATCCTCGCCGTTCCAGCGACCAAACTCCGCCGCTAGATGGTACACGAAGTCAAAGGTGTGCTCCTCAAAGATGCGCGCCACCTGACGGTAGATGCCAACATCACAGCGGATGTAGTTTGGGCCAGGAGCATGCAAGCGGTCGGCCACCCACACTTCGTGACCGCGCCGCCGCAGTTCCTGTACCAGCGGGGTACCCACTGCTCCCAGACCGCCAGTTACGAGAATGCGCATAACGAACCTTATCCTCCTTGTTCAATGTGTGGACGGGCCAGGCGCAGTTTCATCCACGCCACCAGCCAGCACAAGGCATAGACGCCCGCCACGCTCCACAGGGCCAGGCAGGGCATTAGAAAACGCACCGGGTCCTCGCGAAAGTTGAAGGCCAGTGCCAGCGGCGCCAAATAGGCTAACGGTGCGCCGATCAGCAAGGCCGCGGCCTGCCATCCCCCCTCGCGCCACAGAGCGAAGGTCGCCAAGGCCAGCATAGCAAGCCCTCCCCCCAACGGAAGCAGCAGCCAGGGGCGGCGCCCCAGAAAGTAAACCAACGTCTCGGCCAAATAACGGGGATGGAAGGGTAGGTTGGTAAGAATATCCCTCAGCGGGCGTTGTAGCGTGCCACCCCAGTTCAACAGGTCGCCGTAGGAGATATAACCAGTGGTGAAGGGCAGGCCAAAGACGGCCAAATTGTACCATGCCTGAGGCAGGTACCCGAGTGCCGTCCCGCCGCCCATCGCCAGCAGGCCGCGCCAACCGTGCGCCGCGAGCACATAGACCATCAGGAAGGCCACCATCGGTGCGGTGTGCACGCGGAAAGTCACCGCCGCCCCCAGCGCCGCGCCCGCGCCGACCAACCGCCCAAAGTTGTGCTCCAAGGCAGTGCCGCGCCCGCGCGCGAGAAGGAACACCGCCAACAGCAGGAAGAACGTCGCTGGGCCATCAGAAAGCCCATTCAGCCAGCCCACTTTGGGGACCATAGCGCTGCGCAGGGTCACCGCCTCGGAATGCCAGAAGAACCCAAAGTAGGCCGCCAGTGGCAGGAAAGCCCATGCCGTTGCTGCGCCCAGCGTCACGGTGCGGCTGTTGGTAAGAGCGCGGGCGATCCCCCCTACCCACAGCACCGATAGCCCTGCCAACAGAAAGCCATTGATGATCACCAGCGGGGCGACCATTTCAATATAGTGCGTGGGGTGCAGAAGGGCGATCCATGGGAGCATGACCAGCGCCTGCCCTAATCCCACTACCGACTCTTCGGGGCTGCCCACGAGGATGGATCGGGCAAGGCTCATCATCTGCTCCTGATCGCCACCGTGCTGAAGGTACCAACGGTACACCGGATCGCGCAGTTCCAGCGGGAGGAGGTTGAGGATAAAAGCCAATGCCAGCGCCCAGCGGGCCAGCATCAGCGCCAGCAGGCTGCGCTGGGTGCCGTCAAGGGCCTGCCAGCGGCGGAGGAGGGCTTGTATCCATGCGTGGGGGTAGGCCATAGGGCTTTTGTGCCTTGTTCTCCCGAACTTCAGTGCTTAGGTGATCATGGGACAGGGGAGTAAGCGCTCAGGGTTGCGATCTTGCCGTATTCCGAAGGTTTGCGCAACAACACTCTGAACTTTGTACGCGCTTCGCTCTCATGGGAAGAGGTAGGCGTAGAGGTCGCCGGAGCGCGCCGTGGGAGGGAGGGTCTCCAGCAGGGCGATCATAGCACGGGCATCCAACCACTCCTGCGAGCGCAGGCGCAGCGACTCACCCGCCGTCCAGTTGAAGCGATAGTTGCCCATCTGGGCCAGCCGCTCCATGCAGCCGAGCGCGATCTCCAGCGCTGCCGGAATGTACTCCAGCGAGAGGGCGCGCAGCGGATGCGAAAGTCCCTTGAGGATCTCCAGCTCATAGCCTTCAGCGTCAATTTTGCAGAAGGATGGCTCGCCGTAGCGGGCGATCAGCGTGTCCAGTGTGGTCACTTCTACGGAAGCAGTAGCATCCCAGCGCACACCGGCAAACGAAGCCGCCTCTCTAACCCGCGCAGCCCACGCTGGCGAGAGGGTGCTCACGGTGGGGGTGCGCGTGCTGATAAGCAGCTCCTGCTCGCCGGGGGCTGCGCCCAACGCCTGCTCCACGATGATCACATCAGGGCGATGACCATACCAACGGCGCAGTAGCCGCGCAAACTGCGGCTGCGGCTCCACAGCCACCACACGGGCGCCCAGCGCCAGAAAGGCGCGCACATGGTTGCCCACATGTGCCCCCACGTCAAAACAGAGGTCGCCAGGGCGCACGAATTGGGCATACAGCCGCCTGCGCCGTGCAGCGCGAAACGGCAGGGCATAATACATCACCAACGAACGGACAATACCCAACGTCTGCTGCCAGTGGCGCGAAAAATAGGACACTTGTCACCTCAGCTTGTGAAGGCTTACGCTATTCCGCCCCCCAGTGAATGACGTATGATATAATTTGCACGATTTGCAGCAGGTAAATTTTACCCTCAAAGCATCACGCACTCTGAACCCTTGCTCTGGAGAGAGTCCCATCACAGGAGAAATGCGCATGGCTACTAAGAGTGTCCCCAGCGATATTGAAATCGCTCAAGCCGCAGATATCCGCCCCATCCTTGAGATTGCCGAGAAGCTCGGCCTGACCGAGGACGACCTTGACTTGTACGGCAAGTACAAGGCCAAGGTGCATCTGGACGTGCTGCAAAAGTTCGCCGATCGCCCTCAAGGCAAGTATATTGACGTGACGGCCATCACCCCCACGCCGCTGGGTGAGGGCAAAACAACCACCACCGTTGGCCTTGTGCAGGCAATGGGATCGGTGCTGGGCAAGAATGTGGTGGCGTGCATCCGCCAGCCCAGCATGGGGCCGACCTTCAACATCAAGGGTGGAGCTGCCGGTGGTGGCTACAGCCAGATCATCCCCATGGAGGATTTCAACCTCCACCTGACGGGTGATATCCATGCCATCTCGGTTGCACACAACCTCGTGGCAGCGGCGCTGGATACGCGCATGTACCACGAAAGCCGCCAGACCGATGAACAACTGGCCAAAGCGGGTGTCACACGTTTGGACATTGACCCCAAGACCATCACTTGGAACCGCGTGGTGGACGTGTGCGACCGTATGCTGCGCAGCATTGAGATCGGCTTAGGCGAGGAAGAGCGCACCATGCCCGATGGCTCGCCCAGCCCCATCTTCCCGCGCCGCACCGGCTACGACATCACCGTGGCCAGCGAGCTGATGGCCATTTTGGCCCTTGCCACCAGTCTCAAGGACCTGCGTGAGCGCGTGGGCCGGGTGGTGGTGGCGATGGACAAGAAGGGCCGGCCTGTCACCTTGGAGGACCTGCGCGTGGCTGGGGCGGTGACGGTGCTGCTCAAGGACGCCCTCATGCCCAACCTCATGCAGACGCTGGAAGGTCAGCCCGCCTTTGTCCACGCTGGGCCATTCGCCAACATCGCACACGGTAACTCTTCCATTGTGGCTGACCAGATCGCGCTGAAACTGGCGGATTATGTGGTCACCGAGAGCGGCTTTGGCGCGGATATCGGCATGGAGAAGTTCTTTGACATCAAGTGCCGCTATTCTGGCCTGATCCCCAACTGCGTGGTGCTCGTGGCGACGGTGCGCGCACTGAAGATGCACGGCGGCGGTCCCAAGGTCACCCCGGGCAAGCCGCTGGATGAGGCCTACACTAAGGAGAACCTGCAGCTGCTGGAGGCCGGCCTGCCCAACCTTGGCGCGCACATCAGGAATGCGCTGCGCTTTGGCATTCCGGTAGTGGTAGCCGTCAATGGCTTCGCCACTGACACACCTGCCGAGATGGAAATGGTGCGCCAGTACGCTGTTTCGCAGGGAGCCGAGGATGCCGTCCTGTGCACGCACTGGGCCGATGGCGGCAAGGGTGCCGCTGCGCTGGCTGAGGCGGTGGTGGCGGCCTGCGAGAAGCCCAGCAACTTCCAGTTTCTCTACCCGCTGGAGTGGCCCATCAAGAAGAAGATTGAGCACATCGCCACCACCATCTATGGCGCGGGTAGCGTAAGCTACACGCCGCTGGCCGAGGAGCAGATCGCCGCTTACGAGCGCGCTGGTTTTGGCAACCTGCCTATTTGCATGGCCAAGACTCACCTGAGCTTCACTGCCGATCCGAACATCAAGGGTGCGCCTAGCGGCTTTGACCTCCCTGTGCGTGAGGTGCGTGCTAGCGTGGGCGCCGGCTTCATCTACCCACTGATCGGCAGGATGAGCACCATGCCCGGCTTGGCCACCCATCCGGCCTACATGGACATTGACATTGACCTGGAGACAGGGAGGATCGTCGGCCTCTTCTGATAGAGAGCCCATCCTTTCACAGGGGAGGCATGGATGTGCCCGTGCCTCCCCTCTTTATTTAACCCAACACCTGCGCCAGCCGCCGCGCCTCGGCCAGATCCTCCGGCGTATTGACGTTGAGGAAGCTCAGCCGTTGGGGATCAAAGCGGTCTATTTCGGCGCCTGTCACCTCGCGCACGCGCACATCGGAGAAGAAGCCTATCACTTTGAGACGCCCGGCTTCCAGAGAGCGGCGGATCGGCTCAAGGCAGCCCTTGCCGTAGACGGCGTGCATACTCTGCGGATATCCCTCGCGGTTGAGGGGCACCACCACATCGTAGCCGTGCCGCAGGCTGAGCAGATAAGCCAGCAGGTTGCGGTTGAGAAAAGGCTGATCGCAGCTGAGCGCCAAGATGTACTCGTTCTTCGCACAGGAAAGGGCTGTATAAAGACCGCCCAACGGCCCCTTGCCCGGCAGTAAATCGGGGAAAGAGGGCAGGCCCAGATAGGCGTACTCGGCGGGGGTGTTGGTGACGAGAAGGACCTCATCGCCGAGGCCGCGCACACGGGCCAGGATGCGCTCAATGATGCGCTGTCCTCCCACTTCAACAAGGGCTTTGTTAGTCCCCAAGCGGGAGCTCTGCCCACCGGCCATGATGGCGATGCTAACAGCCTCACCCCCCGACTCTTCTTCATGCATAGAGAGGGAGAAGCGAGCAGCAGGGCTATGGGAGGTGGAGCCTGATGGACCGTCGTCCTTACCTTGCACTTTTATCACCTGCGCCTAAGTAGACTCTCACGCTATACTCCCCACTGAGCATAGCAGGGACAAGGAGGAGTTGCGAACCCACCATGAACGACACCCCGCAGGTCCTCAGGGAGAAGTACCAACGCATCGCCCGCGTGCTGGCGGAGACCTACGGCACGCCGCGCTGGCGGCAGCACCTCCCACCAGTGGACGAGTTAGTAAGCACTATCCTTTCACAGAACACCAACGACACCAACCGCGACCGCGCCTTTGAGGCCCTGCGGGTACGTTACCCCACCTGGGAGGCCGTGCGCGATGCCGACCCGCAGGAGTTGATAGAGACGATCCGCGTGGCTGGATTGGCCAATCAGAAAGGGCCGCGCATTCAGGCCGCCCTGCGCTATCTAACAGAGACA
>FWWM01011312.1_pt1 | contig 15322 bp, 12 predicted proteins | sample 2228351 | NCBI WGS metagenome assembly FWWM01 (sample SAMEA103939774, study PRJEB20133) | metagenome | reverse complement strand
GGAGCGCCACCGCCGACGCGTTGTCGGAGAAGGTCACCATGGCATGGAGGGCCTCACCGAGCGAGACCGTGCCGTCTTCGCGCACCGGGAGGCGGTCCAGCGTGCCGAGGTCCTCCGCCCGGGCCTCCTCCGTGATGGTCACCCGGTCGCCGTAGTCGCGTAATCCGAGCGATACCTGGCGCTCGGCCTCGTACAGGATGGCGAGCTTGTACGTACTTGCGGCGTACCCGATTGCGTCCGCGTTGAATCCACCGAGCTCCGCGCCACCGGGGGAAACGACCGCCACACCAACGGCATTTCGCTCGGCCGCACTGACCCCGTCAGCAATCGCCCGCTCTATCGCTTCCCGCAGTGGAGTTATGGTGCTAATAGCCGCTTGAGATTCGGGAGTGCCTGCGAGGGCCGGGTCAGTTCCGGGTACCGGGGCTGCCGGTGAAGGTACATCGGCGGCCGGAGTCCCCGGACCGAGTACGCGCGCAAGCACGGCAAAGAAGTACACCAGCGCGCCAAGGAAGGACCCGACCGCGAGAAGAAACGCCCACGGCAGCGGCGAACGCGGGCCGGGAACAGCCGAGCGGCTCGCGACAGCCATGGCGCCGACCTCCGACTCCCCCGCCAGGGGAATCATACCCGAAGCGGGACACCGGTACCCTGCCCACCTGTGGCGCGACCGCCCGGCGCTACGGAGCAAGGCGACCCGGGACCAAAAGCGGAGCGGGCGCCATGGGCGCCCGCGGGGCAAGCAAACCTGGTACCCCCGGCAGGAATCGAACCTGCGCCTTCGGCTCCGGAGGCCGACACTCTATCCGCTGAGCTACGGGGGCCTGAGGGCATGGTAGCGCGCTACGCCACTCCGCGCACGAGCCCGCTACGCGTTGGCGAACGCAACGAGCGCCGCCCCAAGGAGAACAAGCTGCAGCATGGCCCCACTGACAAATAGCCAGAGTCCCGCGGCGCGCTCGACCGCGTGGAGGAGCGCGCCTGCCAGGACGTTGCAGCCGTAGATTGCCGCGGCCAGGTAGGCGATTTCGAGCAGTTCGGCGCGGTCGCCGACCCGCACCAGGCCGCCAAAGGCCGGGAACGAAAGCTCGACCACCTCGGGGAGCTCCGGGTACAAGGCGAAGACATAGCCGCAGACGACGACGCAGAGGAGGGCGCCCAGGGCGATTGCCCAGAGCGCCACGCGGTCGCGCCAGAGCGGCAACTCTGCGGGACCCACGGCAACGGTGCGCTGCTCGCCCGGGGCGTCGACCGGCGCGAGCGCCGCCCGCGATTGGATGGCCTCGGCAAACGCGGCCTGGTCCTCAACAGCAAGGCCATACGCCTGTCCATCTGTCACGAGGTAGAGCAGCTGATCGGGGCTCGTGTGGGTGGAGTAGAAGATGGTGTACCCCACGCGCTTCACATCGCCGGCACCCACGTGGCACCCCCACCATGTGAGGCCGCCGACTTCGGGCGGATCGAGCGTGCGCCCCGGGACCAGCCGCTGGATTGACGCGATCGGCACGAGGGTCCTGCGCATGCCCCAGCGGATTTCCAGGGCATCCTGCCGGATGACGTAGGCCAGCGTCGCCAGGGCGAAGGCCCAGTACACGAATGCCAGCGCAACGAACGCCGCAACGACCAGCACGACCCACGCGAGGAATGCCTTCAGGCTTGGTTCGGCACCCCAGGCGATGGAGAGCGCGAGGTAGGCGACGACGAACCCCCATGTCGCGAAGGCGCCGGCGATAATGACGCCGAGCGCCCGCGAGGGTCGGAAGACCACCGGGCTCAGCTGACCACGCGGACGCGTGCCGGCGTGCACCATGCACGATACTTCGCGTTTCTGCCCCGGATGCACTCGTAGTACAGCTCGCTGAGCCGCTTCGTGATCGGGCCCGGCTCGCCGCTGCCAACGGGCCGGCGGTCAATCTCGACGACCGGGGTCAGATGCGCGGCGGTGCCAGTCATGAACACCTCATCGGCCACGTAGAGCTCGGTGCGGTCGATCTCGCGCTCGACGAGCTCGATGCCGAGCTCATTGCGGGCCAGCTCGATGACGCTCCTGGCGGTGATGCCCTCAAGCACATTGTCGGCCGGGGTTGGCGTGATGAGCCGGCCGTTGCGGACGATGAAGATGTTTTCGCCGCTGCCCTCCGACACGTGGCCGTTTTCGTTGAGCATGATGGCTTCGTCGAAGCCGTTGGCGTTGGCCTCCGTCTTCGCGAGGGCGCTGTTCACGTAGATACCCGTCACCTTGGCCCGGGGCGGAATGCCCGTGTCCTGGACGCGCCGCCAAGTGCTGGTGTGGCAGCGGGCGACCTCGGGAAGGTAGGCCGGGAACGGCGTCAGGAAGATGAGCGTGTCGCTTTCGAGGTTGTGCAGGCGGACGCCGAGCTGCTCACTCGAAAGGTAGACCATCGGCCGGAGGTAGACGTCCTCGGTGAAGCCGCTCCGCTCGACGAGCTCCACCGCGATCTCGCAAAGGCGGTCGATGCTGTCGTGCATCTGCAGCATCAGGATCTTGGCGCTCTGCTGCAGCCGTTCGAAGTGCTCGCGCAGGCGGAACAGGTAGACCGTCTGGTCGTCAGGGTTCCAGTTGCCCCGGATGCCTTCGAATACCGCCGTCCCGTAGTTGAACGCGTGCGTCATGATGCCGATCTTGGCTTCACTCAGCGGCACAATCTTTCCCTGGAAGTACGCGTACGGTGTCGGCATGCTACTCCTCGTCCCGGGGCGCCGGGGTTTGCGCCAGTATACGCCAGCGTACCAATTGGAGCCTTCGACTCATTCCAGGCCGCGGCTGAAGAAGGTCGGTTCGCGGCACTCAGGAATGCTCGGCTCGAGGCGGGCAAGCCGGCGCCGGGCATCGTCTGGCGGCTGGGGCGGCGCCGTCGTGACAACCGACGTCGGGTCCCGGAGCACGGCCTCGAGGTAGGCGACGAACTGGCGGTTGTACTCCACGAGGTCCGGGGGCGGGTCGATCGACCGCATCGTGGCGGCAAACTCCTCGATAACCTTGCCGATCGCTTCCGCAGTGGTCGCGCTCACGAGTGCGTCGCTCACCCGGTCGATGCCGGTGCACACGGCGCGCAGGTAGTCCTCGTCAGTCCCGGTGCCCGCGGGCAGTTCATCGCCGTTATCGCCGCCACCCGAGCAGGCACCCACCACCACCGCGGCGAGCAGGAGGGGAGCGAGGAATCGTCGCACAGCCCGATGGTACACCCGGAAGGGATTCTGCGATGCAGGCATCGCTTTACCTACAGCAGCACGCGTCGCATCGGCGAGCGGGGCTCGCGTCGCCAGTTGACCACGAGGAATCGTTCCACCCCGTCGTGCTCAAGGGCCTCGATCCGACACCGGTCCTTCCGCCCCAGCGCGCGGCCAGCGCGCTCCGTCCACGTCGTAACACCATCCGGGACGGGGGGACGCCCGCTCGGGTGCTGCTCGACCAGTTCCCAGTGGACGCGACCAAGCGTCAGCAGCCAGCCGAGACCGAGTTCCGCGAGCCCGAGGTGAAAGTCGCGGTCGCCGAAGGTCGCAGCGTAGCGCTCCCGGTTCGATTCCGAAGCGACGAGCAGGGCCGTGGACCCGAAGTGTGGCAGCGCGAGCGCAGACGATTCGCGGTAGGTTGTGCCGAGCGCGGGCACGCTGGCCAGCGACTCCGCCGACCTGAAGGGGTGGAGGCGAAACTCGCTGGCGTGGAGCGAGGGCACCTCGCCGAGGCCATCGCCTTCGAACCACGTGCGCCATTCCGCTGCGTCGCTGGTAAGCAGGGCGATCGCGGCGGCCTCGAAATCGCAGGCGGCACGGACCAGTATGGCCGCTGACGAGTAGTCGCCCCACTCGAGGGCGTGCAGCGCCTGGAGCCGCGCCAGCCACCCGCGTGACCACATGCTCAACGTTGCGGCGACAAGCGGTGTGCGGAACTTCGCGCCAGAGGCGACCTGGGCGAACTCCCCCTCGAGCGAGAGCCCTTCGACCACGAGGTCGGCTTCCTCGCCGAGGATGAACGAGAGCTGGCGATAGGCGTTGCTGCTGCCGGCGAGCTCGGCTGGTGGCCTGGGCGAGCGGGTCGCCCGCGGGTCCACTCGTGGAGGCGAGATTCGGCGTGCGCTCATTGCGATTGGTTCATCACCTGCTGGTACTGGTCCACAACCGGGTCGTGTATCCAGTCGGCGACCTCCGGCAGCCGTTCCGGGAAGGCACGGACCATATCGGCAACATGGATCGGATCGTGCCGGGACCACCCTGCAAGGTAACGGCCAAGCGGCACCAACCCGGCCGGGCGCTTCGCATCGCCCCCGAACGGGATCTGCTTCTGCAGGTCGGCGGCAGTAAACGCCAGGAGCTCCGCTTTCAACTGGGCGCGCTCGCGGCGAGCTTCCTCGAGCAGCTCCTCGACGGTTCGGGTGCGGCGCTCCTGCACCATCTCCTCGTTCCAGGCATCGACATCGAAGGCCCTGTCGTCACCGGGCCGCCCTGCGCCGGGACCGAGGCGAACGGAGCGGAACATTGCCGCCACCGGCCGGTCGATGGTGGCGAGGTGCGCGATGAAGTCGCGGACCCGCCAGGTCGAGCCCGGCACGGGACGTTCGAGCTCTTCGGCGGAGAGTGAGCGGCAGAAGCGTTCGAAACGGTCGCGATGCCTGTCGAGCTCCTCGACGATGCGGTCGAGCTCACCGAGCATGGTCCCCCTCCTTCATGGTAGCTGCGCCCTGCACGAACCCGGGCTCAACCTTGCCGTCCCCCGGGGATGCAGGTGAATCCGGGGGCTCCGGGGCTTTCCTCCAGCGGGCCACCACCGGGTCATTCAGCGCCTCCGGGAGGGCGGCCCGCAACGGCTCCCGGGCAGCCGTGAACATGGCGGCTGCACCCCACAGTTCGGCGAGGCGGTCGCCCGCGAGGGCTCCCATCGGGAGCTCCCTTGCGGCCGTGGCCACCGCCCTGAGCGCTTCGCGAAAGGCCGCGATGAGCTCGACTGGTTCAACCCGGGCCCTGGGGCCGACGCCAGGTGGTGGCGGGTCCAGTGGTTCGGTGGCGCCAGCCCGGAGCCATGCGGCGAGGGCTCGCTCCCGCTCGAGCACGCCCGCCAACAGGTGGCCCACGGTCTGCCCATCGCCCAGGGGGCGCTGGAGGGCGCCCGGGACCAGCTCGAGCATGTGGAGCGTAACAGCCTGCTCGTACATGAGCCGGTCAAGGGCAGCGCGGACGGCTGGCTGCACGTCAGTGCCTCGAGCGCCGCCTGTCGGCCCGGGTGCGGGGCCGCGGCGGTGCGCCGGCGTCCCGTTCGGGAGCCGGTCCGAGCTGGCGAATCGCCTCCCACCCCGCGTATACGGCCTGCCGCCCGAGCTCGGCCTCGATTTCGAGCAGGCGGTTGTACTTGGCGGTGCGCTCGCCGCGGGCCGGCGCGCCGGTCTTGATCTGGCCGGAACCGGTGGCCACGACAAGGTCGGCAATGAAGGTGTCTTCGGTTTCGCCGGAGCGGTGGCTGATGACCGTCGTCCAGCCGGCGCGGTGGGCGGTGACGACGGCGTCCAGGGTCTCGGTCAGGGTCCCGACCTGGTTCAGCTTCACCAGTACGCTGTTGGCCGCCCCCTCGGCGATGCCGCGGCGAATGCGGGCGGTGTTGGTCACGAACAGGTCATCGCCGACCAGCTGGCAGCGCGCGCCGATGCGCCCGGTGAGGGACTGCCAGCCGGCCCAGTCATCCTCCGCGAGACCGTCCTCGATCGAGCGGATCGGGTAGCGTTCTATCCATGCCTCCCAGTGCGCCACCATGCCCTCGGCGTCGAGTTCTCGTCCCTCCTTGGCCAGGCGGTAGACGCCGTCCTCGTACAGCTCAGTGGTGGCCGGGTCGAGTGCGAGGACGATGTCCTCGCCGGGGCGGTAGCCGGCCCGTTCGATGGCCTCGAGGACGGCCTGGATGGCTGCTTCGTTCCCGGGGAGCGATGGCGCGAAGCCGCCTTCGTCACCGACGGAGGTGATGTGCCCGCGATCGTGGAGCACCGCCTTGAGCGCGTGATAGACCTCGACGCCCCAGCGAAGCCCTTCCGAGAAGGTAGGAGCCCCGACGGGCATCACCATAAACTCCTGGAAGTCGGTGCTGTCGGGTGCGTGCTTGCCGCCGTTGAGGATGTTGAACATCGGCACGGGGAGCAGGCGAGCGGCAGGACCGCCAAGATAGCGATAGAGCGGGAGGCCGAGGGATTCGGCGGCGGCGCGCGCGGTCGCGAGGGAGACACCGAGGATGGCATTGGCACCCAGCCTCGCCTTGTTGGGCGTGCCATCGAGCTCGCAGAGGATGCGGTCGACCGTGACCTGGTCGGTCGCCTCGAGGCCCTCGAGGGCCCGGGCGATGGTTTCGCTGACGTTGCGGACGGCTTTGAGGACGCCCTTGCCGCCGTACCGCTGGCCGCCATCCCGCAGCTCGACAGCTTCGTGTGCCCCGGTGGAAGCACCGGATGGCACCATGGCAGTGCCGACGGCGCCGTCGTCGAGGGCTACCAGGACCCGTAGCGTGGGGTTGCCGCGCGAATCGAGCACTTCCCAGGCTTCAACGTGTTCGATGTGCATTGGTGGACCTCCTCAGCCCCGGACCTCGGGGGCATCACTCAGTGGGACGAGGGCATCGGGACCGGGCAGGTAGTCGATGTACAGGATGCCGTTGATGTGGTCGATCTCGTGCTCCAGGGCCTCGGCCATCAAGTCATTCTCTGCCTTGATGCGCACGAGCTTGCCGCTGTACGGGTCCGTGCCCTGGGCGACGACGCGTACGGAGCGGCGAATTTGTCCGCGAAAGCCCGGGACGGACAGGCAGCCTTCGTCGCACAAACGCTCGCCGGAGCGCCGCACGATTTCGGGGTTGACCAGCGCGATGGGCTGGTGGCGATCGTCGTGCACGTCGATGACGATCACGCGGAGAGGCACGCCTATCTGCGGAGCCGCCAGGCCGACACCGGGCGCATCGTACATGGTCTCCCACATGTCTTCGATCAGACGGTGGATGGAGCGGTCGATGGTGCGGACGCGGCGTGCGGGCTCACGCAACACGGGGTCCCCGGCTCGCCGGATGGGCAGGATGGCCAAGTCAATTGCTCCGCTACAGAAGGTGGTAGGGTGCCTCGCAGGCAGTGTACCCCGTCGGCCTGCTACGGGGGCGAGCACGGACGGGCTTTGTTAGACTGGCAGCAGCCCGGCGTCCGCCGGGCGTTCGTGCGCCAAGAACCCCTACGGAGACGCGACGTGGACGCCCCAGAGCTCGACTTCATTTTCCATCCCCGCTCGATTGCCATCGCCGGGGTCTCGGCAAAAGAGGGCGCCGGGTTCGGAGGCGGGGGGTTCGTGGCGTCGTTGCAGGAGATCGGCTTCCGGGGACCCATTTTCCTCATCCACCCGACGGCGCCGGCGATCCGAGGGCTCAAGTGCTACCGCTCGCTGCGCGAAATCCCTGACGACGTCGATTATGTCATTTCATCGGTCCCGGCGCGTCTCGTGCCGCAGCTCCTCGAGGACTGCATCGCCAAGGGTGTGCGCGTGCTGCACCTGTTCACCGCCGGGTTTACGGAAACCGGCGATGTCGAGCGAGCCAAGATGGAGCAGGCGATTGTTGCGCGGGCGCGAGAGGCGGGCGTGCGCATCATTGGGCCCAACTGCATGGGGCTCTACGTACCCGCGGCGCGGCTGGCGATGATGCCGGGACAACCCCCGGAACCCGGCCCGGTGGGGATGGTCTCCCAATCGGGGATGAACGCTGGCGAATTCGTCCGCTACGCCACGCCACGCGGAGTGCGCTGTTCGAAGGTCATCAGCTTCGGTAACGGCGCCGACCTGAAGGCTGCGGACTTCCTGGACTACCTCGCGGACGACCCGGAGACCGGGATCATCGTCTCCTACCTTGAGGGCATCCAGGATGGGCCGAGGCTGGCACGCGTGATTCGCAAGGCGGCTGCAGCCAAGCCGCTGGTCATCTTGAAGAGCGGCCGGACAGAAGCTGGCTCCCGGGCGGCCAATTCGCACACTGCATCGCTGGCTGGCTCCCTCGAGGTGTTCGACGGGCTCTGCCGGCAGGCCGGCGCGATCCGCGTTGAAAGCCTGGAAGAGTTGACCGACATGGCCGTCACCTTCCAGTTCGTGAAGCGGCTGGCCGGGCCGAACATCGTCGTCGTGGGCGGTGGCGGTGGTGCGAGCGTGCTGGCCGCCGACGACCTCGCCGCCGCGGGCCTTTCGCTGCCGCCGCTTCTGCCCGAGACACAGGCGGCCCTTGCACGAGTCACCCCCGAAGCCGGAACCAGTATTCGCAATCCGATCGACACGACCGCGATGTGGGAGGAAGAGGGGTTCGAGGCAACCCTTCGCCCGGTGGCCGAAGCACCGAACGTCGATGTCGTCCTGTACCACACGAGCTTCGGGTCCGGTCCGATGGCCCGCGTCGGCGATGCTCGTGCACGGCTCGTGCAGCAGGCCGACGCACTCGGCAGGGTCCAGGAGGCTTCCGGCACGCCGATCGTTGTCGCCATCCGCCCTGCCACAAACGTCGAGGGCTTCCAGCAATCGCTCGAATTCCAGGAGCTCTGCTGGCGGCGCGGGATCGCGACGTACCCCTCGATAGCCCGGGCCGGCATCGCGCTTGGCCACCTCCTGCGCTGGCAGGCGATGCGGGAGGCTTGAGTCCGCGCAATAAGTAGACTATCTTTATCGACAATATGCCCGGCCCGTGGTGGCTCTCGTCCTTCACGGTCTGTGCGTGGGAGACCGTCTCACTGGACGCTCCTGCCGCAGTGGCGATCGAGCGGCAGGCTCGGCTTGAGCACCCAGCGGCAGCCATCCTCCGGAGCTGCCAGCGGCTCGAGGCCTACGGTTTCGGTGGGTGCGCCTGCGGGGCGCCCCTGCGCCTGACCGGTGAGGCGGCGCTCGCTCGGTTGACGTGCGTCGCGGCCGGGCTGGAGTCGATCGTTCTCGGTGAGGCGCAGATCCTCGGGCAGGTGCGCCAGGCATTTGCCGGGACGCGGGGCCCCCTGCGGCTCGCCGCTGACCTGGCCCTGGGTGCCGCGCGGGAGACCCGTCGCAACCTCCCGGGCGCCAGCAACGCGGGCCACCTCCTGGATCGCGGGCTCCGGCTTGCCGGCCTCGCACCCGGTGGGGGCCTCCTCGTCCTCGGGACCGGCACCATGGCACGGCTCGTCGCCGGGCGAGCCCGCCAGCTGGGTTTCGCAGTCACGGTTGCGGGCCGCACGCGCCCACCCTGGTCTGACGCCTTCGCCTCGCTGGACCGGATTACCAGCCTCGAGGCGTTCGACGTGATTGTGGGCTGCCTGGGTTCTGGTGCCGGGCTTGTCGACGTGCGGCTCCTGCCTCCAGCACGCCTACACCTGGACCTCGGCACCCCGCGGAATTTCGCCACTGCGCCCGGCGTGCAAGCCATCACGCTCCAGCACCTGGTCGTCGATGAAACAAGCCGGCCCCACGCGGTCCGGCTCCGGCAGCGCCTTGCCGAGGCTGCGCGCACCGCGCTCCGGCGGCGGCTGGCTTCCCTGGCGGAGGATGCAGGGCACCCGATCGGACGGTTTCGGCTGGCGGCGCAGCGCCTCGCTGACGCGGCGGTGGCTGCGGTGGCGGCCGACCTGGACTCGGCCGACCGGGAGCGTGTCGAATGCGCCGTCCGTTCCCATCTCAACCGCCTCCTTCATCCACTGACGGTGGCTCTGCGTGCGCAACAGGCCGATGCGCTTGCCGTTCGCCTGGCGCTTGAGCTCGAGGGAGCATGTTCGGACCTGCCGGCTCGGCCCCGGGCGCTGCCTGGGCCGTGTGCCGAGGCGGCGGCTGACACCGGGTGCACCAGGTTGTGAACCGGATATCAACACCCTGGCGCGCCGAGCGAAGCCTCGTGCCACACCGCCGGCAGGGCTGGCCGGCGCGCATGTAAACGTACATGTCCGGTCGGCGGCTCAACCCCCAGCGGTTCGACTTGCCCACGCTGGCCCGCAGCAGATGACGAGCGGTCTCGATTAGCTCGAGCAGCGCCGCATCGTCGAGGTCACGGACACGCACCCACGGGTAGGTGCCGCAGCGGAAAAGTGTCTCGTGCTTCCAGATGTTGCCGACCCCAGCCATCACCGCCTGGTCCATCAGCGCATCGCCGATGGTCAGGTCCGCCCGGAGCGGGTCGCGGAGACGGGCCAGGGCGAGGTGAGGGTCGAACGCGTCATCGAGCAGGTCGGGGCCCAGCATCGCAATCGGTCGGTGGTGCTCGAGCGCGCGGAGCTCCAGCAGCTCGATGATGGGGGCACTGAAGTTCACTACCACAGCGTCGTCGACTTCGAGGACGAGGCGGGCCTCCCGCGCAGGGCGCTGCCACGCCTCTCCCGGCCGGTACACGTGCCACGTGCCGTACATGCGCAGGTGGCCACGCAGGGCGAGGCCGTTGTCAAAGGTGATGACGAGATTCTTGCCCCGCGACCACGCCCCCGTGCACGTCGCACCGACAATCCTCTCAACGGCAGGGACGGGGCCGGGCCCCTGCGCACGGGCCGCACGGATGGCCTTCCCCCTGAGCGCCCCGTCGACCCGGGCTGCGAATCGAAACAGCGCATCACCCTCGGGCACGGGGACCACCCGGGCGAGGTCGGTACGTGAGGCCGCGGTACCCGTGGACGAAGCCACGCGACTTCAGCGCCGGTGCCATCGGCGACTCGGCCGCGGGGAGGCCATCGATGCGCTCGACGGTGAGACCGCGGGGTGCCAGTCGGTGCACCATGCCGACCAGCTCGTCGAGGGCCGCGTCGAGGAGCTCGGGGGCGAGCGGCTCGGGCACGCAGGTCAGGAGGGACCGACCCCACCGCTCGACGACGAGGACCGGCAACCCGGACGTGAGCACTACGAACGTGGACGGTACGCGGGCGGGATGGCGCGCCTGCTCCCCCTCACCGGCACCGGCCCCGACCGGCCACGGAAGCATTTCGCCGTATGGCTGTGCAGGGTCGACAGCGGACAGTAGAACTGCACGCGGCGGAAGCTGCGGATCACGTTCAGCGCGCAGGCGGTCGATGACGCCGGGGAGCGCAAACTGGGCACCACCAAGCCCCTCCACGAAGTAACCGCGGCGGGCGCGCGCCCGGTGCTCCATCTCCCCAAGCACGGGGTACAGGGCAGCGAACCCTCCTCTGACCGTCTCGGCGTTGGCGACCTCCCTGGTCACGAGACCGCGACGCTCGAGCAGAGCCGTCGCCCAAGCGTGCAGCGAGTGCGTTCGTTCGGCCGGAGGCGGGAGGAGCGACCAGCGCCCGGCAGCAGCGGGCGGGAATCGATGCAGGCGTCCAGCCGGGGCCGCGCCACGGGAGACCCCACCGGCGGCGTGCCACTCACGGACAGGCGCGAACGTATCGTTGGTGATGCGGCCCGCCCAGGCCAGCTCCCAGAGTGCAGCGAGGAGGTCCCTGGGTGAAGCCGAGAGCGCCGCGATCAGATCTGAGAAGAAGAGCGCCCCGCGGTTGGCCAGCACCTCGAGGATGGCCGCGGCGAGGCCGCTTGGCTCCCCTTCGGGTTCGGGGACGAACAACGGCAACCGGTCGCGGCTGACGAGCACGACGCGGCCGTCGTTCTCGCGTAGGCGGCCGGCACCGAACCACGCCACCTCGCCCGTGGCACAGAGTGCATCGAGCAGCGCCGGCGCGTATCCCTCAACCCGGGCCGGCAGGATGATGCGCTCCAGCACGGAGACGGGTAGGGGATAGCCTTCCAGCTGGGCGAGCGCCTCCCGGAGCCCATCGAGCCCGCTCCGCCGCTCGGGGATGCCGTGCCAGGAAGGTAGGAACCGTGCAAGCGTGGGTCCATCGACGGGCTCAACCTCATGGCGGAGGCGGGCAATCGACCGGCGCTTGATGGCGCGCAGAACGGCAGGGTCACACCACTCGAGCGAGGAGCCGCCGGGTCGGAAGCTCCCCCGGAGAACCTGTTCGTCCCGCTCCAGCTCTTCCAGCGCCTCCAGCACGACGGATTCAGGAATGCCCCATCGCCGGGCAGGCTGGGCTGCCTCGAATGGGGCGTGGGACCGGGCGTACCGCGCGAGCAGGTGGCGGAGGCTGCCCTGGCTGGCCGGCTCGAAGGCGCCCGGGACGCCCTGGGGGATGACCGCGCCGAGGGCGTCGCGGTAACGCGCGGCGTCCTCGGCCGGGATCCACCGCTCTTCGCCCGCAATCCGAACGGCACACGCCCGCCCGCTGGTGGCCAGCGACGCCAGTGCATCGCGGGCATCGAGGCCTGGCACCAGGCGCGCCTGCACCTCGGCCGGCGTGAGGTCGCCCAGGCGGCGGAGCAGATCGTGCACCGCATCGACATCCCGCGCGTGGCGCGATGGCTCGAGCGCCTGGAGCTCCAGCTCCACGGCGTCGACCGCGGCCGGGTCGAGCAGCTCGCGAAGATCCGCCTCGCCGAGCAGGTCACGAAGGAGCGAACGGTCGAGCGTAAGGGCCTGGGCACGTCGCTCCGCGAGCGGGGCGTCGCCCTCGTACATGAACGCCGCGACGTAATCGAACACCAGCGACCGCGCAAAGGGCGAGGCATCGCGGAGGGCGACTTCCCGCACCTCCACCTCCCGGGCCGCGATGCGCCCAAGCAGCCGGCGGAGGGCCGGGAGGTCGAAGACATCCTGCAGGCACTCGCGGAACGTTTCGAGGATGATGGGGAACGACCCGTAGCGAGCCGCGACGGCGAGGAGGCTCGCCGAGCGCTGCCGCTGGAGCCAGAGCGGCGCGCGGGCGCCCGGCCGGCGCTTCGGGAGGAGCAGCGCCCGCGCCGCATTCTCCCGGAAGTGCCCGGCGAAGAGTGCGGACTGACCAAGTCGCGCGATCACGAGCTCCTCGACCTCTTCGGGCCCCGGGATGAGCACGTCGGGGGCCGGTGGCTCCTCGCCGCCCCCGGCGCGGATGGCGATCCCATCGTCGCTCCAGATGACCTGGGGCTCCGCAACTCCGGCCTCGAGCAGGCGAGCCTCGATGGCCAGCGCCCAGGGTGCGTGCACCCTCCCGCCATACGGGGTGAGCACGACGACCCGCCAGTCTCCGAGCTCATCGAGGTACCGTTCGATCACGATACGCCGGTCGGTCGGAACCGTGCCGGACGCCTCAATCTCCTCCTGCACGTAGGCCAGCAGATTCTGGACAGCCCGCTCGTCGAGGTCGGTCGACTTTCGGAGCCAGCTGGCTGCCGCGGCTGGGTCGTTCAGGCGGGAGGCGATGTCGCGGGTCAGTCGCCCGATAGCTTCGCCGAGTTCGGCGGTCCGCCCGACACCATCGCCACGCCAGAACGGCATCTTGCCGGGCTGCCCTGGCGCCGGGGAGACGATGACCCGGTCGCGGGTGATCTGTTCGATGCGCCAGGTCGTGGCGCCGAGGAGAAAGGTCTCGCCCGGCCGGCTTTCATACACCATCTCCTCATCGAGCTCACCGACGCGCGGGCCACCCTCGCCGAGGTAGACGCCATAGAGGCCGCGGTCCGGGATGGTGCCGGCGTTCACGAGCGCGATGGTCTTCGCATCGCGGCGCGTCTCAACGACGCCGGTCTCTCGGTCCCACGTCACCCGGGGCCGAAGCTCGGCGAACTCATCCGAAGGGTACTGGCCGGCGAGCATGGCGAGCACCCCCTCCAGCTGCTCCCTGCTCAGCGTGGCGAACGGATAGGCGCGACGCACGAGCCGGTGGAGCTCGTCGACGGTGAGCGGCTCGACGCTGCAGGCAGCAACGATGTGCTGGGCCAGCACATCGAGCGGGTTGCGCGGTACCGCCGTTGCTTCGACTTCGCCGGCGCGCATCTTCTGCGTCACCACCGCGCACTCGAGCAGGTCGCCCCGGTGCTTGGGCAGCAGCCGGCCCTTGCTGACGCCGTGGACATGGTGCCCGGCGCGTCCGACGCGCTGGAGCCCGCTCGCGATCGACTTCGGCGATTCGACCTGGACGACGAGGTCGACCGCGCCCATGTCGATGCCGAGCTCCATCGAGCTGGTGCAGACGATGCCCGGGAGCTGGCCGGCCTTGAGCCGTTCCTCGATCTCGACCCGCTGTTGGGGCGCCACCGAGCCATGATGCGCGCGCAGCAGTTCCTCGCCGGCCAGCTCGTTGACGCGGGCGGCGACACGCTCGGCCAGGCGCCGGTTGTTGACGAAGATGAGGGTCGAGCGGTGCGCTCGAACCATGCGGAGAAGCTCGGCGTAGAAGGCCGGCCACACCGATGCCCGCTGCTCCGGCCGCAGCTCGCTTTCGGGAATCGGCCCGGTGTAGTCCCCCGGGCGGGTCATATCCTCCAGGGGGACGATGACCTGGAGGTCGAGCGGGCGGCGGGAGCCGGCATCGACGATCCGGACCTGGCGGTCGCCGCCGAGGTAGCGGGCCACCTCGTCGAGCGGACGCTGCGTCGCCGAGAGCCCAATCCGCTGGAATTCGCGGCCCGCCAGGCGCTCGAGGCGCTCGAGCGAGAGGGCCAGGTGGGCGCCCCGCTTGGTACCAGCCATCGTGTGAATCTCATCGACGATCACGGTCTCGACTGTGGCCAGCAGGTCACACGCCCTGGAAGTTAGCAGCAGGTAGAGGGACTCCGGCGTGGTGATGAGGATGTCCGGCGGGTCGCGGCGGAGGAGCTCCCGCTCCCGTGCGGGTGTATCCCCGGTGCGCACACCCACCGTAATCTCGGGCTCCGCCTGCCCGTGGTTGAGTGCTGCCATGCGCAGGCCGGCCAGCGGCGCGCGCAGGTTTCGCTCGATGTCGTAGGACAGCGCCTTGAGCGGCGAAATGTAGAGCGTGTGAACCCCCGGGCGAACCGGGCGGCCTTTCCCATCCCTCGGGAGCGGCCACCGCTGGACGAGCCGGTCGAGGCACCAGAGAAAGGCGGCGAGCGTCTTGCCCGACCCGGTGGGTGCGAGCAGCAGCGTGTGCGCGCCGCAGGCGATTGCCTCCCAGCCGAGCGCCTGGGCCACCGTCGGCGCTTCGAAGGCGGCGCGGAACCAGGCCGCGGTGGGCGGGCTGAAACGCTCGAGCGGGTCTTCAGGCGACAGGGAAGGCATCGGGGCCATTCTGCCAGACTGGCAGATTTACGAACAGATGTTCTCAGCCTGCCTCGGGCGCTGCGGCGGCGGCTCGCCTGGAGGCACCGCTCCGGCTTCGCCGGGCTGGTGGCTTTGGTGTGGTGATGAACCCGAGCCGATGGCGGCGCTGGTCGTGCTCGGGGTGGATCTCCACGCGGAAGATCGTCTGGTACGGGATGAACACCTGGGTCGGGTGGTCGTGGTCGGGGCTGGCGGTCTGCAGCGCCACCCAGCGGTCGGCCACGCCACTGATGCCGTTCACGTAAT
>FWWM01007925.1_pt1 | contig 15327 bp, 15 predicted proteins | sample 2228351 | NCBI WGS metagenome assembly FWWM01 (sample SAMEA103939774, study PRJEB20133) | metagenome | reverse complement strand
CCTGGACGGGGCGGTCAGGCGCTAACGTGGGCCACTGGGCCGAGCGTAGCCTGAGAAGCTCCCCGCTTTAGCGGGGAGAGTCGTCACACTCCCCCCTGTGTCGGCGAAACGAAACCCACTCCCCCCACCCCAATCACAACGATACAACCGGCGCTGAGGCGGGAGCTTTTGAGGCGATATTCACAGGTTCAGGAAACTCAGCTAACCAAAGGCGACATAACAGAGGTGATCGGGATAACGCCGTAACCTTCTTAAGCTATATCTGGCTTACAGCGTACACCATTTGCGCGCCTCTGTCAATTCGACTGTGGCCGAAGATCACACGGCGACCTGCACAAGATCACATTCCCCTGCCAGCGGGCGCGTAAGCAGCAATGCGCGAAATCATGTCAGGTCAGTACCTCGACTTAGCCGTTCACCCGCGCCTGCCAGCCGGACCCTTCGCATCACCCAGCGCTGCCCGCGCCTGTGCCGGCCAGTTCACCGTACCGCCATATACACCCACCGCTTCCAGGCCGGGAACCAGGTCGGGCGCTGTGATATTCCACACCCGCACGTTCAGGCCTGCTGCGTTCGCTGCCTGGACGAGAGCCGGTTCGCGGAGCACGTCAGCAGCTTGCGGGCAGATCTGCTTCAAATCAGCCGCGCGTACCCGGTTGATCGCCTCTTCGCTCCACTCGCGAGTAAGCCACCCAACCTGGTTGTCAGGTGCGAGTGCCCTGAGCTGCACCGCCGAGCCAAAGAAAAATGAGGTGAACTGCGTGCGTGCCCAAATGTGATCGGGCACCAAGTCGCGCACCAGCGTCACCAGAGCAGTCTCCACGCCAGGCGCTTTGACCTCCCAACAGAAGGGGATGCGATCCCCAAACCCCGCCAGCGCTCCGGCCACGGTTAACAGCCCCGGCTTCAGTTCGCGTAACTCGCCCATTCGACTGGATGCGATCAACCGCGCTTCGACTTCAAAGTCATGCTCAAGGATCAGCACGCCATCCATCGTGATCTGCACGTCCGTCTCGATAAGGTCGGCCCGTTGCTCAATGGCTAGTTCAAACGCGGCAGCGGTGTTATCCGGCGCATGTGCGGAAGCGCCTCGATGGGCAATAAACACGAATGGCATACCTTGCTCTCCTTAAAAGCCCGCCTCTGGCGGTGAGATACTCTAACGACCATTGTTGCAGGCGCAGCTTAAATATGTAGGGCAATTGGGTTAAAGCATCTTTACCAAGCGTTAAAACCTCCTTCAATGGACATTAAAGCGCCAGGGATACAATCTCTCTCAAATAAGCATTGGGTTCAGGGGAGAGCCTGGCCCCAATGCGTGTGTCGGAGCCTCACACTTTAGTTAATAGAGGAGAGGAAATAAATGAAATCCACCCGTCCCCTGTCATTAGTGCTGGCCCTGGCGGTGGCCAGCACCCTGCTGATCAGCGTGCCATCCCTGGCTCAGGACGACTTGCCGGTGCTGCGGTATTTCACCTGGGAACCGGCCCAGACCGATACGTTCGAGCGGGAGCAAGAGCTGGTCGATGCCTGCGGCGCTGAGGGCGGCTACACCGTGGAACTGGAAAGCATGGTGACACCGGACTACTTTGACCGCCTGGAAGCGCTGGCCGCCGCCAATGACCTGCCTGATGTGTTTGGTGTCGGCTCCGGCACGATTGACCAGTGGGCCGCAGCAGGCCTGTTGCTGGACATCACTGAATACATCGAGCGCGACATCATGCCCATACGGGATCAATACTTCACCGGCCCGTTGGAGCTGGCCCGCTACCCCAAGCCAGATGGTCCCTACTACGCCTTCCCCTATGCCATAATCCACACCGTGCTGTGGTACAACATGGACGCTTTCGACGCTGCCGGTCTTGAGTACCCGTCAGAAGAAGGCTGGACCTGGGACGAGTTCCTGGCCGCCGCCGAGGCCCTGACCATTGACACCGACGAAGATGGCACCATCGACCAGTGGGGCTTCTGGATGTGGCGCGGTCGCTATGCTCAGACCGAGGGCTGGATTTACCAGAACAACGGCTCCCTGCTCAACGAAAGCCGGACACGCTTCGCGCCGGATGAAAACGCCATCGAGGCGCTGCGCTTCCTGACCGACCTGGTGCTGGTGCACGAAGTCGCGCCGCCGCCGTCGGAGTTCGAAGGCCTACGCATGCAGGATGTCTTTCCGCTGGGCCACGCCGCCATGTTCGTCGACGGCAACTGGCAGATGAACAACATCCGCGCCCAGCACGAAGCCAACCCGGAAATCGCCTTCCGCTTCGCCGCTGCGCCCATCCCGCGCGGCCCGCACTGGGAAGAGGACACTATCTTCGCCTGGGCCGACATGTTCGGCATCGCCTTCGACACCGAATACCCCGATCAGGCCTGGCATCTGGTGAACTGCATCACTGGCCCGGCCCGCACCCTGGAATACCAGTTCGCCGGCAAGATTCCGGTCTACCGCCCAACTGCCGAAGACCCCGCCTGGTTGGAACTTGACCAGTTGCCCCCGAACAAGCAGTTCCTGCTGGATTGGGCGACCAACCCCAGCCGCGCCAGCTTCACGCCATCCTGGAGTGAGTGGCGCGGTTACACCGACGGGCAGGGGCTGGAAGGCCAGATTTGGGCCGTGCAGGAAGGCGACATCACCCTGGAAGAAGCCATCGCCAATGTGACCGAAACCGCCAACGCGGTGCTCGCAGCCGTCTACCCTGAAGGATAAGCGTTCTGCGTAGTAGCAAGCAGCCCGGTCTGCCAGCACAAGACCTGCTGGCGGACCGGTTTCCGTTTCACCGACACGGGATCATCATCCAAGGCATTACGGACGTACACCGGCAGGCATAACCCATGCGCTACTATAAACCGATTACCCCCTTTCTCTTAATCGCGCCGATGATCGGCGGCCTGCTGCTGTTCCGCATCGGGCCGATCATCGCCTCGCTTTTCATAAGCTTCACTCGCTGGAATATCATCACGGAGCCGGTGTGGGTCGGCCTGGAAAACTACCGCACGCTGCTCACCGATGCCGACTTCTGGATCGTCTTGCGCAACACAGTCATCTTCGTCGCGACGTTTGTGCCTGGCACATTGGTGATCGGCCTGGGAATGGCGCTGCTGGTCAACCAGAAACTGCCGGGCATAGCGTTCTTCCGCAGTCTGTACTTCATGCCCTATGTCACCTCGATGGTAGCCGTCGCCATCGCCTGGAACTGGATCTTCAGCAAGCGTTTCGGGCTGCTCAACAACGTGCTGTTGAGCATCTTCGGCGTACAGGGCCTGGAAACGATCTTCGCCACCGACAAAGTGCCACCTGCCTGGCTGTCGGAGTATCCTTTCGTCATCGCCTCAATTGTGATCGTCAGCATCTGGAAGGCTGCCGGATTCCAGATGATGGTTTTCCTGGCCGGCTTGCAGGGCATCCCCAGGCATCTGGTAGAAGCCGCCCGGATCGATGGCGCGAACAATTGGCAGATCTTCTGGCGCATCACCTTCCCGCTGCTCTCTCCGGTGACGTTCTTCGTGCTGATCATCTCGATCATCGACGCTTTCAAGACGTTCGAAGTCACCTACACCATGACCGGCGGCGGTCGTTTGAACTCCGGGAGCACGCTGGCCTTCTCGATCTACCAGCATGCCTTCCTCTATGACCGAATGGGTTACGGTTCGGCGATGGCCTCCATCCTCGTGTTGCTGATCACCGTCCTGACTGTCATCAACTTCACCGTGCGCCGACGCTGGGTCGCGCAAGACGTATACTAGGAGGCGATCATGGCTGAATCGACTTCACTGCGTAGCGCCCGACTCAGCCTGGGCGAACGGGCACAATACTGGATAGCCTTCTCCACCCGCCGCACGCTCAGCTATCTCCTGCTGGCGTTCTTCGCCACGTTTACGGCTTTCCCCTTCTTCTGGATGGTCGTCACTTCGTTCAAGTCCGGCAACGCGATTTTCGAGCTGCCGCCGAACTTCATCCCAGATAGGCTGTTCCAGCCGGATATGTTCGACACCTATGTCGAAGTGCTGACCCAGCATAACTTCGTGCGCTACACCATCAACAGCTTCTTCATCTCGACCATGACCGGCATCGGCCAGATCATCACGGCCACGATGGCGGGCTATGCCTTTGCCAGGCTGCAATTTCGCGGCAAGAACGTGCTGTTCGCGCTGCTGCTGTTCACGGCGTTTTTTCCGGTCGAAGTGACCATCATCCCGGAGTTCATACTGGGGGCCAGAGTCTTTGATCCGCTGATGGAACCGTTCGGCGGCTGGATGAATACCTTCCTGCCCTTGATCGTGCCATCCTTCATGGTCGGCTCGTTCGGCACGTTCCTGATGCGTGAGTTCTTCTCGACCATCCCAACTGAACTCGATGAAGCAGCCATCATCGATGGAGCCACCGCGACGCGGATATTTCTGAGCATCTACCTGCCGCTCTCCCGCCCAGCGATGACAACGCTTTTCCTGCTGGCCTTCATCAACAACTGGAACGAGCTGTTGCGGCCTGTGCTGTACATCCGCAGCCGGGAGCTGCAAACGGTAACGATGGGCCTGACCACGTTCCAGGGTGAATTTGAGGCGGAGTGGAACCTGCTGCTCACCGGCTCCATCATCGCCATTGCTCCGCTACTGTTGGTCTACATTGCCATGCAACGGTACATTGTCGAGGGCATTACCACAACCGGTATCAAGGGATGAACCGCGATATCTGATCGGCAGTTGCTTCAATCTGGAGCGCATCTGAGCGGCACGATAACATACTCCATGATCCCCCGCATTCCTGATACCGGCTTGCTGGACCGCTTCCTGCAACCCAACCGCACGTATAGCCTCCCCCATATCTCAGTTTTTCGCAGCACAGCACGTGCTGGTACGTGCCGCCAGAATGCTTGACTTGTGCTAGCACCTGCTGTATCACGCCGGTGCATGCACCTGCTGGCAAGGAGGCTCAACGTGATCAAACGTGGGAGATGCCCGCATCACCGTGACCACCGGCTCATTCGCGTGCGAGTGCTGGTCACCGCACTACGCGATCTTCGACAAGGCCGACCCGCGCGATCCCACCTGCACCCGTGTGGCCTTGTTCTACCGGCTGCGCGCGGCGGTGCAACACCTCGCCCCACTGCTGGTCACAGCCGGGCTGCAGTTCAGGCCGGACCCGGAAAGCCCGACCCCGGCAGAGCTGGCAGTCCTGCGCGAGGCCTACCGCTCAACCGTCGCCTGCGGTGTCTCCACACCGCTCGCCGATTTCGATCCCCAGCTTGTGCAGGCCTTGGTTGCCACCGGCTGGCTTCAGATGCTGGACGGTGGGTACATCATCAGCCCCATGGGCCGCCTGATCGTCGAGTCGCTGCAACCCGACGGTGAAGCAGTGGACGTGAGAGGAATCTGCCGTTGAAGGGGCTTCTTTGCTCCGGCTCCAGTTTGAGCAAGTGTACCAAGCTCCTAATGTCATGAGACTGACGGCCAAGATCAAACTGCAACCCACACCAGAACAGCACGCAGCGCTGCTCAAAACGCTGGAGACGGCCACTGCCGCCTGCAACGACATCAGCCAGCAGGCCTGGGAGAGCAAGGCCTTTCCGCTCTGTGGCTGCATTGACAAACGCAACCGACCCAGTCAAAGCACCTTCTCCTGTGTGTCCTGCGGGTTCTCTGCGCCCGCCGACACTGTCGCGGCCTGGAATATCCGGGCCAGGGCTGTTGTCAACCTTACCGGTGTCGGCCTGCCCGCACTGGCCGGGTCGAGGTGACGCCGGCAAGGTAAAGGCCGAGCGTAGCCTGAGACACTCCCTACTCGCCTGCACCCGCGCTGCAAGTGCAGGTGCAAGTGTCAGTGGGGAGAGTCGTCACCACCGTTTCGACCTGCCACTCGCCAGTTTCCTTGAACGCCCGAATCTGGGGGTGAGCCCAAGTGGTGAGCGCCCCTATGCCAGTCTCTTGCGGCAGACCTATCTTCTCCACCAGCCTCATCTCTTCCGCAATCGCGTACCCGTCGATTAAGGACGCGAACCAGCCCCAGTCCTCATAGCGGGTGGGCAGCGTGAAGGTCTGTGCTCCGGCTTCCTGGCGCGTGCGGGCCACATCGTGCATCGAGCAGACCCCCTAACTCCAGAACAACCCTGCCTGCTCGGACGCCTGATTCTGCTGTGGCTCGGCGGCCAGGACAGGTTGAAAAGCTCACTGAGCCGTGGCTAGATGTCAATTCACCTGTGCCTTGCGGCATCACCCGTGGTGACTGGCAAGGTCCTCAAAGGAAGCCTTAAGGGCAGGATACAGTCCGCGATAGATGGCAAAAAGCGATCGGTACGTAGCCGCGTTTGAGGGAATGGGCACATCCAGCGTCTTAACTGGCAGCAGCTTCACTGCCTCAGCCGCAGACTCCCACAATCCCGCCGCGACCCCGGCCACGATCCCGGCCCCCAGGGCGCTGGCATCTTCACTGTGCTCCAGCGTCGTCACCTCCCGGTTGAACACGTCCGCCTGAATCTGCCGCCATACCGGGCTGGCCGCGCCGCCGCCTGAGGTGTGAACCCGCGTCGGGCTGACTCCGGCGGCCAGGATAAGCTCCAGCACGTCACGCAGGCTGAAGGTGACCCCCTCCATAACGGCACGGACCATATCCGCCTTGCGCGTGGTCAAGCTCAAGCCTACGAAGGAACCGCGCGCATGCACGTCCGCGTAGGGGCAACGCTCCCCCTGCAGATAGGGCAGGAACAGCAACCCATGGGAGCCAGGCGAGGCCATGGCGGCTTCGGCGCTCAACAGCTCATAGGCGCTTTGCGGCAGCTCTTTGGCCGCGGCCACTTCCAGGCCGCCCAGGGCATCCCGAAACCATTTCATGGAATTGCCAGCCGAGAGCGTGACACCCATCGCCACCCACTGCCCCGGCAGCACGTGGCAGAACACCTGCAACCTTGCGTCAGGGTTATCGATCGGGCCGGGCACGCTGACCGTGACATTCCCGCCGGTGCCGATGACCAACAGGACGACATCGCCGTCAACGGCTCCCCCACCAACCGTCTGCATGACGGCGTCACCGCCACCCGCAATAACGGGCGTGCCGGCTTTCAAGCCGGTCTCCTCGGCCACGCCGGAGATGATGCTGCCCACGAAGTCAGCCGACTCGTGTGCTGGCGGGAACCACTCCGTCGGAATGCCCAGCATGTCGATCAGGTCATCCGCCCATCGCCGCTCCCGGACACGAAACAGCCCTGTCCCTGAGGCATCAGAGACATCCGTGGCGTACTCCCCGGTCATCCGAAAACGAAGATAATCCTTGGGTAGCAAGAATCTGGCGACCTGCCGGTAAACGTCTGGCTCTTGCTCTCTAACCCACAGGACCTTGCCCCCGGTATATCCTGGCAACATCGGATTGTTCGTATGCCGCAGCAACCCCTCTTTTCCACCGGCAATGCTGTAGATGGCTTCGCACTGTCTGGCACACCGCTGGTCATTCCACAGGATGGCCGGGCGCAACACCTCCCCCTGCGCGTCTAGCATGACGAGGCCGTGCATCTGGCCGCTCAGGCCAATCGCGCTGATGTTTCTGCCGCCGTGTTCAGCCGTGATGGCCCGGATGGCGTGCTTGACGGCCATCCACCAGTCTTCCGGTTGTTGCTCCGCCCAGCCGGGGCGAGGCACAGACACTTCGTATTCTGTGGACACCTTGCCGACCACGTTGAGCGCTTCGTCCAGCAAAAGCGCCTTGCAGTTGGTCGTGCCGAGGTCAACGGCCAGGATATGCTGACTGCACATCGCTCCCCCTTGAGCCGTGCGCGGCGACGCGGCAGATCACACGCGCTGGCACGACTTCCTGATGATCAGGCTATCGCGCAGCACGATCTTATAGGGTGCTTCCCGTCGCTTGTTGATCAGGTCCATGAGCAGGATAAACGCATTGCGCCCGATCTCATAGCTCGGCTGCGCAATCGTCGTCAGGGAGATGAACGACGAGAAAGGAATATCGTCGTAGCCAATCACCGACACGTCATCCGGGATGCGGTAACCGTGTTCTTCCAGCGCCTGCCAGGCCCCAAAGGCCATCAGGTCATTGGAGCCGAATACGGCAGTGATCGGCTCCTGGCGCTTCTTGAGGAATTTGCGCATCTCGCGATAGGCGCTCTCTTGCGTGGTATCCCCGTAAAGCGTCAGGTCCTCGCGGTACTCAAGGCCAAAATCTTTCAGGCCGCGCTCAAAACCGCTGCGCCGGGAGATCGACGTGCTGAAATGGGGCGGCCCGGAAATGAACACAATGTCCCGGTGGCCGAGGTTGAGCAGGTAGGTGACAGCCTGATAGGCCCCTTCCTCGTTATTCGAGGTCACCGAGCAGATATTCTCCAAATGAACCTCGCGATCCAGGAATACGATGGGGAACTTGTCCTCGATCAACTCGGTAACGATCGGATCGACCGATTCATAGAAGGGAATGTAGATAATACCGTCAACTTTGGTGCGAAGCAGTTCCTCAAAGTAGTACTGCTCGATTTCGAAGTTCTGATCGGCATTGCACAGGATGATGTCTGCATCGTGAACCCAGGCCACGGTGGTGATCCCCTTGATCAATAAGGGGAAATAAGGGTTGGTGATATCAGGAATAACCAGCCCTACCCGGTACTCTTTTTTATCCTGATTGGAGGACTTCAGCTCGTAGTGCAGCGCTTCAATGGCAGCCTCAACAGCCTGGCGATTGTGCTCGCTCACCGAAGGATCGTTGTTGATGACCCGTGAGACGGTAGCCACCGAGACGTTCGCTCGCTCAGCCACGTCCTTCATTGTTGCCGCTTTATGTCTTCGCGCCATTTTGTCTTGTCGTCATCCACTAGAGTGGGCGTGTAGCCGTCCGACCCAGGCCATTGCTACGCGGTGGAATTCCATTCGGTTCCCATCTCCTATCCAGATAGCAGGCCGTGAATCGCGTCGCCACCAGGATAGCCAGGGATTGGGCGCTCAAATATACCGATCGTAATCGTTCACCAGCAGGTGCAGCGGCTCCGCATCCTCCTCGATCTCAGGGAAGCGGGGATTCCCACCCACAAAGATATTGTCGGTGTTGTCGTCATTGACGGTGCTCACCTCGCCGACGAGCACGGTCCCGGTTCCCGGCGCGCCCCAAAATTCATGATAAACGCCCGGCACAAGAAAGATGCTCTGTCCGGGTTTGAGCACGACTGTCCCGCCCGCCGGCACCGTCTGAGCTAGCGCATCGATCTTGACAGTCACCGGCTCGTCAGTAAGCTGACCGCTGCTGTCCGAGTTTTGTAGCTTGATCACCAGGTCGCCGCCACCCCGATTGATGATGTCCTCCAGCTTGTCTTTGTGCGTGTGGAGCGGCGTAACCTGGTTCTCCTTCACCACAATGATCTTCTCACAGTACGTCTTGGCGGTCTTGTTCACCACGCCGTTGCGCAGATTGAAGTTGATCAACCCGACGCGTTCGAAGTCGCCGCTGCCAAAATCGGTGATATCCCAGCCGAGACCGCACTCGATGATCTCGGCTACTTGCTCCCGTTTGCCTTTCCAATCCTCCGGAGTCCAGAAAGCCCAACCCGGTAATTCGAACCGCATTGCTTTGAAAAAGGCAATGGCCTCCTCCAGCTCGCGGTTGATCTCGCTTCGCTTCACGATCGTGCCTCCTGGCAAAAAGGGGACTACATGCTCCTGGTGCGCGGTTGGGGACAGCGTTTGCCTCAGCGTCTAGAGCTATTGTGGCGCAAATTGGAGAAACAGTCAAGATATTTTACTGTAACGCTTACGCCAACACAGTAAACTATCAGGATCGTTTCGGGAAGTTTCTGGAAATTGTTGACATTTTTTTCACGATCAGCTATGTTGTATATGGATCGATTGCTCATCGATGCCCGCACCCCACCCCCAGATCCAGCACGTCAGTTGATGATGGTATAGCAACAGCCAGCGGTAGCTGTCAATAGGAAACAGCTTTGCCACACGATGAGCCTGAGTTTAGCATGCTGACCTCCACCTCGCACAAGCGGCCCCTGGACCCGCACCACGATGCAGAGCTGCTGCGCCGCCTGCGACTGACGGCCATTGCCCATCGTCGCAGACTGCTCACGCTGGGCCGAGACCTGGGCATCCGGCTGCACTACGGCGCTACGATGAGCGCCGTCGAAATCCTGACCACCCTCTACACGACCTGGATGAACCTCAATCCGCAGCATCCCGACTGGCCAGATCGTGACCGTTTCGTGCTCAGCAAGGGACATGCCGCGCCCTCCCTTTACGTTGCCCTGGCCATGCGGAGCTTCTTCCCAGAGCAGGAGCTGATGGGTTTCCGCCGCTTAAACAGCCCCTTGCAGGGCCATCCTGACCGGATAAAGACGCCAGGGGTAGACTGCTCCACCGGCTCCTTGGGGCAGGGCTTCCCCGTTGCCTGTGGCATGGCGTTGGGCGCCAAGATGGATCACGCCCCTTACCGCGTCTACACCCTGCTCAGTGACGGGGAATGCAACGAAGGCTCCGTGTGGGAGGCGGCCCTAATCGCCGCCAACCTCCAGCTCAAGATGGGCTACCGCTGCCTGCCCGAGGGGTCCCTGCGCCAGCTCGTCGCCCTGCTGGACTGGAACAAGCAATCCTCCTATGGCACGATGGCCGGTCGCAACGACATCTACCCCCTCGCCGAAAAATGGCGTTCGTTCGGGTGGGCGGTGTTCGAGTGTGATGGGCACGACTTTGTCTCCCTTACGACCGCCCTCGCCGCAGCAGAGCAGGTTCGCGGCCAGCCGCCCATCATTCTCTGCCACACCACCAAAGGCCGGGGCATTCCCTACGCCGAAACACACCATACCCGCTCCAACTTCGCTTTGACCGAGGAACAGTACGTCGAGGCTATGGCCAACCTGGATAGCCTGGAAGCAGAGGTCAACAATGGACACGCCGGCTAAGGACATTACGGCGGCCTACAGCGAGGCCCTGGTGGAGGTGGGTCGCGCCTACCCCAACGTTGTCGTGCTCGATGCCGACATCGCCGATTCGTGCCGCACCGAGCCGTTTTACGACGCTTTCCCAGGCCGCGCTTTCGACCTCGGCGTCGCCGAGCAGAGCCTGCCCACTTTTGCCGCCGGTCTGGCCCTGGTTGGCAAAATCCCCTTCTACAACAGCTTCGCGGTTTTTGCCGTCCATCGAGGCGTCGACATGATCCGCCAATCGATCGCTTACAACCGCGCCAATGTCAAGATCGTCGGCCACGCCGCCGGACAGTCGATGGGCTACACAGGACCCAGCCACCACACAGTAGAGGACTTTTCCGTGCTGCGGGCCATCCCCCACATGACCATCCTCAGCCCCTGCGATGCAGAGGAAACCCGCCAGATGGTGTGGCGCATGGTCGAGCACGATGGCCCCGTTTACTTGCGCCTGGTGCGGTCCGCCGTGCCGGATGTCCATCAGCCCGGCTATCGATTTGAGATCGGGAAAACGGAGCGTTTGCGTGAGGGCCGCGACCTCTCGATCTTCTCCACCGGCGACCTGGTTACGCTGGCGCTGCAAACGCACGACGCGCTGCGCGAACAGGGCATCAATGCCCAGGTGGTCAACGTGCCGACCATCAAACCGCTAGCTGCCGACGAAATCCTCCCCCATGCCACCCTGACCGGCGGCGCAATCACGATTGAGGATCACAATGTCCTTGGGGGCCTGGGAAGCGCAATCGCGGAGATCTACGCCGAACACCTGCGCCGCCCCCTCATCCGCATCGGTATCCCGGACGTGTTCACCGAATCCGATGACGGCACCGTGTTACGAGAGGCCTACGGCCTCAGTCTCGGCCACGCCCTGAGCGCAGCTCACCGGGTGCTTGAGCTGAGCTGCCCATAACGATGAAGAGAAAGGAGATAAAGAAAAAGGAGCGGAATCAACAGCCCTGACCGTGAGGAGTCAGCAGTCTGTCTGCCAGCAGTATCGACAATATGTCCATTCGGAGGTGGAAAATGAAAAAGCTCGCGCTTCTTCTGGCGGTGCTCTTGCTTACCCTGGCATCCAGTCCGCTCCTGGTCAATCACGTAGAAGCCCAGGATGAAGAAGAGTACACCATCGGCATTGTGTTGAAGTCGTTTGCCAACCCGTTCTGGGTGAATGGCGCAGCAGGCGGCCCTGGCGGAAGCCGAGGCGCTGGGTGTCAACGTGGTCGTGCTGGGCATCACCGAGGAAGGCGACTACAACGAGCAGGTGGCCCACATTGAGGACCTGGTCACCCGCCAGGTGGACCTGATCGTGCTCGTCCCTGCCGAGGCCTCCGCCCTGGTGCCAGCCGTGGAGGCCGCCGTCGCGGCGGGCATCCCCGTCATCAACCTCGACTCCCCCATCGAGACCGACCAGGTCGTCAGCTTCATCGGCTCCGACAACGTCGAGGGGGGCCGCATGGCCGGGCAGTACATCGCCGAGCAGCTCGGCGGGCAGGGCCAGGTCGCCGTCATCCGGGGCCGCCTGGGCAACCCCGTTGAGCTACAGCGCTACACCGGCTTCACCGAGGCCATCGCCGCCTACGACGGCATCGAACTCGTCGCCGAGGGCGTCGGCAACTGGGAAGCCGACCAGGGCTACAACGTCATGGAGGACTTCCTCACCGCTCACCCGGACCTCGACGCCGTCTTCGCTGAGTCCGACCGCATGATCCTCGGCGCTGCCCAGGCCGCCGCCGCTGCCGGGCGCGACGACCTCATCCTCGTCGGCCTCGACGGCATCCTCGAAGCCCTGCAAGCCGTCAGGGATGGCACCATCAGCGCCGATGTCGCCCAGCGCCCCGACCTCATGGGCGCCTACGCCGTCCGCTACGGCCTCGAATTCCTCCAGACCGGCGAGATCGACCCCGTCATCACCACCCCCATGACCCTCGCCCTCCCCGATAACGTCGACCCCCTCATCCAGGCCTGGGAGGCCATTCAGTAGTTCGCACGGCAAAAAGCTGCCTGCTGGCCCCGCAATGCCAAAGGCCGGCAGGCAGCGCCAATGCTCGCCCACCTGATCTGCCGGTAGACTAATGGTGATGCTTCTATCCCAACAACTAAAACGGTCGGAGATAATTGGCTTTTGAGAGGAAAGACATCTTGGCATCGTCAAGCAGGCATATTACGCTAAGGGTGACCGGCGTCCTGCGGCTTCGAACGCCAGGCCCTCACCGTCACTCACGTGGAGAGAGCAGATGGCCGCTACGGTAGTTGGGACGTATGCACCCATGCAGGTATGAAACGGGTTCCGGACGTATACTGAGCTGGTCGATCCTGGACATAATCCGGGTTGCCCCCTGCCCGCCACACCCACTGCTGACCCGTAGAAAGGACCGTTGAATTGGCCACAGATCGAAGCCTCAAGGCCACGACAGAAAGACGCCTTGAAATAGACGTTCCAGCCATATTGAGGTTCATACTGGCACAGCGCACCCTGTTGGTACTGATCATCCTCTGCGCGGTCCTGGGCTATCTGCTGCCCCCCTTCCTGACCATGCGCAACATCCTGAATGTGCTGAGGCAGGTCTCCATCACGGGAATTGTCGCCGTCGGCATGACGTTTGTCATCGTGACCGGCGGCATCGACATCTCCGTCGGCTCCATTGTGGCGCTTTGCGGGGTGGTCACGGCAGCCGCCCTTCAGGAAGGCATGGGGTTGTTGGTGGCCATCCTGGCCGGCCTGGTTACAGGAAGCGCCGTCGGGTTGGTCAATGGGCTGCTGATCTCCTACGGGAACATCATGCCCTTTGTGGCGACTCTCGGCACGATGTACCTGTTCAGGGGCATCTCGCTGATCATCACCGGCGGGCAGGCCATCTGGAATCTCCCAGATAAATTCATTGAGATCGGCACCGGGTACGCGCTCGGTATCCCCATCCCGGTGATCATCACCTTCCTGATCTATTTTGCCGGCTACCTGCTCCTGAAACGATTCACCTTTGGCCGCTATGCCCTGGCTATCGGTGGCGACGAGGAGGCTGCCCGGTTGTGTGGGGTGGCGGTCCGTCGGGTCAAGCTGCTGACCTATGGCTTCTGTGGGCTGATGTCCGGCGCAGCCGGGGTCGTGCTGGCGGCCAGATTGGGCAGCGGCCAACCCAGCGTTGGGCAGGGGTATGAGTTGGTCGCCATCGCCGCCGCCGTGATCGGTGGCAACTCGCTGGCCGGCGGCAAAGGAACCGTCTGGGGCACGCTGGTGGGCGCGTTGATTCTGGGCGTGGTCAGCAATGGCCTTAATCTGTGGGGGGTGGCGCCCTTCTTCCAGATCGTCGTCACCGGCTGTATTGTGATCGTAGCGGTGTTGGTGGAAAAGCTCCGCAAACGCCAGGACTGACCAGGGAGGAACGGGGCATGACAGCCAGAGATACCAACGGGCAGCCGGTCGTCAGGATGGAGCATATCACCAAACGCTTTGGCGGCGTTTGTGCCGTCAATGATGTCAGCTTTGAGCTATACGAGGGCGAAGTCCTGGCGCTGGTAGGGGATAACGGGGCGGGCAAATCCACCCTGGTGAAGATCCTCGCCGGCGCGCACCCCGCTGATGAGGGCAAGATCTTCGTCAAAGGCAAAGAAGTAAGAATCGAGAACCCCTTGGATGCCAGAGAATTGGGCATCGAGACCATCTATCAAAATCTGGCCTTGATGAACAACCTCGATATCGCTTCCAACATCTTTATGGGGCGGGAGATACGCTCCATGCCGCTACTCTCCCTCCTGGGCTGGATGAACCTGAAGGAGATGCGCAACAAAGCTCTGGAACTCCTGCAGAGCTTCGACATCGAGATCGGCGACATTAACCGCAATGTCAGCCAGCTATCGGGTGGCCAGCGCCAGATGGTCGCGCTCAGCCGGGCGGTGTACTTTCAGGCCCACATCATCATCATGGATGAGCCAACGGCGGCGCTGGGCGTGGCCGAGACGAAAAAAGTGTATGAGTTCATCGACCGCCTCAAGGAAAACGGCATCGCCGTGATCATTATCTCGCACAACATCAACGAGGTCTTTGCCATTGCCGATCGGGTTATGGTCCTCAAGACAGGCAGGTTGGTTGGCATCAAGCGGAAGTCGGAAACCAGCGTCGACGACATCGTCGCCATGATCATCTCAGGAAGCGCCGAGCCAATTCAGATGTAGGCACTGGTGACAAGCAGGGCCGCAAGCACCGCAGACAGAAACTCCTCTCTGCGCTGGGACGGCAGCGCATCGGCGCAAGCCGTCCGAAGCCCCCGCCTTGCCTGCACGTGCGGTCACGTCCAGTAACCACTGGGCAGCGCAGGTGCACGTGTTAGGCGTGGGGGACCTCACGTCTATTGACACCCTTTCTCTTTCACAGTTATTATGTAGACACGTACTGTGCGTTTTCTCGTCACGGACTTCCCCGGCT
>FWWM01011303.1_pt1 | contig 15329 bp, 15 predicted proteins | sample 2228351 | NCBI WGS metagenome assembly FWWM01 (sample SAMEA103939774, study PRJEB20133) | metagenome | reverse complement strand
AATAAAGAATTTTTTTCAAATAGGATGTTTCTGTATCTAAACTCTGAGGCTATATCAATTTCCACACGAAGCTGAGCAATGCTTTCTATCATATATCTTCCGACAAGGCATGCATGGAATGATGTGCCACAGGCAACTAGATAAACTTTTCTTGTACTGGCAAGCTCTTCACTTCCAATACCCAATTCATGATATACAAATCTCGCTTCATCAGGTATTACCCTTCCACGTATCGTATCAGCAATCGCTCTTGGTTGTTCATGAATCTCCTTTAACATAAAATGTTTGTATCCACCCTTTTCAGCCATAGAAGGAGTCCAATCAATTGTAAGAAGACTCTTCCGCTTTTCTTTTCTATCAAAATCATAAATTTTTATTTCATCCTTTTTCACAACAATTATTTCGCCATCATCAAGAAAAATCACGCGATTGCAGTAACTCAAAAAAGCTGGAACATCGGAGGCTAAAAATTTCTCACCATCAACTACACCAACTACAAGTGGACTTTCCATCCTCACGCCAACTATTTTGTCAGGCTCACTCTTATCAATTACAACAATAGCATAAGAGCCTTTAAGTTGATGAACTGCCTTTCTAACTGCCTCTTCAAAAGAACTATTTTTTTTATGTTTGTTTATCAGATGGGCAATTACTTCTGTGTCTGTCTGAGAGACAAATTTATATCCCTCTGCTTGAAGCTCTTTTTTAATTTCCTCGTAATTCTCTATTATTCCGTTATGTACCAGTGCAATTGAACCTGAGCAGTGAGGATGGGCATTAATATCAGATGGTTTTCCATGAGTCGCCCATCTTGTATGTCCTATTGCTATGTTGGAAAGAACAGATTTATCAATTAATGCTTCAAGATTTAGAATTTTGCCTTTACTTTTTATGATATTGATTTTGCCATCTATAAAATATGCTATTCCAGCAGAATCATATCCTCTGTATTCAAGCTTTTTTAATCCCTCTAAAACTATTTGGACTGCATTTCTGTCACCAATATATCCTATTATTCCACACATTACTCTCTCTCCCTTTTCCTTTTTGCCCAGCCTTTTATGTTTTTCTGTGGAGTTCTGCTTATTGCAAGAGAATCTTCAGGAACTTCCTTTGTTATTGTAGAGCCTGCTCCAACATAAGCACCCTTTCTTATGGTTACAGGAGCAACAAGCTGAGTGTCACTGCCTATGAAAACATTGTCTTCAATGATTGTTTTATGCTTTTTCTTTCCATCATAGTTGCAGGTAATTGTACCTGCTCCTATGTTTACATTCTTACCGATTACCGCATCACCTAAATAACTAAGGTGCGCAGCTTTTGTGCCATCGCCAATTTCAGATTTTTTAACCTCAACAAAATTTCCAATTCTGCATTGCCTTCCAATAATTGTCTCAGGTCTTATATGTGCAAAGGGGCCAATCTTTGCTCCTGACTTGATAACAGAGTTTTCTATTACTGTGTGGTCCTTTATTTCAACTTCATCTTCAACAACGCAGTTTTTAAGTCTTACTCCCTGATAAATAACGCATTTTTTACCAATACATGTTTCACCTTCAAGAAAAACATTTGGATAAACAATCGTGTCCTGCCCAATAGAGGATGACGGAGATATCCATACTGACTGTGGGTCGTAGAATGTTACACCATTTTTCATTAAATCTCTAACAATCCTATCCCTTAGATATCGCACTGCCATTGCAAGTTCTTCCCTTGTATTTATTCCAAGCAACTCATCCTCATCAGCCAGAGGATAGGCTTCTACTTTTTTGCCCTCCTTTATAGCTATCTCAACTATATCAGTAAGATAAAACTCACCTTTGCGAGGATTTTCCCTGACCTCTTTTGATAGTGCTGCAATCTCCTTTCGCATTAAATAGACACCGCTATTTGATTCATTGACAGAGATTTCTTCTTCCTTCAAATCTGTAATTTCAACAATTCGCTGAACCTTTCCTTCAGAATCCCTTAAAATCCTTCCATAGGAGTGTTCCCTTTTAGGATAAAAGGAAAGAATAGCAAGGTCTAATGAGTTTTTATCAAAGTTTTCTATTAATTTTGAAACAGTTTCCTTTTTTATGAGCGGTGTGTCTCCATTAAGAATCAAAACCTTTTCACTCTTCAAATACGGCAATGCAGAGAGTAATGCATGGGCTGTTCCTTTGGGTTCTTCCTGAAAAACTATATTTACGCCCTTTTTTGAGACATGCTCAATGACTTCTTTCAAAGACGGATTTAAAACAACATGAATAGTTGGTGAATTGGGATTGGTTATTGGTGATTCGTAATTTATTATTATGGATTCGGCAAACTCTATTACATAGTCTATGATTGGTTTTTCAAAGATTTTGTGGAGAACCTTTGGCAGTTGGGATTTCATTCTTGTTCCAAGTCCAGCTGCCAAAATAACTATGTCCACTATCTTTCACCTCTTATATTTTCTGGTGCTGCTATTCCACCTGAAAGGATTATCTTTATACCTTCCTGCACTGGAATACTTGTATGTATAACACTTTCTGGTTCAAAAAGAATCACTTCCCCAAGATATAGATTGTTTGTTGGTATATAAACCGCTATGAGCTTTTTCTCTGAACCGTTTTCCTTTAAATAACACTCTTTTGTCTGAAAACCAAAAACAAAACTACCTTTTCTTGGATACTCAACAATAACAAACTTTTGGAATGATGTTTTATTCTCAGGAGAAAATGCATCAATCAGCTGTTTCAATGATGAATATAAGCTCTTAAAAACAGGAATTTTCAGAAACAGCAATTTTTCAAGCTGGTCTAAGAGTTTCTTCCCAAAAACATTTGTTGCAACAATTCCCACCACAAAAACAATCAGTAATGCTGTTATAAATCCAAGTCCTGCAATGTGTCTGCCAAAAATGTAATCATAAATAGGACCTAAAAACCCATCTACAATTTTAAAAAGCTGGACAAGTATGAAGATACTTATTGCTATTGGAATTGTTACGATTAAGCCAGCAATAAATTTTCTTTTAAAGGTTGCTTTAATAGATGGTTCCATTCTTAAGCTGTTACTTTACTCATTACTTCATCGGAAATATCAAAATTTGCATAAACATTCTGTACATCATCGTGGTCCTCAAGGGCTTCCATTATTTTTAACATTTTCTCTGCATCATCTCCTTCCAGAGCTATGTAATTTTTGGGCAACATAGTTACCTCTGAAAGGGAAATTTTTATGCCAGCCTTCTCCAAAGCCTCCTTTACTTCTTTAAGATTTTCTGGCGCAATGATAATTTCATAGTTGTCTTCCTTTGGGTCATTCTTTACATCATCTGCTCCTGCTTCCAATGCAGCAGTAAGAAGGGTATCCTCATCTATAGTTTTTTTGTCTACAAGAATATATCCTTTTTTTTCAAAAATCCATGAAACGCATCCAGACTCTCCAAGACTTCCACCGTGTTTTGAAAGAATGTGTCTGATTTCAGAAACTGTTCTGTTTTTATTATCAGTTAAAGCTTCAATTAAAATAGCAACTCCACCAGGTCCGTATCCTTCATAAACAACCTCTTCGTATGCGGCTCCTCCTAACTCTCCTGTTCCTCTCATTATTGCCCGTTTGATATTTTCCATTGGCATGTTGACATCTCTTGCCTTTTCAATGGCAACTCTTAAACGGGGATTTTTCTCAGGATCTCCTCCTCCGATTCTTGCAGCAACTGTTATCTCTCTTATGATTTTTGTAAAGATTTTGCCTCTTTTTGCGTCAACTTGAGCCTTTTTATGTTTGATTTGTGCCCACTTGGAATGACCTGCCACTTAAAACCTCCTGTAAGAAGGGATATTTTTAATAATAAAAAGATTTCTCAATTTCTGTCAAATCTTGTAAAATCTAACTTTTCAGTATTCGTTGCAGTATACCGTCAAGCTCATCAAGGGAACTGTAAAAAATTTCAAGCTTTCCCTTTTTTCCTTTATGAGAAATTCGCACCTTTGAGCCAAGTTCAGCTGTAAGTCTCTCTTCAAGTTCTTCTATCTCTGGAAATTTCTGCTTTTGTTTAGGGCTATCGGATTTTGAAAGTTTTTTTACAAGTTCTTCAGTTTGCCTGACTGACAGGGATTTTTTAAGGACTAACTGACATGCCTCAATTTGTCTCTGTTCATTATCCAATGACATTATAGCCTTTGCATGTCCCATAGTTAAAGAGCCTGATTTGATAAGATTTTTTATCTCATCAGGAAGTTTTAATATCCTGAGATAATTTGCAATTGTTGCCCTGTCTTTTCCAACTCTTTGGGAAAGCTCCTCTTGGGTGAGATTGTAATCCTTAATAAGACGTTCAAATGCCATAGCTGTCTCAACAGGGTCAAGGTCTTCTCTCTGAATGTTTTCAATAAGAGCAATTTCTACAGCCTCAGAGGGAGATACATCCTTGACAATGGCTGGAATCTTTTGAAGTCCTGCAATTTTTGCAGCTCTCCATCTCCTCTCTCCAGCAATTATCCTAAAACTTCCGTCTCCAACCCTTGATACAACAATGGGCTGTATAATTCCTTTTTCTTTTATTGAATTAGCAAGCTCCTTTAAAGAATTTTCATCAAAGTCTGTTCTTGGCTGGGCATCACCTGGAATTATTCTTTCAATTTCTATCTCAATAAGAGTTTCATCTTTTTTGGTAATATTACTTGGGATTAAAGCATCTAAGCCTTTACCGAGAGCCTTTTTCATTTAGCAAAAACTCCATTGCAAATGTGATATAACTTTGCGCTCCTTTGGAGCGAATATCATATAAAACAGCTGGCTTACCATGACTTGGTGCCTCTGCCAGTGTAACATTTCTTGGTATCATAGTATTATAAACTTTACCTCCAAAAAACTTCCTCACTTCCTCTACAACCTGTCGCGAGAGAGTATTTCTTGCATCAAACATTGTAAGAAGAATGCCTTGTATTTCAATGTTAGGATTTAAATTTTTCACAAGCTCAAAAGTTCTCATCAGTAATCCTAATCCTTCCAAAGCATAATATTCGCACTGCACAGGAATAATAATTGCATCTGATGCTACCAGACAGTTTAATGTAAGAAGACCCAGAGACGGAGGTGCGTCAATAAGTATATAGTCAAAATCTTCTGATAGGGACGATAAAATATTTTTAAGAATAAATTCTCTGTTGTCTCTTTGAATAAGCTCAACCTCAACTCCTACAAGGTCAATTGTTGAAGGAATAAGCCATAGATTATCCACTTGTGTATTGACTAACACTTTATCAATAGAAAGGGAACCAATAAATAGGTCATAGAGACTTCCTTCAAGATTTTCTTTGTTTATTCCTAACCCTGTTGTTAAATTTCCCTGCGGGTCAGAGTCTACAAGTAAAACTTTTTTATTCTCAATTGCCAGACAAGTGCCAAGATTAATCGCAGTAGTTGTTTTGCCAACTCCGCCTTTTTGATTTACTATTGATAAAATTTTTCCCATTTATTATTTTAACATTGCCGATGAGGTTTCAACTGCTTTCATAAAATCTATCCATATCGGAAGCGCTGCTCTTGAGCCAGCTTCATTTTGTCCTATTGGTTTGTGATTGTCTCTTCCAACCCAAACACCTACTAAAAGCTTATTGTCAAAACCAACAAACCAAGCATCTGAAAAATCATTAGTTGTTCCTGTTTTTCCATAAACATCTCTTCCTACTTCCTTTGCCCTTACAGCTGTTCCAGACAGCACAACCTCCCTGAGTAATTCACGCATTCCATCAACAACTTCCTCAGATAGCACATTCTGGATTTCCGGAGTGTTTTCTTCAAGAATTACTCCGTTGTGGTCTGCGATTTTTTCGTAAAAAATAGGTTTTATTCTCTTACCAGTTGCAAACACTGAATAGGCTGCTGTAAGCTCTATTAGTTTTACATCAGATGCTCCAAGTGCAGTCGGAAGATAGGGTTGAAGCTTTGAATTTATTCCACATTGATAGGCAAATTCAATAACTTTTTTAATTCCAACCTGTGATGCAAGCCTAACAGCAGCTGAATTTAATGAAAGTGCAAGTGCTTGTCTGAGTGTAACAACTCCGTGATATTCGTTTTTGTAATTTCTTGGAGACCAGATTTTACCTCCACCTGCTGGAAAACTAAGAGGTGCATCTAAAATGGTATCCTCTGGAGTATATCCTTCCATCAATGCAACAACATAAACAAATGGCTTAAAAGCACTTCCACTTTGACGCAAAGCAAAGGCTCTGTTGTATTGGGTTTCCCAGAAATCATTTCCTCCTACCATAGCTCTTACAAATCCTGTTTTTAGCTCTATTGCAACCAAGGCTGCCTGCACCTGCGGTTTTGCTCTTTTGTGAATCTCTGCAATTCCCTTTACTACAGCTTCTTCTGCCTTTTTCTGCAAATTATAGTCAATGGTAGAGTAAATTCGTAATCCATCTTTATAAAGTCTCTCTCCATACTTTGCCTCAAGCTGAAGCCTTAAGTTTTCAACAAAATATGGAGCCTCAAATCTTCTCCAGTGTGGATGTTCAGGAAGTGGCTCTTTTATTGCATTCTGATATTGCTCTTTGTTTATAAATCTCTCTTCAAGCATTTTTTGCAAAACAATGTTTCTTCTTTTTAATGCAACTTCAGGATTTTTAAATGGATTGAACTTAGATGGAGCTTTTGGCAAAGAAGCAAGAAGGGCAATTTCTGCAATATTCAGTTCATTGTAGGATTTTCCAAAGTAGGTTTCTGCAGCTGCGGCTATTCCGTATGCTCTATTTCCAAAATAAGCCTGATTAAGATAAAGCCCAAGAATTTCATCCTTTGTATATTTTTTCTCAATCTGTAATGAAAGAATTGCTTCTTTTATCTTTCTTCCTAACGTTTTCTCTGGCTTGAGAAACAACATTTTTGCCAGTTGCTGAGAGATTGTGCTTCCTCCTTCAACAATACTTCCTGTTTTAATATTTCTAAAAAAGGCTCTAATAATTCCGATAATATCAACTCCGGGATGCTTGTAGAATCTTACATCCTCTGCAGCAACAAAGGCTTTTTTTATTATGTCTGGAATCTCGTAAGGAGGCACGAATTTTCTTCTTTCATAGAAAAACTCTGTTAAAACCTGTCCATCAGATGAATAAACAATTGAAGCCTCAGCAGGTCTGTATCCTTCAAGAGCCTTTACATCTGGCAAATCAGAAAAAAGCCAGTAAATATAGCCTCCACAAGCTCCAAGCAGGAAAAGAAAAATAAAAAACAATGCATATTTTACTTTACTTATCATTCCTGCTCAACCTGAATCTCTATTTCTTTTACATTGCCGTCTTTCAACAAAAAGCATCTTATCTGCATTTCCTCAACGATGTCTTCCTTTCGTTTGTAAGAATTTTGGAGACAACCATCATTTGAGTTATCATTGAAATTTATTCCAACAATCACATAATAAACATCATAAAAGGCGAGTTGCAAATCTTTTAATGATGGATACGCAGTGCCGCAGAGATGGCTATGATATATGGCAAGCATTTGAAGTCCCTTTGCTCTTATGTCTTTCATTGCCTTTAGTTGCTCTTGTGGTTCCATAAAATAGCTGATTGATGAGCGTTCAATGTTTTTTATTTTATAAATCTCAGTAGCTCTCTCTTTTCCAGCCAAAATACCGCAGGCTTCATAGGGCATGCAATCAATGCAGTGTTTTATCATCTCATCATAAATTTCCTTTTTTATTCTGAGCATTTGCAGAAGCGACAGGATGGATTTTTTGTGAATTTTACTTCCCTGAAATTTGCCTTTAAAGCATCATATATTAGCATTCTACCTTGAAGGAGCTCTCCAATTTGGAGTAAAATCTTCAAAGTCTCTATTGCCTGAAGACTGCCTATAACTCCTGGAACAGGCGAAAAAATTCCTCTCTCTTCCTCTTCATCCTTTGCTCCCTCAAAAATACAATTGTAACAAGGACCTTCCGGAGGGATTACATCAAAAACATGCCCTTCAAACTCTGAAGCAGCTCCTACAACAAGTGGCTTTTCAAGTTTAAAGCATATCTCATTTAGCATAAATCGGGTTTTAAAATTATCAGGACAGGCTACAACAACATCATATGGTGAAATGTATTTTTGAGCATTTTTTTTGTTAATCTCTTCAGGATAAGGCAGAATGTTTATCTCGCTGTTAAGCTTTTTAAGATTTATCATCGCAGATACTGCTTTGAGCATTCCAAGATGTTCTTCGTTATGGAGTATCTGTCTCTGAAGATTACTCAATTCAACGAGATCTGGGTCAATTATGCCAATATATCCAACTCCCGCAGCAGCAAGATAATAACAAACTGCACTTCCAAGTCCTCCAGCTCCTACAACTAATACACTGGATTTTTTAAGCTTTTCCTGCCCATCTTTGCCAATCTGTGGTAGAATTATATGCTTATGATATCTCAATCTTTACACCAACAACCATTCACCAGCCAATGATCAGGGTTCTTGCCCTTCAACTCTTATAAATACGCTTTTGTCTGCCACAACTGGAAGTTTATCAATCTTGTCAAGGGCTTCCTTGACATTTTTCTCCTTTGCCTTATGAGTAAGTATTACTAATGGAACAGCACCAGCCTTTGACCTTCCCTTCTGGATTACAGAAGCAATGCTTATGTTGTGTTCACCAAAAACACCCGAAATTTTTGAAAGAACACCGGGTCTATCATATGCGGTAAATCTAAAATAGTATATGCTTTCTATATCATCAATTGGTTTGATTTTATAATCTGCGGAAAAATCAAGGGGAAAAGAATTTGCGCCTTTTGCAATATCAACAATATCAGCCACAACAGCACTACCTGTTGGCATACTGCCAGCTCCCCTTCCGTAATAAAGAGTAGCTCCAACGCTGTCGCCTTCAACATATATGGCATTAAAAACTCCATCCACCTTTGCAATTAGATAATCCTCAGGAACCATTGTAGGATGAACCCTAAGCTCAATCTCTCCGTCAAGAATTTTTGTTATAGCAAGAAGTTTAATCTTATAACCAAACTCCTTAGCAAACGCTATGTCTTGAGCAGTAATCTTTGTAATGCCTTCGCAATAGGCTTTATTAAAGCTAAGGGGAATACCATAGGCAAGGGAAGCAAGTATTGTTATTTTATGTGTTGAATCTATTCCTTCAATATCCAGCGTTGGGTCTGCCTCTGCATAGCCAAGTTGTTGCGCTTCTCTTAGGGCGTCCTGAAAATCAAGTCCCTCGTTGGTCATCTTTGTAAGAATGTAGTTTGTTGTTCCATTAATTATTCCGTAAATCGCAAGCATTTTATTTGCCACAAGCCCTTCACGCATAACTTTTATAATAGGAATTCCTCCACCCACACTTGCCTCAAAGCCAATCTGAAGTCCCTTTTCTTTTGCAAGAGCAAAAATATCATTTCCATCTTCTGACAAAAGTGCTTTGTTTGCAGTAACTACATGTTTGCCGTGTTTTAGGGCTTCAAGTATGAAATCCTTTGCTGGATGAAATCCTCCAATAAGTTCAACAACAATATCAATCTCTGGGTCTTTTATGATTTCCCATGCATCTGTTGTAAGAACTCCTTCTGGAAGAGTTATCTCTCTTGGTCTTTTGAGATCTTTGTCAGCAACTTTTTTTAAGATTAAATCAATACCCGTTCTTTTTTTTATTAAATCCCTTTGAGTAAGAAGAATTTTTGCTGTTCCTGTGCCTACTGTGCCAAATCCAATTATCCCGACTTTTACTTGCTTCATCCCTCCTCCTTAACCAGCAACTTTTCTGATTTTTTTGGTTGAAGGCACGATATTCAATGCTTTTTTTATTCCTTTCACTGCCTGCCTAATTCTATGTTCATTTTCAACGAGTGCAAATCTTACAAAGCCTTCTCCTCCTTCTCCAAAGCCTATTCCAGGAGATACAGCAACCTTTGCCTCGTTTATCAAAAACTTAGCAAACTCAAGAGATCCCATTTTCTTAAAAGGTTCTGGAATTTCTGCCCAAACGAACATAGTTGCCTTAGGAGGGTCAACTTTCCATCCAGCCTGATTTAAACCTTTTACAAGCACATCTCTTCTGCGTTCGTAAGTTTTTCTTATTTCTTCTACACAATCCTGCGGACCTCTAAGGGCTACAATTGAGGCAATCTGTATTGGCTGAAACATTCCATAGTCAAGATAGCTTTTTATTTTAGTCAATGCTCCAACTATCTCTTTATTTCCGACGCAAAAACCAACTCTCCAACCTGCCATTGAATAGCTCTTTGTCATGGAGAAAAACTCAACTCCAACATCCTTAGCTCCGGGAACCTGAAGAAAACTCGGAGCCTTATAGTCATCAAACACAAGATCAGCATAGGCAAAATCATGAATAACAATTATATTGTTTTCCTTTGCAAAATCAACGACTTTTTTGAAAAATTCCAGATCTTCAACTACAGCAGTAGTTGGATTATGTGGAAAGTTTATTATAAGAATTTTAGGTCTTGGCCATGAATTCTTATAAGCCCTTTCAAGCTCTTCAAAGAAATCCATACAAGGACATACGCTAAATGTTCTGACATCTCCGCCAGCAATAATTGCTCCATATGGATGAATTGGATAGGCAGGAGATGGAGTAAGTACCACATCACCCGGCTGCACCGCAGCTAAAAGAAGATGGCTTAGTCCTTCTTTTGAGCCAATTGTTACTACTGCCTCTGTTTCTGGATCAATATCAACATCAAATCTTCTTTTGTACCACTCAGAAATTGCACATCTGAGCTGAGTAATTCCCCTTGAGGCTGAGTATCTGTGATTTTTTGGCATCTTGGCAGCTTCGCATAATTTATCAACAATGTGTTTTGGAGTTGGCAAATCAGGATTTCCCATGCCAAGGTCTATGATATCCTCGCCTCTTCTTCTAAGTTCCATTTTTAACTGGTTTACTACTGCAAAAACATAGGGAGGCAATCTTTTAATTCTTGGAAAATCAAACATTTTTTATCCTCCATTTTTATAGTGTATGTTTTTTATTTTTCTGTATTCAGTTCTACTTCGTCAAGTTTAAAATTTCTGTCAATATTTCCTTTGTATAAGTTTTCTCCATTTTCCATATCAATGCTGTATTATAGGCATTCTCTACAATCTTTGGAATATCATTGTCAGAGATATCTGCATCTTTGAGGCTCACGGGACAACCTATTCTTTTAAACCATGTTTTGAGGCCCTCAATTCCCGCATCTACATCTGAGCTACTAAATAGACTTTCAGAAAATCTTCTAAACTGCTCAAGATTTTTGTTTTTATACCATTTCATCCACGCGGGAATCACAATGCTTAAAGAAGCCCCGTGTGCAATGTCATATAGAGCTCCCAAGGAGTGGGCAATCATGTGATTTGGAAATTCTCCACCTCTTATTCCAATACGAGTAAGGCCATTGAGGGCAAGGGTTGCAGCCCACATAAATTCTGCCCGTGCATTGTAATTCTTTGGCTCCTGTAGTATAATGTCTGTAGTTTCCATAACGGTTTTAATTATCGTTTCAATTAGCCTATTTTGTAAATTGGGGCAATAACTACCAGTAAAATAATATTCTATGACATGGGCTATAGCATCAACTGCAGCATATGCCTGATATTGGGCAGATACAGTAAATGTAAGCTCTGGATTAAGGATTGAAACGCGAGGAAATATTGCCTCAGAACTTATTGAAAGCTTTTCCTTTGTCTCTTCATTAGTGATAACAGCAAAGCCGTTCATCTCACTTCCTGTTGCAGCAAGAGTAAGAATTACATAAACTGGTAGAGCCTTTTTGACCTCTTTTTCCCTTTTAAAAAAAGTCCAAACATCCTTGTCAGTTTTAGCACCTACTGCTATAGTCTTACCCTCATCAATAACAGAGCCTCCGCCTACAGCCAAGATTGCATCTACTTTATGCTTTTTTGCTTTTTCAATGCCTTCCTTTGCATGTGAAAGTACAGGATTTGGCTTTACTCCTCCATGTTCAATAAATTCCACTTTAGCCTTACGAAGAGAGTTTACGATTTTGTCATAAAGTCCAGTTTCCTTTATTGAGGATTTTCCGTAAACAAAGAGAACTCGCTCTATTTCGTCCTTTTCCAAAATCTTACCAATTTTTTCCTCTGTGCCTCTGCCAAAAATAATTCTCGTTGGATTGTAAAATTCAAAATTCTCCATTCCTTACCTCCTTCTTCAAATAAATTATCAATCACATAACAGTAGTAACTGTTAAATACATATCATAAGCCTGTGTTGAACTCCTCACAAGCGGACCACTTAGCACAGCCTTAAATCCGATTTTTCTTGCATATTCAGCAATCTCTTCAAACACCTCTGGTTTAATATATTCTACTACAGGTAAAGCTTTTTTTGAAGGTTGAAGATACTGCCCAATAGTGACAATATCACAACCAGCTTTTTTTAAATCCTGCAAAGTTTCAAATATTTCATCCATATTCTCACCAAGACCTACCATAAAACCTGATTTTGTTATTATTTTTTGGTCTATTTCCTTTGCCATACGAAGAATATTTAATGAACGATTGTAATCAGCATTTCTTACAACTCCAAAAAGCCTTTTTACAGTTTCTATATTGTGTGCAAAAACAGTTACTCCCGATGATAAAACTTTTTCAATTGAACTTTTTTTACCCTGAAAATCAGGCACTAATACTTCAACCAGAGTTTCGGGATTTATAATCTTTATCTGCCTTACTGTTTCGGCAAACTGTTCAGCTCCTCCATCAAAAAGGTCATCCCTTGTTGGAGATGTAATCACGACATATCGCAGTGATAGCTCTTTCACAGCCTCTGCAATTCTCTTAGGCTCATTAATATCAACTGGTTCTGGAAAGTCTTTCTGAGAATTACAAAATTTACAACCCCTTGTGCATTTTGTTCCAAGAATCATAAATGTCGCAGTAGTTTCTTTATAACACGATACTCTGTTTGGGCATCTCAAAGTTTCGCAAACAGTATTAAGCTTACGATTTTTGAGATAATTTTGAGTTTTTTTTATCTCTTTAAGCTGGGTTTTAACCCATTTTGGAAGAGGCATAGAGGGATTTATTTAAGGGGGACTGATGTCCCCCTTGATTTGTTAAATTTTTTCTACATTAACTGCTTTGGGTCCACGATCTCCATCAACAACATCAAATTTAACTCTGTCACCTTGTTTGAGAGTCTTAAATCCATCACCCTTTATTGAAGAGTAATGAACAAAGACATCCTGTCCGCCATCCTGCTGAATGAATCCGAATCCCTTTGATTCGTTAAACCACTTAACACGTCCTTCAAAAGCCATACTTCTTAAAACCTCCTTTTAATCTCCCCACCTAATGGCAGGTACTAAAGCCTGCAAAATGCGAAGCTACTCTTTTATAACATGTAAGTTAACAAAAAGTAAAGAAAAAAATTTTAATCCTCATTTTTAATTTTTTCCCAGATCTTATCCATCTCTGAAAGAGTCATATCTTTCAGCTCTCTTCCTTGCTCTTTCACAACTCTTTCAAGTTTTTTAAATCTCTCCTCAAACTTTCTGTTTGTTTTTCTTAATGCAGTTTCAGGATCTATCTTAAGAAATCTGGCTAAATTTACAATGCTAAAGAGCACATCGCCAAGCTCTCCTTCTACCTTTTCCTTATCTCCAGAATTAACAGCATCTCTGAGCTCTGATAATTCTTCCTGAATTTTGTCAATCACGCCTTCAACATTCTCCCAATCAAAGCCAACTTTAGCAACCCTTGACTGAATTTTATATGCCCTCATGAGTGCTGGAAGAGCCAATGGTATGCCTTCAAGAACTGATTCTTTCAGTTTACCCTCTTCCTTTTTCCTTTCATCCCATTGATCAAGAACTTCCTCAGGTGTTCGAAAATCAGCATCTCCAAATACATGAGGGTGTCTGCTTATCATTTTATTTGAAATAATCTCTATCACTTCCTCAATATCAAATCTGCCTTCATCTTTTGCGATTTTACTGTGAAAAACAATCTGCAAGAGCAAATCTCCAAGCTCTTCTTTCATTCCCTTGTAGTCTTTTTTCTCAATTGCTTCAATCAATTCATAGGCTTCCTCAAGAAGATATCTTTTAAGGGAATCATGCGTTTGAACCCTATCCCAGGGACATCCATTCTCTGAACGAAGTTTTTCCATTATTTCAACAAGTTTTTTGAATTTTTCACTCAATTTCCTCCTCCAGCAGTTGATAAAAATTTCTTATTATTGGAGAGTCTTCTGCAAGAGAGAAAATACTCTTTCCTGTCTCGCTGAGCTTTTTAACGTTCTGATCAAAATCCACATATACAACTCTTTCAAACTCTTTTCTTAAATCTTCTGGCTCTTTTATTTTGCCTGTAGCCTGATTTATGATAAAAACCTTTTTTATTTTTCCGTTTGGTGCACCTAAATTTAATTGTTTTATAAGCTCGTTTATCCGCAGAGCTGCTTGAATACTGCTTTTTGCAGGAGTGCCAATAATAAAAAGCTTATCTATCTTGCTTACTATTCCTCTGCTTATGTGTTCCATTCCAGCTTCATTATCAACAACTATGTATTTATATTGTCCTGAAATCTCCTGAAGAATTCTTTTTAAAACATTATTCACAGCACAGTAACATCCACTGCCCTCAGGTCGTCCCATAACAATTAAATCAAAGCCATAGGATTCTTCAATAATTCTATTAATTTCAGCCTCAAGCCATTCATCAAGTGATAGCCCTTCAGGTTTTCTCTGTAAAGCAGTGTCCCTTATCTCAGCCAATGTTTCAAAATGAGAAATGCCTAAAAGCTCTGGTAGACAAAAATTAGGGTCTGCATCAACGGCAAGAACAGGCATCAAGCCTTTTTCTTTAAGATATCTGACTGTTAAAGCAGCGAGTGTGCTTTTGCCAGTTCCACCTTTTCCTGCAAAAACAATAAAGTAGCTCATTCTTGTCTAACCAGAATAATATTTTTCAGAGCACTTATGCTGTCAATCATAAAATCAGCACCTTGAAGAAGCTCTCTGTCTCTGTAACCGTAAGTTACTGCTACTACTTTAACTCCAGCTGCTCTGCCTGTTTGAATATCAATATCACTATCACCCACAATGATTGTTCTTTCTGGGGAGGTGTTAAATCTTTTGATTGTTTCAAAAATAGGCAACGGTGAAGGTTTTTTTTCTACAAAAGTATCACTTCCTGCAACAAAATCAAAGTACTTCAGGATATCAAGGTGTTCCATAGTTTTTATTGTCAGTGCAGTCAATTTATTTGATATAACCACTTTTTTGAAATCCTTTAGAGCCTCAAGAGTTTCTTTCACATCAGGATAAAGCTGAGAAAAATCTGCTATGTGTTCGTTGTAATAACTTACAAAACATTCAAGAAGCTCTT
>FWWM01011299.1_pt1 | contig 15337 bp, 12 predicted proteins | sample 2228351 | NCBI WGS metagenome assembly FWWM01 (sample SAMEA103939774, study PRJEB20133) | metagenome | reverse complement strand
CGCTTATTGAGTTTTGCGCCAGCATACTGGCCGGACGTCAAGCCCGGGGACCTCACTCTCCCGGTTAGCGGGGCCGGGTCCGTAGTGGCCCGCGCATCCATTCAGACCCCCGGTCCATATCAACTACCACCAGCCTGGGCAGGGCTGGCAACGAAGGGCCCCAGGGCCTCGGTCCAGCGGAACATGATGAGAATGTCCATCAACTCGGATGCCTCCCCTCGCCTCTTCTTCTCCAGCTCACCTTTCAGGGTCGCCAGGGCATCGTGTACCTCTGGGCCGAACAGCGATTCGAGGTACTCGGGCGGGATGCGAGAGCGCGACTCGTCAACGCTTCCATCGGGGGCGAACGGGGGTGGGAGCAAGGGCGGCACATAAAAGACGTTGGGGGATGTCCCCCACTCGGGGTGCAGGGGGAGGGCAACGCGCCACTTCCTGACGAGCTTGTAGACCGCGCCGTCCTCATCGTCCAGGAAGCCCACCCATGCCGCCCTTCCGGGGCACTGCCGCACGCAAGCCGGCGCTACCCCCCGCTCCAGTCGGGGGAAGCAGCCGATGCAGTGCTGGCTCACACCGCGGACCCTGTTGAAGTAGATCTTCTTGTAGGGACAGGCACGGGCGCAGAGCTGCTCGCCCTGGCACAGGTCCTCATTGCGCAGCACCAGCCCGTCCTCCTCGCGCTTGAAGATGGCGCCGTGTGGACACGCTTCCAGGCAGGCTGGCCGGCTGCAATGGTTGCACAGCCGGGGCAGATAGAAGAAGTATGCGTTGGGCCACTCGCCACCACCCTCGTCCTCGTCCCAGTTGGGCCCCCAGGACAGGCTGCCGGCTACCTTCTCGAGGCGAACGTCGCGCCCCCGGCCGCCCCTCACCACCTCGTCCCAGTTGTAGTCCCAGCCACCGCCGAACTCCTCCTCGCTGGGCAGGTGACCCAGCTGCAGCCGGCCGTCGCGGTAGCCGCCGCCCATCGTCTCCCAACCCCTGGGCGTCCCCTGGCCGGGCATGGTGTTCACCGTCATCCAGAACATGTGCTCCATCCCCGGTTCGTCGGCCCAGAGCACCTTGCAGGCCACCGTGCAGGTCTGGCAGCCGATGCACTTGTTCAGGTCGAAGACCCAGGCGATCTGCCGCATGCTGCTCACCCCACCTTCTCGATATCAGCAGTGATGGCCCTGTCCACGGGGATCGGCTGCCAGTGCAGAATGCGGTACTGGAGGTGACCGTAGCCCCCGGCCAGGTGCAGCCACTTGACCATGCCAGGCTCCAGGTCTGCCTGGCTGGCCCAGCCGCGATGGGCGAAAGGCTCCCAGCCGTTGTAGATGATGAGCTGACCGGGCCGGACAGCCGGCGAGACCTTGGCCTGCAGGATCACGGCCCCGCAGTCGTTGAACACCCGCACGTAGTCGCCGTTCTTTATCCCCCTGGCCCTGGCGTCGCCATCGTTGATGAAAACGAAGGGCTCGCCACGATGGGTGTTCAGGATCACGGGGTTTGTCTGGTTCATGGAGTGGATGCTCCACCGATTGTGCCCGCTGGTGACCCGGAACGGGTAGTCGCCGCCCATCGGGGGCGGCTCCTTGTGACAGGGCAGCTCCTCGCCCGCTTCCAAGAACCATTCGTGGTCAATGTAGAACTGGGCCCGGCGCGTGAGAGTGGCGTACGGGACCTTGTCCTCCACATGCCAGCGGAAGGGGGTGAAGCTCTCCCTCTCTCGGATGCTGGCGGCCTGGTTGGGCCCATGGAGTATCAGGCCCAGCCTCCGCCAGCGCATGTGTCCCACCTGGCGCAGCTTCTCCAGAGAGGCATCGGCCGGTAAGAGGCCCAGAGCAGCGTCCGACCTGAGGATGAGATCCATCCGGGCATCCTCGTCCCGAATCGCGCCGCCGATGGTCGCCCTGTCCACGAGCCCTGCCAGGCTGACCTCTTGGCCGTCCCTGTTGGTGACGCTGGCTATCCCCCTCTGCCTGGCCCTCTCCTCCACTTTCTCCAGCAACCGCACCCCGATCTCCCAGTCGGACTTGGCCTCCCCCAGCGGGGAGGTGGCCCGGTCGCTGAGGACGGTCATGAGGTGGTGGATGGAGGGCATGCTGAACCCTACCTTCTCGTAGTGTTGGGCGGCCGGCAGGATGTAGTCGGAGTAGAGGCCCGTGGTGTTAATGCGGTAGTCAATGGAGACGATGCAGCGCAGCTTGGGCCACAGGTGCTTCAGAAGCAGCTCCTGGCCACCCCTCTGGCGGCGGAGAACGTTGCCGCCGGCTTCTATCAGCACCCGCGGCTCCACCTGCTCCCACAGGCGAGCCCGGCCGTTGTCCCACCAGCCCTTGCCCACGGCCTCCCGGAAATACTCGTCGAAGCTGCGCTTCATGGAGGGGTCATGCCAGTCCTTGCGGTTCCAGCGGTCTCTGTAGCCGAAGTGGTGATACCAGAGGAAGGCCGGCGGGATCGTCCGGCCCGGGGTGCGAGGGTCGGTGGACCCCATTTGCTGCTGCGCCCGCACCAGCGCCAGTTCGCGCGTCAGGTTGGGGTCCAGGGCGCGCACCGATTCCAACGCCTCGATGAGGCGCCGATACACCTCGCGTGCCTCTGCCGGATCGGCTCTCTCCATGAGAGGCAGCAGGAACCAGGCGGTGCTGCCACCTACGGCCCATGAGCGCGTCCCCGTCCCCTTCTTGCCCCAGTTGGCGGTGAGGGCCAGCAGCAGGGCCATAGACCGCTCCATCAGGTCGCCGTGATAGTGCTTGCCCGAGTTCCAACCGCAGAAGATCTTGGTCCGCCTGGTGGCCACCTTACGCGCTACCGTCCGTATCAGCTCGGGATGCACTCCGCAGATCGGGGCAGCCTTCTCGGGGACGTAGTCCTCCAGCCGCCGCCGTAGGCACTGGAACACCGGCTCCACAGCCACCCTCGACCCGTCCCTCAGACTGACCTCCCAGATGCCCTCGAGCGCGGGCTCCACATCGCCCAGGGCCAGACTGGTGGTGGGAGCCGGGACGGGTATCGAGGCGTTCGCGTCCCACCAGTAGAACTGGTCCTCCCTCCCCCCGTCTCTCAGGTCGCTCTGGCGCAGGAAGCGCCCGTTGTCTGTGCGCACCAGGAGCGGCAAATCCGTCTGCTCCTGCACGAAGCGCCGGTCGTAAAGGCCCTCGTCAATGATCACCTTGCACATCGAGAGCGCCAAAGCAGCGTCGCTGCCGATGCGCACGGGAAGGTGGTAGTCGGCGTGTATGGCCGAGGGGCTGAAGTCGGGCGCTACAGTGATGACCTCGGCCCCGTTGTAGCGTGCCTCGGCGATGTAGTGGTACCAGTGGATGTTGGTATACACCGGGTTGGCGTGCCAGATGAGGATGAGCTGGGCATGAAACCAGTCGTCCATGGATGACACGGGATTGAAAACGCCCCACGTCAGATAGAAGCCTGGGCTCATGTCCTGGAACTCCGCGTTGCCATCGGTGACCACGTGCCCCATGTAGGTGGCGGCCATGCGAGCAGGTATCGCCCCGATCTCCGGCGTCCCCAGCCAGACGACCGACTCGGGGCCCTGCTCCACCATCGCGTCCAAGATGTGGTCGGCTATCTCCGTCAGCGCCTGCTCCCACGAGATCTCCTGCCACTTCCCCTCGCCACGCTCGCCCGCACGCTTGAGGGGCCTGGTGACGCGATCCCTGGCGTAGAGCTGGCGCGACCAGCACGCTCCCTTCTGGCACCCCATGGGGTTCATGTCCGGGACTCCAGGCTCCACCGCCGGCAGCGTCCCGGACTGCTCCTCCCGCACCACCGCTCCGTTACGGACGAACACGAGCCACGGACAGCCGCCGGGATAGCAGTCCACTGCATGGCTTCCCCACACTACGCTGTCCCAGCGCCACTTGGCCCGGTAGTGCTCCGCCCAGCCCTGCATGGCTTCACCTCCGTCGTCCTGTGCGGGCTTCCCAGCAGCCCTGTTGGCCCATGGCCCGGCCCCGGCTTAGCCCAGCCATTTGCGCCACCAAGTGCGGCGGGAGAAGTCGCCCGGAGCGGGGCCAGCGTCGTCGCTCGCCCCGGCCCCAACGGTCCCGCCCTCGGTAGCCGCCTGGCCGAATGGTCAGGGCCGCCGCCACACTACGGCTGACTCCATATAATGCAGCGCCAGCGGCGCCGCCAGTCGGGCAATACCCTGTGGTGGCGCGGGGAATTGCTCCACAATCTCGAGGGTGCGGTAGTTCTCCACACAACAGGGCAGGTATTGCCCGACACCAGACCGGGCGCGGGCGTGATAAAAGGAGCTGAGACCCTCTACAGGACATGGCGGCGATGTCGGCTAACGCGAAACCGGCTAACGTTGCCCGGAGGCGCCGTGCCAGCGAGGAGGCCTACCGCAAGCTCTGGCGCTGGGACAGGGTCGCCTGGGGAAGCCACTGCGTCGACTGCTATCCGGGAAACTGCGTGTTCCGTGTCTATGTCAAGGACGGCAAGGTGTGGCGGGAGGAGCAGGCAGGCCATCTGCCGCAGGTAGAACCGGACGTGCCCGACATGAACCCTATGGGCTGCCAGAAGGGGGTGGCTTGGGGAGAGCAGCTCCGGGGTGAGGAGAGGGTGCTGTACCCCCTGAAGCGGGTGGGGCCGAGAGGCTCGGGGCGATGGCGTCGGGTATCCTGGGACCGGGCCCTCACCGAGATCGCCGACGCGATCCTCGACGCCCTGCAAGAGGTCGGGCCAGAGAGCATCGTGTCCTTATCGCCCTGCAACATCACGGGCCTCAATCTCACGGCCCGGGACACCTTTCTCGGCCTCATCGGGGGCCTCTCTACCGACGTCAACGCGGAGTGCAACGACTTCGCTCCTGGCTTCTACCTGACCTACGGGTTCTTCAATCCAGTAAGCTCGGTAGACGACTGGTTCCACTCCGACCTGATATTCATATGGTATTCGAACCCCACCTACACCCGTATCCCGCACCAGCACTACATAACAGAAGCCAGATACCGTGGGGCCGAGGTCGTAACTGTGGCCCCAGACTACAGCCCCTCGGCCATACACGCTGACTACTATCTGCCCGTTCGGCCGGGCACCGATGCGGCGCTGGCCCTGGCCATGTGTCACGTGATCGTGAGCGAACGCCTTTACGACGAACGCTTCGTCAGGGAGCAGACCGACCTTCCATTGCTGGTAAGGCTGGACACCAGGCGTTTCCTGAGGGCCGAGGACCTGGAGCGGGACGGGAGCGACGAACAGTTCTACTGGTGGGACGAGGCTTCAGGCCTCGTGGCGGTACCGAGAGAGAGCCTCGCCCTGGGGGACAAGTGGCCGGCGCTCGAGGGCAAGTACCGGGTGCGCCTGTGGAGTGGCGAAGAGGTCGAAGTCACACCCGTGTTCGAACTGCTGAAGGAGCGGCTGGCCAATTACGCGCCCGAAGCTGCCGGTGCCATGTGCGGGGTCCACCCGGAGGTCATCAGAGAGCTGGCCCGCAAAGTCGCCGTCAAGCGAACGAACATAATTTGCTGCCTGGGCGGTGCCGGGAAGATCTATCATGGCGATCTGATCGAGCGCTCCTGGCTGCTGCTCTTGGGCCTCACGGGGAACTGGGGCAAGAAAGGTACCGGCGTCAGGGCTTGGATGGCCGGCATGCTGGAGGGATGGCTGCTGCGCGGGGCCAAGCGTGGGCCCGGCCCGGACGGCTTCAAGCAGGTTCTCGAACTCCAGCGGCAGGCACGGAACACCATCCGCCAGGAAGACCCCACCTTGACGGAGGAGCTGGCAGCCATCGAGCTGACTAAGCGCGCCGTCAGGATGGGGTTCTCGGGCATGGTGCCCTCTGTCTTCCTCTGGTACTACCACTGCGGCTTCAGAGAGGTCTGGTCTCGTGGGGACTGGCATGACCCCTCCATGAAGCGCCCATTCGAAGCCTATTGGGACGAAGCGATGGCCAGGGGCTGGTGGTCGGGAGTGCAGAGGCCCGCCCCGGACAAGCCACCGCGGGTGCTCATCGAAGTGTGCGGGAACTCCCTGCGTCGAACGAGGGGAGGTCAGCTCCTGCTGCGGCACCTCTGGCCCAAGCTGAGAATGATCGTCACCGTGGACTGGCGGATGAGCACCACCGCCCTCTTCTCGGACTACGTGCTGCCGGCCGCTCAGTACCACGAGAAGCTCGGCTTCGGTATCCCCAGCACTCACACGATGCTACTCACCTTCAGCGACAGGGTCGTGGACCCGCCCGGGGAAGCCAAGAACGAGTGGGAGATCTTTACCCTCCTGGCGAAGAAGCTGCAGGAGCGGGCGCGGCAACGTGGTTTCGTAGAATACACGGACAGCATGGGCATTACCCGTCGGTTGGACAACCTGTACGAGCGTATGACAGCGGGTGGTGCATGGGCCACCGAGGAAGATGTGGCCAGGGAAATCATCGAGGATACGGCTCTCGCTGGTGCCCTTCCGCCCGGCACGGATATCGAGAGTTTGCGGGCCAAGGGCTACGAACGATGGACCAGGCCGGGCGTGTCGGTGGTGGCGCTAGCTCAGGCGTCTGACTTCCGCCCAGACGAGACGTTCACGCCTCTGCGGTGGCACCTGGAAAAGCTGGTTCCCTACCCGACGCTGACGCGGAGGGCCCAGTTCTACATTGACCACGAATGGTTCTTGGAAGCGGGAGAGGAGTTGCCCTGTCACAAAGAGGTGCCGCCCATCGGCGGCGAATACCCCCTCGTGCTGACCAGCGGACACAACCGCTGGAGCGTCCACTCGCTGAACATAGTCAACCGGATGATGCTGGAAACCCACCGGGGGCGGCCCCACGCCCTCATGAATCCGCGCGACGCCGAGGAGCGGGGCCTGGCCGACGGACAGGACGTACGAGTCTACAACGACCTCGGCGAGGTAATAGTGCCGCTGAAGATCAGTCCAGCTGTGCGGCCTGGCCAAGTCATCATTTACAACGGGTGGGAGCCATACCAGTTCCCCAGCTGGTCGGGCCCTAACCAGCTGGAAGCCGGGATGATCAAGTGGCTTCACCTGGCAGGGGGATACGGGCATCTCCAGTACTGGCCCACGCAGTGGCAGCCCTGTCCCAGCGACCGCGCCGTGCGGGTGGACGTTTCGCCAGCGTGAGCCACACCACGGATGCTGTAGCCGACGAAGGCGGGGGCTCCACTCCGTGTCACCGGTGCAGCCGCCAGCACACTTTCGCGCGCGGTTCCCGCCGGCTGCGGGCATTGACATCTGGCGGGGGCGGGGCTAAGCTTGCCGTGCCCGTGACGATTCAGTGGAGGTGTGGCCATGGCCATCGGTGCTCAGCAGGAGCTGGAGATCCTGAAGAAGGCCTTCGAGGGGACTGATCCCGTCTTCCGCCTCCTCGCCACCGTCCGCAGCCGGCGGGTGGGCCTGGGCTACCGGATCGAAACGGGCGAGGAGGAGAGGCACCCGGTGACGGGGCGGGCGATGCTGCAGGAGCGGGGGCCGCTGTACTTCAAGTCCGAAAAGGAGCCGGTGCCTCTGACGGAGGTAGAGGAGGCGCTGCTGTGCTGGGCGGCGTGCGGGCCCAACGGGCTCATCGCCTGGGACATCGCCGTCCACGGCGGCTTCCATGAGCTGACCTGGCTGGCGGGGCGGACGGTGCCCTCCCCGGGGAACTCCCTGGCCACCGACCTGCTGGTCATCAACGACAACGGGGCCTTCATCTACAAGCCGGGCCTGCAGCGGGGCAAGGCCATCGAGATCGAGGGGGAGGAGGACTACCCCAAGATCATGCAGTGGTACCGCGACGGCATGATCCAGATCTCCGACCAGCGGCCGGACGTGGACTGGGCCATGCGCATGCCCGGGGCACCCCATGCCACCCTCATGGGGCCCTATCAGTACAACATCAACCGCCCCGGCGCCACCTGGATCATCCCCATCACCGATGTGGCCTGGCTGAACTCGGCCCTCATCAACCTGTTCGACTGGTGGCACTACTACCCGGTGGACGAGTGGAAGAATGGCCGGCCAGCAGGGGTGGACAGGTGGATCGGCGAGGGGATGCTGGAGCTGCCCGTCCCCATATCCGCCCTCGAGCAGCTCATCTTCCAGGTAGAGATGTATCCGGTGGGCTGCATGGTGCAGAACATCCGCCTGGCCGCCGAGGCCATGGGTCTGGGCACCTGGGTCTTCTGTGGCTTCAACCCCGACGTCATCATGGGAGCCTACCCCGACGTGGCGCGGGGCCTGGGCTTCCAGGTGGCTGCCCCCAACCCCAAGGCGCCGGTGGCCTCTGGCCAGCTCAAGGTCTTCGGCATCGAGGGCGTCAAGGAGGCCACCTTCGTGCCCTCGCCGCGCTACCCCAACGGCCAGGCCCTGGTGGACCACTGGTACCGGGAGAAGTACGACGCGGGCGGCGTCTTTTACGAGGGAGACGACAACTATATTCGCCGTGTCGGCGGGCCGTGGAAGAAGGACACGGCGGAGGAGATCATCCGCCACCCGCGCAACCGGCCGCCGGAGTGGGTGCGCGAGGCCCTCATCGCCTACATTGACTATTGCGTGGAGAACTACGGCCAGTGGCCTGTGACCTACAACCCTATGCAGGCCCACTTCAGCGCCGTGGTGCACCACGTGGACGCCGATTTCTACGAGCGCTACTACATACCCGGCTACGTGACGGAGCGCATCCGCCGCCACTTCAACGAATGGCACTGAACGAAAGCCGTGTCCGTGAATGGCGGGGCGTGGGAAAGGCCGCCGGGGAGGGCCCGGCCCGGGCCCTCCCCGAGCCCTCCCCGAGCCCATAGCTGCTAGCAGGGGAAGGTGGGCCTAGAAGACCAGCTCCGCATACTGCGGCTGTTCCACATCCTCGGCGCCGTGACGGTAGCCGGGGCGGTGATATTCAACGGCCTGGTTATCCTGCCTGCCCTGCGACGCATCCCTCCCGCCCAGGCCACGGTGGTGGCCCAGCGCGTCGGCACCGGCCTCATGTACCTGGGCTGGGCCGGTCTCATCGTCCAGGGGGTCACGGGCATTGCCCGCATGGAGCGCATGGGCATCCTGCGCCCCTTCTTCACCTTCGAGATGTTCGACACCGCCTACGGCCGCTGGCTGGGGCTGATGGTGCTGGCCTGGCTGCTCTGGCTGGTGGCGGCTGCCATCCAGACCCTCTGGTTCAGGCCGTTGCTGCTGCGCCGCATGCCCTACACCACCACTCTGCGCGACCTGGAGCGGCGGCGGGCCATGCTGGAGCGCATATCCATCTGGCAAGAGCGCCTGAGCTACGCCACCATCATCCTGGCGTTGCTGGCGTTGCTGGCAGGCGGCCTCATCCATGCCTAGGAGCGCCATGGGCGCACGCAGCATCGTTGCCGCCGTCCCTTTCTATCGCCAGCGCCTGGGCGCCGACGGCCTCCCCAGGCCCTGGACGCTGGCTGACCTCTGCGATTACGCGGCCGAGACCGGCGACCCTGCCGCCGGCCGCATCCCCCCCGGGGCGCGCCCTGCCCTGCACCTCCAGCTGGAAGGGAGCGAGGACGTGGTCATCTACCTTCCTCTGGGCCGGGCGGAGCTGCGTGGCTGGGCCCGAGCCCTGGCCTATGCCTGGCGCCTGTGGGGCGTAGGCGCAGGCGATGTGGTGGCGCTCTACGATTACGGCTCCAGCCCGGCCGTGTTCCTGGCCTCTGGCCTCTACGTGCCGGGCCTGGGGCGGGGGCGGCCGACCTGCTACGGGCGACGGTGGTCTGCAACGATGGGTCGGCGTCCATGGCCGCGCGCATGGCCGAGGCCGTGCGCTGCTGTCGCCCGCGGGGGATCGTCCTGCGGGCCGATGTAGCACGGCCCTTTGTCTCGGCGCTCGCCCAGGCGGGCGTTTCGGCGGCCGAGGCGGGGGTGGCCTGGGTGGCCGCCACCGCCGCCGAGGAGACACCCTCGCCCCGAGAACTGGCGCCGCTGCGGGGCGCCCTGGGCGTGCCCGTGTACCGGACCTGGCGAGCGGATGCCGCCTTCTTCCTGGCACCCGAGTGCCCTGCCTGTTCTCTCTTCCACGTGCCACCGGGGCTCTACCGGCTGGAGGGGCTGCCCGAGGGAATGGCAGTCACGGCCGCCTTCGCCCGCGAGTTCCCGGCGGCGCGCTACCTGCTGGAGGGCGCAGGGCTCGCCCCGCCGGGATGCCAGGCCGACCCCCGTGCCTGGAGGCTACGCCCCTGACGGCCCCGCCCGACGACCGCTTCGATGCCATGGACTCCTGGCCCTGGCTGCGGTTGCGCCGCTGGTGGGAGCGGCGATTGCGGCGGACGCTGGCCGTGGCCGGCAGCCTGCCCTTCTACCGGGAACGGTTCCGGGCGGCTGGCTTCGACCCTTCCAGCTTCCGCAAGCTGGAACACCTGGCGGCCGTGCCCGTGCTGCGGCGCCAGGACGTTCTCGGCGCCCTGCGCGTGGGCGGACGCCACCTGATAGGCATGGAGCGTATCGGTGGCGAGGTCGTGCTGGCCATGAGCTCCGGCACCGAGGGCGCTACCAGCTTCGTAGCCCTGCCGCGACGATGGCGGCCGATGGAGCGGCGGGCGTCGGTACGTGCCCACTGGTGGGCCGGCGTGCGCCCGGGCGACACCTTCCTGCTCTCGGCGCCGGCGTGGCATATCTATGCCCTGGGGCAGGTGCTGCTCATCGAGGCCCTGGGCCTGCGAGCGGTCGTGACCTGGGGCACCTACCTGCCCCACTTCGCCCCCCGCATCCTGCACGCCATCGTCACCTTCCGGCCGCGCTTCCTGGCCCTGTTCTTGCCCATGGCCTTCTCCCTCGTGGACGAGGCGCGGCGCCAGGGGATGAGGCCCGAGCGGACATTCGCCGGGGTGGAGGCGCTGATGGTGGCGGGCGCGCCCATCACGCCGGGCATGAGGCAACGGCTGCGAGAGGAGATGGGGGGCGCCCGGGTGGTCGAGGCGGCCGGCTCCACCGAGGGCTTCCTGGCGACGGAGTGCGGCCAGGGCGAGGGGCTTCACCTGGTGCCGGAGAAGTCCTATGCCGAGGTGCTGGACCCCGAGACTTGGCAGCCGGCGCCGCCAGGGGCGCGGGGCGCTCTGGTCATCACCAACACCTGGCCCTGGGGCTCCCTCTATCTGCGCTATGATACGGGCGACGCTGCTGTCGCCTTCCCGGGCCCCTGCCCGTGTGGGCGCCCCTACCCGCGGGTGAAGCTCTTGGGGCGACGGGCCTATAGGTTCCGTCTCGGCGGCCGCGACCTGCTGCCGTACGACGTGCAGCAGGCGGTGGAGGAGGCGGTGCCGGCTATGCGGGGGGCAACGCTGGCCATCCTCCGCGAGGGGCTGGCCCGGGGGGAGCTACACCTGCTGGCCCAGGGGCAAGGGCTGGACACGATACGGATCGGCCCCAGGCTGGAGCGGGCGCTCTCGGAGCGCTTCGGCGCGCCGGTGCAGATAGAATGGGGACAGGACTTGCCCCTGCGCTGGAAGGGAGTACCGCCGTTGCTGGATCGCGCCCAGGTGGGGCAGGTGGGGTAGGGTGTCCAAGCTCTCCCTGGGGATGCTGTCTGCCTTCTGGCCAGAAGGCGTGTTCCGTTACATCAACGTCCCCTTGCTAACGGTGACCGACGTCTGCGTGCATCGGCCGGCGAGCACAGCTCCCACTGCCGTGGCCCTGGTCTCTCCCGAGAGGACCATGTCCTACGGCGATCTGTCCCGCCGCGTGAGGGAGGGCGCGGCCGCCCTGCGCGGGCGGGGCGTGGAAGCCAGAAGGACGGCCGTTGCCCTGACGGAGCCCATGGAGCTAGTGGTGTGGCTACTGGCCGCGCTCGAGGCCGGCGCCCTGGTCGCGCCGGCGGGCATCGAGGAAGCGGAACTGGTCATCGGCGGGGAAGCGCTGCCCGGGCAGGAGCGGCTGCTGCCCGCGGATCTGGCGGGGGACGGGGAGCCACCGGCCGGCCGCCCCGATTTGCGTGCCCCTCGCCTCGCCCTGCCCGCCCCGGGCGGCGAGGCGCTCTACGGCCACCGGCAATTGGTGGCCATGGCCCTGGCCTGGGGCGCCTTCTTCCAGCTGGGCCCCGAAGCGACAACGGCTCTGCTGGCTCCGCCCACCGACTGGCTGGGGCTGGCGGCCCTCCTCGGGGGCCTGTGCCGGGGCGCCACCGTCCTCCTGCGATGGGAAGGAAGAGGGGGCGGGGTCAGCGTAGACTATCTAGTAATTCGCTGGCGGGACGCGGAGGATGCGGACATCGCTGCCTGGCGGGGTCGCGTGCGTTTGGGCGCGCTGGTGGGTATCGAGGGCCCCTTCTCGGCCCGCCCGCGACGCCGTCTGGCACGGACCCTGGAGGCCACCGCCCTGACAGTGCTGGGGCGGAACGACCTTGGGCCGTACGTGGCCTCTCACCCGGAGTGGTCCCTGGCCGACGCCGCGGGCATCGTCCTCTGCAATGCCGACCTGCACCCGCTGGACCCGAGCGACGGGCATCCCCTGCCGCTGGGCTGGGACCTGGTCGAGGCAGCCGAGATCGGGGTGAAGTCTCCGGCCATACCTCAGGGCGCCGAGGTGGTGGCAGATGGCTGGGCCCGCACCCGCCTGCTCGCCCACATAGACCCGTCGGGCCTGTACTATCTGCGCGGCACCCCGCAGCCCTGACGCGCCAGGAACGGGTGCCTGTCCAGCCTCACCGCGCCAGGGCGGGGCTGTGACTGGAGGTGCTGCTCGCAAGGGCATGGGCGGAGGCCGGAGGCACCCGGGAAGGGGTGCTGATGGAGCCCTGAGATGGGGGTGTCTCGACTCGCGCCCTTGAGAGGTGAAGTCCAGCACATGCCCTTGACAGGCCTGGGGAAGTGGGGGCTAAATAGGGGTGCCATTCCCGACCAGGAGGAGTCTCATGGAGTTCAAGGAGGTCGTAGGCCGCAGGCGCTCCATCCGCTTCTACCAGCCCTGGCGACCGGTGGAGAGGGAGAAGATCCAGACCATTCTGGAGGCGGCCCGCCTGGCTTCGCGGGCTATCAACGCCGACTTCGCCAAGGCCATCGTCCTCTACCGGGAGCAGGTGCCCCAGGCCGACTGGGACGCCATGAAGACGCCCACCACCACCGTGCAGCTGGACACGGCCCCCGTCTGCATCCTCTGGTTCGCCGACCTGAGCGCCCCCGCCCGTCAGGTGGAGCGGCGCGCCCCCAGCCTGAAGGAGCTGGTGGACGTGGGCGCCCTTCCCCCCACCCACGGCTGGTCCCACGCCTATGTGGACAACGTCATCGTGCCCCAGGTGCTGAGCCCCATGCTCCAGAACCAGGCGGGCCTGGTGGCCTTCGTCTGGGCGGAGGCCTCCCTGGCCATCTGCCAGGCGCTGCTGGCGGCGGTGGACGAGGGGCTGGGGACGCAGCTCACGGCCATCAACGCCGAGGCCGCCCGCAGGATCAGCGGCCATCCCGACCACTGGGTGCTGATGTGGGGGCAGTTGGTGGGCTACCCCGCCGAGTCGTGGGACGGCGGCGGCCAGCGCCCGCGGGAGCCCTTCGAGGAGGACTTCTTCGAGATGCGCTACGGGAACCCCTTCAGGCGCGACCCCCAGGTGGTGGAGAGGCTGAAGGAGGCGAAGATGATCCAGGAGCCGGCGCCCCTCCCCTGGCGCAACGAGGAGATACGTTACCTGGCCCAGATGTTCGGCCTGCCCCTCTGAGGCGGCAGGCAGCTTCCCTGGGCTACAATAGTGCCGGGGCGGTGGCGGGGCCGCCCCGGTAGCGTTGGAGGAGGTCACGCCCGTGGTCACCACCGATGAGATCGCCCGGCAGGAGTCGGTCCAGTCCTGGTACGCCTATTACTGCCAGCACTGGGGCCCGCCACGGGACTGGGACTTCAAGCTGAAGGCCCTGGCCAGCTTCTGCGAGTTCGTGGGCAAGACGCCCGACGAGCTGGTGGCCGACTGCCTGCGTTCGGTGGAGGGGGGCTTCAAGAAGATACGGGCCAAGCGCCGGCGCTTCTACATGGCCAAGATCAGGGAGTTCGAGGAGGGCATCGGCGGCATCCAGGGCCGCAACTGGGGCAACGCCGTCCGCTCCTTCTTCATCCACAACGGGGTGGCCATGTCGGCCGACATCCTGCGCTAGGGACGCCGGTTGTTGCCCGGACACCCCCGGCAGCGGGCCGCGTTGGCATGCGCCAGGCCAGTGAAGCGGTGCCCGCCTTCGGGTCAGTGGTAGCCAGTATCGTCCTGGGGGCGCCGCCAGGCCGCAGTCCGGACCGTCGGACTCAGGGGGTCAGAAGAGGCGAAGACAGCGCCCGGGCACCGAAGGGGGCGCTCGCCCATGAAGAGTTTCCCCACGGGCTTCCCGCGTCGAGGCCCGTCCCGAGGGGAGGCCAGGCTCCTGCCCCCGCTGCTACTCCCCAGCCACCAAAGCCCGGGGCAGGGCCAGCAAGCCCATCCGAGACCTGCGCCCAGAGGCAGTAGCCGTCCGCCGCTACCGTTGCCCGGGAGGCGGCCATAGCTCGCGTCATTACCGGAGGGGGTGGACAGGCGAGGCCGGAGCCAGCCGACGGCCCTCCTGGCTGCCCTCCTCGGGGCCCTGGGCCTTTCCAGCCACGCCACGGCGAGTCTTCTTGAGGCCCTGGCGGTGCGGCTCTCGGCTATGACCCCGTGGCCGGGACGCCCTTGCCCTGATGGAGGGGGTGAGGGAGCTACTGGGAAGGAGGAGGGTGCGCTGCCCGGGGATGACACGGGTTCTGGGCGAGGCTCAGGGGCGAGGGGCCGGGGCCGGTAGTAGCAGTGGAGGAGGGGCTGCCCATAGCTCTCCTGCAGGTGGCGCTGCCGATCCCAGGGCCCTGGCTCCCCCCCGAGGCACACTGCCTGAACTGCACCAGGCGCGGGACTACAAGGGTGTGAGTTGGCACTGTCCACTGGGGTGCAAACGTGGACGAACAGGTCGGCATGTGCCATCATGGCTCGGGGCCCTCGGCAGCCTCTGGGCCCGCATGCCAGCCGTGGCTGCGTGCGGCCCCCAGTCATCGAGGTCTCGCAGGACGTCCTTCGCATTCCGCCTATGAAGCTGTGGGTGGCATCGCTGGTCATTTTGCTTCCGGCATTGGCTGCATGCACAGTGGCCACGCGTGCCCCGGTGAGGGAAAGCCCGGCCCTCGACCGCCCCGCCGGATGGCGGCAGGTCAGAACTGACTACGGGGTCACCGACTCGGAGATTCGGCTGGGTCACCGCAACGCCCTCAGCGGGGCGCAGGCTATTTTCGCTCCTAGCGCCTACTTCCTCGAGGCCTTCGTGCGCAAGGTCAATGACGAAGGCGGCATCTGCGGCCGCCGCCTGCGCCTCATTCTTGAGGACCATCAGAACAGCCCTGTCAGGGCTATGGAGGGCAGCGTCAAGCTTGTGGAGGGCGACCAGGTTCTAGCTACTGTGGCCGACCTGGGAAG
>FWWM01011333.1_pt1 | contig 15344 bp, 17 predicted proteins | sample 2228351 | NCBI WGS metagenome assembly FWWM01 (sample SAMEA103939774, study PRJEB20133) | metagenome | reverse complement strand
GACGACCCCTTCGGGTTCGTGCTTCACGCCCTGCCACTGGAGAGCCAGCTGGTGTACTCGTGGGGAAGCGCTGATGAGGCGGCAGCGCGTATGTTCGGTCCTGCGGGAATTGAAGGCGACAAGGTGCTGTTGAAATCAGGCGGCAATTTTCTGTACGCCCTTGCTCTGTCTGACTCTGGCAACGCGCTTCTGATACGCTTGAACCCGGAGACCCTTGCACGCGAGTGGGAAACCCCCTTACAGGACCTTTATCTCACCGACTGGAGCATCGACGCCGCAGGGAATGTTTACCTGCTGAGGCTGGGGACCCTGATAAAGGTTCGAGCCGATGGCACAATCGCGTGGCAAGCCCCCATTCCTGTCCCCGAAGAACTTGTTCGCGAGGGCTGGTGGGTTGCGTTTTCCCGACTGGCTCTTGTCGATAGTGGGCGTTTCGCGATAGGGGGCATCGCCAACGACTTCACCGAGAGCCATCGAATGCGCCACGCCTTTGTGCTGCTCGTGGCACTTGCGGGCGACACCAACGGCGACGGTTGCGTGGATGACACAGACCTGGTGAATGTCCTCTTCGCCTTTGGCAGCGATGAACCCAACGCAGACCTCAACGATGACGGCATCGTAGACGACGCCGACCTGCTGGAAGTGTTGTTCAACTTCGGGAACTGCTGAAGGCATGCCGCTGCTGGAGTATAACGGGGGCAGGGCACAGGCTCCTTCCCCCTGTTTTTTACCCTGCTTTAATGCATGTGGGGTATCATGGCGTTTGACTGAAAGGTCATTAGAAGGAGGTTCTGCATGCGACGGAGCGGCTGGCTATGGGTGTTCTGGGCGGTTCTCAGCATTGCGCTGGCGCACGACCACGGCAAACCCCTGAAGCCGATTCCCATCCCACCGAAAGGCACGGCGGAGGCGGTTCGGGCGGCAGAGTCCGATTTGCCGGGCGGCGCAAAAGCGGAGGGCAGAGCAGGCGATTTTGTGCTGCGCAATCATGAGGCGACTTTTGTGATTGCGGGCGCACGGCGCACTTCGGGTTATTCGTTGTACGGGGGGCGCCTGCTGGATGCGGTTCGGAATGCAGGCGGGCACGACGCCGATATGCTCGGCGAGATGTTTCTGGCAGTGATGGACGCGCGGGGACTCACCAACGCGCGCCTGCTGAAAGCGGTTTCCGTGCGTGTGGAATCGGAAGGGGGTGAGGGCAAGCCCGCGATTGTGCGCGCCGAGATGGTGGATGAGCGCTTCCCGATTGTGGATCAGGCGCTTCGCACACCCAGCCAGCCGATAGGGGTTCACGCCACGCTCACCTACACGCTCAATCCCGATAGCCCCACTCTGCAGATTGAATGCCAGCTGCAGAATGCCACCTCCAGCCCCCAGCGCTATACGCTCATGCTGGGCTGGGTTCAGGGCGATGGGATGGTAATGTTTCTCCCGCCGTTCGGGAGCGCGAGCCATGCGTTTCGGTTCGCGGGTCCGCCCGCGCTGGGGCTGTTGCAAACGCTTCGGGGCGCCATCCCGTTTGTGGCGAATGTCGGCTCGCGCCTGGCGTATGGTGTCTACCTCACAGAGGGCGTCTTCACTCAGGTACAGAAGGTGCAGGACATCTATCTCGTTCCGCTCGTGATGAATGCGCCTGTAGAGCCGCAACACACGCTCACCGTGCGCTGGGCGTTCACTGTCTCAGAAGGCGAGCTGGAAACCATTCGGCGCGAGTGGCGTCGGCATCAGAACACGCAGGCAGAGCTGGTTACCCTGCGCGGGCGCGTGATTGACAACACGGGCAAGCCCCTCCCCGACGCGCGGGTCTATCTGATGAACGGCTCGGACGAATTTGTTACGCTTGCCACGACCGATGAGCTGGGGCGTTTCACCGCGCAGCTGACGCCGGGCGCCTATCAGGGGATGGCGTTTGCGGATCATCATAGCCCGCGCGCTTTTCGAGTGGAGGCTCCCGCCAGCGAAACGCCCATCATTACGCTGGAGGCGCCCGCTTTGCTCCAGATTCGCGCCCTGAACGAACGCCGACGCCCCGAACCTGTCGCCGTCGTGTTCGAACGGCTGGAATCGGCGAGCGTTCCGAAGCCTGAGCGTGTGCGATTCGGCGAAGAGGGCAACTTCGGACGCTTCGAACGCACCTACTTCAGCCTCACAGGCGACGAAACGCTCCCGGTGGAGCCGGGCAAGTATCGCATCACGCTCACGCGCGGCTTTGAATATGAGGTTGCCCAGCAGGAGCTCACGCTGGTTTCTGGCGAAACGACCCTCCTTGAGGCAATCCTGAAACATACCGCCCCGATGCCGGGCTATCTGGCGGGCGATTTCCATGTGCATGCCCTGCCCTCGCCCGATTCCCACGACCCGCTGGCGGATAAGGTGAAGGCGTATATTGCCTGCGGCGTGCATATCCTGACCGCCACCGACCACGACATCAACACCGACTTCAGCCCTGTGATTCGCCAGCTGAAAGCGGAGAACCGCATCGTGTCCATCGTGGGCACGGAGATTACGCCCGTCTGGCCGCTGGGACACTTTAATGCCTACCCCCAGCGCTATGACCCGAACCTGCCCAATAACGGCGCGGTCTCGTGGTATGATCTGGGTGCGAAGGAGATTTTTGAGGCGGCGCGTAAAAACTACGACGGCGATGTGATTGTGCAGGTGAACCATCCCCGTGCGCCCACGATGGGTTATTTTGCCTATGTGGGCTTTGACCCCAAAACCGGCGAAATCAAACGCGCCGAAGAGTTTTCCGACGCTTTTGACGCAATAGAGGTCTTCAACGGCGATAACCCCAGCGGCGCAGAGCTCGTGATGCAGGACTGGTACTACTTCCTGAATCAGGGCAAGCGCTATCTGGCGATTGGCAACACCGACAGCCACCACGCTTATCGGCTTCAGCCGGGCTATCCGCGCACTTACATCTACTTTGGACATCGCGACCCGCGCCGCGTGACGCCCGCGAACCTCACCGCGACCATGCGACAGGGCAATCTCGTGGTGTGCGGCGGACCGATGCTCACTTTTTACGCCCAGGAGAACCGAAGCCGTGTACCGATTGGGGGCACGGTGCGCGTGAAGAGCGACACGCTCACGCTGGTGGCAGAGGTGCGCGCGCCCTCGTGGATTCGCACAAACAAATTGCAGGTGGTGGTGAACGGGCAGGTGGTGAAAGAGGTTGTGCTGAACCAGCCCGAAAACGCGCCGCTGAACTATCGGGGCACGATTCAGGTGCCTCTGCCGCCTGATGCGCCCAGAGGCTGGGTGATTCTGATTGCTCGTGGCGAGAAGTTCACGGCGCTTTATGGGGCGTACCCGCTTTCGTTCACCAACCCGCTCTACTGGGAGCGCGAGTAGAGGCATGTGGCTCTGGTGCGTGCTAAGCGTGCTGCTGATTCAGGGCGCCATTTTGCTGTGGCACTGGTTTTATTGGCGCGCCCAAACGAAGGGATAGGGTATCCTACAGGCGATGCTAACGAACGAGGAGCGTCGCGTAGGGATCTATCACGGAGCGCATCAGCCGATTGACCCCGCCTCCGTGACGCCCGATACCCCGCTGGAGGCGTTGAATCTTAATTGGCGCGAAAAAGACTTGCCTGAGCGTGTCCGCACGCGCCATGTGCATCGGTTGCACCCATATCTGGGCAAGTTCATCCCGCAGCTGGTGGAGGTCTTCCTGCGCAAATATTTCCAGCCCGGTCAGACCGTGTTAGACCCATTCGTCGGCTCTGGGACAACACTGGTGCAGGCGAATGAGCTGGGCATACACGCTGTGGGTTATGATGTGTCTGCCTTCAATGTGATGTTGTGTCGCGCTAAAACGGAAGTTTACGACCTCTCCCGTATGCGGTGGGAAGTGTTCGACGCATTGGCACAAACCGAACGCCTGCTAACACGGCGGAACAGTCAGCTCTCGTTACTGGGGGAGGTAGAACCGTGCGTTTTGGAAGTGGATTCGCCTCGCTCCGACTATTTAAGGATGTGGTACGCGCCGCAGGCGCTCCGCGAGCTGCTGACTTATCGCTCCGTCATAGAGCAGGGGGACTATCTTTACAAGGATTTATTGCGGGTCATCCTCTCGCGCTCGGCACGATCCGCTCGCCTGACGCCCCATTACGACCTGGATTTCCCCAAGAAACCGCAAACCGAGCCGTACTGGTGCTATAAACACCGGCGCGTCTGCGAGCCGACAACCGAAGCCCTTAAGTTTCTGAAGCGCTATAGCGAGGACACGGTTCGGCGCGTTGCTGAGTTTGCTTATGTACGCACGAACGCTCGTGTCGAGATTCACCACGCAGATAGCCGCGAGGCTTGCTTCCCGCCAGTGGACGGTATCATCACCAGTCCCCCCTATGTAGGGCTTATTGATTACCATGACCAGCATGCGTATGCCTACCACCTGCTGAATCTTCCCGATTTAAGCGTGCGCGAGATTGGCGCCGCCTCGAATGGCGCGTCGGAACGGGCAAAGGCTCAATATATGGCAGATATTGCGGCTGTTTTCCGCCGTGCGCTGGAGGTTATGCCCTCTAACGCGCCGATTATTGTTGTCGCTAACGATAAGCACAACCTTTATCCAGAGATTGCCCGCCAGCTCGATGTCGTGGAAGAGGGCGTGCTTCACCGTCATGTTAATCGGCGTACAGGGAGACGCTCAACGGAGTTTTTCGAGTCGGTTTTCATCTGGAGGAAACGCTGATGGCAGGTGGAGACCCTATCAACTACAAGACACAGGAACAGATCAAGAGTTATCTTCGCAAGTTTATTGAAAAGTTGCTCTCGGAAACAAAAGGAGATGACAAAAAGGTCTCGCACGATTCTACTGCGAATAAAGCCACACTGAAGCCATTCCATGCAGCAGTGCTTCCTGCTCCTCTACGGGGCATCAGCGAGCTTGAGAGGAAGTTCAGCACCCGATTAGGCAGCACTTTTGAGCAGTGCGCCCTGTTCATCGCCCGACAGTACCATCGGGACGCCAGACGCAACCACAAAATTTCAGCGCAGGTAAGCAAGGAAGCGATTGATGCCATTGATGCTCAGGTAAGAAACTTTGAGAGAATGGCAACCAAGGGTCAGAGACTGGCGTTTGCTGATATGGTCAACTCGGTGCTGGCAGCGGGTGCCAGTAGCGCTACACAGTTTCTCGAAGCAACTGCGGATATTTATATTCTCACGCACAACGGTAACGAACTATTCTTCGAGATCAAGTCACCGCAGCCGAACAAAGGGCAGTGTTTGGAGGTTACCCAGCGATTGCTGCGCATCCACCTGATTAAAGGGAAACCCCGTCCCGAAGTCCAGGCGTACTTTGCGCTTCCGTATAACCCGTATGGACATTCGCGCGAGGACTATCAGTGGAACTATGCGAAAAACTATGCCCCTTTTGAGGATGCTGTGCTGATTGGAGCAGAATTCTGGAACCTGATAGGCGGCGAGGGAACTTACGAGGCGCTCCTCGCAATCTACGAAGAGGTCGGGCGAGAGTTTGAGCAGAAGATATTGCAAACTTTCGGGATCAGGTCCTCCTCATAGTCCCCCCTTCCCATACCGCCAGCTCACCCCTACCGCCACCACAAGCAACCCCAGCCCCACAGGGAGCGTTACAGGAAGCGTGTGATGGAACCACAGAATGCTCAAGGGCGCCATTGGGAGTCCGAGCAGCGCCAACCCCATGCCGAGAAGCCCCCACAGCACGGCGTTGACACCCCCGAAGATGCTCAAAATCAGCCCAGTACCGACCCCTATCGCCAGACAGATGCTCAGCGCAATCCCAAGCGGTACGAAAAGGTGAGGTTTTCGCGCCAGTTGGACGCCCACCACGATAGCGCTTGGTATTGCCGCCAGCAGACCAGACCCACCCCCGATAAAGAAGACGAGCATATACTGACCATCGCGCAACATATTCGGGTCTTCCAGCATGGAAAGCCCATGCAGCAGGAGCGCGCTGCTCTCCACCCCTGCCACCAGTGCCAACAGCACCCCCAGCAAAATCTGCACCCCGTGAGGCATACCTGACAGCACAGTTTAAAGAATACCCGATATAGCAGGAAAAAGAGATTCTGTGAGCAAACGATTCCCCTCAGGAGGGCACAGCGATGCATGTTGTGAATGCGCCGCAGAATCGTTTGCGGGGCGGCTTGCCCAAAGTCGGGATTCGCCCCACGATAGATGGGCGTCGGCAGGGCGTGCGCGAGAGCATGGAAGCCCACACGATGGCGATGGCGCACGCCGTCGCGAAACTGATTACCGAAAATCTGCGCCATGCCTGCGGGCTACCCGTGGAGTGCGTGATTGCCGACACCTGCATCGGCGGAATCGCCGAAGCGATTGCCTGCGAAGAGAAGTTCGAGCGCGAAGGAGTGGGGGTCAGCCTCACCGTGTCGCGCAGCTGGTGCTACGGCTACGAGACGATGGACATCCACCCCACGCGCCCCAAAGCCGTGTGGGGCTTCAACGGCACGGAGCGCCCCGGCGCGGTCTACCTCGCCGCGGTGATGGCAGCGCACGCGAATAAGGGGCTGCCCGCCTTCAGCATCTACGGGCGCGATGTGCAGGACGCCGACGACCTCACCATCCCGCCCGATGTCGCCGAACGAATCCTGCAGTTCGTGCAGGCAGGAATCGCCGTCGCCACCATGCGCGAGAAGACCTATGTGTCGATGGGCAATGTCTCGATGGGCATCGTCGGCTCACTGGTGGACCAGAACTTCCTGCAGCAGTATCTGGGCATGCGCACGATGACCGTGGATATGGTGGAGTTCGTGCGCCGTATGGAGCGCGGAATCTACGACAAAGACGAATACGAACGCGCCCTGCGCTGGGTCAAAACCCACTGCAAAGAAGGCAAAGACTACAACCCGCCCGAAAAGCAGATGAGCCGCGCCGAAAAAGACCGCGCGTGGGAAATCAGTGTCCAGATGGCGCTAATTGCCCGCGACCTGATGGTGGGCAACCCGAAACTCGCTGAGATGGGCTACGAGGAAGAGGCGCTCGGCTTCAACGGCATCGCGGGCGGCTTTCAGGGACAACGCCAGTGGACTGACCACCTGCCCAACGGCGACTTTATGGAGGCGATCCTCTGCTCCAGCTTTGACTGGAATGGCATCCGCCAGCCGTATATTCTGGCGACGGAGAACGACTACCTGAACGGCGTCTGCATGCTGTTCGGGCACCTGCTAACGGGCGGTGCGCAAATTTTCGCCGATGTGCGCACCTACTGGTCGCCTGACGCCGTAAAGCGTGTCGCGGGCTACACCCTGCCCGACGAGGCTTCAGAAGGGTTCCTGCACCTGATCAACTCGGGACCCGCGGCGCTGGATGGCACAGGCGAGCAGACGCTCGACGGTAAGCCCGCCATCAAGCCATGGTGGCAGGTGACGCCAGAAGAGGTGGAGCGCTGTCTGCAGGCGACCACATGGCACTGCGCGATGCTGGAGTATTTCCGCGGCGGAGGCTGGAGCACGCGCTTCCGCACGCGCGGCGGCATGCCCGCCACCATGTTCCGCCTGAACCTCGTGGAGGGGCTGGGTCCCGTGATGCAGATTGCCGAAGGCTACACGATTGAGCTGCCCGACGCGGTTCACACGATTCTGGACGAGCGCACGAACCCCACCTGGCCCACCACATGGTTTGTGCCGCGCACGACAGGGCACGGTGCGTTTCGGGATGTCTACACGGTGATGGCGCACTGGGGCGCGAACCACTGCGTGCTGAGCTATGGGCATATCGGGCATGCGCTCATCACGCTCTGCTCGATGTTGCGCATCCCCGTGGCGATGCACAATGTGCCCTCAGAACGCATCTTCCGCCCGCACCAGTGGGGCATGTTCGGCACGACAGAGTCGGAGAGCGCGGATTTTCGGGCGTGCCAGGCATACGGTCCGCTATACCGATAGGGGGCTACGGCGCGTTGGGGCGCACGGCGAGCGTCTTTTCGTGGGTGTAGAGCGCAAAACCCGACGGCGCGCCTTTCGGCTTGCGCACATACTTGCGCAGGGTGTAGTCCACCTCCACGATATGCGCGTGTCGGTCGGCGCTGTTCTGGGCGGCGAGTTTCGCGGCGAACTCTAAGGTGCGTCGGGGCACGCGCTCAGGTTGATTGTTCGTGCGGATAATCACATGCGCTCCTGTGCCTGCACGCACATGGAGCCACCAATCGTTGGGGCGCGCCACGCGGGTCAGCAGGTAGTCGTTCGCTTCGGCGTTTTCGCCCACCAGCACCTGATAGCCGTCGGGGCTGAGATGCACGCGGATGCGGTGTCCTTCAAAGGGGTCTTTCTCGGCGCGTTTGGCGGGGTGCAGCGGGGCAGTTTCGCGCAGCCAGCCGCGCGCTCGGGCTTCTTCCAGAATCGGGCGCAGGTCGGTCTCGGTGTGCGCGTTTTCGGTGCGTTCCAACGCGAGGCGCAACGCCTCCGCTTCCTCGCTCAGTATGCCGTAGCGCTGTGCCAGCTCGTTTTGATGCTCACGGGCGCGGCGCGCTTTCTGAAAATAGCGCTCGGCGTTCTCCACCACGCTTCGGGTGGGGTCTATCGGGATTTCAATCGTGGGCATATCGGGGTGCGTGTAGTCAGGGGCAAGCAGTTTCGTGGCGTCTGGCTCCAGCGTATGTCCGAAGGCGAGAATCAGCTCCCCAAACAGTTGCCAGCGGTCGGCGTGGAGACCCTCTTCGAGGGCGCGTTCAATCTCTTCCAGAGCGCGCTGGCGTGCCTGAAGCGCTTTGCGCAGGGCGGGCAGGAGGGTATTGCGCAAGGCGTCCATGCGGGCGTGGCGAATGCGCTCGTCGAACACGGTCTCCCACGCGCTGTTGAGGCTCTGACGCGGGTGCTGCCACGCGGGGGGAAACTGCAGGGTTGGGAAAGGGTAGGCGCCTATCGCCCGATGGGTGTTGGGGTCGCGTATGACCACAGGCTCCCAGCGTGCGTGGCGCAGGCGTTCCACCCATGCCAACAGGCTCTCAAAACCGCCTTCGGCGACGGCGTTCAGTTCCTGCGCTGTGAAGCCGCTCAAGCCCTCCAGATATGCCTGCCAGTCGCCCTCCGCCTGCTCCCAGAGGGCGCGCCATTCGGCATCGCTCAGCGTCAGCGGGTTGCGCAGACCCTCCACGCGCGTCGGAGGCAACTGATACCGCTCCGCCGAACGGATGGGGCGCACCGCACTCTGCTTAGGTGAAACCCACTTAATCGCGCTCTGAATCAGCCCCGACGGGTTCACCAGAATGATGTTGGAGTGCTTGCCCATCAGCTCCACCATCAGGCGGTATTCGCCCTCGCGCGTGCGCACATGCAGGCTCACGATGCGGTCAAACCCGATCTGCTCGATCTGGGTGAGGGTTCCGCCCTCTATGTGCTTGCGCAGGCTCTGCAGAAACGGGGGCGGCGTGGGCGCGTTCGGCGGGCGTTTGCTGACCCTATGGAGCCGCGCGAACTGGGCATCGGCAGAAATCAGCAGATAATGTTCGCGGCGCTGAGCGTAGACCTCCAGCACCACCGTGAGTGGCTCAGGCTGGCGGATGTCCTGAATTCGTCCCCCCACCAGCGGCTGGCACTCGGTCAGCACCGCATACAGGTTCAGACTGTCAAACGGGATATTTTTCGGTGTCGCCACCGCTTATGCCCCCTCGTGCGGCTCGCTCCAATCGCCGACCGAAAGCACCTCCTCCTCCAGCCAGACGCCGAACTGCTCATACACACGCTGTTTCACGAAGTCGGCGAGTTTGCGGAAATCCGTGGCGGTTGCCCATCCCCGATTAATCAGAAAGTTGGCGTGTTTGCGCGAGACGCACGCGCCGCCAACGGTGTAGCCTTTCAGCCCGCACGCCTCTATCAGAAAGCCTGCAGGCACGACGCCCACTTCACGCAGTGGCTTTGGCAGCTGAGGCAGGCGCTCGGCTAACTCGTAAGAGTAGACATTTTTGAAGAAACTGCCCGCCGACGATTCGGGCGGTTGCTTCTCGATGCGCTGGCGCTGCAGTTCGCGCGCGCGAGCCAGAATCTTCAGGCGCTGGTCGGGCTGCAGACGCAACTTCACGCTCAGCAGGGCGGTAGGCGGCGCGTTCGGACGGCGCAGTTTGCTATCACGATAGGAAAACTCCATCCAGTCGGGCGAAACCCACTGCCGACGCCCCTCCGACACCAGCTCAATTGCGATTAACAGGTCGGCAATATTGTGGCGATACGCGCCTGCGTTGGAGACCAGCGCGCCGCCTAATGTGCCCGGAATCCCGACGGCGAACTCCAGCCCGCTCAAGCCCGCGCGCGCCGTCTTCAAAAACAGCTCCTGAAATGCAATCCCCGTCTGGGCGTAGGTCTCCTCGCCAATCTCGGCGCGGTCGCAGGCGTTATACAGCACCACCGCCGGGATGCCGCGGTCGCTGACCAGAATGTTGCTCCCGTGCCCCATAATAAAGGTGGGCACGCCGTGCTGCTGACACCATTCGGCGATTCGGGCGAACTCGTCGATATGGCGCACCCGATAAAAAAGCGCCGCGGGACCGCCCACGCGCAGGGTGGTGTGGCGGCGCATCGGCTCCGAACGGCGGATTGGCTCCGAGCAAAGCGGCGTCAGCGACTCAAAAACCGCATCCCAGCTCATCCAACCGCGCGCAGCACTTTGCCCGCCTTCAAACAGCGCGTACACACCTTGATACGGCGCACTGTCTTCCCGCCGTTCACATAGGCGCGGACGGTCTGCAAATTCGGCGCCCACTGCCGATTCGTCTTCGGGGCACGATAGCGCCACTGACCCGAATGGCGGTGCTGAATATTGTGCCCGAACATCGGACCTTTTCCACAGATTTCGCAAACGCGTGCCATTTCCCTATTTGCCTCCTGTTTGCAACCTCATATTGTACCCCAAACCCACGCGAAGTTGCATGCCCCTGCGCTCCGTGTCCCTTCTCTGGGAGAGTGAACAGGAATGCGACAGACCCTGATTCGATGGCTCTGGCAAGCGTTGCGCCCTTCGGTACAGAAATGGCTGAACGAGCGCGCTCTGCGTCTGCCGCGCGCTCAGCAGGAAGCGATTGCGCACCGTTTTCAGGTGCCCGCCGAACTGGTGGAGCAACTCGAAAACGCCCTGCGCCAGATTGTTCTGTATCAACTGGAGCGGTGGGAGCCATGATGGACTGGATGCAGTTCGCAACCGTGGTCAGCATGCTCATCGGCTGGACGCTGCTATTGACACGCCAGATTCTGACCCGCATGGACAAGCTGGTGGAATCTGCCCGCGAGCAGGAGCAGACCGTGACCGACGAGTTCATCGCCTATTTGCGTGAGAGCGTGCATCGCACAGAAGAGTCCTACGAGCGCATGGAGCAGACCCTCCACGAGATTCGCGAAGTGCTGCTGAGCCTGCGCCACACGCTCCACCAGTGGCTGGACTCGCATAAGCCCTGAGGAGGTGCGCCATGATTACGGTTCAGCGTGAGGATGTGAAGCGCAAACTGCGCCTGAGCGGCACCGCCTACGATAGCGATATTGACGCGCTGATCGACGAGATGGTGCCCGCAATCCGATATGCGATAGACCCCGTGTATCTGCAATCGCCCGACCCCGATTTGCTGGCATTGTTGAATCTGGGCGCGCTGGAGCTGGTGGCGGGCGAGATGAGCGCCACCCTCTGGCGCGAGGTGGGCGCGTGGGTCGGCTTTCGGCTCGGCTGGCTCCAGATTACGCCCGCCTACTTCCCGCCGAACCCGTTAGACCCGTCGGGACTCAAAGCGCAGGGCTATGCCCGACTCGCGCCCTACCTGCGCCGCAACGCGCGATTGCAGTTCATCGTCCGACAGCCTCGCGACTCAGAAGAGGAGGCATAGCCGATGCAGATTGGTCAACTGGTGCGCCACTGGTTTCAGCGTTACGGGGAGCCGTTTCAGGTGGGCGGGCAGAGCTTTTATGGGCTGTTCTCGCCCCCGCCGCCAGAGCTGCTGGAGTGGTTTTTCTCTCCAACCGAGCGCGCGAGCTTGCCCTACCCCGTCTGGATGCTCGCTCACCTGCCCGATGTGTTGCTTCTGCCCGACGACACTTTCCTGTGGCGCGGTACGGCTTATCGCGTCTACAAAGCGCTGGAATACCGCATCGGCACAGAGCCAATTTACCGCCTTGTGATTGTGGGGGCAATATGAGGGGGTTTTAGTAGGGGCGAGGCGTGCCTCGCCCCTACTCCCTCCCCCACAGGCAGAGGACTGTTGGACGCCCTAACACCCACTGCCGAAGTTGAAGAGCACCTCCAGCAGGTCGGCGTCGTCCACGCAGCCGTTGTTGTCCACACTCCACCTGCGCCCAGCGATAGTGGGGTACAATTGCTTTATGGAGGCATAATGATGGCGACACCCGCTCTGGAACGCCTGATAGAGGAAATCAAAAAGCTCAGCCCTGAAGAGAAGCGGGCGCTGATGGAGCATTTGCATCGGCAGATGAGCGTGGCGCAGCCGCGTCGCAAGTGGGCGGAGATTGCGGGCAAAGCGCCCTACCCGCTTGCGGGCGAGGATGCCCAGGAGTGGGTCTCTCGCACAAGGCGTCAAGCGGCTCACAGGCGCGAGTCGCTGCTGGAGGACTGAGCGTGCGACTAGCTGAGTTGCTGCCAAGCCTGTCGCGCGTCTTTCTCGACACCGCCCCCATCATCTACTACACGGAGAAACATCCGCTCTATTTCGGGCTGGTAGCTCCGCTTTTTCAGGCAATTGACGCGGGGGAGATTACGGCAGTTACTTCGGTGATTACGCTGTCGGAATGTCTGGTTTATCCCTACCTGCGCGGATTAACCGATCTTCAGAGAGACTATTTTGATTTGATTGTTCACGGCGCAAATGTGGAGTTTGTTCTCCAGGACGAGCGCACGGGTCGCCTTGCGGCGGAACTACGGGCGCGATACCGCGTGGAATTGCCCGACGCTTTGCAGATTGCGACGGCGCTGCAGGCAAACTGTACCGCTTTTCTCACAAACGACACGGAGTTGAAAAGAATACAGGAGCTGTCGATAGTTGTTGTGAAGGAGCTAACCCCTTGATATCCGCGCTCACCTTGTTCCCTTTCCCCTTCGCGGCGTGGCAACAGTTCGAGCCAGACGGCTGCTGGCGCGTCGCCCAGCAACATCTCCTGCGCTGCGGGGCGCGCGCCAGCAAGCACAGAGGACGCACCTAACACCCACTGCCGAAGTTGAAGAGCACCTCCAGCAGGTCGGCGTCGTCCACAACCCCGTCGCCGTTGAGGTCTTCTATCCCGCTCCCACCACCGAAGGCAAACAGCACCTCCAGCAGGTCGGAGTCGTCCACGCAGCCGTCGCCATTCACATCACCGTGCGTGCTGGACGCCTCTGTATCCAGCAGAAACCCCTCCGTGCGGTTTTTGGGCGCGTGATAGCCCCAGCCCACGATGTAGCGCCCGTTCGCGCTGAGCCTGTAAGCGACTTCCAGCCGTGAGCCGTCGGTCAGCAGGCTGGCGTAGGTCTGGTTCAGGTCTTCCACCTGCGCGGATGCCACCCGCTGCGCCGAATCGCCCGGAACAACTCAGGCGACCCCAGCCCCCGATCGGTCAACACCTACACGAGCAGGACTTCAGGTTGGGTGTGTTGGGCGCCGCTGTGGGATGGTGGGTTTTCTCTTTTCTCATAGTGTGGTTGTGGGAGAGGACACCTTCCCTCAAAGCGTTCCTCCCTCTGAGGGTGTTCAAAAAATCACCGCTGAACAGGACGGGTGAACCTGCTCTGTTGCAAAGATACCTTCTGGAACCCACGATGCCCCTGAAAGAACGACGGCTAAAGCCGTTCCTACTAAACAAAGCCAGCCTGCGCTGGCTGTTTTAGCCGACGCAGGTCGGCTTCGTCTCATAGGAACGGCTTCAGCTGTCCCGTTCAGCGGTGATTTTCCGAACACCCTCCCTCTTGATTTTTCCCCGTGCCAATTGGGTATACTGTATAGGCGCGGCGACCGTAGCTCAGTCGGTTAGAGCGCCTGACTGTGGCTCAGGAGGTCGTGGGTTCGAATCCCATCGGTCGCCCCAGCATGGGCCGTTAGCTCAGTTGGTAGAGCAGCTGACTCTTAATCAGCGGGTCGCAGGTTCGAGTCCTGCACGGCCCACCACTTGTAAGCGACGGGGCGTGGCGCAGTATGGTTAGCGCGCTACCATGGGGTGGTAGAGGTCCCCGGTTCGAGTCCGGGCGCCCCGACCATTTCACTCTTGCGCCCGTAGCTCAGCGGACCAGAGCACCAGACTTCGGATCTGGGGGTCGGGGGTTCGAATCCCTCCGGGCGCGCCAGCACGGAGAGGTGCCGGAGCGGCTGAACGGGCCCGACTCGAAATCGGGAACCCTCCCAAAAGGGGGGTCGTGGGTTCGAATCCCACCCTCTCCGCCATCACAACGATGTTCTGGACCGACACACACTGCCATCTGAATCACCCCGACCTCCTGAGCGAGTGGGAGGCTGTTGTGGCACGCGCCCAGCAGGGGGGTGTGCAACGCTTTGTGGTGGTGGGCTACGACCTCGAAAGCAGCCAGCGCGCGGTACAACTCGCTGAACAGCACCCCAGCCTCTATGCGACAGTCGGCATTCATCCCCACGACGCGGCACAGTGGAACCCCGCCACCCACCAGCAACTCGCTGAACTGTGTCAACACCCGCGCGTGGTGGCAATCGGTGAAATTGGGCTCGATTTCTATCGCGACCTCTCGCCCCGTGAGGTGCAATATGAAGCGTTCCACGCCCAGATGACCCTCGCCCAGACACTCCAGCTGCCTGTGGTGATTCACTGTCGCGAGGCGTATGACCCGCTGCTGGAGGTGCTGGCGCAATACCCTTCGGTGCGGGGCGTGTTGCACTGTTTTTCGGGCACAGAGACGCATGCCCGCCGCGGGCTGGAACTGGGCTACTGGCTGGGGATTGGCGGCGTGATAACTTTTCGGAGCGCCGAATCGCTCCGCGCGATTGTGCGCGAGACGCCTCGCGATCGCATCGTACTGGAGACCGACGCCCCTTACCTTGCGCCACACCCCTATCGGGGCAAGCGCAACGAGCCTGCCTACATTCCCTTAATCGCCCAGCAGCTCGCCGCCCTGTGGGAAATGCCCCTTGACGCCCTTGCTGAACTGACAGAGCGAAATGTGCGCCAGCTTTTTCCTCGCATCACACACGCTCCGTAGCAGGTACACTTAACGCCAGCATGACATTGCGTGCAGAGGGGCTGCGTCGCGCCTATCGCAAGCGCGTGGTGGTGCGCGATGTGAGCCTGGAAGTGGCGCGGGGCGAGGTCGTGGGGCTGCTGGGTCCCAACGGCGCAGGCAAGACGACCACCTTTTATATGGTGGTGGGGCTGATTCGCCCGCACGGAGGGCGCGTGTTTCTGGGGGAGCAG
>FWWM01011291.1_pt1 | contig 15345 bp, 18 predicted proteins | sample 2228351 | NCBI WGS metagenome assembly FWWM01 (sample SAMEA103939774, study PRJEB20133) | metagenome | reverse complement strand
TAGCAGATCGATCCATTTTTTGATATCGACTTTCAGCGTTACGTTTCCCGGGCCTGGAGCAACAAGCGTGGTCTGATGCTCATTTGCATATTTTCGTCCGGCGAAGGGTCGCTCAGGTTCCTCTCGTCTACGGCCAAGGCAATGAAGGGCAGACTCAGAGGAGAGCTTCGGATTGCTGTACTTTCCACCCCGGAACTGCAGGCTGTGGCCGAAGAGAACTCGGACTATGTCGCAAAGGACGTGCTATCGTTGATAGAATGGGCCGAGCGTCAGTACAACATTGTAAAGTGACCACTAACATCATGCCTGTTGGAGAGGGATCGGCGTTATCGGCGGCGCGTCCGGAACTATTGCCTGTGTAACTAGAGTGATGATTACACCAATGACAGCAAACACAATTATTGCAAGTATCGCAATTGCTAGTGCCCGAATCCATCCAGTATCAAAACCCCTTTTGAATACACCTATCCACGCAATGAAGGCAATGATGAAGGCAATTATACCAGGTACTGTGGTCTGGTCACCAAATACGACCGTCAGAGCCGCCACGGAGATAAAGAACACGATCGCGTATACCACCGGACCAAACGCGGTGACCAGCATCGCTCGCGTGAACCGGGCCCTGCCGAGTGTTAGAATCTTGGCGGAAATCCACACAGGAATTGTGACTATTATCCATACCGCGACGAGACCGATGATTACTGCAGCTACGACTGCAGCAATTTCAGCACCCTGAAGCAGAAGTTCTTGGAACAACGGCGTTCTGTAATATATGTATCAGGATTTAAGGTCTGTGGCTTAATGCTCTACTCCAAACGACAGCTTGACAGTAGTCTTAAACCTCGCTATCTTGCCAGATTCGTCTACATCTGCCGTCATATCTTGGACCTTTATACCATTGATCCCATGTACAGTCTTTTTCGCTTCGGTTATTGCCGTCTGCGCAGCGTCCTCCCATCCTTTGCTTGAAACGCCGATGACTTCAATGATTTTGGCTACTGATGATGACATACGAGAGCAATGACACGGTTCTTTATTTAGGCACTATCGAAAAAACGAATAGAAAATAGAATATCCTTATGCTTTTTCCCGTGCAAGAGAGGATATCGGCTGTGACTCCTTTGGCCTGACACCATCATCATCACCACCACGTCCATTCATCAAAGCTCTTACAAAATCGAGACCTGATTTTGTCGCATGTTCATAGTCCCCATCTGCAATATTGGGCTCAAAGCTGATGTATCCATTGTAGCAGGTTTCCTGCAGGCACTGAACAATAGTCGCAAAGTCAATATGGCCAAACCCGGGCATCTTTCTATTGTTGTCAGCAAAATGCATATGCTTCAGGTACGTGCCTGCAGTCCGTATGGCGTCTTCAAATGAATCCTCTTCTATGTTCATATGAAAGGTATCCAGCAACATTCCAAGAGAATCGCTGTTTACCTGTCTGACTATTGCCAGTGCGTCCTTTGCGGTAGAGCAATGCGGCGTGCTGTAGCGGTTGAGCGGCTCAAGAACAAGCTTGACGCCATAATCAGATGCAAACTTGGATAGCATTGCCAATATCGTCACCGCCTTGCGTGCAAGTCTCTCTTTCTCATTCTGGGAAAAAACATTGTGCGTCCTGTCAAAAAAGCTGGATGACTCGTCAGCAAAAAGGCAGATATTCATTTCCTCTCCATCCAGCAAGTTGCACAATTTAACGCAATCGTGCACATATTCTATTGAACTCTGAACCAGGGCCTGATCTGAACTCAAGATCTTGCGTTTCCAGCCTTCTCCGCTGCTCCTGCCCCACATCCCAGTTATCCCGCAAACAGGCATACCGTACATTCCAAGGACATCCTTTAGTTTTTGAATATCTACCTCTTTTGGTTCTCCAAACATCTCTACAGCATCGTATCCCTGCCGGGCCAGCTTTGAGAGCGTCGATTCGATCGGCTCTATCTTTCTAAAAGACGCAAGCGATATGGAATACTTCATGTATCCATATCTCCTAGGCTGCAAGACACTGTATGATATCCGTAGATTTGGCGATCCCGGATTTTGCGATGTCATGTTTTTCGCTTGAACCATAAAAGGCGAGCCCTTCTCCGGTGGCAGGGTCAGGCGGTCTGCCATGCGAGCCTTTTACCAAGCGCGTGTCAAGTGGTATTGATTTTGTCTTTGGATCGAAGAAAAGCTCAACAGGATCGTAGCCGGGTTTTCTATGGATGTCCACTCTGCGTGCAAAATCAGGCGCCATAGTCTCATCATACCACCAGTAATAACTGAACCAAGAGTCTTGCTTGGCAATTGCAACCAGTTCTCCGCTCCTGTCATGATCTATGCCTAGCTTCTTCTTGCCTTCCCGATCAAGCACCATGTCAACACCAGCTGCTGCCTCGATCACTTTTCTTGTTTCACCCTCAAAGCCATCCTTGACAAACACGTGGGCCAGCTGATGATCGACCATAGCAAATGCCTTGCTGTATTCAAAATCAAGATACTCCTTGCCGTGTATCGTGCGTACTGAGAGCAGGCCAGCGTCTCGCAGAACTAAATTCAAGGGTGTCGCAGCCTTTACGTTGTTAAAGCCATATTCTGACAGGACGATGAACTGCGTCTGATCTTTGGGCACCGTCTTTGAGACCTTGTCTACTAGCCGTCCAACAATTTCGTCTGCTTTTCTTATGTCTTCTCTCACTTGTGGCGCGTCCTTTCCAAACCGCTGCGCAGAATAGTCGACATGTGGGATGTAGACAAATAGCATATCGGGCCGTTCGTTTTCAAAAGTATATTCAGCAGCATTTGCGATCCATTCACTTGACTTGACAGACGCAAGCGGCCCCCAATAACTTGCAAGATCGAATTCCCCAAATTTCTCCTTCAGCTTTTCATAATAACCGACAGGCTTTGAATAGCACCACATCAGCATCTTATCATCAAGATGGATAGGTCTCGGGGTAACCACAATGTCAGAATTGGCATACATCGTGTTCTGCCAAAAGAGCACGGCGGTTTTTGCACCGTTGTGCTTGGCCATGTCCCACACCCTTTCTGTCTTGACGAGAGAGCTTGGCTGCTCCCAGAATGATACGCTAAAGGTGTCCCGGTCATAGAGGCCGTTTGCAACTATGCCGTGCTCTCGAGGATGCTTGCCTGAGAGTATACTTGCCTGAACTGTGCAGGTGACCGCAGGGAATACTGGCTCCATTGGAGCTGCTTCGCCGCCTTCTACAAGCTTGGAAATGTTTGGCACAAGTCCGGAATCAAGATGCTTCTGTTCCAGCCCAACAACATCAATCACTATAGAATGCTTCTTCTTCATCATCTGACTTGGCTGCTCGTCAATATCCTACTATTGTTTAAATGAGTTAGCGTCAGGTCATGTAGAGTCTTTTTGCTGTCACTACTGCAGGGATGATGAACAGCATCGTAGCCAGTCCATAAGATAGCCCAGCGATCCCGCTGATGAACACGGAATCGAGGACTATTATAGAGACAATCATGTTCCCTATCGCTTTTTGGACAGGCTGTGATGTGCCTTCTCCCCTGATATATTGCCTGAACGTGATCGATATGACGGCGGCAAGTAGCACCAGATTGATCAGAAATTCCATTTGCAAGCTAAATAACAGCAACCCAGTTGCAGCTATTCCAGCAATAAGAACAAAGATCATGTAGAAGGGGAGCAGGCCGGGCTTTTCTCCTCCAACTTCCTTCTTGCTTAGCAACGATATTGCGACGACATATACAAACAACGACGCAGCTGCAAAGATGACTGTTTCTGATTGCAACAGGTCACCACCAAGCAATGCAGCAGATATTGAGGGGCTTGCGCCCAAGATCACGTTGAGAAAGCGAGTTCCACCCATTGCAAATGGACCGGCTGTATCAGCATGTTTCAACCTGTAGTCGTATGCAATTATCGTGGCAGTCAGAGCAATGCTCACCGCAAGGGCAATAGGCCCAATGGCAAGCAGCAATATTGCGTTGGCAGCAATCATTGCTACCAGTGCAACAACCATTGCATGTTTCCTAGGAACCCTTCCAGAAGGTAGAGGCCTAGATGGCCGCTCCCTCCTGTCTGTCTCAAAGTCAAAGTAGTCGTTTAGGGTAATGCCGGCGATGTATAGCAACCCCGAGGATACCATCAGAGGTACGAGATGCAGAACGTTTGCCTCTGCAGGTGGCGTGGTCGCAAAATAGCCAGCCAGTATGTTAGATGGTGTCGTGAATACATTTGGCAGCCTGATCAAAAGCAGGTACTGATGCAAGCGCGAACTTACATGATCTTGCAAAGATAGTCGTACGCCTCCCTTGCCGCCTGGACAGGGTTATCCTGGTAGGGATAGAGCTCGACCGTTACAAACCCTGCATATCCAATATCATCCATGGCATCAAATATGGGCCTGAAATCAATTGAACCCATACCCGGGATAAGATGGTTGTGTACCCTGTTGCTTGCAATGTCGGCAAGATGAAAATGCGAAATATAGTCTGACAGATCGTAGACAAGCTTGGCAGGTTCTTCATTTACGCAGTAGAAATGTCCGATGTCAAAGTTGAGCCCTATATGGTCAGAGTCAATTTTTTCCATAAAGCGCTTGAACTGGCGCGAGTTTTCGATTAGTAAGCCCGGTTCAGGCTCGACTAGCAGCTTAACATCTTGCTCCTCCGCAACATCTGCAGCTCTTGCAAGACCTGTCAAGAATATCTCAAGCTTGTTCTGGTCGACATCGTGTAAAGGCACCAGCACAGGTCCTCCAGGCTCTGTTGAGAGGTGCTTTGCGCCAAGCTCTTTGGCAAGCCGTATGCAGTCGATTGTGTGCCGTATGCGCAAGTTGCGAGCGTGTACATCGTCCTCTATCCAAGAAGGGCGATAAACGTCACCTATAGCATACAAGGTAAATGCATTGAGATTTGAGATTTGCAAACCGCACGATGCAAGAGTGCTCCTCAGTGATTTGATCTGTCCGTTTCCAAAGTTTGGCGGGTATGCGTGCGGCACATCGCACAGGATCTCGACCCCGCTGTAGCCTATCTTTGCAATCTTGCGCACCGAGTCTTCCAGTGAATACCGCTTGAATGCATTGGTGCTGAACGCCAGTTGCTGCTTTTTCTTCCTCATCGTCATGGCTTCCAAGTAAACCGAGGGGACTGCCGGAAGAATTCGTACGCATTGTAGAACGTCACTCGCTCGATCTCATTGGTGCTGAATCCTGCCTTCCTCATCTCTCTTGCAACGAGTGGGACGCTCAAGGGATCGGACGGGCCCCAGTCAGCTGCGCTATGCACCATTATCCTTTCGGTGCCGTATTTTCGGATAATGTTCATGGCGCGTTCTGGCGACAGCTTTGAAACAGGATAGACAGAAAGACCTGCCCACATGCCAAGCTCAAGTGTCTTCTCTATGGTTTCTTCCACGTTGTGATCCACCAGGATCTTCCTCCGATTGTATCGCCTGCCCTTTTCGCTGTTCAAAATTGCATCCATCCTTTCCATGCCTTTTGGCTTGTTGTTATGCGGCAAATGAACTGTCATGAGCATTTCCTTTTCCGTTGCAATATCCATCTGCTTTACCATGACCTCTTCTTCCAGATCGTTTATCAGGTTGAAGCCGATCTCGCCTACTGCGACGACCCTTTCTCTATCAAGATACTTTTTCATTGCCTCTATAGCATCCAAGGCAAGTGGGCGCTCTGTGGCTTCCTTTGGGTTGACCGAGATGCATACAAAATGCTCTATCCCATAGTCCTTTGCCCTCTTTGTTTCAAAAGTTATCATGTGTTCCCAATAGTCCTCAAACGTGGAGACGCCTGTACGTGGACTCCCTAGCCAAAAGGAGGGCTGTACTACCACTTCTATTCCAGCCTTGGACATTGCATCATAATCGTCTGTGGTCCTAGAGTACATGTGTATATGCGGTTCAAATAGCCTAGTCATGTATGATGATAAGCTAGTTGTAACTCTTTTTAGGTTGTAGAACAAGCATCATTGAACAAACTTACAGAAGGGCAACGGGACTCCCTTATTACTATTATAGAGAAAAGACGTATGTGCTTGCTGCGGTATTCCAGGGTCCAAACAACATAGCGATAAGAGAAGTCCCGATGGCCACCACCTCCAACAACAATAACAACAACAAAAACGGCGATAACCATGCAATAGTAAAGGTGAATGCCTGCGCGGTGTGCGGGTACGATGCGCGAGTTTTTAGAAACGGCCACAAGAAGGTCAGACCCCCTATGATTCTAGGACACGAGCTCTGTGGCGAAATTCTAGAGACTGTCAGGACTCAAAATGGCAATATAATAAGTGCAGGTACAAGAGTCGCAGTATGTCCTCTAATCCCGTGCCTTGACTGCCATTACTGCCGTAATGGATACTATAATCTCTGCACGGAGCTGAATGAGATCGGCTCGAGTCTTGATGGCGGATTTGCACAGTATGTCATGATACCTGACCAGATAACTAGGATCGGAGGACTCGTGCCAGTGCCTGACATCCTAGGTGATGAGGAAGCAGCCCTGCTTGAGCCCCTTGCCTGCTGTCTTAACGGCCTGTCGCGGACAGGCCTGCCCGCAAAGGAAACACCAGTGGTCATAATAGGCGATGGTCCAATTGGGCTCTTGCACCTGCAGTTATTCAAAAGGATGTCTGGTGCCAGAGTGGCACTTGTAGGCAGGGTTCCTGCAAGACTCCAGAAGGCAAGTGCAATGGGTGCAGATTCAGTGTTTGTTTCCCATCAAGAATCCGGCGGTGGTGAGGATACTACAATCCTTCAGGATATACTCGATTTCACAGGCAGCGATGGTGCTGGCATTACAGTAGTTGCGACGAGCAACCCATCGGCCTTCGAGCTTGCGACAAAGGTTGCAGGCAAGAATTCTGTAATCAACTTGTTTGCAGGCATGCCGGCAGATCAAAAGTTTGCACTTGACCCCAACTGGTTGCACTATAACCAGATCTCTGTAACTGGTACTTTCAGTTCCAGCCCATCTATGCTTCGAGATGCGGCCAAGATCGCAGCAGAAAGAACAATAGACCTGTCAGAGATCGTCACGCACAGGTACTCTCTTGAAGAAATCGAAAAGGCCATACAGGCCACAGAGAGATACTATGGTTTGAGAGCAGTAATAAACAGGTTTTGACAAAGAAGACTATTATAGCATTGCTGGCAACCGATCAGCAATGGGCTTTATCAAGAAGCTAAAGGAGACTGCAGAAAAGGGAGCAGAAAAAGCTGCGGAACTTGGAAAGCAGGGCATCGAAAGGGGCGCGGAACTTGGAACCAAGGGAGTTATCGAGGCCAAAGATGCGGCCAAGAAAGGATACGACAAGGCAAAGCAGGATCTAGAAAAGCACGATTAGAGTCGAATGGGCCGTAAGGGATTTGAACCCTCGACCTTTCGATTATCAGTCGAACGCTCCACCAAGCTGAGCTAACGGCCCGTTCAATTCAAAATTGATAGCGTTATTTAATCGTGTGCACAGGCTGGGTTTCGACTCTCATGTCCCACAGCAATCCCAGTCCAAAAAATAGGAGTTCTTCCTCACCACTTTTCGATCCCCGATCCATCGCGGCTGGATGAGCATTCTCCCATTTGCGCCCAGAAGATCACTGCGGCTTTACGCGAGCCTCTGACCTAACCTAGCAGCAGAGATTCAAGAACCCAGTAGGCCGCGTTCACTATTCGTTGTTCGACCATCTGATAACATAATAATAGATGCATGAGGGTCCTTTGTTGTATTCGTGCAATATTTGGGAGCTCTTGATTTCACCTCTTATGCTAGAGGGGTGGCGGCAGTGGATTTTTTGACTCTGCCCTTCGAACATATCGCCGGTCAGCTCTTTCTCAAAAAGTCATTTTCCATCTGCCAGAACGTTTCTACGTCTTGCAGTATTTGCTCGACAGAACACGACTGCTTGACTCTCTTTCTGTTGCCAACAATAAGAAAAACCAGACTACAAGTACCCAATGAAGCAGATGAGCTGACAATCTGACGGAATCATCAGACCAGTACACTTTTAACCCTATTGGCCAAAAATAGCTGTGATCTAAAATAGGCAAGAAAAAGGTACTTTCCGAGTCAGAATTGAAGGAGATGGTCCTGCCCCAAGAAGGCGAACTGCTAGGCCGCGTCATCAAGCTGGTCGGGGGCGACAACATAATTGTAAAGTGTACTGACGGCAAGGTAAGGACCTGCCGCATCAGAGGAAAGATAAAGAGAAGGATGTGGATAAGGGACGGCGATTTGGTTCTTGTTGCTCCTTGGGATTTTCAGTCTGATAGGGCAGATATCATCTGGCGCTACATTTCCGCCCACGCTGAGAAGATGAAGGCAGATGGACTGCTGCAAGGCCTCGACTAGGCTAGTTGTTTCTGCTACGGATAACGAGTAACGCAAATATCCATATAGAGCCGCCTGCAACCACACACACGCTTGGTCAGGATAGCAAAGAGGCTTGTCCGTTACAACATCGCAGAAGGCAGGCCTTCTGAAGTCAAGAGACGCATGCAATACTCCTGCGAAAAATGCGGCAAGAGGTTTGACGCTTGGAAACACCTGCGCCAGCACAAGGTTGAAAGTCATTCTTATTGAACATTTAAATTGTCAACGAATAGGCTTAAAATTCGTGGGCCGGTAGTTTAGTCCGGTAGAATACCTGCCTTGCACGTAGGTGGTCGTGGGTTCAAATCCCACCCGGTCCACCTCTACTTACAACCTTCTGTTAGGTTCTCGGTATGCGTTATTATACCAAAAGGCGCCTTCTTCTATTTTCTGTGCACCCGATAGCTTGTCTTCCAATTCCTGCAACCGCGCCATTGCTTCAGGATTTTTCCTCAGTTCCGAGTATTTTTCGTCCAGCCGGATCTTGCGCAGAATTTCCATGACTTCGCTCCTTTCAACCCCATGCTTCATGTCATATTCTATCTGCTTTATACAATGAGAGATGCTTCCATATTTCTTGAAGTTCCTCCTTTCAAACGAAGATGCATCAGGAGACAATCCTTTTGAAAAACGGACTATAGTTGTTTCAACGTGTTCAAGGTGCCAGTCTTTCATGGCAAAATTATTCGGCTTCATGACTATCACAGAATGTTATGTAACATACCCATTTAATTCATATAGTTCAACCTGCATGCTTTCTCCTTTTTTTGATGCCACAATTGCAGAACAAGAGTTGATCATACCAGGTCTTATAGTTCAGCGAGCTCAGAAAATTTTATAAATTAATCTCTTCTCTTATTGTTCTATCACATCCGATTAGCCATTATCTCAATCTGTTGGCTAATGATTGTATGTGTATCATAAAATGCACAACCATGAAATGCAAAACTAGAATGGGGGAATGCTAGACGAACATGCTAACCATACAAGCCCTGTTTGGCATTCCTAGCACAGTAGATGTACTCGGCACAGAAGTCGAGTTGTTAAGGATACTGATCACTATCGTAGTGATAGCAGCGGGCTTTGGGTTTGCTCGCTTTTTTAGAATCCTCGCTACCAGATATATTGGCACCAAGCTCCCCCCAGAAACACGCAACAATCTTGGCAAAGTATCCTACTATGCCATAATAGCAATAGCTCTACTCTCAGCACTCGGAGTATCGGGGCTTGACCTGTCTGGCGTCTTTCTGGCAGGCGGAATAGCTGGTATCGTTATTGGTTTTGCTACCCAGTCTCTCTTTTCCAACCTGATCTCAGGAATATTCCTCTACATAGACAAGCCAATGAAAATAGGGGATCCAGTTTTCATAACTGGCAAGTTGCCAGATATCGCCGCAGTTGTAGTAGAGATTAACACGCTCTCCACCAGATTCAGGATGTTTGACGGGACGTATGTCAGACTGCCCAACACAGAAGTATTCTCTTCAGAGATCCGCAACTTTTCCGGGACCGCCGCAAGAAGGGTAGAGATTCAGGTAAGGATCGCGCTTCATGAGGATGCGGCAAGAGCCATTGAGATAATCAACAAAAGCCTGAGAGAAACGCCGCTTGTCTTGGTCGAGCCTGCACCGGACGTATATGTAAATGACATTGGAGAGTCTGGAGTAAATATCAACGTCTGGTGCTGGGTACCCTTCACGCATTGGTTCCCCATGAAGAAGCAGCTAGTGCAGCAGGTAAAGGCAGAACTTGATAGAAATGGCATCGAGATACCATTGCCTCAGAGAAAAATCCAATTGCACAGACGTCGTGATGGCAAGAATGGGAGTATCGGCAGCGAAGTAGAAGAAATCGATTACGATAAACTCCAGTGATAGCTATAACAGACATTCGAGTGAAAAGTACGTGATACCTTTTTCCAGCATAGAGGAGAGAGTTACGGAACTAGCAGCAAGAAATCCCCTATAGTTTAGGTCAAGGATGAATCGTCACTGTGTATTTCGACAGTGAGGATAGTAATCTCCACATCCACACAGCGAGGCTTTTGCGATGGTGGTGGTGGTGAGCCTGAAAGTAATAGGACGTTTTCAAAGAGATCGATGCGGTGCTATGTAATGCAGAGTTAACCAGTTGCCAAGATCATGTAGCGGCAGAGAGTGGGTGAGGCAGATAAAGAGGAGAAGCGGCCCCGCCGAGGTACATGCACACTGCCTCTGTACCAAGGGTTGCAGATGACACACTCCAGGAGATCCTTGATGATGTCAGACAGGAGCCATGTGATCAGGTAGGCACCTCAAACAGCACTTCAGAGTTGAGCGGGTATCAGCATCACCTAATAAATGTCATTCTTGGTACGTCTGGCAAACTCACAGATCCTTTTCAATGTATGGCCTCCGATGCTGTAGTAGCAATCGTAGCACCCCGATAACTATGCGAGGGCAAGAAAGACGTCGCCTGCTTGCAGAAATGACGCCTTCCCAACTAGTGAAAACAATTCGGTGAAATTCATTCTAGTTTTTTGAGACTCTTTGATGTCATGCACCAATATTTTATAATAAATTTGCTGTTGGATCAGAGTATTTGCCAGTTTTTCCATCTGGCCCAATTACCATTGCAAGAATGACAAATTCGGCTATTGGCGATTGGACAACTAATAAGGCTTGTGCACATACAAGGTGCACAGAACCCTTTCCAATTCTGACAGAATTGGCCTTCTATTAATAAAAAAAATGAGCATCCACTCATATTCTAATACGAGGATGTTACTGCATCCTATTTAAATCAACGAATTTACGAGAATAGGTACATTAATTACCAATTTAGCTGCTATTCAGCACGAGGTTAGATTAATCTCACACCATGCTTGAGATAAGAAGCATTCAAGTCGTCTCCGGGGATGTTTGGCAGGAGAAAAGGAGCCGGCAGCAGTTATCGGATTCTTGTCTTTCGGGAAAGAAAGGAGTCGGAGCCTGACGACATGACCGATAACAGTAACGGCAGTCTTGACGAAGGGATTGTCGCCTTTGGGGTATGGCTAAACGCACAAGAAAGGGATGTGCAGGATGATAGTAATATCCCGATGATCCTAAGCAAGTTCATCAAAGACAAGCTCGTCACGATATACGACCGCATCCTTGGAAAGAGTGTAAGAGTCAATATTGTAGAAGGCATTCCTTCATGTGAGGAGTGCAATTCTACAGACTGTTCGCACGTGGGCTTTACCATCTGCGTGGAACAAATGAACAAGCGCTCGAGGATAGAGTAGGGTCTCTCAGGCTCTAAGGGTGTGTGAGAATATCTTATTTCTGCTCAGTAGTAGTGGTGTCGGTTGCAGTGCCTTCTTCTCCTGCTTCCTTGGCTTTCCATCGCTCTGCAAATTTGAATCCAAACTTTATCACATACGGAGACATGAACGTGGTGATGATCGTCATTGCGCCTACCATTGGCAGCAGGAATGCGCTTGTCACCCCCGCAGCGGCACCACCTTGAGCCGCTACCAGAGCAAGCTCTCCTCCTGATGACGATAGCCCAAATCCAGCTCTTGCAGAAGTGAGCTTGTCAAACTTTTGAAGCCTTGCAGAACCCCAGACGGTAAGGAACTTGCCCCCATATGAAACCGCTATGAGGACCAGTGCAGGGACTATGAACATCGGGAGAAGTGTGATGTCCATTAGCGCCCCAACTGAAATGAAGAACAGCGCGGCAAACATGTCTTTGAGCGGAGTTGCCAATACAGCGGAAACAGAATGCATCTTTGACTCTGCCACTAGCACACCCGCAAAAAACGCCCCGGCGGCAACAGATATCCCAAGCTCAAAGGCAATGAAGGACATTCCAAACGCTATGCCTAGCAGTGCAATTACCAGAACGTCATAGTTGTTCATCTTTCCTACAAGGTCAACAAACTTTGGAACAGTCCTTGCGCCCAAGAATATGGCACCGCCTATGAACGCCAGGACAAGGCCCACAGATATTGCAATCTCGGTAATTGACAAAGTTCCTGTTGCGGCGACAGACTGCATAACTGCCAGCATCGAGATTATGATAATGTCTTCGATTATTGCAACGCTTAAAATCAGAGTGGCTGCATTATCTTTGATCAGCTTCATTTCTTCCAGGACGCGCATCACAATGACAGTACTTGTGACGGATATCGCAAGAGCAACAAACAAGCTATCATAGAATGAGAATCCCAAAAGCTGGCCTGCTCCAAATCCTGCCAGAAATGTGCCTCCAGCCTCAGCCGCTGCAATGATGGAAGCTTTGGCTCCGACCTGTCTTAATTTTGCAATTGGGAACTCCATCCCTATGACAAATAATAGCAGAATGACTCCAATCTCTGCGAAGAGCCTCAGAGTATCTATTTCGGAAATTAAGCTAAAAGGTGGTGTGTAGGGCCCAATTATCATGCCCGCAACGATGTATGCTATGACCATAGGTTGCTTTAGTCTATGGGAAATCAACGCCATGACGGTTGCTGCTATCATGATAATTGCAAGGTCGCGGACGACTAGCTCAAAAACCTCTACCACGGCTTGATATCAAAGAGAACGCTATATATAGTTGAAACTGCGATAATTAGACAATATTACATAAGAAAAGAGATTGTTTTATTGTGAAAATCTTGATTATTTAGCCGGCCGATAATAACAGCGATGGCCTTTATTTCTGACCCGCATTACTAAGTAAGTCAAGTTCGGGAAATGTATTGAGATAATCCCAACATCTTGGTAGACATGCCGTCTGGCAGACCCCACACCCCCATTGCGTTATCCTACCCCAATTGAAATTCAAGATGATGACCAGAAAGGAGAGGAGAGTGGTAAGTTCCCCAGAGAGACCCGGGACAGATAAGAGTACTCCAGAGCAACAGCGAAAATCATAGGACAGTGGTGAAGGGAAAGAAGGCAAGGGACGTTGTGACAAGTGAGATGAATGTCTGCGAGAGAGCGACAATTTTGTGGGAACGCGGGCATAGGAAAAGGTGGCGATGAAGTTATGATAAGAAAGAATGCATCCGGCAGGCCTGCTTAGAAGAAACCTCCTACCGCAAGTAAAATCTCATACCTGAATTGGCTAAGAATCCGAAGGATACTGTTGTATCGCTTGCGATGCTTCCTGACCCTATCATTCAGTAGAATTCAAGATACTTTGTGAGCGCCGGAAGGAGTGTAACAACAGGTGTGCGTAGCAGAATTAGGATGGCAGAACGTTCAAATATGGTGTTGGTAGGATGCATCCTACCATGGAATACGTATACGCCGCATTACTGCTTCACAAGTTAAAGCAGAATATCACAGAGGATAGCGTTAAGAATGTTGTAAAAGCCGCCGGCGTTGCCCCAGACGATGTGAGGGTAAAGGCACTGGTAGCGGCACTGAGCGAAGTCAACATCGAGGAAGCCTTGAAGGCAGCCCCGGTTGCAGTCGCAGCAGCAGCTCCGGCAAGTGGAGCAGCAGCTCCGGCAGAATCAGGCGGAGGAGCGGCTCCTGCAAAGGTAGAAGAGAAGAAAGAGGAAGAAGCGCTCGAAGGCCTCTCTTCACTTTTCGGATAAGAGATTCGCTGGCATAAGAAGCCCGGCCTCTTTTTGCTCTTTTTCAATTGTTTATTTGTGCATACACGATTTCCATCTGAAATCCTCTATACAAGTCACGACTTGATGTATTTGCACGAACCTCAGGGAGGGATAAAGATAACAGAACAACAGAGAGCAGATAAGCAATATTTTGTGATGTTACAATGATGACATTTTGGGTGGGGAAAGATCATTCCTTGAGCAGACTCTAGAAAGAGCAGAAAGCTGCCTTCTAGTCTGTGGCAGCATGCACCCAGATTGCCCTTTGAACACGAGAAACAATTGTGAAAAGGGAATTTAGATTCCTTTTTTCTATCAATCTTATTGCATAAATCATAAATAATATTCCTCGTACTTGCAAACCATCCAATATGGCCAAGACAGAAAGATACACAAACATGGATGTCGATTTAGAAAGGCTTGCCACAAGAATTGAGACATATTTGCAGGAGAACAAGTTTGAGGTTGCATTCTCAAGAGATTCGACAGAACCAGCATCATGGTTCTTTATTCAGGCAAGAAAGGCAGGTGCCCTCAGGACTGCGGCAGGCGCAAGAAGGAGCACTGACATAACCATCCGCGGACATCCAGATAGTTTTGAGGTTACCATAGGCACAGGTGAGTGGGGCAAGAACATCATTACATCTGCACCTCTCTTTATTGTCCCAATTGTAGGAATCTCTGCGACTCTGGCAAAACTGTACGTCGCAAAGAAGTTTGAAGATGGCCTGTGGAAGTACATCAGAGACCAGGCAAGGTTCCTTGAAGCAAGTGCAGCTTCTACAACATGGAGAACAAAACAGGATGCACCAGCGGCAGCTGGTGTTGACAGCAGGTCGTACGACTGCGATTATGTCGAAGGCTATCCGGGATGGAACAAGCAGATAGAGGGCGGCAAGCTGGTGCTTTTCAGAGAAAGAGGTGGAAAGAACAGACTTGTCTTCAAGTCTGGCGACGATGACAATCAGCAGCAGAAGACTATTGTCATTCCGGCGCAGAACATTGCCGAAGCTTTTATCATCTCAAGAAAGAAGGGCTTGCACGAGAACGACCTAATGATACAGATCAACTGCAAGGACGAGAATGGCAAGAACATCAAACCGGTATTCAACCTACATGACGACATAATAAGAGGAGTCTTGGCAGGCATCAACGAAATTGTCGGTGAGGACAAGGGCCTCAGAAGCTTGGAGCAAATCCACGTCACTACTGACTCCAAATATTGCTCAAGTTGTGGCAGCCAGATTGCAGGAGATGCCAAGTTCTGTTCTTCATGCGGGCAAAAACAATAGCAGAGGCCACGACCAACTTATTTTCTTCCAATTATTTTGTTTTGGAAAGAGTCTCACCCTCTTTTACTTCTTGAGAAAAAGTTGACACTAGAAGCCAAA
>FWWM01011271.1_pt1 | contig 15375 bp, 13 predicted proteins | sample 2228351 | NCBI WGS metagenome assembly FWWM01 (sample SAMEA103939774, study PRJEB20133) | metagenome | reverse complement strand
CCCCGCCCCGGGCAGGGCGGGGCAGCCCTGGCGCGCGGGCCGAAGGCGGGGAGAGCCCGCCGAGGGGGTTGCCGACGCCCCGGGCGCGGCCCGCCCCGGAAGCCTCTGGCGATCCGGGGCCCCGTGTCCCCCGGGGCGCCCGGGGGGGATAGGGGACGTCTTCAGGGTGTTTCACCTCGACGAAAACGCCCGCTCTCTCGGCGACAAACTCGAGGGCCTCCCTCAGAGCGGGAACGCGGTAGCGCCCCCTCGCCACTTTTTTCACCTCTTCCCAAGTGGACTTCCGCACATTAAGCGGCGACCCAAATGTCCTCTGTAACGTATCGTCGTGGCTTAACACAGCCACGCCGTCAATAGTGACTTGAACGTCTACCTCGACGATATCTGCGCCGTGTTTTATCGCGACATCTATAGAGGGTATTGTGTTCTCAAGCTCTCTGGCGGGATAGCCCCTGTGGCCCACTACGGCTTTTCTTTTTAACAGCTCTGCCATATCCATCATACCCTCTTGCGGACACAAGTTATATATGTTCTAGAAATCTCAATACTATGAACTTCTTTTCTGCGCTGAGAATGGATCTGCTGGGGCTTCTCGTAATTATAGTCCTCTCGCCAGCGGCAGGCGCCTCTATCTTTAAAAAGGGGCTTATGGCCTTGACAGGCCTCTGGTTGCTCACCGCCCTGTATTTAAGAGGTGATGAAAGTCCTTGACAGATACAGTAGACAAATACCAGTAATAGGCGAAGAGGGGCAGAAAAAGATAGGGAGAACCTCAGTCGCGGTCTTCGGCGTGGGCGGGCTCGGCACTTTAATTGCCCGCTACGTCGCAGGGGGAGGGTTTAAGAAGCTGGTGCTGGTTGACTTCGACACTGTGTCCATACCCGACATACACAGACAGATCCTCTACACCTCTCATGACGTGGGGAAGCCGAAGGCCGAGGTGGCTGCCAGAGTTCTCTCAGCGGTTAACCCAGAGGTGGAGGTGGTGCCCGTGGCAGAGCCCATAAGCCCAGACCTCGCCGATAGAATAATGTCGGAAGTAGACATTGCCGTCGACGCCTTGGACAACTGGGCCTCAAGACATGTGGTCAACGCCGCGGCTGTGAGAAAGGGTAAGGCGTTAATACACGGCGCTGTGCAAGAGTGGTACGGCCACGTAACTACGATTATACCTGGAAAGACCTCTTGCCTCGAGGATCTCTTCGGGCGTTTTAAGGCGCTGCCCTCTTGCGCCGCTGGCTTCTGCCCAGTGTTAGGGCCGTCTGTAGGCGTCATATCCTCCCTTATGGCCCTAGAGGTGTTTAGAACCGCGCTGGGGACGCCAGCACTGGCCGGGAAACTGCTTGTCGTGGATCTCAAACACATGACATTTGACATAATTGAAATTGAGAAGAACCCCAACTGCCCAGTCTGCGGGAGAGGCGCAAGGGGCCTTTGACAGGGGACAAAAATTTAAAGAGGCGCTGTAATTACGCCGTGAGGCTGACGCCAGCGCAGAGGCTTGTATTATACTACATGGCATTTGAAGTGGTGTATCACGGCAAAACTTGGTTTACATTTGAGGATTTGAAGAGAGGCACAGGGCTTGCCGTCAGGACTTTGAGGGCGGCGCTTGTCTCTCTGAGAAAACAGGGTTATATTGAGAGCTACATGTTGCCAAGCCAAGGGAGGCGCCTCCTACACCGATTAAAAATTGAAAAACTCATACCAGAGCCCGAGCTACAAGGCCTATACCTCGTGGACGTGGCTGGCGACGTATTGACCCCAGACGCCGTGTCTGTAATAAGCAGAGTCGACGTGGTGTTATACACAGAGAACGTCCCCATTAAGAAAATTGAAGGGCTGGCGAAAAGGCTAGAGCCGTATAAGGGGGAGGTGCCAGAGGCGAGCTCCGTAGCAATAGTGTTCAACTCCCTTCTTGACTGGGAGAGAGTGGCCGGCCTCGCGCCGAGGGCTAGGTATATATGTGCGTCTAATGCGCTGGACAAAGCTATAGGAGTATGCCTCACATGCGGCGACGTGGATTTAGATCTCCGCACTATTAGAATTAAATCCCCTGGGGCGGATATTGGGAATCTGCTGGACTCCTACGATATCGTCGGCACAATTACAGTAGATGGGTGCGGAGGGAGAAAGGCCGAGCTGTTAGTCTTGAAAAAGAGAGAGCTGAAGAGCAAATAATTCTCGCCGAGTGGGGAGGGGGTCTTACTGTTCACAGATCGTGGGTGACGCACCAGCATTTAATGCAGGACTACGCCTCTAGTTCTAACTGGCGTCTCCACGTTAATAAAGAAGTGATCACACGCAAAGACCGACAAACGGCGATTTGCAAAATCCTCGACATTCACTGTAAAAAGCTACCTCTCGCCTAACTCCCCACTTCGTGGCCAGCTGTGGCGCTCCGCCGGTGTAGGCGGGGCCGATTACCTTAGTTGTTCTAATAACGCCGTGTATTTAAAGAGACTGTCGGGAAAGACCAGCACGAACGTGCCTTGGTATTCAATTTTGGAAAAAGCCGCGTACACAGCCCCGGCGCTCGGCCCTATTAAAAGCCCGTGTCTCCTGGCGAATTCCCTCACTCCCTCCAGGGCCTCTGACAGCGATATGTCTAAAATCTCGGCGTTGACGTACTTAATCCACTTCATACCGCTTTCCGCTCTCCTAATCCCGGGTATCCAGTCCTTCGGCTGTACTGCGATGAGCTTCGCGCCGTATCTTACGCCGAAGTAAAAACCCAATGCAGACGCGTGGCCAGAGGTGCCGATCCCAGCCACTATGTAATCCGGCCTCCTCCCCACTGCAGAGAGCTGCCAGTCTATCTCAGCGGCTGTTCTCAAATGGGCGATAAAGTTGAGGTCGTTGCCGAATTGATTGGGATGCACCGCGCCTTCTCTAATGTCCTTCTCTAAGTGCTCTAATGCCTCTACAGTCATGGAGACGTCCAGCACTTGCCACTCCGCGCCGAGGAAGTCCAGAAGGGGAGTTACGTACTTCCCGGCCGTGGGAATGTAAATTTTCACACGCTTCCCCATTACGTTGCCAAGCGCGGCTAGGGCTATGGCCACGTTGCCGCTGGACACTTCCACAAGCCTATCCCCCTCTACCGACTTCAAGAGGTAATACACCGTGCGGTCTTTTACGCTTCCGCTGAAGGGGTTGTACCACTCAAGCTTAGCATATGCCTCTTTAGGCCTTTCAGAAATTTTAAGCAACGGCGTAGGCCAGCCGCCGCGTAATAAATCAAGCGAATTGAGGTATACTCTGTGGTGATTCGGAGTCGGGTAGAGCTCTTCTAACTTCACCTCTTCGCCTACTTCAACCCGTCTATCGAACAAGTAGGAGAGGCAAGAGGCCTCCTCCACCGTCCCTACCTTAAAGCCGCCATCTCTAATTAACGCCTCGTAATATTTAAGGCACACCCCAACATCAATTGACGCATAATTACCACTATTTAAATACTAAACCCACCGCTCTCCGAGCGCCCCGGGCCGCGGGGGTCGTCGATCTGCATTTTGCCGCAGCCCCTTGGCGGAGTTCATAAATGTTGCCCCTCCTTAAACGCGGCAGGGATCTCCCAAGCTCTGTCGGGTCACACCATATTTTTTCGCCGGCGGTTTGGAGGACTGGGGATTTAAAAAGGGGGTTTATATAATCCGCGCAGTTTCTCTGAAAGCGCCTTGATACGCCTTTGAGAGGGCTAAGTGGAGGGCGGTCATGGCGGCGTATACCCCCAACGCCGCGGTGGCTAAGGCATTAATCTCCGCCTGGTGATACGCGGCCGCCACGAGGCCTCCTAGAAGGCTACCTACGCCTATGCCCAGCCCGAGCATTACGCTGTATATGCCCATGATTGTGCCCCTATACCTTATGTCAGCCTCATCGCCTATTAAAGCGAGGATGCTGGGGCCGATAGCCGAAGTTAAAAAGAGGAGCGGCGCTGTGATGGCTATAGACTCCACCGGACCTAAGCCGAAGTGGAGCGATATATTGAGCACTACAAGCGCCAACAAGCCGCCTATAAGGCCCAGTCTAAAAGTCTTCACGCGCCCCCACTTGTCCGCGAGCCTCCCGAAGAAAACAGCCCCAGCGCCTAGAAGGGCCAAGGCGCCTATGAACAGAAGGCCAACGACTAAGTCCTCCCCCACTTTGCCCACCACGTGGCTAACTATTCCGCCGCCTTCCACTTGCAACACGCGGGGCGCGTACATGCCCAGGCCTATTATTGTCGTAAGGGCAAACCAGACGGGCAATAACACCACTGCAGACGGCGGGAGGACGGACAGCAAAAACACCCCTCCGGCGGGCGCCACCGGCCTTGTCTCTGGCAAGTATTTCGCAAAAACTGGCGTCGCAAAGACAGTGAGTAGGGCAATTGTTAAATAAGCGGCAGGCCCTTGGAAGATGGAGTAGAGCGCAGACCCAATTAAATACCCAACGCCGTAGCTGGCCAGGTTTATAAACTCGAAGCCCCCCATGCCCAATCCCCTGTTCCTAACCTCAGTTAAATCCGTCGCCATCGCTAACGACGCCGTGAGGATAAAAGCAGTAGTGAGGCCAATTACTCCGTTTAAAATCGCCTCAAGCCACGGCGTTTCGTGGGTGTAGAATGCCCACGCCAAGAGGAGCATGGCCAGCGATCTCGCGACGTAGCCTAATACAAGCGTCTTCTTGCGGCCAAGCGTATCAGACCACCTCCCCGCGATTAAAGCCCCGAGGGCCTCAAGAAATGGATACGCCGCTAAGACAACCCCGGCCTCTAATTTGCCGCCGCTGGCGAGTTTTACCACTAGAAAGGCACTGGCACCTGAGCCTATGCGGGCGATTAGAATCGGCACATATGACGCTGCTAAACGCATGTCGCCTAACACAGCCATATTTAAAAGCTTTGCACGACTCCCCAGAGGAGGTCGTGTCTAAACCTAAACACCTCCCGCGTCCTGGAGTCTATAATTTCAAATTCGTCGTTAACGGGCTTAATGAAATAGGGCCCAATTCGCTCTGGGGCGCGGCCGGCTGTGGCCAGTGAAATATACATCATGGCCGCCATTAAAGGCCCCCTTATCTTCGGGCAGAAGAACTCAGCGGTTTTGCCGTTTACCGCCAGCTCGTCTAACTTCTTGTAGAACTCCCTAATTATATTGTCGTCGCCTAACAGCTCCAGAGCCCTCAGCGCCCACTTTACAGCTATTCCAAACTCAATGCCCACTCTCGCGAAAAACCACGCATCGCTGGTATTAGCGGCCAATTTGGCGCGCTGGGCCTCCAACAGCCTCAATTGTTCTGTTGTATACTTCGAGTTGTCGCCGCCCATTAACACCTCTATATATCCCCTGAGTAGCTCCCAGCCGCGCAGGCCGAGCCTGCTCTCAAAAACCCTGTCCACTTGCTCCCCAACCCAGTCCACCAGCTTCCTAAGCCCCTCCCTCCACGGCGCAGGGCCGTCACATCCACAGTCGCGGCTCCACCTGCCGAGGCCGTGGGGGCAACTCCACGACGTCCTCTCAACGATCTCCACCTCGCCCCTATACCCCCTTTCGTATAACAAGCCGAGGTTGCCCAGCTCATTAGCCCTCGACTTTATAAACTCGGCGAGCATCTTATCCCCTCCTTTTAAATGGTGGCCGAAAGTCTCCCCGTCTAATGCAATAACCACATCGCCCGACACGCTCTTCAATAACTCCGCAAACTTCTCAAAACCTGAAAAAGCCAACGTGTTAGAAAGGCCTTCATCTCTTACAAAAACCGCTATGCTCCGCCCACTGGGGAGGACTACTTTAAAGGGCCCGCCCTGGCGGCCTCCCTTGACTTGGCTCTGGGTAAGGACTGTATAAGTTATGCCGTTGTCCACGAGGGCTTCTAACGTCTGTACATCCACGGCCATTTCGGGGAGCCACATGCCCTCTGGGCTCCTCTTGAAAAACCTCTTGAAGTACTCCACTCCCCAGTATATTAACACATCTCTATCCCGCGGAGGGATAAGTGGGAGAATTACGTGGTAAAAGGGGTGAGCTATGGCGTTTCCATGCCCCCACTTCTCCATCCCCGCCCTGTCGCCGTCTAACAACGCCTTGAAGACCAGGGGCCTGTGCGCCTTCAGCCAGCTCAACAGAGGCGGCCCCACGTCGAAGCTCACCCAATTGTAATTCCCCAACTCGGCGTTTGGCTCGTAACACTCCCGCGACACTCTCTCATTCCAGTGTCTATACGGAGAGGCTGAGGGCTCAGGGAGAATAATCTCCAGCCACGGATCGGCCCTCTCAGGCTGGTAGAGGTGCAAGTGAAATACAATCACACAACAATGCGGACGTGAATATAAAAGCTAAAATTTTAAAAAACACCGTGGACTCCCTTACGGCAGTAGCCATAGCATCGGCAGTATACGCACTGTTATTACTGGCGACGTACTTAGCCATGGTATTCAAGTCCCCGCCCGGCTACAAAAAGCCAACGAAAAAAGAACTCGCAGTAATTGCCTTAATTGTCGCGGTTTTTTTCGCCGGGGCTTACCTCCTCGTCCACGGCCTCCGCTAATGCCGGGATGACCGCCTCAGGGGGGTCGGGCCCCACGTACTTAACGTTTATCAACTGAGTCCCCCCCGGGAATTGGAAGTATACAAATTCGCAAACTCCGCCCATCAGCTCCCTCTTCTTCACCACTATTTTATACCTCTCAGTTATTTCCAGCGTCTCACCCCCCTCAGGAAACCTCCCCACTTCTTTAAAAACGTCCATGGAGACTACGTAAAGGCCGTCTTCCTCTACTATACGGGCAATAGGCTCGCCTCTGTCGTCCAAATGGATCTTGACAATAGGCATGGGAAAAAGAGAAGTGGTTGTTTAAAAATGGTAGTTTTGGGAAAAATTAAATTTGTTCAACCTCGGCAACAGGTTGCCTCCTGCGAGTTAAGGCGAAGTACAAGCCAGCCGCCGAAAGGCCTCCGGCCGTGGCAATGGCGTCTAGCGTGGTGATGGGCACTCCGCCCACTATAGCCACTATAGGCGTCTTCACTATTTTTTCAACGTCGCCGTTTACCTCTAGGTCCGCGCTTGTCTTAACTCTGCCCCCGACGTCTATATTCACCTTGTAGCTCCCCGCCAGCACGTCTTTAAAGACCACCGCCCCGGACCCGTCTGTTTTACCGGAGGCGGGGAATCCGTCAATGGACACAGACGCCTCACTAATGGGCTGGTTCAACACGCCGACTACCACTATCTTTACGTTGTATATGCCCAGAGTGACCGGCTGCGGGCTGGCGACTAGCGAGTTTACAATAACTTGAGCCGCCTTGACGCCCTTGTAGCTTATGTCCAGCGTGAAGGGCTCGGGCTTGTAGACCTTCACCTCCACGTAGCCCACGGCGGCTGAGGCCTCGAACTTGTCGGCCACAGCAGACAACGAGCCCACTGGCCTGCCTTTTGTGTCCACTACAGGTATGCGCATAGGCGACCAGTTAATTAAGAAGGTGTAGACGCCCGTCTCCTTTGTGTCTCCAATTTGCACAACTAAATAGGCCTGTCTCCCGTCCGGCGAAATTGAAGCCGCCCTCAAGCCGCTACCCCACACTAGCCTTACGTCTGTGGCGTTTGAAATCATGGCGTTTCCAGGTGTTCTAATGGCAACTATCCTCGCCAGCTCCGGCAACTGCATTACAACCGCCGTCCACTGCCCGTCCGCCACATCTGCCTCTGTGACGTTAACCAAGGCGCGGTCGGTCAGCCACTTCACCTGGGCCTCCTTATAGACTATGGGTATGTAAATCACGTTGACAGCGCTGGGGAGGCTGTTAGAAATCTTAAACTGCTCGCCGTATACTAGCGCTATTTTGTACCTAATGTTAAAGTTCCACACTGGGGGCACTAGATAGCTCACGCTCTTGACTATGATATTCTGGTTCACATCTGTTATCACGTCCACAAGCCCGCCCGCGATGTTAATGTCACCGGCCACCTCTTTCCCAATTATATTAGCATCGGCTGTGTAGGCAAACACAGCATATCCCAGCAGTTTCCAGCCCTGGGGAACTCCTATCTCAGCCCCAGACACGGCGAATTCCCCATTGGCGGACACAGTAGCAGTCTGTTTTGATAAGCTCTTTACTAATATAGCGGCCGGCATGGAGTCTCCTTGCGTTATTGACACCTTGTACTTGCCCGGAGTGTTAATTTCAACGACCTTGGGCTCTACTCTGTACACAGTGGCGGGCGTGCCGTCCGGCCTCTCCACCGCCTTTATTACGTAAGGGGCGTAGGGCTCGATTGTGAGCCTCGCCATGGCGTTAAAGCCCTGGGCTAACTTGCCGTCGGGGACGTTGACCTCTATAACCATGTCGCCGCTCAGCGGTATGTACGTGGCCTTTACGTAGCTGTATGTTATCCTTAATTTAACCTCCACTTGCTCCTTCGCCGTGTTTACTAAAGTGACCTTAGAGGCGTCGGGCCCCACGTATACAGCCGAGACAAAGCCGTTTTGGTCAAAAGTCTTGCTCAACTGGCCGTCAGCGGCTACTTGTATAGACGGATAAGCGCCGAGGAATTCTATCTTCATCCCAGCGTAGACATACCCCTCTCCAGGAGTTACGTAAGGCTTAGCTATAGTGGTGAAGCCAGTCCCCTGAATTTTTATAGTAGTCTCCTCGACTTTGTAAGCTATTTGTTCGAGTTTTGCAGTAGGCGGGATTACCACGGTTGTTGCCGCCAAGATTAACGCGGCTAACCCTAGCGTTATTAGGAATATTTTGGTCATGTGGAGAAGACATGCACTTTTTTTAATCCCAGCACTTATTGAACAGCTCTCATGTATATGATACTGCTGTAATATATAGCAGCTTTAAAAACTTTAGAGTTGTGCGAGTTTCGCCAAGTACTCCCAATATGCGTCTAGCTCCCTCTCTATCTCGGCGATTTCCTCCTCGGTGAGGTGGGCGAATCTGCCTTGAAGTTTGAGGAAGTCCTTCAGCGGCTTTCTCTTCGACTTATCTAAGTGCGCATTGCTGGGCGGGTTGAGCCTCAGCTTGCCGTGGTCCCACTCGTAGAGCGGGAAGTAGCCCGTCTCCACGGCGAGTCTAGCCACCTCCACGGTTTTATTCTCTGGGTACCGCCACCCCGGGACGCAGGGGGCGAAGATGTGCAAGAAGGCGGGCCCTTCCGCAGTGTAGTCAAGAGCTGTTTTAATCTTGTTAACCATGTCGAGTATATGAGATATGCTGGCCGTGGCGGCGTAGGGAATTCTGTGCGCCATTACAATGCCCATGATGTCCTTCTTCCACTGGATCTTTCCCTTTACCGCGGTCCCGACAGGAGTCGTGGTCGTCCACGCGTATTTCGGCGTTGACCCGCTCCTCTGGATGCCAGTGTTCATATAGGCCTCGTTGTCGTACAGTATATACAAGACGCCGTGCCTCCTCTCTAACATCCCGCTGAGAGACTGTAGCCCAATGTCGTACGTACCGCCATCTCCTGCAATTACAACAACTTTAGTATCTCCCGAATCCCACAAGCCCTTTCTCTTTAGAGCTTTTATCGCCGCTTCTATTCCAGAGGCAACTGCGGCAGAGTTTTCAAACGCCACGTGTATGTACGGATGCATCCACGCAGTTTCCGGATATGGAGTCGTAGTCACTTCTACACATCCAGTGGCGTTTGATATAATTGCGTTTGGTCCAATTGTCTTTGTTATCCACCTCATGGCAATAGCCGCTCCACAGCCGGCGCACATTCTGTGGCCTGGGGCGAACAGCTCCTCTCTTGGAAGGTCTTTTAACGTACGGTATTAGAGCTTCATATCCTCACCCCCATGAAAATTACCTCTTTCCTCGGCTGATCCCTTAACATGGTATATATTTTATACATATCCTCGACGTACATAGTGCGCTGGCCTATGCCGTGGATTACATTTAGAGCCGGCTTATCCACGCCGTTCATAAACATGGCAGTTGCTATGTCTTTATAAAGGGGACCCTCCGCAGGGCTTCCAAACATTATAGCTCTGTCCAGCACAGCAAAGGCCTTGACGCCGGCAAGGGCCTTTAAGATGTCCGCAGTTGGGAAGGGCCTGTAGAGCCTCACTCTAACCACGCCGGCTGCTATGCCCCTCTCCCTCGCCATATCCGCCGCCGCCTTGGCGTTTCCAAACGCCGCCCCTCCGTATGTGACTATCGCATAGTCGGCGTCTTCCATTCTATAGGTCTCCAAAACGCCGTAGCTCCGCCCAAAGCGGCGTCCATACTCGGCATCCACCTCCTTTGCAATTTTGTAAGCCTCCCTCAGAGCCAGTACCTGCTGATATTTAAACTCGTAATACCAGTCAGGCGACGCCAAGGGGCCCATAGTCACTGGGCGCTTGGGGTTCAGCGTATACGGCCTAACCACGCGGGGCAGGAATTTCCTCACTTCCTCCTCTTCGTTTAACTCCACTGGCTCTACTGTGTGGGACATGAGAAAGCCGTCATAAGCCACTATTACGGGCAGGTAGACGGACTCGGCAAGTCTGTAGGCCTGTATCACTGTGTCGTACACCTCTTGGGCCGAGGCCGCAATTAGTATAACCCAGCCGGTATCTCTGGCGTTCATAACATCGCCGTAGTCGTTGTGAATAGATATGGGCGCCGAAACGGCCCTTGTTGGCACGGCCATTACAATGGGGAGCCTCATTCCGCTGGCTATATGGAGCACTTCATGCGCTAGCTCCAAGCCCTGGCTTGACGTGGCTGTGAACACCCTCGCCCCTGTCGCCGCGGCTCCCACCACCGCTGAAAGGGCCGAGTGCTCTGACTCTGCGTGGATTAACTCGGCGTTTAACTCGCCGTTAGCGACAAACTCGGAGAGCTTTTCGACGATTGTAGTCTGAGGCGTAATTGGGTAGACCGCTATTACGTCAACATCGGCGGCCTTCACGGCGTAGGCCACTGCATAGTTGCTCGTCAACGCCTCCACGTGTTTAGCCTTTTGTACTTGCATCATGGTTCCGGCACCATCTCTATAGCCTTAGTTGGACATTCATTTGCGCATATGCCGCAACCCTTGCAGTAGTCGTATATAACCTCGTATTTTACGTCGTAAGTCTTATTACCTACCTTGAAGACGCCTTTTATTTCCGCTATTGTCCCCTCGGGGCAGTAGAGCCAACATAGCTGGCATCTTATACATCTGTCGTCGTGTATCACCGGCTTGAGCGTCCTCCAGCCAGCTGTTAGATTGCGCCGCGTGGAACCTGGCTGCGTAATCACCGCGCCTATTGGTAATTCAGTCGCCTTTGGCAACGTCATAGCCCCACTGTCTCTTGATAGGCCATTTCCACAAGTTTTAAATTCAAGTCGTACAGCCTCCCGGAGAAATATTTCTTTAAAGCCTCGGCTACTGAGGACAGCGACACTAGGCCCGTTGCCTTCACCACGGCGCCGATTATCGCCGTGTTTACTATAGGCCTGCCCAATACTTTCATCGCGAGAGAAGTTGCGTCTACATAATATGTCTTTATGGGCGCCTTGTATGCGCCGTTTACCACTAGGATGGTGTTTTCCTTCGCACCCTCAAGGGGATTCTCCGCCTTGAACAGAGACTGGTCTGCGACTACTATTACGTCTGGGCGCAAGATGGGCTCTCTGATGTAAATCGGCCTGTCTGATATGCGCAAGTACGACTTGACGGGAGCTCCCCGGCGCTCGGGGCCGAACTCGGGGAAAGCTTGTGCGTACTTCCCCTCTAAAATAGCCGCTGCCGCCAATACTTGCGCCGCTGTGACCATGCCCTGCCCCCGCGGCCGTGAAACCTCACTTCTAAAAGGCCCATATCCCTTATATATTTTCCATTATGTAACCTTATCTATTTCGACTAATGTTAAAAATGTCAAGTTTTTATTGACGTAGAGTATATTGAATGTTCGGTCTTCCCGCCCTCCACTTATCTACGGCGTCTCTCAACTGTTTGAACCGGCGCAAGGCGTCTAGCTGATCTGCGAGGAGCCATACTTCGCCCCTCTTAGCCTTCCCGGTCAGCGTTTTCAGCACGGCGGCTTCCACATCGTCTTTAACCCTTGGCCGTGCTGTTTCGTAATAATACGTCGCCGTTGTGTTGTCCTTCTTTATCTGCTTCTTCGCCCAGTACCACTCCATTTTGAACTGCCTCCTCTCGTCGCTGGACAATTCGTACTCTACGACGACGCGCAGGCGGCAGTTTTCTCCGCTACACTGGCCCACGACCTTACCGTTTTCCAAAAACTCGTACTTCAGATCTACTATCCGGGCTACCACGTTGCCCTTATCGTCGCGCACTTCCAGCGGCAGATCTACTGCCCCCTCCTCCCTTGCTGGCGACAACACCTCTATCAACTTCTTCACCGCGTTATCGCCGTGGCGGCGTCTCAACACCTCCTCCAGCTCCCTTATAAAGCGTTCTGCCTCCAAGTCGCCTTTCAGCGCCATGCGCTGAATTTCACGGAGGCCGTCGTAAGTGATGCGGATTATGTACTGTCCGTTCCACTTCGCCGCGAAGTGCTTTCCCTCCTCCAGCCCCGCCGCCTTTAAGGCGTTTACAACGGCGTCTTTGTGCTCCGCCTTGACGCTTATCACGCGTTTCCCGCCGTCGACGGCGTAGTGCTCGCCCTCCTTCAGCCCGCTATGTGCAAGGGCCTCTAACGCCTTGGCATAAAATTCGTCCGCGACGCGGATTTCGTAGCCGCCTTGTTCTGTCACCGTAAAGTGTACGCCTTCCCTCAGGCCCCTCGCCATTAAGGCGTCTACAACGGCGTTTTTAGAGGCCTCGCTACGCGGGTGATACTCTACGTCTATTCTGTTGCTCTGGCCTCTGTAGTAAACCGTGAACTCAGTACCGGCGAATTCAACGACGTTGGGGCCTGCCGTTATGTCCCTAACTAGCTGTTCGTACTTATCCTTGTCGATTAGCCCCTTGCCGTAAAGCTCGTCCACAAAGCCCCTCACCGCTTTTAGCCAGTCGCCGTGGCGGATTGACGCAATGCCGTCGGTGTAGAGCCTAACCACTTGTCCCTTTCCCTTTACATATTTAACCTCCGCCTTACCTCCAAGCGCTCTGATAACAGAGGCCAACTTTTCGGCGTTTTCGCGAGAGCCGATGAATTGGGCTTGTAGCTTATCGCCAGTCCAGTACACGGTTATGTGCGCCACCTCCTCATCGCCTAGCTTGAAGCGGATGACTGTCTTCGGCAACTGCCCGCTTGTGTCTAACTGCCCTCTCTCCACTGTGACGTTTCTATAGATGTAGTCCTCGGCCATTGTAATAATCTCCTCTAGCTTTTTGAAAAACCCTTCGTTTCTCACGTCATATGCCCACTCGATGCCGAATTTCCTTTTAACCACCTCGCGCGTAATAACTCTAAACGCGTCGGCGAATTCTGCCAGGGCGTCCCTAAGCTGGTGCAACGCGGGTAGCATTGGGACAAGCACCTTTACCAGTTCGTTCAGCTCGGCGCCTCTGAAGACAATATGGTGTTTGCCTCTGTCGGGATATACTGCACTTGGCCTAAAGCCGAGCTCTCTCAGAGCCCAAAGCCAGAACGCAGTGAAGTGGTCATGAGTCATAATCGGCTTTTCCTCTTTTTCGGGGCCGCCCACGTATAGCCGGATTTCGTCTCTGTATACGCTCCCGTCGTACAGCACGGCGAATATCACCACAAGGGCCGCCTCTTCTCTAGACAGCTCTCCCCTCTTGTACGCCTCTACGGCATATGCGAGTGGAAGGAGGACGCGGAGGTATTTGCCGAGGCTGTCTATCTCCATTACCACCTTTTCCCTCTCTTCGTCTTCTTTCTCGTTTACCTCCCTTTCTAGCTGTTTCCACAGTGCTAACAGCTCTCTAACGCGGCTCCAGAACTCGCCGGCCGCTGTCTCCAAGGCCTTCTTTAATTCGTCACTCATCTTAACCTCGGCGAGAGCTGCTTTCAGATCCGCATCGCTTTCCAACAGCCTTTCAAGCACGGCATGGCCTCCGCTCAGCACCTCGCCCACTGTCTTCGTGTATTTGCCCACAACGTACCACACCGGCTTTAGCCCCTCCTCGGAGGGGTACACTCTTTCGATTTTAATATCGCCCTCAGCTAGCGCCAAATAGGTAAATGTCTGTGAGAGGTAAGTGGAGTTACTGTGTACGTACTTATATCCAGGCTTTAGGAAGGCGTCTGTGGGCAGTGCGCCGATTGTAACGGCCTTGACGGTTGATTCAACTGCCTTCTTCACCCTCCTCACTGTTTCTACCACTCTCTTCCATGCCTCCTCGTTCAGTCCCTCTAGCGGTTTTGAGCCGGATGAGGCGGCCGCAGCCAAGTTAGCAATTTCTTTAAACAGCTCTACCACCTCTCCCTCCACCGAAAGCGGCGTTAACCCCTTGTCGGCATCCCACGGGGCTTTGAGGAGCACGCGGCCGTTCTCCACAAACGTGGCGTATACGAGCCTCTTGTTGTCTTCTGTTTTTTGCTCTACGCGTACTTCCACGCCTTGTCTGCCGGCCAGTATTTCTCTCATTGTGGGATCTGCAAGCAGAGTGGCAATGCGGAAGGCCAGCTTTTTGGCCTCTGACGGCTTCTCATCGCCGCTGACTGAGCTAAACGCGTCGTAGAAGTTTAAGGGTGTACTCCTAACTGCCGATACAACGCTTAGGACGCCGACTGTCCATTCGCCTCTCTCCGCCAGAGCCCTCTCCACAGTGACGCCGAAGAGGTCGCTGGTTACAAGCGATAGCAATGCGGCCACTGCCCTCTCGCCCCTAGTGGCGTCTATATCGGAGAGATCGTCTGCGGCGGCCTCCGCCAGCGCCGTTACGTTCTTTGTAGCCGCTTTCAGCCGTTCGGCAATTCCGCTGAATCCAGCATCCTCCAGCTTATATGCAATTCTGTCCAGCTCGTTGACAACTTCCCTCGCTCTCTCCTCGGCTTCCGCCAGTACACTGAGGTCACCCCACACGTCGCTAAGGGCAAATCCGCCTTTCTCTACGGCCTTTTGCAGTCTTTCAAGCGCCTTGTAAGACTTGTTCTTCAGCTCTACAAACTCCCGCAAGTGGTTTAATAGCATGAAGGAGGCTATTAGATACGCCACCTTGTCGTCCTCATCTTCAAAGACGTACACTCCCGCTCTTCCAGTCTCCCTAGCGCCAAGTACTGCCAGCGCCCAAAGCGCCGCCGGGTCTCTCTCCTCGTACCACGCCTTTGAGGCCTCTTCAAGGGCCTTTTTGTATTTGGCGGCTTTCATCTCCTGCACGTAATTCACTAGACGCTTTAGCTCTAACACCACGCTCTTCGCCTGCTCCTTAGCTACTGCGTGTTTCAGCGTTGAGAAGGCGCTTACCGCCTTCTCCACAACGCCCTTGTCAAGGCCCAGCTGGGCTATGCGCTCTACAGCCTCTTTCTCG